>Ga0123357_10001198_pt1 | contig 27074 bp, 16 predicted proteins | sample TergutEmb28metaG_FD_89873 | JGI IMG/M metagenome (GOLD analysis project Ga0123357, IMG submission 89873) | Embiratermes neotenicus P4 segment gut microbial communities from Petit-Saut dam, French Guiana - Emb289 P4 | ecosystem: Host-associated > Arthropoda: Insects > Digestive system > Gut ...
AACAGCTGTCAAAGTTTCAAACTTCACTGGCCATTATCTCCGTAACCGTTCAACTTTGGATATAGGTGTTTTGGGTTATATCGGTATAGTTTGACCTAAGGAACACTCTCCCGAAGTCTGGCAAATTCCTCCTGGGACACCCTGTATATAAGGTACTGTCATAATCTTTCATTTTTTTAAGTACGGTTTTCAACTTGTAGTACTTGTAATATTAGCTATTCGCGTTATTGCTCTATACTAACTACCGGCTGCTATGTACGCTTTAATATGAATCCAGCCTCTCTTTTGAAGTTTTAGGGATGTAGTTTTATTTTTATAGCTTCTTCACAATCCAGTCCATGTTCGTTGTCATCCTGCTCAGTCTGCGTGTTATTTTAAAACTGGATTTCGTGTCCTGTGTTTGATAGGTTTTCTGCTACAGCCTAGGCCATGTGCAACGACCTTTTGAATCCTTCCACAAACAAGAGGGGTCGCATCTCATCCCGCGCCCGGGTCGAACGGAGAAATACACAACACACAGCAGGACACCTAGTTATCAGTTTTGATTCTGCCGAGCCATCAGCAACACCCTGAAGATGGGGACGGAATCAGTCCCTGAAATGTCGGATAAACTTCAAATCTTGACGCAACTGTCTGCCACAGAACAGTTCATTGAATTCTGTCGCCGCTAATGCTTTAAGACTTTAGGTCTGTAACTTATTAAAAACATGTAGAGAATTCTAGATTGTAAGATAAAATATGTACTTTTCGCTATGCAGTATATTTCAGTCAGCAACTTTATTACCGTATTCCACTAAGATTATCGGTACTACCGTTCCGACATTAGGCGTGCGTGCCAGTTTACTTGCTGCATTGCTCCCGCATCTTCACATCTGTTCTGTGGCATTTTACTTTATTCAATCCAGACAGAATTTTAGTTTGAACTGTAACAAGTTTAGCCAGTCCCAGTGACCGCGCGGTCTAAGGCGTAGGTCTGCGGCCGCTCGCCTGCTGAGATTGTGGGTTCGAATCCCATCGGGGGCATGGATGTTTTTCTGTTGTGAGTGTTGTGTGTGTTGTCAGGTAGAGGTCTCTGCGAGGAGCTGATCACTCTTCCAGAGGAGTCCTACCGATTGTGGTGCGTCGTTGTGTGTGATCTAGAAACCTCGCGAATGAGGAGACCCTGGCCCACTGGGGGGCTGTTGCGCCAAAAACAAACAAAAAACTCTAACCGGTGTAATTTGAAGGCAATATATGTAGGAGAAATAAAATAAGCAACCGTGGCATGCATAATTGTTGATGGTACGGCCGTAACGAAAGGTGTTTCGGGAAAAGGTATGCAAGAAGAAGAAGAAGAAGAAGAAGATTGTATGGATTGAAATATATAGTGAAATACGAGGACCGAAGCAGAATGATGCTTAAATATTCAGTTGCAGTGTATATTTACGTTTATATTTCGCGCGAGGAATTAAGATCTCGTTCCTCCTACAATGCGCAACTCTATACAATATACAATGAATATAGCTATTATTATTTATGCACTGGACTTGTACAATAAAATCTAATTCTGCAAAACATAAACACCTTGTAAAAACAATGTTTTTGACATGCGCACAATTTTAATAAAATGACATATGTATATAATGTGGCATTGTAAAGGAATAAGATCTCAGTTCCTCAGATACCTGGTTTTATAATTTTAGTTCCTGTGCGTGTTCTTAATAACTCACTCAGCCGAAGATGACCAGCATTGTCAGAAAGCTTAGTATGTGCAGAATTAAAATTGTGTTAATGTACAATGGAAATTTTTTCCTCCGCCTATTCGGGAACGGGGACAGCATTGAAATAACAAAAGGTATGTTACAGTATTTTTATACATATTTTACATACTGCATGTAACGAATGGTTAGCTTATGTAATGGACAGTAAACCCCGTTCTTTTTTGTGTACAGTCTCGTATGGTTTATCATACTTCAAAATTAATATCCATACAAAATTCCCTGCGCCCCCCCTTCATTTCATAACCTCACTTTCAATCCAAAGAGCGTGGAAATGATATCTTCCATTATGGTACCAAAAAATCTAAGTAGGTAGGTACTGTTCCGAAGAAACATAGTATCGTCACCTTTAGGTAGCCTGCTTAGGATGGAAGCAGTATGTTTGTCCGCAACTTTATAACCATCATTACGGTCCCAGTCCAAACCACATTGTATGTTATTTACATATCTTAACCAGCCTGAATGCCTGAAGTAAGGAGCCCGAACTATAAACGACCAGAGTGTGGATGTGTTCAGGGTGCGGAAAGCGAATTGCAATAATGGGTTATGTGCTCCTCAACTCATAATTTCATACCACGCTGCTCTGAACCACGTGCATGTTACAACTTCTCTTACTTCCCCAACTGAAACACGACAGAAAGCATCCCGCAACAGTATTCGGAGTGATCACTCATCATCAACACGTAGTATGTCTTACGACAGGTCCATAGACTCTCCTTAAGCTAATTCTCCAAACAGTGCGATCTGATACTTCCTCTTCCAAGTTCCAGCATTTTCTCATTTTCTGAAGGTCATACAGTAAATGCTTACGTCCAGGGCCGAACTAAGGGGCGGGCAAGCCGGGCAGCTGGCCGGGACGCCAACCTATAAGTGGAGCTAAGGCTTCACTGGAATAGTCGGAAATACGGTCCTGGTAAACTCGGCTTTCCACACGCAAAAGAATATCTCCTAAAATGTTCCACAATTTGGGCACGCGCCGTTAAAACTTTCGTCGGCCTTCTCTGTGGCCGAAAATCTTTAAGAAATATAGGTTTTAGTGAGCTCCAAATTATTAACTTGCCCGGGGCGCCCACATGTTTCGGGCCGGCCCTGCTTATGTCTTCTTCCTCGTCTTCTCGTCCCTTCTATCTTTACTTCAATAAAACGCCTGAGACAGTACCTACGCAACATATGGTCAATCTAGTTGGCTGGCATTCCTTCGTTTTATTGGGTGTAGGATGTTCATTTCCCACTAGTCTCTGCGTAATACGTCTTCATTTTTCACACGATCGGCTCAACTGATCTCCAAATTCCAAAACTTTCAAAGTAATTCGTATCATTATTGACCTGAAATCACAAAAGTGTGTTAACATAGTGCAGTGTCGGTATGTTATGTGACATACCATTTCCACGTTTCTTAAGTGTGTGAATAAATTGTAGAAATGTATAGCAGGCTGTGTATGCGTCAACGACGGAGAGCGAACTCTCGAGTCAATTTCATGAAATATCGAATCAGCTGGATTGTCAAAGGAAGATAGGCTGGTGGCTGTGGTTCGGCGCCTTAATTATCAGTAAAACGGGGAATGAAATGGATTTCTTGTAGGGAAATAGTTTAAAAGTTTGTTCTTCGTTTGCGCCTGAAGTTCTGTGCTCATATTCACAATGGACAAACGAAAATTGTCGTAAGTGTTACATGAATGTTACTATAATGGACACCGGGGTTTGATAATATGGTCCATTTTCTGCTTAAATTGTAGTAGTTGCAATTGTGAAAGGTGTGGTGTGTGGGAGCAGTGACTTTAGCTCCATTTTTGCTTTCAAATAAATGGAATATATTCAGACCTAGTTACGTGTAGTGGCTCATGATATCGCGTACCTTGCCGCAAAACTTTGTGGACGATGAAACTGTTCAGGCGGTTGGTTAGGATGGGTCACTTAACGCAAAGATAGTGTAATATTGGCCTTATTCCACCACGAAGTATGGTCATTACAAAGAAAATATGATCTGTAGGTTCTTCCCGACCTACGTGGTTATACAAGCAATATGTGAAGCCTTGTGATGATGATCATCATCATCATCCGGAACACAAATTATCTCCTGACTTTTTACCCGTGACATTCCACTCTTATGGTTATCAGATTCATTAAGGCTGCTGTGCTTATTCTTTTGTCATATTTTTAGATGTCTCTTCTGTGACACATGTCTATAAATGATACTGTTTTTGTAGTCTGTCTGCACATTTACAGAGTCTGACTTGTGTGTACTGCCTTTTGAGTCCCTGTAATGTACTTTAGTTGCATGTTCCACCCAGTTACCTCTTTCACAGCTGTTTTCTGTAATTCTGATTCTTATGCTTTTGCTTGTAGTTTTCATTGTGTTTGATTGGTTTTTGGGGTTTGGCTGCATAGAGGATGTGGAGATTTATGGACGTTTAGACAGACATTGCAGTTGCCTTTTCAGGGTGCATGCATTTATAGATCCTGCAGTGGGGTGTGTGTGTCAGGGTCACCAATTGAATTGTTATATTCCCACACACACTTTGTGCTACCAGACCTATATGAGGCCACCCCAGTGAATCAGTTCACCTTGAAGATGGCAACTGCAAGATTGCCTCATTTCTGTACATGACTCAACCCTGAAGCTGATCAGATACATGGTGTTCTGTGATGTTTTTACAGTTGCCCTTTCACCTACTGCCTTCTTCATAAAATTGTATACATTCAGAATGGTTTTCTGTATTTGCTCTCTTTTCATTGAAGAACCGGATTTTGAATGTGTCACTAGCATAAGTGAATTGACGTAAGAGTCAATATATTAACTTGATACTGTTCTGCTTGTTAATTGCTGTTTCCAGCACTGATAAGAACAGACTCTGTACAGTAGACCTTATCAGACTGAGAATGTACAGTGTAAACATGAACATATACCCCACCCTTTCACTGTTACATACACAGAGTTTGTCTGTCCACCAGCTTTGGTAGGTTATTTACCAGACAGAAAGTTCTGTGATAGATTGTTTTTGTTAATTGAAATTCACAAATGTTTTCTGTTTTCAGTAATGTTTAAAGTACACAGATGTTTCTGTTTTCTTAGCACAGTATAAACACCCGTACACAAAACCAGTGCTTGATCAGTTGAGAGGAAATTACTTCATGAACAGATTGTAGTACTGTTAGACTCCACTCATCCAGTTAACAGTACTAAAAGCAAATGTGTATACATGAGATTTGGGGATATAATGGGGATTATTCTTAAGATTACTGTCATATGAGATAAAATGCTAGACATGTTGAAGATGGAGGCAGCTGTTTAGTGTCTTTAGGTGACACAATCCCATTGTGCTGAGATCAGTAAATGTATCCAAAGGAGTTCCATCATGCATAACACAGTTTGTTACACAGGTGACTAGTTTCAGCCCATTTTTCAGGCCATCTTCATACCTGTATACCAGAACCCATGAAAGAAACTATACCTTTATAATAAATTGTGTTGTGCATGATGGAACTCCTTTGGATACATTTATGTAGCACTTCATTGATTAGAAATGGCAGAACAAAATGAAATGTGTATGTTATTGTTTGTGTCAGAATATATCGTGCATATAATGGAACACTAATTTTGGTTGTTTGTAATGGAAATGTAGGTTAATATCTTTTGGGAGATTGTGCATGTTGTCTGGTAGCCAGTTACCAGTGTTTTAGGGGCATGTTATCTCATTCATGTTGGAGGCAACAGGTTCATCGAAACTGACTTTCATGAGCTGTGCGACTATGTGGCATCACATCACAGAAGAAAGTGATCTAAATTTATTTACCCAATGCTGTAGATTGTAATAAGCCACGCAGTGTACATATAATATAACATTAAGGCACATTTGTGCAACCATTGTTGCAGTGGACAAGCAATAAGTGTTATGTACTATGAGTGTGTGTTTGTAGCCTTAGGTTTCCAGCATGCAATGCACATGTGCCATATTGTCGTCTCTGGCCACCCCAACTGTACAGTATTTTTCCACATTATCTCATAAATGGCATGATTTAAAAAAAAAATGTTATTGCATGTAAAATGTGTTTTGTGATTTTTTATACATGTCTGTGTCAACCATTTCTCATTCTAAGAAGAACTGAGTGAGATATGATCACAAATGTATATTGGCCTTCTTGTAAAGTAACCGTTATTCTTGTCAGATTTTAATGAAACTGGAATTTTCCTGAGAGATTTTCAAAAAATACTCAAATATCAAATTTCATGTCATTTATTTCATAATTTTATCTTTTTATATTCAAGAAATATTTTTTCATGAACAATGTGCTAAATTTTAAATGCCATCCGAATCATTTAAAGTTTAAAAGAATTTAATACCTTAAAGACTGCCTGAGGGGCCTACTTCAAGTAAACATCATAGTCATGTTTATGTCCTTAAAGATTCACAATCTTGTTTTATTTTGCCATAAAACTGTGACTCAGGGCTCTTTTCTAGAGTCAAGTGACCAGGACATAAAATAAACCATTCACCTGAGATTAGTACTGAAGTTAAAAATGCATGGAGCTTTACCTCCACTCTCTCATACACCTTCATGTTATGGTGGTTATTAAGCACTGAAACAGCTTTACTTTTTATCTATCAAGTACTGTAAGACTGTGGTTATGTTTGTAACTGTTGTGTTTATGACAGTGGGACAAAGTATTGTGTGACACGAGACCTCCAACCACTGACACGTTATCACTCATTCACCTACTGGGATAATTATGTTGTCTGTGGTGGTGGTGGTGGTGGTGGTATTCCATTTACTCAACTGAATTTATCATTAGTTTTCTAATCTCCCATTCTGGCTGGTCTTAATATCTTCAGAAAATTTGTATGAATAATTTTCAGATAATTGAAGAATAAAAATGAAGCACAATCATCCTGTTTTCATGCCATGAACATGATGGTTTTAATACTTGGTGAATTAGACAATGACCATTTTGGATTGATTAATATTTTATCTTAATCATGTACTTACATTTGAAAGTTGGCTGATTAGTAATTTGAGTGTACCAGATTTATACAATCTGATAAAGAGAGTGCAAGTTGTGATTAGGAAATGGGTTAGAATGCTGATTATGATGCACTTCCCTTACCATGTCATATTTATCCTGCAGATTTCATCTCATAGCTTGCAAGGTTACACCCTTGTTACCACTTTTATAACAGGTTTCTTTTTTGAAGAGCATTGACTAATAATTCACTCTGAACATGCCATGGAACTGTAACAAGTGTGTCGTACATAACCAAAGAATGAATTATGAGTTCATCACAACATCTTTAAACAAATTATTAGTGAGACATGAATAACATAAAATTATTAGTGATTAACTGCCTTAAGTCTGCTTGATAATGGAGACCATTGATGATTGCTTAAGATGCATGTAGTCTTGGCTATTGTGTTCGTGCTCTCTGCTGTTGTGTAACTGCTAATGTTACAAAGAAATTTGTGGTGTATTGTGAAATCCTACACAACATGTTGCAAGGTATGAAATATGCATAATTTTTGTTACTAAGCATAATAATTAAAAAGTACATATGGGAAAGACAAAATAAATGAACTGGAAGCAATCAATAAGGAGAAGAATGTAGACTAAAATGGATGGGAATTAATTAATTTAATGAGGGTTTCAAACATAGAAGTAACTTGGTAAAACACAGCAATGGTGATATGGTTGTTGAAGGAGTGGAAAAACTAATATTGTTAGGTAGTTGATGTACATGGAGCTAATGAAGTTAGGGAGACTGTAATACATACATCTGAGGCTAGTGCCTGTGACATGATTAATATTCAGATGTTGAGGAGGTATAAATCACCAGGTTTTGGTTAAATTCCACCTGAAGTAAAATGTAACTTTCTTGAGATTCATGATCTTGATTCTGTTTGGATTAAGGATGTTTTCACAGCAGTGGAAAGAATCTGTTATTATATCTGTTTATTAAAAGAGTAACAGAATTGACTGTGGTATTTGTCATGACGCATTACTGTCATCAGCCACAAACAGAATTTTATCAAGTTTGTGTTGAGAGAATATTGTATATGCGTTATGGGGATTATCAGTAGAGGTTTTGCCATAGTAGTAGATTCAGGTCTGATATTTTGTGTTTGTCTTTTGGTGTAGAGAAATTTGGAGGACAGTGGGACAGTGTTTCAGCTGTTTATAGTTGTGAAGTAAGCCTTTGATTTAGTTGGAATTGAAGTATTCATACAGTAATGATATTGAATTCAGTGTACTCATGAAGTTAGTTTGGTCCATTGAAATGTTAAAGAGTCCTGTTGACAGTCTTTTTAGGTAATGCAGTAATCACAGTGAAGGTCAGAGTTTCACTTGTGCATTTCATGTGAAAAGTGGCCAGAAAGGGCATACTTTGTTGCCATTTATTACTACATTAATTTGGAGTACACCGTTAGGGAGGTTCAAGAGGACCAGGGGATTGAATCTAAATGGGACATGAATTTCTGATGTTAATTTGTTGGGGAAAGATGTGACTACCACAAAGAAAATATAGAAGCTTTATGTTTCATACTAGTGTGGGAGTTAGTCAAGAAGTGAATGCAGAGAGATTGAAGTAGGTGTTGATATCTCATAATTGGAATGCGAATGCAGAGAGATTTAAGTAGATGTTGATGTCTCATAATTGGAATGTGAGACAGGATTATAGTAGCTTATAAGAGCTTTGCAAATGTGGGATAGTTAAAGATTGGGGAATGACAGTTAAAAATAAATATTGTATTCCTGTAAAAGATAGGAGCACATTAAAGTGAATCAGAATAACTGTCTGTAATAATTCTAACCGCCCTTGGTTCTAGGATAACATTAGGGTAAAGAGTAAGCTGGATCCGAGAAACTGTGTTAGGCAAGGTACGGTTTATAACAATGCTTGGGATGGTAATTATTGTTTGTCACATTTGAAACTTCACACTTCTGCTTGATTCAGTGTGATGTTGATGCCTTGTGAAAGCATTATGAACATAGAGTGTTCTTGTTTGCATATTTTTACATTCTATAAATTACATTCATCACATTGACAGATTAAGGATTGAGATGGTAATTTTCCTTATGAAGGGAGACAAGAAATTGTGAAAACTGTATATATATTTTTTTCAGTACCTCTGGTGACTCACTTTACCAGATCCTCGACCTTCCCAAAACTGCCACTGCAGATGATGTGAAGAAGACTTACCGGCGATTGGCACTTAAGTATCATCCTGACAAAAATCCAAACAATCCTGAAGCAGCCGAAAAGGTGAGACTGGCTATGTGCAAGTTGTGATTATTTTAAGTGTACTTAATGGGACAGTATTATGAACTGTATTAAAGAAACTGTCCAAAATCCCCCCCCAGTTTATGGAGCAGAATTGGCAGTGTAGTGTACATTACAGAATGAGATAAATAGGTTTCACTAATTAAGTGACTAGATGGACACACAGAGACAGTATACCTTGAAGTTGTGTCTGCACCACTGTCTGTTGAGGAGGCTTTCACTTAGTTATTGGTGTTGTTTTGTAGTCCCTTTAATATAGTGAAGTTTTACTTTGAGGAAAGTCACCCCCGTTTTATTAATCAAAGTATCAAATATGTATAGATACACTGGTACGTAATGCGGCTACTCTGTAAGTTAAGTACAACCTGATAATGGCGAAGTAAAGTGGCTGAAACATGTAGTTGATACATTCTAAGACCTGATAATATAACATAGTTGTGTTCTGACTGTATATCTATACATATTTGATACTTTGTAAAGTGAAGTCATACCTTTACACTTCACATTTCACCATCAGTTACTGTTCCAGTTTTATTCATTTTCTGTTATTGTTTGATATTTTGAACATCACAGCTGTCTGTCACTCCCATCTTTCCTCTCCTTTTACTTGTCTGATTATCAGCTTGTGTGTTTGACATTCCTGGTCACTGTCTTGCAGTTTTAGGTCCTCATGGCAGCATGTATAGGCTTTTGTTTTTGTACCTAAGCACACTAGTTTATTTCAGTTTTGCTATGTATCCGATCTGATACAGAGTGTAGCTTTTCATTGCCAGCGTTTACTTTGTTCTGTGAATTAGGGATTTTGCTAATAAGCCCTCACCTTATCCATTCCTAAGAATAAGCCACCTCAGCAGAGACTGTCTCTGATGAACAGTGCAACACACATACACCAATAAGGACCTAATATATGCAGCCACACCACCACCATATTAACCACACACCGATGTATTTTAATGGACTGTTTTAACAACCGTAATTTTAGTAAGCATGTATTAATGCGCTCCCTGATGATAGTGTAAATACACCGAAACATGTCGGAGCTGTTTTAATATAAGTTTTAATGTAAAGTTTAATACTGTTTTTTAAGACACTCACTAGTGCATCAGTTGGTGAAGAAATAAAACTTTGATAATTTGTAAGGATTTTCCACTCTATGCTGCATAATATCCTGAAGTTCACAGGTCTCATCTACTTGGCAGCGGAAGCCTGAAATCATGTGTTTTATTGTCCTATTTTGTTAACTTTGTTCTGGTGAGCTACTGGTTTAACCTTTGCTTGACATCACATATTGGATGTGTGCCATTTTGTTCTTGTTCATTTGTGCTGTATGCCAGTCCCTGTTAGTGTGTTTCTGTGCATTTTTATTGTCTCCATTGTGTTGTTGATCACTTGTGAATGGGTGTAATGTGCAATATATTTCACAGTTCTCATGTAAGGTTTGAAGACTCGAGTCTCCTGGGATGTGTGCCATGTAGGTGGATGAGTAGGTACAGACCATTCCATTCTGTGGAATCTGTATCTGCGTAGCATACTTTTAGTATATAAACCTAATTTTTTTAACACTTCCGAATAACTCTACTCTCAAACTTGCTTAAGGTAATCACTATTTCTTTTATTTGTTCTGTGTTAGTTATTGAGAGAAGTGTGAATAATTATGTTTTTTGCATGATTTCTTTGCAGTTCAAAGAAGTGAATCGTGCGCACAGTATTCTGAGTGATTTGACAAAGCGTAACATCTATGACAACTATGGTTCTTTAGGGTTGTATATTGCAGAGCAGTTTGGAGAGGAAAACGTCAACGCTTACTTCCTAGTCACATCTGGCTGGTGCAAGGTAAGATTCATCTATAGCCTGTATGGTAGAGCATTTACATTTTTATGTACATGAAAAGTCAACCTGAATGAGATGACACATATGCATATAGAAATGGGTACCCTCTGTGTAATTTCTGATACATTATATTCTTGCAATTGAACCTGTCTCAAAATAGGAATATTTATGCTAGTTGTGTTACAAGCCAATGGCATACCCAGGAATTTTGTTCAGGGGGGTTCAACAAATTCAGTTGAGGACAGAGGAGAGAGAGAGAATGGGGATCTGGGGGCGGTAGCCCCCTAGTCAGGGGTTCTGGAGACAGCTGTAATTTGGTACAAGAAATTTCATTTCATATAGTAAACATTTTCTTAATTTTTGGTACTTTAAGACTATTTATGATGACAACCAATTTATTTGTCATTGCTAATGTAAAACAATTGCATACCTAGGTAGTTTTAGAATTTTACTGCCTTTTTCCCAAACATCTTGGGGTGGTGGCATCCTAAATTCAGCAATTTTTAACAGTTTTCACAATCAGGTTGAGTTTGGCATGATTTTGGAGGGCCTTCGGAATTTTGGGTGGGGTGGGGTTGAAACCCCCCCCTGCAAACCCCCCCTTCCCCCCTGGTATGCCACTATTACAAGCATTTCTCTGTAACTGGAAAGCAGTATGCATACAGTAAAATAACTGAGGTTTTTATAGTTGATGTGATCATGCTGGAATGTTTCTTAAGCAGCTAGAGGAATTCTGGGCAGGACATATAAAACCTACATTATAACTCCAAACATTTTTAGTCTTACAGATATATTACTATTACCATTATTATCATTATTTTAGTGAAGACTCAGTATGTAAATACAGAATTTATACATTCAGTTTATGAGGCGTGGTGAAAGTTTCATACCATTGTCATCTTTGTTAATGTTGATGTACTAACAGTATGAAATATGTGATGTATAGGTATATGTATGATATCTTTCTTTATCAAATTTGGTGAGCAAGTAGGCTCAAGTGTTACTCGTCAGGCTTGTATTCAGGAGCTACCCAGTTAAGTCTTGTCTGGCACTCTGTCTTGGTGACTAATGTTTTTCATTGTTTGTGTCAGTCCCACCAGGCAGTTGCTGGTATAGAACCTTAAATTAGGCATAACTCTTGCCTTCCACAGCTTTCCCAATTTTATTTGGGGTTATCATATCGCTTGAAGTTACGTAGTCTCACTGACAGTGTCATTAAATAAAGTGCAAGGAAATAATACATAGATTTTGTATGCCTAGCTGCAGTATGGCTGCCATATTGCTCTTATATTTTGCAGTAATTATGTTGTTTCATGTTTTTGTAAGTTATGTCACAATAGGTATGCCTCTTCTGGGATATTATGCGGCATATAGTGGTAATTCCTTACTGACATTTCAGGAAAGCCTATTGGTCCCATCTTCAAAGGTCAAAAAAATCCAAGAATATTTTTCTTGGTATTCTTTACTTGGATTTCTTCACCTGTATAGATTGGGCTGATTGGTGTCCTGAAACGCTGGTAAGGAATTACCACTATATGCTGCATAATATCCCAGAAGAGGGCAGATTTCATCTACTTAGCAGTGGAAACCTGAAATCATGCTTGTTCACCTGTATGGGGAGGCTACTCTACATCACATCCAAAAATTTGAAAGATTTTAAATCAAGAGAGCAAAATTTCTTACATTGCTGTCCTCTCCTGCATTGCAAGGACCAAAATACCCCATTTCCTACAATTCCACCATCACACCAGATTGTGAGCCATCACCAGAATCTACACATACTTTTCTTCTTGGATTTATTGAACTTTGAAGATACCGATAGGTTGTCCCTAAACATCGGTAAGGAATTACCACTACATGCTCCATAATATCCCAGAAGAGCACAGATCTCTTCAGCTTCATGGTGGATGCCTGAAATTACACATTGTATCACAGTACATCATTTCAGGATCTTAAAATGAGTGGTGCAAATGTTTTTCCCATCTGACAAGTCATGCATGCACCTACAAAGTGGTGATCTCATTACTGTACTTTTATCAGCTAAGGAAGTAAATTGGGCTGATAAGGATTTTATGGCTAATTGTCTTCATTGTCACTTGGATAGATAAATGAACACCCACGAAACCATTTCGTATTGAACTGTGTTCGGTTCTGTGATGAGATTATAAATCTCACATTATTCGATGCTTTTTTATCTGTTTAATGAAAAACTGCTGTTGTCAGTATGTTGATCACTTTAACTGTTAGTAAAGTTTTGGTAGGGTGATGGTAATTGTAAGTTGCCCTTGCACACCATATAGAGAAATGAAGGTATAGCTATGCTCATTTTTAATCTCTGCGTTAGATGGCGATGAGTGGTCATTTTCAGGCCATGACTGCATTTCTGCAAGGTACGTTTCTTGTTCCTCCAGTACCCATCAGACAGGAGGGTTGGTGGACTCGAGGTCTGATCTGGACACTTTGGAGTAGAGGAAAATCTCATGTTCCTGTCTGGAATCAAACCACAGTTTCTCAGACATCCAGCCTGTAACTTAGTCACTGTTCTAGCTATGCTGCCCCAGCTGTTTGTCAGTGACCAGACTGCATTTCAGGAAGTGGGATTTAATGTTTCTAAAGAATTTTTCTAGTAACATGAGGCTTGTCACAACTTTTAATCTTATCATGAAATTGTTCTCTGAGTAGACTGAACAGTGGTGCACAGTTCAGTATTTCCTAGAAAAGTATTCTGTCCTGTGAGCTGTTGCTACTGTTCTTGTTGGATTTCATTTAGTTGCAGGAAGTCAAATTTTTGTAATTTTGCAGCATTGTTATCTCTTGAGAACTTAAATTTTTCGAACTGTTTTACTCGTAATATAGGAATGTATTAATAAATGTATGGGCATTTTTTCAGACTATAGAAATATACTACTTTTCCATAAGTTACTGGACTAATAGACATTAGTAAGCCACAGGACATATTACACCTTAATTGCATGTGTTTTCAGTTATATTTTGAAAAACAAAGTTCTGTAGACCTGAAACAGGAATACAGCCCCATTTGGAAGTGAAAGGACATGTTCCACAGGTCTAGATCTGGTTCTTGTTCTGGAGGGGCCTCACTGGTCCACTTAAATTGGGAGATGAGTCTTACCTGGACCACTTGCACTGGCAGTTAAGAACATGTATAACAGGAATTTGGCCCAAGTCCCAAGGTTTACAGACCTCAACCTAATGATCCACTTGATATGATGATGAGCCTCTGGTCCTCAGGACTGGCAGATGAGTAGTCCCGTGACAGGGATAGGCTGCTTGGTATGCATGTACCATTTTAGTTTGATTCTATGCCTTGTGCCTTTGAGAATAAAGGAAATCAATGGTCATAAACCTGTGGTATCCCTGAGGTTGCTCCAAGAGCTTGCTGAATTTGCTTAGATTTACAGTAAGTCTTTCTTATCCAGTCAGCACTTGGTTTCTTCTGTTACCCCATATTACTACTCCAGGAAGAATGGAATGTGAATATGTTCAGAATAGTTCTCATCATTAACTTTTTTCAGTTAGTGAGACCCAAAATACACCTGTTAGCATGTGGGGATTTACTTTTTTTTTTTAATTTAAGAAGGAATCCTTGTATTTAAAATCATTGTGCATCAATGAAGTACAGCAAATAATGGGATGCAATAGTGACTGTAGTGAATGAGTTATACTAAGTAGGATGGATGGATGGATGGATGGACACTCCCAGATTTGATTCTTGGCAAGGACAAGAAGTTTTTCTCTTGGTGAAAATGTATAGACTGAGATGAAACCAGCCTTCTATTCAGTGGGTAATGGAGGCTTCCCAGGGGTAAAGTGGCTGGAGCATGAAGCTGACCACCTGTATCTAATACTGAAGTTAAAAACAAGTGAAGCTGTACCGTTTTTCCTCCATGTGCCATTGTGACATGTGTAGGAACTTATTCAGTTACTACCTTTTATTTTTCCGACGATTTTATCTGGTTCATTTCCACGCACTGATCTCACTATTTCAGATAAAGACCAACAAGTGCACACACATTAACGCCACCTCATTGACACTGTAACACTCCGACATGTTTCAGCCCTCAAAGAGCCACCCTTAGGGGGTACAACTGATACATTTCAGAAGCAAGGTCAACAAAATGAGTTACCATTAGCGGCTGCATAACATATTATACGCTGCTCACTAAGTTGAATTTTGCATCTGGTAACTCATTTTGTTGGTTGTGCTGTTGAAAAGTATCATTTGTACTCGAGGATGGCGTGTTAAAGGCTGAAACATGTAGGAGTGGTATAGTGCAAATGAAGTGGTGTTAATAATATATGTTTGCAATTGTCGGTCTTTATTTGAATTAAAAATTTTCCACAGCTGTCTCACCAAGGGGACTATTAAGTCCTGCCATAGCATTTTCTGGGAGAACTTGAAAAACCACGAGAATTGCATGTGTGGTTCATATTCAAACTGGATATGTCAGAAGTGTTACAGCTTGAGCCAGCTTTCCATTGATTGTCATAGAATAGAATATAACATTAATAATAAAATTCATATAATTGGAAGTATGTAAAAGGAAAATATGTCCTCATAGGTGCACTTTGAATCTTTGTTACTTGTCATTTGGTTGGAAGTGAGATATCTCACTGACAGATAGTATACTGTTCTGTCTGAGTGCAGAGCAACCTATATTTTCATCATTGGAATTTATAAAATAATTGTTCTTGATTTTGCAATGATGGAAACTTCAAAGTGTTGAGTGTATGTTAGTGAATGAGGCTCACAGTTGCCAAGATGAAAAAATGAGTATGGTGGATTGGTAGAATGATGCTGAGAGGGGGAAAACCAGAGTACTCAGGAAGAAACCCATCCAATTACAATTTTATCCATCACAAATCTTACATGAACTGGCCTGGGATTGAACCTGGGCCTATTTGATGAGTTGTCATGGCCTTACAATCTCAATTTGTGACTGAAACACACAACACTGAGGGGTAGTTCAAGGAGTTCCAGATTGTTGTCCGTTTGAAGATCTGGTACAAGAGTCATTGACTTGAGATTGTTTGTTACGTATTCAGCATCACATTATCGTTTGATAAGAGAAAGCAGAATCTTACTTTACTATCACCAGTCACCTTGTAACTGAAGCATGCTGAAAAATTCATAATATATGTAACTTTTAACAACATTGGTTTTAATTGTGGATGTACTGAAATGTTACAGGCGCTTATAGTGTTCTGTGGCATCATCACTGGCTGCTACCTGTGTTGCTGTTGCTGCTGTTGCTGCAACTTTTGTTGTGGCAAGTGCAAACCTCGACAACCAGAGGATTCCGGGGACTACCATACCTTACATGTACGTCTGGAACAAACACAAAGCACTGCTTGACTGAATGCTGAGTATTGGAGTGGTTGATTATGATTCTTTCACTTGGTACCTCCCTGTCGTCCAGTACATTAAAGTTAAACTGAATGAGTACAGACAGCAAAAGCATAGTGTTTTGTTAGTTCTCATAAAACTGCACACAGTATAAGTCCATATATGCTTATTGCCAACAGCACTGATCTTCCACCGTAAAGGTCAAGATTCACTTTGGTGGTACAGGTGAACTCATTTTTGCAAGTTTATATATTTTCATAATGTCCAGTTTCTTTTCTCTTCCATTTCACCATTTTTAACCATCTCCATACTGGTGGTTTCTATAGTAACAGCAAGTGTAGGTCATTAGTCAGGAATTGTTATTCTGTGAACCCTGATAATCTGTGTTTAGTGGTGCAGAGTGATCAGATTTTAACTGAATGATGTTCCTAAGAGTCTTCTGTTTTGTAGCACACGATGTGGATCCAGTACAGTTGTAAGATACTGTACATTCTCTTACAGTTACAGCTGTGAATTTTTGAAATGAATATGGCATTTGGGTTTTACTGGTTTGGCTTTAGCACATCTCAGTATCATTACTTTCACTGCTAACACCATTCAAAACATACAAATGATAATGGAGCACATGTGATCATATATCGATTGTTGATACTGATTCTGAAGAAGTGTCCCACATACGACCAATAATGAATCTGCACTTGATTTGTCAGAAGGCAGTCAGTCTCTCCAGACAGCAAACTAAACGAAAGCTGCTTGTGAGATTGTAGTTATCAGCACAGAAAAACATCCCCAGTTAATTAATGAAGATTTGAGATATCATTACAGTGATCTGTACTCAACTGCATGACAAAAAAATTCAGTGAGTTGCCCAGTAATTTCTATTCTGTCATTATCTTGCACTAATATGCTCGTAAAACAAATATTTTCCCCAAAAATTGATGCCAAGGATGGAGTCTTAACAGTATTAATTGTTATGTTATGTAATATTTGTAGTGCTGTCTTTCAGCTGATTATACCCCTAGTTTATCTTTGTGTCTGGTGTTCTAATTGAAAGATATGAGCAACTAATATAGTGGGGTTCCTTTGTGTGTTGAAATGGTAACAAAATCACATTGTTGTACTTAGCTTTTCACAGCATATGTCCATTGTGTAACCTTGGCTGGTAGTGGTTTATCTATGTCATGTATTGAGGCTGTTCAAGTATTCAAGCTTACATTGAATCTACAATCAGACTGAAAGGCAAATGCATTGTATGCCAAAGTGCTGGAACAGCTACATCGTACAACGTGGTTAAACTTAAAACCCTCATGTTACACAGCATTACATTTGTTGCACTTGAATTTAAATTGTTGTCTTGCTGAGCCTGCTGAATGACATTGTGTTATGCTGTTGTAGTCTTCAGTTTGCATCACATTGTGTTGATCTTGAGAGAACTGCATGGGGAATATACTGTACAATTATGTGTAATGGATTTTACTCTTAGCTTACTCACAAAATGAAGATTTTCATTTGATTAGATCTTTGAAATCCTATCAGTTTTTGTGGGCTTAAATCTCTGAAATTTAGTTCTTTCAGGAAATATACTTTGTAACTTTTGAATAGGCCGTTCAGTGCCTTTTGTAATTGGGTGACTGAGAATTGTTTCTGGAACTGGTATACTGCGAAGCTTAGAAACAGAGGAATATCAGATAAGGGATTCATCTTCTGGAAGAATGTGTACATATTTAAAGTGCCATCAGATGGTCATTGTTAGTCTCTGTTCACCTAAGGCGAAAGAAGAGTATCCATTTCTGATTGGGGACACCCACTTGGCAAGTTATATTAATGCAATGGTAGGACAGTCATGAGATTGATAGTTTCTGATGGATATATATTGTAATGTGAAAACTGAATCACTATCTTAGTATTCTGAATGTTCCCAGGAAAAGCTCTCCACACATAGCTGGCCTTGGATGAAATTCAAAATCTCTGAATTGATAGTTCCTTATTTTACTTGAGTTCACCAGGTCAATGCAAATATGTTTTCTGAATTCTGATGGGATTAACTTAAAATGGTGGGTGTTCAGTGTTGTGGGCATTCATTTAATCTGTTCTGTTGATGGTGCATATGTACACTAAAAACAAGTTTGAAAGTAATAACCTGTCTTCTGGGAAATCAGAAGAAATGTTTCATAAAGTTTAGTGAAATGAATAAATGCCAGTACAGATTAAGGTGTGCATACAACACAACTCTAATGTACTAGGTTCATAATGGAAATCATTTTTGTACAGGTGTAATCCATTTCATTTTGCTTTTTTAGTTCATTTTTTGTATTTATAACCCAAATGCTCCTCTTTAGGTGTTTCCAGAGTGTTCTGTGTCACCTTTGCAAATGCTGTAGTTTAATTTTGTGTTATATCTTGGTTACAAATACGTATGTTTAATTTTGTTTTATTAGTCTTTTTTCTAGTTTATTTGTGTTATTTTGGGACAGAGTTGAGTTTTGCTATCATTATTGATCTGTTCATAGAGGAACCCTGCATCAGGGCCTGCTGGAGCAGTGGTAACATCCCAACCCCGGGCTGCAGCAAAGGTGCGCATACATTGTTAGTTTTTTTGATCCTGTCCTACATTCCTCTTTATTTTGCAATTTTCCCAACATATTTAATTTTTTTTCTTCTTCTTCTTTTTTTTCTTTTTTCTGTCATGGAGAAGACAGTTATGTTAAAAGGTTTAAGCTATAAATGTGTCACATTTGTAGCTTTATGGAGGTGAAATCTGTTGACAGTCTTTTGGTATGCGACATTGCTATTTAATTTGGTAGGTAGATGCCCATGTATAAGACGAATCTGCTCCCTCTATCTTCAGGTTAGAGGTGTTGCTGTGTGAGCCTCATGTGGCACTTTTACAGAATTTTGAAGATATTAATATAGAGGAAACTGAACACTGCATTATATATGCTAGCTATTCAGTATTGTGCTAAATAGTTTTTCGTGTTAGTTCCTTTGCAATGGGCTTGGTGTTTTTACTGAGGTATAACCATTACTTGTGGTTTAATTCCTTTATTAGGTATCAAAATTATACATTTGGCAGATAGGACAGATTTGTTTCAAATTAGTAATTTAGTTTAGGGTGGAAAGGAAGTTGTAATGAGTCTGTATAGCAGCTTAGAGGGGGCAGAGACAGAGAGAGAGTTCAGGTCAGGTATAATGAGCTAGGAAGTTTGCTGTTTGTCAGTATCAGAACTAATAGTTAGGGAACTTTCTGGAACAGTTGAAATTGTGTACTTTGACAGCTTCTGGACATCTTAAATCTTGCTGAGGCAGATATGTTAGTCACACTTGCACAATAAGAAAACGTAGTAGGACACGTATAGGGGTTCATGCGAATTATGTCACAGGAAACAGGATTGAGTAAATAGCAGCCAATGGAGATAACATGTTTAAAATTTTGACTTTTGGACCTATTAGGGCATAGTGGAATTTAACAGTTAGCCAGTTGGTAACACTGAGAAAATTGAACAGGGGATGAATTAGAAAAGTGCAGGTTTGTAAACTGAACACGAGTAGCATGCTGTGTGCCCAGGACATGATAAGTTGTGTTTAAGTTACAACAGTTTGATAAACGATTAGCCAGTTTAAAATGTGTGGTTAGAGCATTGAAATTAAGTGTGGTTGTTGGGAAGGGAACATATTGCACAATTTGCAATAATTACTGAATAATAGAGCACATTTGGCATAGTGGACCCAATACAAACAAAAAGTGCACCAAGTTTCAATGTCGCATCTGTACACATAAACATCTGTAACATCAAAATTTTGTTAAATAATACAAAAGAAAAATTTTATTGTGCCCAGTTATTTGTGCAATTCCATCTGTACTGCTTAGAACACTTACATTCCCTGAGATTAAGATGTGCAAAGTGGCTGAGGAGCTGAGATGGGTTATTGGGATTTGTTGTGGATTTACTCAAGCTCTGCAGTAGATTAAAGGATAGTCCTCGAAATTGATCATATTTTCTCCCATTTCCCTCTAATTCACTAGTAATTGTTACCGTCATTTTTGACACATGATGGTACATAATATGTATAGTTACAGCATCATTAAATGAACAGTGAAACAGAATTGTAGGAAGTTTAGCAGTTTAGTTTTCCCTTATGATATCACTATTTGTGTGATAAAATTACTGTAATTAAAAATTAGGAAGTTTTATTTACGCTTTAAAGTAAAGAAGTGGTCATAATATGGAGCAGTGAGGTGTTGCGCTACATAGTTCTCATTTGTTACACCATAGAAATTTTGAAATATTGTTGTAGAAGTTTTGAAATATTATTGTAGATGAAACGTTTATTTTTATTGGCAGCATCTACTTGAGCCACTAGAAACATATGCACTGTTAATTTACTCATATATTGACAGATGTTATATTTTATTTTGTATGCTGTTTTGATCATTCAAGTTTCAGTTTGTGAACACCTCCCCCTCCCCCATAGTTTTTGTATAATTTTTGATTACCTGTTCTGTGTTTCACATCCACCTTCCTAGTCCTGTCTGCAACTTAGATATAGACAATTCTGGGGGCTGAGTTCCAGCACATGGTGAGTCGCTGCCATCTTCATTTCCAGGTATTGTGAGAATACTTCTGTATTTCTGTCTTTGTTGTTTGTGTGTTGCTGAAATGTATGCACATGTATGGTCTTTTATTAATGTGGAGTCTGCATCCCTTCAATGAACTGTTGTACTTGGCATTGCTGAAACTTGCTCCTTCAGATTCTTATGTAGTGTCAAGGACATCTGGCCATGATTACTGTCCTTTATGATGTTGGACGTTAGGTAGAGATGTACTGATTCTTGAACTGAAAGGATATTTCATTGTACACTAATGCTGGGGGAAGAAAAGGTATGTATCCCTGAAATGAATGAGTGTAACATATTACTTATACTTAATGAGTACATACTAATCATGAGATTGTTACTCCAGACACAGTGTAATTAGTGGCAGAAGGGGTAAGCAAAACCTTTCACTTCACTGCATAAATCTATATAGAACATCCATTCCTTGTCATATGTTTCTGCATTAAGCTGTGTTTGAAGGTTGCTGAGAGTCTGGTAGCTTCACGCAAGCATGTGTGTAATCACTGCAAATCCACAAGATAACTTCTGCTGCTGCCACGTTTAGTTCACTGTGGTGCATTTCATTTGTTTGTACCAAAGGTGTGAAATCATCACATTTTCTTGTTTTTAGATTCATTCCCTCATATATGTCATATGTGTTAGAAACACTGCCTGAACAAGTAATGTTGTAGTAGGACTACATATTTCTGGAAATCCCACAGAGGAACTGTATTAGATTTTCTTTGGGGGAGGTGGGTGTGTGGAGTTGGTGGTGTGGTGGGTTGAGTGTGGAGGAATCTTATAGATACACTTTTGATAGGGATTAAGAGATTCCTTTATGAAGTATTTGGGTATTCGCAATAGAGAACCTTTCTGCTTAGTAAAAAATTTTGGTGCATATGGTGTAGACAAAACTTGAGTAAGATATAGGGTAATGTTGCTCTTGTGACTGTTACAAAGCAGTTTAATAAACACATTTTCAGGATTACACAACTCCTGTATGTTGAAAATCAAGTACAAATACATTGAAGGTATCAGAAGAGAACTTACCACAATAGAGATGCAAAAATTATCTATTATGGCATAGTCTTTAACACCATATATTCATAAAATGTATTTGTTAAATTCAGTTGACATTTTTTAAAGAGTCACTAAATTATAACATCTGTGTACTCTTGATTAACCATGTGGGGATTCTCCATGCATGATTGCAAGTTGTTAATTACTAATGATGGAGGTGGGAAATAACATGATTTTGTGCCAAGTCCTTCAACAAAATTCTCAATACAAGCAACAATCACAGATTATTTACAAGGTGGTTCAAATATGACCGGGACTGATTTGTGTGTAAACAAGCCGCACTGCGCAGCAGCTGTGCGACCTTGAGAGAGTGAAGCCATAACCTCCACCCTCCCTCCTGCTCGCGTTAGAACCTGTTCAGTCCTGTCTGGGAGTTGCTAGAGTGATGAGCAATTATGGTTACAAAAAAAAATCAGTCCGGGTCATATTTGAACTACCTTGTACATAAGCAGTAAGCATCTGCTCGTAAGCTGTGTATGTATTATATATATAAATAAAGAAATTGCAGTTTTATTTTGTTTATGGCTTAGTAAAGTATGTGTTTTAGATTAGTCATGTTTCTCGATTATCCGTTCAACCCCCTCCACACCATCATGGCAGATAATCGAGAGTACACTGCAATTTATTTTGCTGAGTGACATTATTGTGTGCTTTGCTGTAGAAATTACAGACAGAATTAGTAAATTGTGCTTGTAGGTGCTGTGTAAAGACAGCATGGTGTGATACGAAGTGTGCTTGTTGTGCAGGGGTTAGTTGCTTTGTAGAACTGAGGTGCCTGTCATTTTGGACTGCAGATACCAGATCTGTCAAACACTTCATTCTTAATTTCAAGTGAGACCCACCCACCTTGCCTACTCTTTTCTTGGATTCCTACAAATGTCTTGAACATCATTCTAATTTCAGGCATTGTTAAAAGTGCAAACATACATGTTTATTCTGTATGTAATTACTAGAAGGTTTTCATTGCCTGAAACGGGAAAATGTAAGTAGAATTTTTATATGTGAATATATGGGAAAGAGAATGTAGTAATTTCACTGATATAATGATGTACAGACATAGCAATCTACTAAAATGTTCTTGGACTGTTGACTATTTCATAGCCAGCTCATAAATTAGCATTTCGGATACCTCCATTGCTTCATCAGGGTCGAGGAGGTGAGTAACCACCATTAACAGAAACACACATCCAGTTTGATGAGGCCAGGACTCCATGAGAGTCATAGTGTCGATTATGGTGGTGGTGATGTCCCAATTTGTCTGTTCACTTGGTCTTCCTAACTGTCTCCCTAGTCAACCAATCAGCAGTCAAGTTGGGTGATGACCTGTTCTAGTTCATGTGTGATCCCTGCAATTGAACATGGATAACAATTCCTCATTCATTGATTAGTTTCCAGCTCACTGTTCCCTGTGATCTCTGTGAGGCTTTTCATTTTCTTTGTTCATGTCCCATGGAGTTCTAAGTGTGTGGGGCTCCATGCTGAACTCAGTTTGAACCATTCTCTACTGGAGATCTTAGGATGTGTGTATTGTGTTGCTTCTTTGACCAGTCTGTCCATATAGCCTGATGTTCTGGCTATTACCTCAATATCCTGAAACATTAACTCACCCATTTCAGTACTGTGCTTTGCATCTGTGTTGATATGTTTCCCCTGTCCACACCATGAAGGAGTGTTAGGAGAAATGGAGGTATAGCTCCACTAATTCTTAACCTTGGCACTAGAATGGTGTCAGTGGTAAACTTTATGCCCTGGTTGCTTTATTACCAGGAAAGAAGTATGCATTGTGTAAGAGGCTGGGATGGTCCCAGAGCCAGTCTGGATGTTTTTTAGAAGAGAAAAATATTTTTTCTATGCCAGGATTCAAACTGCAGATCGTTCAGTTTGTAGCCTGTGTACTGTCAGCACTGTCTCAGCTTGCAATGACTATGTAAATGCTGTTCAGAAGTTGCAAAAACTATTGTAATTCTTCCACTCAGTGTACCCAAACAATTGTGATCCATGTATCTGTAGCAGTACATTGATTTTTTTATGTCTGTAAAAATGTGTTGGTTTATGGTGACCTTGTTCAGTGTCAGTCATTGACACTGTTCTGTGTAGTAGGTGGCTACAGCTGGGGAAAGCAGTTATCCTGTAACTACACTTTCTCTCTTGCGTGAAAGTAAGTGTGTGTTAACGAGGAGTAGGTCTTGCACACCTGTTCTGGACTGTTTTTCCAATAGCCATTAACTATTTGGTGGGACTGTAGTTACAAAGTACACCATGTCAAACCTGAACACAAATCTATATCCTGCAAGTGATAATTTGTTATTACTATACAAAGTCAGTGGAGGGTTTTGTGTGATGTTACATGTGTGCTATTAATGTTGCCAGCGATCCTGTTAAATGCTTTGCCGAACCTGTATGTTAGTGTGTGAAATGCACCTACAGTTTGTCATATTGGTATGTTCGTGTATCTTTGGTTTTCCACATAGTTTTAGTGGTCCTGTATCGCTTAGAATTGAAACCTTTGGACATCACTTCCGCAATTGCTGATCTCTTTTTCAGTCTGATCGTATTGTGCTTTGTTGCTTTGGTCAGAACGTTGTAATTCTGATCCTTCAAATAATCTTCCAGTCTATGTACAGTTTGTTGTTATAACTGGGGCATTGCCTTTTTTTTTAGCTGGTAGGTGTGTGTCACTGCTTTCTCAGAGGTTCTTCATTGCTTTTCATTTGTCATTGCATGTGTATATCTTGTTGGTTTTGATTGTGTTACTATATGACACATTTCATGTTGAACCTTTTTCACTAACTGAGGTAGGGGATAACACTGTAATTGATTTGGGATTAACTATGTGGGAAAAGTTAACGTCTATATTCAGTGTGGTTATTATGGCTGGAACCAGTGCATGGTCTTAGAGGGTAGGGGGGGTGTGACTGCTGAACATGATTTCACATTCTGTTTAACCACAGAGCCAGTGAGGAAAACAGATTCAGTGGATGGATTGAGCTTGAGTCAGGATGCTGTATTTGGTATAGTGACTATACTAAGGCCTCCACAATCCAGGTTTTGAATAGAGATTTTCTCTTCTTAAAAATATACAGACCAGCTTTAGGGCCCCACCTAGCATCCTGTTTGGTGGATACCTGACTGTTTCCCGGGGGGTAGAGCAGCCATGATGTGAGGTTGACCATTCAACATCTATCTAGTACTGAGGTTAAGAATGAGTGGTTCTCTACCTCCATTCTCCCTGTATGCCTTCGTGGAATGTGCAGGGACAACTTTACCTTGCACATGCATATGCGAACACAGACATGCACACTTAATAAACCCCAATTATGGCGACAGAGGAGGTCTCTGAAACATTACTAATTTATTCATTATGACAGCTTTGGGTCTTATGTAGACACACTAATAACCAGTTATTGACTGAGGTATTTTCAGTTCTTATTCGTACTGTATGGGACATATGATGTAGTTTCCTCACAGTTCCTTAATTCCCTGCTAATCCCTAATTTTGTTCAGTGTTTTTTGTCACTAGCTTATGACAGATGTAGCTTTCAGTTATTCAGTATTACCTGTCAGTAGTGAGAGTAAGGAACAGTTTTTTAGAATGTGTTTATAGCACTTTTGTATAACTCATTGTGTGGAGTAAAGAAACACGTCTCAGTTTGACAGGATTAACCATATGCAAATAGCAGTAACCAATCAACAGTACTGTGATCATCATTTAGAATTATACAAAATACAGCAACAGGATACCACACATTGACAAATACTGGACAGATATTTTGGCACAACTGCAATGAGGTAACATAGTAACTGCACGTATGTTTGGTTTCAATTCTAAATAGTCAAGGACAGTATAATAATACCCATCATATAGTTTTACTTCTTGAGATTGACCACACTCTGAATCAGAACATGCTGGAAAAATAATGGAAGTTATAGTTCTACAGTGCATTTGTACTTTGCTGTCTCTTGATTAGCTGTGAACACAGTGAAAGGTGCACCATTGTAACATGGAAGAAGGAGAAGTGTTTCCATCTTTAGGCATAATGTTAATAGAACATGTTCATGCAAAATATCCTAGCTGTGTTGGGGCCATTATGTGTAGGTGCAGTACGTAAGTAATTTAAGAATAGAAGTAGTAGTAGAAGTAATAATAATAATAATAATAGGTTCAAAGCCCATTATCTGGAAGCTTGACAACACCAGGAATGGCCTGAGACAATCCTAAATAATCATAATGTCACCTGTTATTATCTTCAGCATTAACAACAGCCTTACAAGAATACAAATGGACGAAGATTCAAGTATTCTGGAATGTTAATGTCATGTTATGTGGTAGATAGTTGCCAACCATTTTGAATGGCTGTAATGCCTTCACTTACATGGTCAAGCAGTCCAGTTGTGGATTGCTTGAGTAGTTAACAGTTTCGAATGTTTTTAAGGCAGTAACACTTGTGTGAAGTGTCAGTCACTACCACTTGACATGGCATAACATTCTAGAAGTCTTAAATCTTTATTCAGCACCACTGTGAGTACCTGAAATCTTGCACACTGGTAGTGTGTTATTGTTTCTTCCATACATGATTGGAAGGTTGTACATTATAAATAATAGCAATTGTGATGGCTTTGGATTTCTTCTGTTACAGGAGGAACCAAGTGATGATGAGTCCGGTGGTCCAGCTGTAACATCACAACCAGCATCATCATCTTCGGTGTTTGCAGTGCCACTCCCAGCTGACAGTAATGCAACAGAAAACACATTGCTGAATCCACAGGATAAGGTTACATATACACCAGGTAATTAAATCATTTGAAGCATGATGCAGTGTGGTGAGAGTGGACCATATGTGTACTTTCTTCAATAAAAACTTAAACATATTTTTCCACTTACTATATAGTTTGTAAAGATTTGGTTAGTGGAATAAGTAGATATAAATATGAATTCTAGCATTGAATGTGGCGATTATAACATGATTGTGCACATGCAGGGTGCAAATTGTATATGAACTTGAGAGAAAGTGTATCATACTGAATTTCTTCCATGAGTTTTTCGAATCTATGTGAGCAGGAATTGTGCACGATTCCAGTTGTTTTCCACCCCCCCCCCCCCACACACACCCCCAACCAAAGCAAACAATAACGAACCAAACCCCGCAACACACTACCCAAACAAAAAAAAAACA
>Ga0123357_10001200_pt1 | contig 27062 bp, 23 predicted proteins | sample TergutEmb28metaG_FD_89873 | JGI IMG/M metagenome (GOLD analysis project Ga0123357, IMG submission 89873) | Embiratermes neotenicus P4 segment gut microbial communities from Petit-Saut dam, French Guiana - Emb289 P4 | ecosystem: Host-associated > Arthropoda: Insects > Digestive system > Gut ...
CGTGGTGTCGATCTGGATAATCACATCGGTGGGATCCTGGATCTTCGGATCGGCGACCTCTTCCCAAGCCCTCTGGTTGGCTCCATGGTAAACGAGTGCCTTCATGTTTATCCTTTCAGCGATGGTTGGTCGCGTAGTTCCGGGGGCCTACATCGGATACCCCGGGGGTGTTTTCATCGAGCATAGCGCATCCGACCACGGACTTAATACTCGATGATTCTCTCAGAGGAAATGCACAGAAAGCGGATCTCAGAAATGCGTCCAACCGCCAGGACCGGCGGGACGCTGGCCGTCCACCAGGACGCTCACGTCAAGACCCCGGACAGGCTCGAAAACCTGCCCGATGACAACCCAGCCGGTTGGCACGTCGCCAAGGGTGAAGGTGGCCACCAAGGCGTGATCCTCTCCCCCGGTCAGGACGTATTCCAGCGGGTCGACACCCAGCGCCTGGCCGACTGCCGCCACCGGCTGGCCGATATCCAACCGGGCGGTGTTCACGTCGATGACGACGCCAGACGCGTCCGCGATATGGCCAAGATCGGCCAGTAGCCCGTCCGACACGTCGATCATAGCCGTGGCCCCGGCAAGTGCCGCCTCGCGCCCGGCGCCATAGGGGACGAGCGGGAACCTGTGGGCGTCGACGACCGCCTTTGGCGAACGGAAACCCCGGGCCAAAGCCGCCAGCCCGGCGGCCGCCCAACCCAGGCGTCCCGTCATGGCCACCAGTTGCCCAGGCTTAGCGCCGGCCCTTGTCACGGGCGGGACGGCACCGGTCTGGCCGACAACCGTCACCGTCGCGACGATCTGCGGCGACATAGACAAATCGCCGCCGACCAACGTCACATTGGCCCGCACGCACTCATGGCGCAAACCGTCCGTGAACGCTTCAAACCAGGCTTCGCTGGTGTCGCGCGGCAGGCCCAGCGCCACCAACAGCGTCACCGGCACCGCGCCCATGGCCTCGATGTCGGCCACCGACGCCGCCACGACCTTGCGGCCGATGTCGCCGGCGTCTGACCACTCGGTGCGGAAATGGACGCCCTCGACATACATGTCGGTGCTGATGACGGCCGACCCGTCCAGCAGGAAACAGGCCGCGTCATCGCCAGGGCCGACGGAAACGGACGGCGGCATCGAAAGCCCCTCCGTGGCCTTGGCGATCATCCCGAATTCGCCCAGTTCACCAACCTGTCGCGTTGTCATCGCACCAGCCTAACAGTTGCCTCTAGCCGCCTCTGGTGCCCGGCTGGCCGCGCAGGCGCCGTGGTACACTCGACTCGGTTTGGCAGGAGGTGAGCCTTGGAGAAGACCGTGGATGGGCTGGCCGTCCATTTCGAGGTTCGCGGCGCTGGGCCGTATGTGTTTCTCCTTCACGGGTGGGGTTCGACTTCAGCAGTCTTCGCCCAATTGGCGGACGTGGTGGCCGCCGCCTATACCGTCGTGACCTTCGATTTTCCTGGCTGCGGCTCGACGCCGGAACCGTCCCAAGCTTGGGGCATGGACGACTACACGCGCTTCACAACCGACTTCATCGCCTCATTCGACGTCGATCACGTCATACTGTTGGGGCATTCGCACGGCGGACGGGTAGCGATCCGTCTGGCCACCGAACCCGGGCTGCCCTTCGAAGTCGACAAAGTCATCCTCGTCGATTCGGCCGGGGTGGTGCCCACCCGTTCGCTGGCCTACCATGCGCGTGTGCGGGCCTACAAAGTGGGCAAGACGATGCTCGGGTGGCGTCCCGTCGCGGCCTTGGCGCCCGACGCGCTGGAAGGCTTTCGTTCCCGCATGGGGTCCGCCGACTACGCAGCGGCGTCACCGGTCATGCGGCAATCGCTGGTGAAAGTCGTCAATACCGATCTGACGGGGCTTCTGCCGAGCATCAAAGCGCCGACGCTGTTGATATGGGGCGACGCCGACACTGCGACGCCACTAGCCGACGGCCAGGCGATGGAAAAGGCCATCCCCGGGTCTGGCCTGGCGGTGTTGAATGGCGCCGGCCACTATTGCTTCCTCGACCAGCCCCGAGCCTTCCATCTGATCATCAAGTCTTTCCTGAAGATCGGGTGACGCCATGTGGTTGGCCGTCCTTGCACTAGCCCTGATAGCGGGCGCGTTCGCCGCCATCCATGGGATGCACATGTTCCAGTTGAACTCGTACAACCCGTGGGGGCATCTTCGCTGGCTGGGCAGACATCGCGGCGGGCTGATCTCACCTATCGTCGTCTTGCTACTCGGCGTGGCGACCTTGGTGTGGCCGTTGCCCGTCGCCATCGTATTGGCCATCTGGCTGGCATTGGCTGCCTGGCTGGGACGTCCACGCCGCAGCCAGGCCAAGAAACCACTGGTCTACACCGCCCGCGTCATCCGGATGTTCGCCACCATCGCCGTCCTGATGGCCGCCCTTGTGGTGGCGACAACCCTCACGCCGGATCGCTGGCGTTACCTGGTGGCGGTGCTGCCTTTCGTCCTCAGCCCCCTCTGGGTGATCGTTGCCAACGCCATCAACGCGCCCATCGAAGCCGGTGTGCGCCGGCATTACCTGAATGACGCAAAACGGATCTTGGCGTCCCACCAATCACTGATCAAAATCGGCATAACCGGGTCATTTGGCAAGACGTCCGTCAAGTATTATCTGGCGACGCTACTCAAAGGCCACTTCAGCGTCCTGATGACTCCCGAGTCGTACAACACGCCGATGGGCGTGACGAAAACCATCCGCGCCGACCTGCGCGCCACCCACGAAGTGTTCGTCTGTGAGATGGGCGCCAAACGCCCCGGGGACATCGCCGAACTGTGCGATTTGGTGCACCCTGGCATCGGCGTCATAACCGCCATCGGCGAGCAGCACCTGGAAACGTTCGGGTCCCAGGCGGCAATCCTGGCGACGAAACTTGAGCTGGCGCGCTCGGTTGCCGGCTCCGGATTGGTCTATCTGAACGGCGACAACGACATCCTGCGCGCCAACCAGCCAGACCAACCTAGGCAGCTGTACGGCCTGCGCCCAGACAACGACACCTACGCCTACGACCTTGCGGTCGGGGTGGACGGCACGACTTTCGCGTTGAACCACCGGGGGACGACGCTCGCCGGGTTGACGACTCCGCTTATCGGCGCCCACGCGATCCAGAATTTGGCCGGCGCTATCGCCGTCGCCATCGATCTGGGCGTTACGGAGACAGAGCTTCGCGCCCAGCTTCGACGGCTGGCGCCGGCGCCGCACCGTTTGGCGATGTCACACCAAGGCGGCGTGACGATCATCGATGACGCTTACAACTCCAACCCGGCCGGCGCCAAAGCCGCCCTCGACACTTTGTGCCTGTTCGACGGGATTCGCATTCTGATCACCCCCGGCATGGTCGAGTTGGGCGAACGCCAGGACGCGCTCAACCAGGAGTTCGGCGCCCAAGCCGCCGTATGCGACCATGTCTACCTGGTGGGCGCCAAGCAGACAGGACCTATCGCCAAGGGCCTGTTGGGCGCCGGCTACGACACGACCAAGCTGACCGTCGTCGAGGATGTCCGTGCCGCCCTGTCACAGGCGTATGCACTGCCGGGCGCCGCCAAGGCGATCCTGCTTGAAAACGACTTGCCAGACAACTACTGACCTGGCCCTCACCGACTTCGGGCGACGCCCATCGGCCATCCGGTAGGCTGGACGGTTATGAAGATCAGTGTCGCAGTGCTGTTCGGGGGCAAAAGCGTCGAGCATGAGGTGTCGGTCATCTCGGCCGTCCAGGCGATGGCCAACCTGGACGAGACGAAATACGAGATCATCCCCGTCTACATCACGAAATCCGACGAGATGTGGTCAGGGGAGGCACTACGTGACATCGAGAACTACAAAGATATACCGGCCTTGCTGCGCCGTTGCCAACCCGTCGGCTTCCATGTGCGCGGCGACAAAACGTACCTTGACACGGAGGTCAGCGGCCTTTTCTCCAAACGCACCAGCCGCGCCATCGACCTTGGCTTCCCGATTGCCCACGGCACCCATGTTGAGGACGGGGCGCTACAGGGTTTCCTCGACACCGTTAATCTGCCGTACGTCGGGTCTGATGTGCTGGCGTCGGCCGTCGGCATGGACAAGTTCGTCCAGAAAACCCTCCTTCGCCAAGGCGGCTTCCCAGTATTGCCAGGGTCACGGTTCTCGACGGCGGATTGGTCGTCCGGGACGATCGCCCAGTCGGTCGAGGCCGACTACTCGTACCCCGTCATGGTGAAGCCCGTCAACCTCGGTTCGTCCGTCGGTATCGGCCGCGCCAACACACCTGACGAGCTTCGGTCCTGTCTCGATCTGGCTTTCTCGTTCGCGTCGCAGGTCGTCGTCGAGCCGGCCGTCAGCAACCTACGAGAAATCAACTGCGCCGTCCTGGGTGACGCCGACGCCGCCGAAGCCTCCGAATGCGAAGAGCCGACCGCGGTTCACGCCATGCTCACCTACGAAGACAAATACGGCGGCGCGGGCAGACCCGCCGGCGCGAAGTCCGAGGGCAGCAAATCCGATGGCAGCAAGAACCCGGCGTCGCCCGGCCGCCGGATACCGGCCGACATCACGCCTGAGCAGCGCCAGCAGATTCGTGGCCTGGCTGTCGACGCCTTCCGTTACCTTCGCTTGTGCGGCGTCACCCGCATTGATTTCCTGATGGACGCCGCGACGGGCGAGATCTGGCTTAACGAGGTCAACACGATCCCCGGGTCACTGGCGTTTTATCTGTGGGCACCGCTGGGAGTGTCGTACCCGGAGTTGCTGGATCGTCTCATCGGTTTGGCGCTGAAACGTCAACGTCAAACAGAAGACCTGACCTACGCTTTTGACACAAACATCCTGGCAAACAGCGCCGCAGGAACAAAGGCCACCAAAGCTAGCCAGACTTAGCCGGTGCGGCCACGTCCTCGACGATGAACACCACGCCCTTGACCGGGTAGACCCAGCCCGCCGGATTGATCGTCACCCGTCCCTTGATGGCGCCGGCCAGATGCAACAGTTGGGCGTCCTCATTCATGAATGTATATGTCGACACCGACGTCACGTGTGGTTTGTAACGGAAGATGATCTCGGGTGCGAATGTCGGTTCCGTGACGCTGACCAGGAAGTCGCTGCGACGGCGCTGCTGAGGCATCCGGAAACCGAGTAGCACCGGATATTCGTGAAGACGCATGGGCTCCGGGCTCTCCATTGTCATTTCGATGCCAATGGCGGTTATCGAGCAGGACACCATATGATATTCGACCGACTTCACTAGAAGCTGCATCTGGAAACAGCTATTCACGAACGCCAATTTCTCGTCGTCATTCAAATTGATCAGCTTCTGCAAATCTTTGGGCAGGATTTTCAGGCTTTCACGGAAAAGAAAAGTCTTCCCGAGCAACTCCTCACTCAGGTGATCCGATTCGACGAAGAACCCGATGTTGACCTTGGTGAGGTCATCCTCGCCTTGAGCCAACACGCGCGTGTAGGAAAGTGATTCCCGGACGATGAAGTAATCATCGCGATGAAGCAATGACGTACCGATATCATCTTGCGACATGCAGGCGTCGATGTCGATGTCGTACATGAAATGGGTCCGCATATTATGGGCGTTTTCGCCAACATATGGCTCAAGCACACCGTCGACCATGTCGGCCTTCTCGTCGCCCACCAACGACCGAATACCCGCCTTTATGAAATTCAGCCGCACCTCGGGACGGAACGTCCCGATCATCGCCGGATTACCCGTCAAAGTTTCCATCAGTTGTTCCGAGATGTCGTCCGCCACATATTGCTTCGACACGTACTCGTAAACGAAATTGAAGATGATGATCGGTGGGATGATGCCGAGGATATTGGCCGTAATATCGCTGAACAGGCTGCCCAGGCTGACGCCTGTTGTCAGATATTTGATGATGAGTAGTACAAGCCACACTGCGAATGCGGCGATGGCAAGCATCAACGTCGCAAACCTGAGGCTTTTACGCTGTTTGCTCAGGGATGCCATAATCAAGCCTCCTGCCTGTTTGTTATGACGGAATGAGCATCGAAAACCCCGACGTAGCGCGGGGCCAGGTCCGTCAGCAAAGCCCAGAACGCGTCACCGTCGTCATAATGCCACCACTCGGTCGGCAGGTTGGTGAAACCGGCGTCGGTCATTATCCAGTACAAGAGCCGACGGTTGGCGGCTGCTGTACTGTTCTTCGACCCTTCCCAATAATCGGTGTGCGATCGGGTGGTGAAATCGTCGAACGACCCGCCCATGTCGATCGGTCGGCCCAATGAATCAAGTATGCCTAGGTCGATGGCACCGCCCGTCGTATGCGGCGGCGGCGTCATCGGATCATTCGATGGCGGGTAGACAAAGGTGTCGATAACCCTCTGAAGATCCTTACCGGACAACGACGAGTGCTCAGAGGCTATTTTGTCGGCATATTGCCGGTACAGCCACTGTTGGACCACCAGCGGACGCCAGGCGTCGAAAATGACGAAACGATATCCCCGGGGCAAACCGGCGCTCGCCCGCACTAACCGTTCGAATACGCTCTTACGTAAATATGCCTGGTTGACGCTTCCCGGTATCCCACGGCTGGCATATCGCAGATCAAGCGCCAGCCAATCGGCGTCAACCACCTGGACGAAATCCTCTTCGACCGGGTCGACCATGACCTGCCCATCGGGCAACACCGTATTCGGAATCGGCCGAAGCTCAGCCCTCATTTTTCTTCTCCTCCGGCTTCATCCAGTTCATCCAGGACCACCTGATCCTAACATGGGCGCGCAGACGGGCAGTTCACCAAACAGCGTCAGCCGGATCGACATAACTTTGGGTCGCCGGGTTCCAGCGCTGGGCCGGTGCCTTCTTGCCCCTGGCAATCTCGACTTGGCGCACAAGCGCGTCGAGGATGGTCGTGGTGGCCCCCCGTACCGCGGCCCGGTCGGTCGCGTCACGGCCGAAGGCCGTCAAATCGACGGGCTGGCCACCCCGAAAATGCACCCATGGACGCGGTATCGGCTCGGGCGCCCGCTGCGGGCCGGCGTTGTCCGGGCACAAGGTCGAGACCCCCCATTGGCCGACCGGAATGACGGGCACGCCGGTGTCGATCGCCAAACGCGCGGCGCCCGTCTTGGCTGCGAAGGGCCACAGTTTCGGGTCGCGGCAGGTCGTCCCTTCCATGAAGATGACAACGATCTTGCCCTTCGCCAAATGGCGCTTGGCCTCTGCCAAGGCACCACCGGCCTGGCTGGTGCCGCGATAGACGGGAATCTGGTCGATGGCCCGCAGGAAGTACTTCAGCACAGGGACGTTGAACAGCGTCGCCTTGGCAAGGAAATAGGGGTAGCGGCCACGGTACAAGACGTAGTCAGCGACCACCAGCGCGTCGAAACTCGACAGGTGATTGAACACCAAAATGGCCGGGCCGGCCTTCGGAAGCGACGCGAAATCGTCCCAATCGCGTCGCACCAGCGGGCTCAATAGGGCGTGCAATATCGGCGCGGCGCGACGAAATGCGGGCGTCGTCGTCTCTTTGTTGATGCTGCCGAAGGCGGTGCGCTTCACGCCACTATCGTATGCGGTAGGAACGCCGGACGCCGAGCCTCGAACGCCGCTATATCCGCTTCGTGCTGCAGCGTCGCGCCGATGTCGTCCAAGCCGGCCATCAACCGGGCGGCCGTGTAGTCGTCTATCTCGAACGGCCACTCGACGTCGCGCAGGCGCAGCGTCTTGTCGACCAGCGACACTGTCATCGGCTCGCCGGGCGCGGCTTCGATGGCGTCCCACAACTGTTCAACAGTCGCATCGTCGACGGTGGCGACCAGCAGGCCGGCCTTACCGGCGTTGTTGCGGAAGATGTCGCCGAAACGCGGCGCGATGACGGCGACGAAACCGTAATCCATCAGCGCCCAGACGGCGTGCTCGCGCGACGAGCCGATGCCGAAATCGGGCCCGGCCACCAGTATCGTCCCCTTGTCGTAGGGTGCGCGATTCAAGATGAAATCGGGGTCTTTCCGCCAGGCCGAGAACAGCCCGTCCTCGAAACCTGTCCGCGTGATGCGCTTAAGGTAGACGGCCGGGATTATCTGGTCGGTGTCGACGGACGAGCGCCGCAGCGGCACCGGCACGCCGGTGTGGGTGGTGAAGGCTTTCATTATTTGGCTCCTGACAGATCGGCGGGGGCAGCCAGGTGGCCGGCTACGGCGGTGGCTGCGGCGACGGCGGGCGATACCAGATGGGTGCGCCCACCCGCGCCCTGGCGGCCCTCGAAATTGCGGTTGGACGTGGACGCGGCCCGCTGGCCGGGCTTCAACTGGTCGGGGTTCATGCCCAGGCACATCGAGCAACCGGCGAAGCGCCATTCCGCACCGGCAGCGATAAACACCTTGTCAAGGCCCTCTTCCATGGCCTGGGCGCGCACCGAGGCGCTGCCCGGTACGACTAGCATCTGGACACCGGGGGCCACCTGGCGGCCTTTCAAAACCTCTGCAGCGGCCCGCAAGTCCTCGATGCGGCCGTTGGTGCACGAGCCGACGAACACCACATCGACTGGGACATCCTTCATCTTGGTGCCCGGCGTCAGATCCATGTAGGCCAGCGCCCGCTCGGCGGCATTGCGCAGCACCTCGTCGGTGAAGCCTTCCGGGGCGGGGACGACGCCGCCCAGCGGCACGCCCTGCCCGGGGTTGGTGCCCCAGGTGACGAACGGCGTCAAGTTGGACACGTCCAGGTCGATCTCGGCGTCGAACTTCGCGTCCTTGTCCGAGAACAACGTGCGCCAATAGTTCACGGCGGCGTCCCACTGCGCGCCCTGCGGCGCGAATTGGCGCCCCTTGACGTACTCGATGGTCTTGTCGTCCGGGGCGACGAGCCCCGCCTTGGCGCCCCATTCGATGCTCATGTTGCAGATGGTCATGCGGCCTTCCATCGACAGCGCCTCAATGGCCGGGCCGCGGTATTCGACGACATAACCGATGCCGGCACCCGTCCCTACCTGCGCGATCAGCGCCAACACGATGTCCTTGGCGCTGACGCCGGCCGGCAACGCGCCTTTCACATTGACGGCCATCGTCTTGGGCCTGGCCTGCGGCAGGGTTTGTGTGGCAAGGACGTGTTCGACCTCGCTGGTGCCGATGCCGAACGCCAGCGCCCCGAACGCGCCATGCGTGGCGGTGTGCGAATCGCCGCAGACGATCGTCATGCCCGGCTGTGTCAGGCCCAGTTGCGGGCCGACGACGTGGACGACGCCCTGGTCGGCGTCACCGAGCGAATGGATCGGGATGCCGAATTCGGCCGCGTTGGCCCGCAATGTGGCCACCTGCAGCGCCGAGACGGGGTCGGCGATGGGCTTGTCGATATCGGTGGTGGGGGTGTTGTGGTCCTCGGTGGCGACGGTCAAATCGGGGCGACGGACGGTGCGTCCACTCATCCGCAAACCGTCAAAAGCCTGTGGACTGGTGACCTCGTGAACCAGGTGCAAATCGATGTAGAGCAAGTCGGGCTCACCAGGCGCGGAGCGCACCACGTGGGCATCCCAGAGCTTCTCACTGAGTGTCTTTGACATGCTACGAGTCTAGGTTTGGTATACCGCAATACGAGATAGTAGTCTCAAGGCATGGACGAAACTAGCGGTGTGGGAGTTCTCGACAAAGCAGCAATGGTTCTAAATGCCCTGGAAAACGGACCGCTGACGTTGGCCGGCCTGGTGCAGCAGACGGGGCTGGCCCGTCCGACAGCACACCGGTTGGCGGTGGCGCTGGAACATCACCGGATGGTCGGACGCGACTTGCACGGACGGTTCGTGCTGGGCCAGCGTCTGACGGAGTTGGCCGCCGCCGCCGGCGAGGACCGTTTGCTGGCCACCGCCGGGCCTATCCTGGCCCGTCTGCGCGACATCACCGGCGAGTCGGCTCAGTTGTACCGTCGTCAGGGTGATGTGCGCGTCTGTGTGGCGGGCGCCGAGCGGCCGTCCGGTTTGCGCGACACCATACCGGTGGGCACGCAACTTCCGATCACCGCCGGGTCCGGCGCCCAGGTGCTGCTGGCCTGGGAAGACCCCGAGCGTCTGCGCCGCGACCTCGTCGGGGCGTCCTTCTCGGCCGTCCAGCTTCAGGCGGTGCGCCGCCAGGGTTGGGCACAATCCGTCGCCGAACGGGAAATGGGTGTCGCGTCAGTGTCAGCACCGGTGCGCACGCCAGGCGGAAAAGTGATCGCAGCGGTCTCGGTGTCCGGCCCGATCGAGCGTCTGACCCGCCAACCCGGGCGCATGCACGCCGCCGCCGTGGTAGCTGCCGCCGAACGCCTGAGTGAAGTTTTGCGGCGCTCGACCGGCGACATGACCGCCCTGCACCCAGGCACGGCAGCAGAAGGCTAGCCGGCTGAAGCCTTGGCGGCCTTGCGCTGGTTGATCATCTCGACGACCACCGGGATGAACGACACCAGGACGATCAGCACCAAGGCGATCTCGATGTGCTTCTGGATGAAACTGACCCGTCCGAGGAAATAGCCCAGGATGGTCACGCCAGACCCCCACAGCACGCCGCCGATGGCCGAAAAACCGATGAACGTCGGAAAACTCATTTTCGAGATGCCGGCCACGAGCGTCACAAAAGTGCGCACAACCGGTACGAAACGGGCCAGCACCAAGGCGATGTGGCCGCGGCTCTCGAAGAACTCACGTGCCTTGTCGGCATACTCCTGCTTTAGGATCTTGCCGGCCAAGCCCGCCCGCGGGCGCAACAATGGCGGGCCGACAAGCCGTCCTATCCAATAGCCGATCGTGTTGCCGAGAATCGCCGCCAGCGACAGTATGGCGCAAACCAGCACCAGCACCCAGCCCCGGGAAAGATTGCCGAAATGTATGGCATGGTCCGCGCCAAGAAGCCCGGCCACCAGCATTCCGACGGCGAATAGCAGCGAGTCGCCAGGCAGGAAGAAGCAGAACAACCCGCACTCGACGATGACGATCACCACCACCCCCCACAGGGCCCATATCCCCAAGGAGTTGAGAATGTTCGTCGGATTCAGCCAGGACGGCAGGAGCATCGGTATCAGTGCGGCATTCATGGTGGGACAAGCCTAGCGGACGCCACCCCCGCGCCTGCACGTGGCGGGTATCGATTTTGTTGCAGATAGCGCACAGCAGATGGACTCAACACGCAGTTTCGCCCGTCATGGACTAGGGTAATGGACACTCGGACGGCTTCACCGTCCACGTATTCATACCGATCACATAGGAGTCGTCATGAAAATCCGCCGCCTGTCAACCATCGGCGTCGCCGCGGTCGCCGCATTAAGCCTTGGATTGACCGCCTGCACCAACCCCAACGGTGGCTCGTCGCCTGCCGGTTCGGCCACACCCACCTATCCGGCGCCATCCGGCCCGATGTACACCATCGGGGTGGCCGTCATCATGTCGCACCCGGCGCTGCAAGCCGTCCAGGACGGCTTTGAAGAGGTGCTCAAGGAACAGGGCATCAATTACACGCTGGTCTCCAAGAACGCCCAAGGTGACATGTCGGCGCCGGCCACCATCGCGTCGACCTTCGCCGCCGACAAGAGCATCAACTTGGTGCTGGCCATCTCGACGCCCATCGCCCAGGCCATGGCGTCGGCCATCCAGGATCGTCCGATCCTCTTCTCGGCCGTCACCGACCCCGTCAGCGTGGGGCTCGTCCCGTCCTGGACGCAGGCCGGCCCCAACATCACCGGCACCTCCGACATGAACTCGGACTCCAAGCCCGTCACGCTGGTGACGCAGGCGATGCCGAACGCCAAGACGATCGGCGTGCTGTACACCTCGTCCGAGCCGAACTCGCTGACGCAGGTGCAGGCCTATGAGGCCGAGGCCAAGACGCTCGGTGTGACTCTGAAGGAGCAGGCGATCACCACTGCCGCTGACATCGGCACGAGCCTGTCAGCGCTGTCCGGGGTGGACGCCATCCTGGTGCCGACGGACAACACCGTCGTCGCCTCGATCGGCAGCGTCATCCAGTTCGGCGAAGAGAACAAGATCCCGGTGTTCTGCGCCGACACCACCACCGTGCCGATGGGGACGGTGGCCGCCCGCGGCCTGAGCTACCACGACCTAGGCCGGGCCACCGGCGATATGGCCGTCAAGATCTTGCGCGACGGCGTGCCGATCAACACGATCCCGCCAGAGGCGCCCACCACCACCGAGTTGGACGTCAACCCGGATGCTGCGGCGGCCTTCGGCCTGACGCTGCCAGCCGGTTTCAGCGACGGCGCCACGATCATCCACACCCAGTCCTAGACCGGGTAGATCGGGCGGTTCGAGCGCACCATGTTAGGAGCTGTTGACCAAGGTCTAATTTCGGCGATTCTTGCCATCGGAGTGTTTTTGACGTTCCGGATCTTGAACTTCGCCGACCTGACGGTCGACGGTTCCTTTGCCACCGGCACGTCCACCGCCACCATCATGGTGTTCAACGGGGTGACGCCCGTGCTGGCGGTGGCGACCGGTTGCCTGGCCGGGGCGTTGGCCGGCGGCCTCACCGGCCTGCTGCACACCAAGGCGCACATCGATCCGCTGCTGGCGTCCATCCTGGTGATGATGGGGCTGTATTCGATCAACACGCACATCCTGTGGCTCGGCTGGGACGGCGTGCACCGCAGTTCGCTTTCCCTGCTCCACCAGCCGACTTTGTTCAGTTGGCTGGTGGAGCACCATCTCCGCGGAACCTGGGTGTCGGTCAGCCTGATAGGTGCCGGCGTCGTCGTCGTGCTGGTGTTGATCAACTGGCTCTTGAAGACCAAGTTCGGCCTCGCAGTCATGGCCACCGGCGACAACCCGGCCATGGCGCAGGCGTCCGGCATCAACATCGACAATGCCAAGATCGCCGCGCTGATGATCTCCAACGGGTGCGTCGGGTTGGCGGGGGCGCTGTGGGCGCAATACAACAGCGCGGCGTCTGTCGGCGATGGCACCGGCTGGATCTTGATCGGGCTGGCTTCGGTCATCTTGGGCAATGCCATCTTCGGGACGAGATATCTCTGGCTGGCCACAATCGGTGTGGTAGTTGGCGCGGTGCTGTACCGCGTGGCCATCTTCTATGCGCTCAAGCAGTCGTTCTTCGACCCGAGCGACACCCGCCTTATGTCGGCCATCCTGGTGGTGCTGGCCTTGGTGCTGACGCAGTGGAAGGGTGCGCAAGCCCTTGTCACACGGCTTTCGCCGTGGCGGACGAAGAAGAACGTGCCTGAGCCGATGACCGTCGCTCCGAACCAGTTCTCACCCTTCGCCGAAGCCGACGCTGCCGCCCAGGCGGTCGCCTCCGGCGTGCCCAGTGAAACGAGTGCCGAATGATGCTTGCGGTCCACGGCGTCAACAAGACGTTCTACCCCGGCACGGTCAACGAGCGCCGGGCGCTCTGCGATATCGATTTCGAGTTGGCCGAGGGCGATTTCGTCACCATCATCGGCTCGAATGGGGCCGGCAAATCGACGCTGCTGAACGTCATCGCCGGGTCACTGCCGGTCGACACCGGCACCATAACGATTGACGGCCGTGACGTTACGAAACTTCCAGAACACCGCCGCGCCGCCATGATGGCGCGCGTCTTCCAAGATCCAGCGGCCGGGACGGCCCCGCACCTCAGCATCGAGGAAAACCTGGCCATCGCCTACAACCGCGGCAAACCGTCAACCCTGACGATGGGGTTGACGCGGGCTCGGCGGGCGGTTTTCCGCGAGCAACTGGCCACCCTTGAGCAAGGCCTGGAAGACCGCATGAAGCACCGCGTCGGGTTGCTATCCGGTGGCCAGCGTCAGGCTCTCAGCCTGCTGATGGCGTCATTTACCCACCCGAAGCTACTGCTATTGGACGAGCACACCGCCGCCCTGGACCCCGAGCGCGCCGAACTGGTGCTGCGCCTGACCGCCCAGATGGTGGCCGATCAGCACCTGACGGCCATGATGGTCACACACAATATGGATCACGCATTGCGCATGGGCAACCGCCTGGTGATGATGCACGAGGGCCGAATCATCCACACCTTGGACGCCAAGGACAAACCGACCGCCACAGTTGCCGACCTGCTGGACTGGTTCAGTCACGAGCGCGGTGGCATGTCCGACCGCACGCTTTTGGCCTGACGCCACGCAGATAGGCGCTACCGCGAGTCGAGGCGGTCCTTATCGACGTTTCAATGATTCACGCAGCGGTGCGGCATGGATTGCTAGTTGAGTTCGACGTCCTTCTCGAACGCGTCGATGGTGGTGCCGCCCGGGCCCGCCGTGGCAGCCCGGCTATAGATCAAGAAACAGTTCGTCGGATTCTTGATGCCGGCGACGGTGTACGTCATCCACCCGTCCGAGGTTTCGGCGCGGTTGGGGTTGGTCCAAGGCGTATACCCGGCGGCAGCCAGATCGGCGTCGAAGTAGTTGTTGGGCGGCGTCGGGGCCACCATGCCAGCGCATTGGATCTGGAAGTTCTGGCTGTAGACATAAGTCGGCATGGTGATGCCAGCAGTTGCGGTGACGTGCAAAGCCACCACCGAACCGCCCTGGATCGAACCCGCGAACGCCGCGGCGTCATCGTCCGACAAGGGCAAATCATTGAGAAACTCGATCACCTTGATGCTGTGATTCATGCCCGTGTCCTGGAAAGACACGCCGCGCTGACTCAGGGACGCCGTGGCGGCGGGCATCGGCGTCGATGCGACCAAGCTCGTCGGCGCCGCTGTGGTGTTGTCCCCAGCAGACCCCCCACCGGTGCAGCCGCTCAACAGTGCCAGCCCGGCCAGGCCGACAACGCTGACAGTGATGACTTTATTGGTGTTCATTGATCCCTCTCATGAGCCGCTTCTCCCGCACGCCTCTCGCCCATCGACCCTAGCACATGCGTTTCGTCACTCAATCAGCCAAGCGTCTATCTCGGCTAGCCAGGCAGCCTTGGCATCATCCGCGGCAAAACTGGCCCGCACCGACGAGCGCGCCAGCTCGGCCAGTTCGGCGTCGTCGAAACCCATCTCGCGGGCGTTTGCGTACTGGTCAGCCAGACGCGATCGGAACAGCAATGGATCGTCCGCACCCAGGGCCACCGTCGCCCCCGCCGCAACCAGCTTGCGCAAGGGCACATCGGCCAGGCTTGGGTAGACACCCAATTGGACGTTCGACGCCGGGCAAACCTCGAAAGCGATGCCTGCCTCGACGATCTGGTCCATCAGGCGCCGGTCTTCACTGGCCCGCACCCCGTGGCCAAGACGCGCCGGGTGCAGCGCCGCCAGGACGGCCCGCACATGATCGGGGCCGCGCAGTTCGCCACCGTGCGGGACGCCCGGCAACCCGGCATTGCGGGCGATGCGGAAAGCCCCCTCCCAGGTGGCCGTGTCGCCGGCCCACTCGTCGTTGCTGAGCCCGAAACCGACCACTTGGCCCGCACCGGTGCCGGCGTAGCGGGCCGCCAGGCGGGCCAGCGTCCGGGCCTCCATCGGATGGCGCAGGCGCGACGCCGCGACGATCACCGCTACTTCGACGCCGGTGCGGCGGGTTGCCTGGACGGCCTCGTCCAAGACGATCTCCAGCGCGTTGATGATGCCACCGACGGACGGCGCGTAGCTCGTCGGGTCAATCTGGATTTCCAGGCGCCGGGCCCCGTCGACGGCGTCCAGCCGGGCCGCGTTGCCGATGACGGCCCGCATGGCAGCTTCGCCTGTCACCGCCCGTCGGGCGATGTCGTAGAACCGCTGGAACCGGAACCACCCTTTGGTCGTCGCTGTCGTCGAAAAGGGCAAACCAACCGTCAGTTGCTCGGGCAGGCTGACGTGAGCCGCCTGCGCCAGTTGGATCATCGTCGCCACATCGAGCGAACCCGTGAAATGCAGGTGCAAATGCGTCTTCGGCAAGGTTTTCACGTCACGGCTGCGCTCGCCGACACCAGCCATGGCCGACGCGTCCAGGCCAGCCACCGCGGCGTTGATGCTCAGTTTCGGGTCAATGCGAGCGATTCCGGGCATACGTCACTCGCCGACAGCGCGCGGCAGCTCGTCGTCTTCGTCGGGGCCCGTCCGGGCCACCAGGTGCCGGTTGCCGTCAGGCGATTCGAAGGGCAACACGTCTTGCGGATAATCGGCCGAGACAGGGAAACTCGGGCTGTCGCTGGCCGGGCGCGGCGCGCTCAGATCGACGGTCCGCACCGACCTTGGCAACACTGGACGGCTGACGTAAGTCACCGGCGCAACCGGCATCGGTTCCATCAAGGACTTCAACCCAGGTATGGGGACGGACAACTCGATCGAGCGCTCGTTGGCGTCGGACGCTTCCGCAGCCTTCACTTCTGCCGCCTGCGCAACCGTGATCAACTGAGTCTGCTCGTCCCACCCTTGGTCCAGGCTGGCCAGGCGACGCTTGAACTGACGGTTCTGACTCACCAGCGTGGCGCGCGCCCAAAGCGCCCAGGCAACCAGCGGCACCAGCGCCGCCAAGACGACCACTCCTGGCACGGACGGGGCCAACAACGCCACACCGGCGATGACGACCGCTAGCACCAGCGCCACCACCAGGCCCAGGCGACGAAGCCGCGTCCAGGTCCGTTTGTCCCGTGCCACCTCGTGACGGACAGCGTTGCGCAAAAGCGGCGTCGAGACTTCCAGGTCGGTTTCGGATTCAGGTTCTGGTTCGTCCCCGGAACGGACGACCACCATGTCGCCGCCGATGGCGTCCGCCGAATTGACGCCCAGAGCCGTCGCCTCGCCGCCGCGCTTCAGCCCGACAAGCACATAGGCCAAGCCGCCGATCACGACGGCCGCCAAGATCAAGCCAGTTAACATAATGCTCATAAGGCTAAACACTGCGCCACACGAAGTGGGGGAAGCCCGGCGGAGTGTCGCCTCATGCCTTGTCCGTCCAGTATAGAAGGGTTTTCGTCAAGAACCCGTCAACTTGGCAACCAAGCTGCGCGGCGCCTCGTCGGCTGTCATCACGAATGCGTCATGATCGCGCCAGGCACCGCTGATGTGCAACAAGGAACGGCGGGTGCCGTCAGGTTTGAAACCAAGCTTCGCCGCCACGCGATGGCTGGGGCCGTTTTCCGGGACGATGTCGATCTCCAGGCGGTGCAGCTTAAGTTGTCCGAAGCAATAGTCGGCCGCCATCGCAACACCCAGTGGCACCAAACCGCGCCCGGCCCAACGCTGGTCGATCCAATACCCGATAGTGGCCGACCGCGACGACCCCCAGACGATGCCGTTGACGCCCACCTGACCGATCAGCCGGGTGTGGCGAGACGAACGAGCAGGCCATCCGTCGTCCCATGTCAATGCCCATGGCAGGCTTCGACATTCCCGTGCCAGCCCCTGCTGGTTGCGCAGCATGTCTTGGAAAGAATACGGGACGCGCCCGACCTCTGGCGGTGGGGTGGCGTCCCACGGCCGCAACCAGGCTTGGCTGGACGCCCTTACTTCGGTGTAGGCGTCCTCGTCTGACCGCTGAAACGGCCGCAGCACAAGCGCTTCCTGGCGCAGGACGACGGGCCACCGAAATTGGGCGTCACCCATCAGGCGACGATTCCCGGCTCGTTCAAAAGCCAGGCCGGCAGTGCCTCACCACGATAGACACGCGCCTTGTCGCCAGGCAGGACGACCAGGGCATCGGCGGCCACCAGGCCGTTCAACTGGCTGTGCCGTGGCGTCATCGTGGCGGCGGCCAAGTAGTGGTCGCGCTCTTGAATCAGCTTGCAGTTGACGATGTGGGCGACGCCCAGTTCGGTGTCGAAATCGTGGTCGGCATAGCAAAGCACCATCTCGTGGGCATACGGCTCGACGCCCATGAGCTTGCGCAGCACCGGCCGGGCGAACCCGTGGTAGGCGGCCAACAGTGCACCGGGCTCACCCGGCAGCATGACGACGGGGGTCTGCTCGTCGCCAATGAACCCGAAACCGTGTTGACGTCCCGGACGCATGGCCACCTCGGCGACGTCGACCTCGCCCATCCGGCCCAGCAGGTCGACCAGGCGCGGGTCGGCCCCGTCGTCCGTCAAACCGCCGACCGTCAGCACCAGATCGGCGCGGATCAACTCGTCGCCAAGGCGCTCGACGGCCGCATCGGGCTGGGCCAGATCGATCTCGATGCGCCAGGTGGTGGCGTCGTCCGTCCGGGCGGCGCCGTTGATCATGTACATGCCGACCCCGCGTCCCCGCCCGTCATCGGGCCACGTGGCGACCGACGAGTCGATGACATCGGCAACCGCCACACGGGTGCGCGGACGCACCATCACGCGGTCGAAACCGGCTGCCGCCAGCAGCGCCGAGCGGCGGTCATCCAGGCGGGTGCCGGTCGTCATTAGCACCTCGCCGTCGGTGGCTTCCGCCCCGGCGGAGCGCACCCAATCGCCCTCGGACGCCTTGATCAGCACCTTGACGTCGATGCCCTCGACCAGCGTGTCGAACGTCGACACGACGGTGTCAGCGCCGACCGGCAGGGCCTGGCCGGCCTGGACGGCGATGGCTTCACCGACGCCGAAAGCACGCTCAAGGGGTTCGCCTTCCGCGGGGTCAGGCAAAGGTTCTGCCAGTTCCAGTATGGGACGGCTGCCCAGCGGAATGCCCGCGATGTCGGCCATACAGAATGCATAACCGTCGGTCTCGGCCACCGGCGCCGGCGGCAAGTTGCCGTCCGCCTTGATGTCCTCGCACAACGCCAGCCCCCAGGCGTCGACCAGGCCGACACCCAGCGGCGCCAGCGGCTCGACCATGCTCAACAGGTAATCGCGGTGATCCTCCATCGACCGGCGACCCGAGCTGTCGGTGGCCGGCGGTTCGGCCAACATTGATACGGCGTCCGCTGCGGAATCGGCATTGCCCCGGCGGGAGGCACGACTGAACAAACCCATGCCTCTACGATAGGCGACCACCCCAACACAACCCCGCTGGACTTGCCGACCAGCCGACAGAACCCAACGATTGCCTGCCCCGCGGTAAACTTTTCAAGGTTTTATCCAAGGAGACTGCCAACTTATGCCAACCTACGAATACCGATGCAGCAAATGCGGCTACGACTTCGAGACCTTCCAGCGTTTCGATGACCCGCCGGTGACGGAGTGCCCGAAATGCGGCGCCCCGGTGCAAAAAGTCTTCAGCTCCGTCGGTGTCGTCTTCAAGGGTTCAGGCTTCTACAGCACCGACAACCACAAGTCCGCAACACCGGCAACATCGGCGAAACCGGCCAAAGAACCGGCCAAAGACGCCAAAGCGAACCCGGACCCCGCCCCGGCCAAGGACGCCTCCCCAGCCCCGGCGAAATCAGCCGACTAGCGGGTTGAAGCCGGTCCGGCTAACCGATGCCTGTTGCCGTCACTTCGCAGATGCTTGTCTGCTGAATGGCGTTGACGTCCGGCACCTCGGGCAGCTTGGTCAGGTAGAGCAGCACAAACCTGGATTTCGTGCCGTCCGGCAGGTTCAAGGTGGCTGGCTGATCTACGACCGTCGTGTCGAGCACGCTGGTCCAACTTTTGACGGTGTCCATCGGCGCGGTGTCGGTTTGGGCGGCGTCACCGCTGGGCACCATAACGGAAAGGTTGACAGGCACGGCCCCCATCGTCACGGTCAGCGTGGACACTGTGGTGGCGGAGCCGAAATCGAGTATCAGCCCGACGCCGGGTTTGCTCTTCGGTATGTAATCATCCGGGTAGGCCCGTGTCGTCCAGCACGTTGTCGGATCGCCATCGATGGCCAGCCCGACTTGGTCAGGGTTCTCGTGCCCGTCACCCTTGTCGGTGGTGTTATCGGCGGCGGGGTTGAAATCGATGGCAGCCGTCACCGGCATCGGCGTCGGCTGGGGCGTGGACGGCAATATGCCGCCACTGCTGCAGCCCTTGGCGATAAGCACGATAACCAATATCACAGCGACGATCGGAGCGATCCACCAGCCGCGGGGCAGTTTCCACTTGCCGGCGACTCGGTAGATCTTGGGGGCCTTCGGCAACCTGGCGACGGCCGGTGCGGCGCCACCCAGAGCGTTCGGCTGCGGTGGCGGCTGGGGCTGACGGGGCATCCCTGCCACAGCCGCTACCGCCGGTGCCGCAGGCGCGACAGGACCACCGGGAAGACCAGCCACCACGTTGGTCGCCTCTTCCAGGCTGGCCGGCGCCGGCCCACCGACGACGGCCGGTGCGGCCATGGCCACATTGACCGGTTCCGTCACGGAACTGCCCACCCGCCGCGCCTGCGCGACGCGCGCCGCCAGGTCGTCTTGCGGCACAACCCCGCCCCGCATCCGGTCGATCGCCAACGCGATGGCTTTTGCGCTGCGCAGCGGCGTCCCCCCGGAACCCGGCTCGACGATCTGCATGCATATGCCGTCGAGCGCCGGCGTGACGGCCCGCAACGACGACGGGCGCATCAGCCCACCCTGCCAATACCTGGCCTCGGGCAGCGCCACCTTATGGCCGCCGCCCGGCCAGGTGCCCGTCAGGGATGCATAGAGCAGGCAGCCGATGGCGGCGACGTCGGCCTTTTCGCCGCCTGAAAGGTCGTCAGCACCGCCGGTCAGCAGTGCGTCGATCATGAAGCCTTTGATCCGCACCAACCCTGCGTCGGTGATGATGACCTCAGTCGGGTCAAGCTGTCCGTGGCTGAGCCCGGCGTCGTGCATGGGTGCGAGCGCCGATGCCACTTCGCGGGTGACCCAGGCGGCGTCGGCGTCGGGCAGCGGCCCCTGCCGCAACAGGTCGGCCAGGCTGACCCCGTCCAGGTTCTCACTGACGATGAAACTGACGGGCTCGGATGGCCCAGCGGGCATTTCGTCCAGCACTCGCATGAAGCGTGGATCGATGGCTTGGGCGGCCCGGCGGGACGCACCGATCAGGGCGTCCGTGCGGGGGTGGTTCGGCGGTATGACGTACACCGCCACCGACCGCGACAGCGTCTCGTCCTCGCCCAGCCAGATCGACACTTCATTGACGGATGCGACACGGTGATCCAGGCGGTAACGCCCGCCCAACATCTGGCCGACGGCCATCTCGCCGTCCGGCAGCATCGGCTCGCTACTGGACATCTGTGTCGCCCCCTTCCGTCGGCTCACTGGTCTCGTTGGACTCCATCTTGCTCTTCGCCCGCTGCCGGCGCACCTGACGCACCCGCAAGCTTGTCAAAATGACGAAAACCAGCCCCGCGCCAATGATGATCACCCAACCCATGCGGCCGGCTGACGTCGTCACCACCTGGACGTCTTGGGGTGTGTCAATGGTGGCGCCGTTGACGGTGACGAGCGTCACCTTTACCTGCACGGAACCATTGGCTTCGGCCAGTGGATTGACGATGACGGTAGCCGAACTCTTGGGAGCGACCGTCACCACGTCAGTCTCCGGAACCGAAAGGCGTGCCGGGTTCTCGGAATCGAACCGCACACGGACGTCCACCGGCATGCCCATGTCGTTGGTGATGGTGATGGGCACCCGGTTATCGCGCGACGACAGCATCCACTGCCCAGCCACGTGCAACGTCACCGAACCACCGCCCGCCTGCGCGTTGAGGTCACTGGTTGCCTGCTGCAGCCAGGCCAGGGACGCGGCCCAATCGCCGTTCCAGGCGGACGCCACAGCGCCCGGCAGCACCCGGTTGCCGAGGTCGGCGGCCGCTTGCGGCTGATCGCCAAGATCAGCCAACAAGGCTAGCTGCCGCTGGGTTTGGGTGACGGCGCTGACCAAATCACTTGACGGCGTCGACGCCGCGGCGCTAGTTGCCCAGTCGAGTGGCGTCGGTTGAAGTTTGGCCAGTACTTGCGCCAGCCCGGTGGCGGCACCACCGGCGCTCAGCCAGTTGTCGGCAGCGGCGACGTCGTCCCCGCTGGCCGCCACCGTCACGATAGGCGCGCCCTGGGCAGCCGCGATAGCTTGCAGCGCCATCCGGTTTAGCGGCGGCTGCAGGTTGGCGGCGCCGTCGAAGCTGGGCGCCGGGCCGCCCAAATTGTTCAGAGCCGACGGCGGGGTCAATGCCACCCATGGCACGCCGTCGTCGCCGGCCTGCTGGGTGGCCGAGGTTTGCAGAGCATCGCTAAGCACTACGGCCGGTTTGACACCATCCACCAGTGCACGCACCTGGTCTGTGACGGCACCGTCCGCCACCACCGCCAAAGGCAGCACCGCCAATGCCCCGTCAGACGGTGGCAGGGTGGCGCCAGTCAGTATCGAAGCCGCCTGCGGCAACCCGGATAAAGCCACGACGTCCGGGTCACCGCTGGGCAGACGGTATGCTTCACCAGTGCCCATCAAAGCGTCAATGCTTGTCAACGCCGCTTTTGCGGCGTCTTGACCTTTGCCTGGGGTGGGTGTCGCGCCGGAATCAGCGACGACGTCGTAACCGGCAGCCATCTGGGTTAGTGCATCCAGCAAGGCCGGGTCGATCAGGGCGGTGACGCCAGGTTGGCCAGCCAACCCGATCAGTTTTCCGAGGTTGCCTTGCAACTCGTCAGCCAGGTGGTCGTCCCGGAAAACGGCCGCCACCGGGGGGTCGGCGGTTGGGTCGCCTTCGGTGACGAGCGACGGACGCGATGTCAGCGGCACCAGCAGCGCGTTTTCGGCTGAGCCGTCAGCCGTCGAGGTGGCAACTGTCAGGCGGGCGCGGGCCAGCACATGTCCGCGCGAATCCAGCACCTGGACGCCAACCAGGTATGCCGCGCCGACCGTCGCCAGTTTGGGTTGCCCGCTCACCGTGAAGTTAGCTTGGGCACCAACCGGCAGGTCGGTGTTTCCGTCCGCCACCAGGACGGTGCTGGCCTGGGCGCCCGTGACCACTGTGCCCGTCGGTGCGGTGGGGTCGCCCGTCAGCGCCGCATTCAGGTCGGCGGAATTGGTGATGGCCGTCGTCGACGCCCACAACACGACTTGCGCCTCGTTCAGATCGGCGTCGGTGTTGTTTGTCACGGTGCCGGTGATGGTCAGCGTCGCGCCGGGCGTCCACAGGCTGGGCGTCATGGACATGATGCCGATCGCCACACCCGGGTCGTCGGCGTGGGCAGTCGGCGACCCAGTCAAGCACACCGCCAGCAGGGCAACCACCGCCGACGCTGCGGCCACGACATGAGCCAACAATGATCGACGCGCCACAGTTCAATGTTAGTGGGGCAACCCACAAAGGCCACCGAGGCATCACCGTGCCGCTGCGACGACGCGGAGCGTATCTCCTTTTTCGTCATCCGGTGCGTAACGAGCGAAGCGAGCGAAGTCGCAGGATCTGCCAGGCCAAGCAGAAGGTTCAGCTCAAACTGCCGTCAGCCGTTAGCCGAGCAAGAACGGCGCTCTTGCCCCCTCCTGTGGTGGGAAAGTCTCCGTCCGCGGATGCAGTCTGTCCGACAGCGACGATGCTGCCGTCGGAGGTTACCGCAACCCCGTCGAACTCATCATCGCTGCTGCCGCCGTAGGTTTTGGCCCAGTTGAGGGTGCCGTCGGCTTCAATTTTGGCTACTGCTGCGTCAAAGCCGCCTTTAAGGGCAGGAAAGTCTCCATCGGTGGACTTGGTGACTCCGGCGGTGACGATGCTACCGTCTCGGGCGATGCCTACTGAATAGAAATAGTCAGCGTCGGAGCCGCCGTAGGTTTTCGACCAGTTCAGGTTGCCGTCGGCTCCGATTTTGGCTACCACTGCGTCCCTGTTACCTATGGTGGCAGCAAGGTCACCGTCAGTGGAATCGGTGTCGCCCACGGTGACGATGCCGCCGTCTTGGGCAATGGTCACTGAACTGAACCAGTCGTCGTTACTGCCACCGTAGGTTTTCGCCCACTCCAATGTTCCATCAGGGCTAACCTTGGCGATTACGGCGTCCATACCACCTTTGTTGGCTGAAAAGTCCCCGTCAGTGGAACTGGTGTACCCGACGGTGACGATGCCGCCGTCGGGGGCAATGGCCACCGAGTAAAACCATTCATCGGCGCTGCCGCCGTATGTTTTCAACCAGTCCAAGGCCCCATCAGGGCTGATCTTGGCGATTACGGCATCCTGAAAACCTTTGGTGACGGGGAAGTCACCGCCGCCGCTAGTGAACCCGGCGGCTAGGATGCTGCCGTCGGGGTCGATGGCCACCGAGGTGAACCAATCCATGTCGCTGCCGCCGTATGTTTTCGCCCAGACCAGGCTTCCATCAGGGCTAATCTTGGCGATTACGGCGTCCTGGCCCCCTTTGGTAGCGGGGAAGTCACCACCGCCGGTGGTGTATCCGACGGCGATGATGCTGCCGTCCGGGGCAACCGTCACCGCCTGGAACATGTCTCCGCCACCACCGGGATAGGTCTTCGTCCAGATGACGGTGCCGTCGGGTCTGACCTTCGCAACCGTCGCGTCATCTATGCTCTGGCTCGCGCCTTCGGGGTTGCGGAATGTGACGCCAGCGGCGATGATGCTGCCGTCTGGGGCGATGGTTACCGATTGGAATGAGCCGTCGCCGTAGTTTCTAGTACTCGAAGTACCTCTTCCATGAATCAGGTAGACGCCTACACCAATCACCATCAGCAGCACGCACAAGATGATGATCAATGCCTTCTTTGACCCGCCGCGTTTCGCCGCTGTCGGCGGCGCCGGCTGTGACGACACAGGCTGTGCATATGCTGCCTGGTTGGCCTGGAACCGCGTTTGTATGGGAACCGTGGTCAGAAGCGCCGACTGTGGCGTCGGAGCCGCTTCCGCGCGTGTCGGGCCGGGATTCGCAACCGGCGTCGGCATACCGGCACGGCGGGCAGCGACGATGTAGCGCACGGACGCGTCGCCGTGGCCGTCCAGCCAAGCCAACAGGCCCGGGTATGCCTGCGGGTGGGCGGCGATCTGCGGCCACAACTCCGGATGCTGCGCGGCTATCTCTTGCAACACCGCGCCCGGCGTTTCTGGGTCATTGACGGCAGCCAGCGCCTGCTGGCCGGTGATCTGTTCGTCCATTATGGCTCCCTCGCTGAGCGACAACTGCGCCGCGTCACCAACACGTTACCCGATAGGGATGGTCATGCGTTGGGCCCGCACACCAGACGCACCACCCGACCGTCCCCGTCCCTGCAAGCGAGGTTACTGGCATACGACCGCACAGCAAACCGTCCCCGATGACGATTGAACTCCACAAAACCACGTCCACGAGCCGAAACCATGTCGGTTACTGGTAGTTGATCGTCATCCCACCGCCGAAACAGTGCGGCCGTACGCCAGAAACCCCCGCAACGGCCTGACCAGATCCTGCTACAGCACTTCACTTGCGCAAGATGACAGGAGATGGAAACCGCTCGGCAGGATGGTCCAGGTTGGCCGTGACGTGCACCAAGCCGCGAGGCCTAAAAGTTGCAGGTTGGCGCCTATGCCCTATAGTGGGGGCCGTCAGGAATGGTTAACAGAAAGGCCAGCGTGACAAAACTCGTCATCGTCGAATCGCCCGCCAAGGCGTCGAAGATCGCCGGCTACTTGGGTGCCGGTTACGTCGTCAAGTCGAGCGTCGGGCACATCCGCGACCTGCCGACGTCGGCGGCGCAGATACCGGCGAAATATAAGAGCCTGCCTTGGGCCCGCACCGGCGTCGATGTGGACGACGGTTTCGCGCCCCTTTACGTCGTCAACCCCGACAAGAAAGCCGTCATCAAGGAGCTCAAAACGGCTTTGGCAAGCGCGGACGAACTGTTCCTTGCCACTGACGAGGACCGCGAAGGCGAGGCGATCGCCTGGCATTTGCTGCAGGAATTGAAGCCCAAGGTGCCCGTCAAACGCATGGTTTTCCACGAGATCACCCCCGCGGCGATCAAGGCGGCGGTCGCCGCCCCGCGCGCCCTCGACGAAGACTTGGTGGACGCCCAGGAAACCCGCCGGATTCTTGACCGTCTTTACGGCTACGAGGTCAGCCCGGTGCTGTGGCGCAAGGTGTTGCCGCGGCTGTCGGCGGGCCGTGTGCAATCTGTGGCAACGCGCCTGGTTGTCGACCGGGAACGCGAACGCATCGCGTTCGTCCCGGCGGTTTTCTGCGACGTCGAGGCCGAGTTGGCCGTCCGTCCGGACGACGTCAAGCCCGGCGAACCCGAGGTTTTCACCGCGAAATTGGTGACTCTTGGGCCGTCCAAGATCGCCCAGGGCCGCGATTTCGACGCCACCGGCGCGCTGAAGACGAAGTCGTCCTTGATACTCGAAGAGGCCGACGCCGACACCCTGGCAGCCGCGTTGAAGAACGCGGCGTTCACGGTTGTCAACGTGGAATCGAAGCCGTCCGTCCGCCGCCCGGCGGCGCCATTCCGGACGACGACGCTGCAGCAAGAGGCGGGCCGGAAGCTGGGCTTCACGACGGCCCGGACGATGTCGGTGGCGCAGGAACTTTACGAGGCCGGCCACATCACCTATATGCGCACCGATTCGGTGACGCTGTCGCAGCAGGCCATCGACGCGGCCCGCCGCCAGATCACGGTGCTGTACGGCGTCGACTATCTGCCGCCGCGGCCACGGATTTATGACTCGAAGGTCAAGAACGCGCAGGAGGCCCACGAGGCCATCCGTCCCGCCGGCGACGAGTGCACGCCCCCCGCCAAAACGGGCCTTCACGGCGACCAACTGCGGCTTTACGAGCTGATTTGGCAGCGCACGCTGGCGTCCCAGATGGTCGACGCGCAGGCGCTGACCGTCACCGTCGCCGTCGACGCCACACTGCCCGCCAAGCTGGCGCTTGAGGTCGGGCCCGTCACCAAGGCCGGGTTCACGGCGTCGGGCACGTCGTTCACATTCCAAGGTTTCCGGCGCGCCTACGTCGAGTCGCACGACGACGAGGACGAGGCGTCCGCCGTCCTTCCGTCCCTGACGCAGGGGCAGGGGCTGGACACCCGAAGCATCGCCGCCGAGCGCCATTCGACGAAGCCACCAGCCCGTTACACCGAACCGTCCCTGGTGGCCAAGCTGGAGGAATTGGAGATCGGCCGCCCCAGCACATACGCGTCGATCATCCGGACGATCACGACGCGGGACTACGTTTTCAAGCGCGGCTCGGCGCTGGTGCCCACCTGGCTGGCGTTCGCAGTGACGCGCCTGCTGGAGCAGCATTTCACCGATCTGGTCGACTACACGTTCACCGCCAACCTTGAGGACAAGCTCGACGAAATAGCCGATGGCAAGGCCAAACGGTTGGCCGTCCTGA
>Ga0123357_10001201_pt1 | contig 27057 bp, 28 predicted proteins | sample TergutEmb28metaG_FD_89873 | JGI IMG/M metagenome (GOLD analysis project Ga0123357, IMG submission 89873) | Embiratermes neotenicus P4 segment gut microbial communities from Petit-Saut dam, French Guiana - Emb289 P4 | ecosystem: Host-associated > Arthropoda: Insects > Digestive system > Gut ...
AATAAAATGCGGAACAGAGTTTACTACAAGAGAAAAGTCTGTTACGCTCTATTCATTCAAATCTGTTGAATACATAATAACCCAAAAAGGCACTCAAGAAAACAAACCCATTCTCCGTCCCCTCTCCGACCTGTACCGCACAATCACCCACAACGGCAAAGAGATTGTGCCGATTGTGGAGTTGGCGAAGATATCATTTCCTAATTGTGAATGGGAAAAAAATAAAAATATTGATTCAGCAGAATCTAAAAATGGAACATTTTTTTATGATTATTATAAAGGTTTTTATTATCGTTATAAAGGTGGTATATCTGATGTTTACAATCAATACCAACTATTCGACTACCTTCATGAGTTGAAAATTGATTACAGAGGACTGATTGAATCCGGTTTAGCTGTAAGTGTGTATGATTTGGAAGATAATCCTTATAAATGATTAAAATATGAAAATAAACAGGGAACAGGTTTATAAAAAATATAATGGACATTGCGCTTACTGTGGAAAAGAAATCACAATGAATGAAATGCAAATTGACCATTTTAAGGCTCAAATATGGAGTAAAAATCCTGATAATTCATTTGAAAACCTAATGCCATCTTGCGCCGAGTGTAACAGATACAAATCGGCTTGGAATATAGAAGTGATTCGTAATTGGCTGGAAAAATCAAAAATGAAACTTCTAAAAACACAAGACTTAAGGATACTTAATCGTTTAGGTGTATTTTACATATATGATAAGCAGATTAAATTTTATTTTGAACAATTAAAATGATTGAAGTATGACACTAAATGAATTATTATCTAAATTTTTGCCTGATTTTAGAATCAGAATAATGGATGCAAAAGCACAGAGTCCACAATGGACTGCGGAACAAGAAACAAAATGGGTAGCAAATGTTTTCCACGAAGCCATTCAAAACTTTGCCGACAGGATTTGCGAAAAGCAAAGGATAAAATGCGCAGTGGACGCACGTAGCGAAATTTGCGAATATACAGAACAGCCTAAAATTGAGGATATATGAAGGTAATAAAAGAATTAACAGTAGAAGTAACCTATACGGTTAGCTTAAGCGATGTAGGAGTTTCAGACAAGGTTTATAATGAAATTGCTGATGCTTATGATTCACATAATACAATTGATTGTATTAATTGGATTCGTCATAATATAAATGAATATGAGTCTATGACTTGGGATTATAAAATACTTAATTTTGAATAAATTATGAACTCACAACAATTACAACTCGTTACGTATGAGCAAGCGAAAAGATTAAAAGAATTAGGATTTGATTGGAAAACTGATTATAGATTTACAAATGGACATGAAAACCTTTTGCATAATCTAAGTTTTAATAATCATAATTCTGACAGACTTGATATTTCAGTACCCACCGTCCCTTTGGCGTTAATATTTATCGAATCTAAATTTAGTATGTTTGGCTATGTTCAGCCTGACTTTCCTAATCAGGTTAATAAAAGGATTGCCGGTATTACATTTAAAACGGAATGGATAAAATTTATAGATAGCGGCAAATACAATGAAGCATTTGACACAACGGAAGAAGCGCAAAGTGCAGTATTGGACGAATTATTAACTTTAATTGAGAAAGAAAATGAAAACATTTAACGGAAAAGCGATTTACAACCCGCAAGGAAAGGCAGGTGAATATGCAAAATGGGCGTGCAATTTTTATGTTGGCTGCTCGAATGGCTGCGAATATTGCTACTGCAAAAAGGGCATTTTAGCAGGTACTATGGGCGGAAATGTTCCTACGCTCAAAAAGTGTTTCAAAGACGAAACCCACGCGCTTGAAATCTTTGAAAAGGAATTAAAAGCAAATTTGCCTGAACTGCAAAAACACGGATTGCTTTTTAGTTTTACGACAGACCCAATGTTGCAGGAAACATTAGAATTAACAATATATGCGATAAATATTTGTGCTTTAAACAAAATTCCAGTCAAGATTTTAACCAAAAGCGTAAAAGATTATGTTTTAGAAGATATAAAAATAAATTGGGTTGATATGTATACTGAAGCTATTACAAAAGCAACAGATAAAAGTGACAAAATTGCTTTTGGTTTCACACTCACCGGTCACGATGAACTCGAACCACACGCATCACCCAACGCCGAACGAATCAAAGCAATGCGGAAACTTCATGATGCCGGATTCAAAACATGGGCAAGTATTGAGCCAGTGATTGATTTTGATTCAAGTCTTAGAATGATTTTGCAAACAAAGGATTTTTGTGATTTATTTAAGATAGGTTTAATGAGTGGAATAAAGAAGGGAACTTATGATAATCTTGATAGTTGGAAATATATGCTAAAAACAAGAATTAGACATTTAATTAATGATATTGATTATTATTTATCTAATAATAAAATCTACTTTAAAGACAGCCTTTTGAAGCAAGCCGGAATCAGTCGCTCGGACTTGCCAAGCAATTGTGTGGATAGGGACTATAATTTATTTTGTGATGAAAAATAAAATTTATGAACATGGAAATTAAATTTCGCGGAAAATTACAAAATAGAGAATGGGTATATGGAGATTTGATACAATACCCTGAATCAGTTCGCATTCATAAAAACGGCGCAGAATATTTAGTGTTTGAAAAAACAATCGGTCAATTTACCGGCTTATATTCCGCTAATGTTGATTACATAGAAAGCCCAAACAAAGAGGCATATTTTGGCGACATTATCAGGTTTTGTAATACAGAGGGAACTGAGTTTATAAAAGAACTATCTTGGAATCAGGAACTATGCTGTATAATGGTTGGAAATCTATCCTATAAAACACTTTATGATAGCGGATATATCCAACCGAGTAAATTGAAATTTGAAATTATCGGAAACATCCACGACAATCCAGAACTACTAAAAACAACTAACATAAAAATAAAGAACGAAAATGATAATAGCAATTGATTTCGACGGAACATGTGTAACGCATGAATTTCCAAACATAGGAGATTCAATAGGAGCCGAACCGGTATTAAAAGAATTGGTTGGCAACGGACATCAACTCATATTGTTCACAATGAGAAGTGATATAGACGCTCCTGAATCGGATTGTGAGGATATTCATTCAGTCGGCGGAAAGTATTTGACTGATGCCGTCAATTGGTTTAAGGAAATAGAAATACCGCTGTGGGGTATCAATGAGAATCCGGAACAAAAATCATGGACACACTCGCCAAAGCCATACGCTAATTTGTATATTGACGATTCCGCTTTAGGTATCCCTTTGGTTTATGACTTACACGAACTTCCGTATGTGGATTGGATTGAAATGAGAAAACTGTTGGTATTAAGAGGATTAATTAAAGAAAACAAAGATGAAAACAATTGAAGCTAAAGACTGCAAATGTAGCAAATGCGGAAAACAGGCAGTTGCTTTTTTCCCAGCTTGCGACCCCGATATACCAAGTTATCCGTATTGTAGGGAATGCTTGGATAAGGCAAAATTAGAATTATTATTAAAGCTGAATGAAATAAGATGAAAACGATTAAAGAAGCAGTTGATAAATATATAAAAGACAATTTTTATATAGGAGCAATCGAACCGGATAATGTTACGCAAGCTCGTAAAGTGTTCAAAGCCGGCGTTGAATTTGCCCAGCGGTGGATTGATGTTAAGGATGAATTGCCTGAAACTACAATGGAAACTATAAAATCAGGAAATTACATTTATACCGTAAGTCCTGTTTTAATAAAAACTTCAAATGGAAGATTTGCGATTACAAAGCGCAAAATGTTTATGGATCATGGTTGGTATTGGATGGGCTCAAGTAGCTTTAATGAAAGCGTCGAATATTGGCGTCCGATTGAATTGAAATAAAAAATTTATAAATATGAAAACAACTAAATTTTACACTCTTAAAGAATATGCCGACAAAACAAATCTATCGACAATAAATTTGATTGGAAAATCAAGAATATGCAAATTATCAATTCCAAGACAAGTTTACTGGTATTATTTGTTTGCTAATAAAATACCATTAGTTGAAATATGTAAAGAGTTCAATAGAACGCACTCAACGATAATATACGGAATCGAGAATATTAAAGGATTAATAGAGATAAAAGACAAAATTATCAATCCATATTTGGAGGCTTTGGATATTTTTTCATATTAAATACATGGAAAATTTTACAAATTAATTAATTTAGCAGAAAAAACGTATGAGAATCAAGACAGAAATAAATGGGGTTACCACAGCGTCATCTTATCAAGACGGCGATTGTTATTCGCTGGTAAACCTGAGAAAAAAGAACGGAACTTTGCATCCCGTCACTCCAAGAAAAATAGACTTAACATTGCAGGATACCTACGACATTGTTTTTGTGCACAGTTTCAATGATTATGAAAATTGGATTGGGATAAAGAATTTAGACAATGGTGGGAGTGAAGTTTATTGGAACATCAATAACGACCCAAAACTTATTACTTTTAACAACAAAAATTCAACCGGAGATACAATTGAAGACCAAGTAATAAGTATTCAGCAAATAGGAAATACTATATCGTTAATTACGGGGAACAAAATATTATATTTATTATATGCTAATGATAATTATAAATCGCTCGGAGAAATACCAGAAATACAGCCGATAAAATGGTTTAATCATGGGTATCATAACGGAATGTATTATACAGATGAATATTCAGAAGTAACTTCAGACACGCTTCATTCTGCTACGGTTGGATTATTCAATCTCATAAGAAATAAAATATATGATAAAAAAGAAGGGGTTCTTATTGATTCACATCTTATGGTATTCGCTTTTCGTTTATATGATGGAAATTATATAAAACAAACAACTCCGACATTGTTGTGTGGAAACTTATTTGAAACTGCGTATGTAGATTTTTCATTTTTTAATGGAGCTAATTTAACTCAATATGCTTTTATGGCAATTAATTCGCGGAAAATATATTTAGAATTCGATTTGAGTTATTTAGAAAATTGGAAAGATATAATTAAATCGGTTGATATTTTTATTTCAAATGGACTTGGTAATTGTTCGGAGAGTAATTTAAAATCAGAAGACGATTTAAAAAACGTAATTAGGCAAATCGGAGATCCAGATAGTAATATATATGTAAATATAATGAATGATAATTCTTTAATGGTAAAAAATATCAAAGAAATAGATAATTTCTACTTAATAGATAGCATTCAAATTGGTGAAATAAGTAAATATATCACAAATGGAACTACCGATAATTTAGATTCAGTGTTTTGCTTTCCCAAAAAAACAATTCTTGATAATTTAGATATTCTTATAAACAAAGAAACGCTTCCGGTTGATACATTTTCTCATCACTCAATTATTGGAAATGTTTCTAATGTATATAATAATAGGTTGCATTTATCGCAAATAAAAACAACATTTTTTCAAGGTTTTAATATTGATTTTTTTACACTTCCGAAAATATTTTTAGGTGAATCATTTTTTGGACATGAATATCATAAAGACTTGGATGGAAATCTTTATCCTTATTATAATTCTGGAATTCCAGTAAAAGATTTAAAATTTAACGGAGTCGGTTTTGATTATTTTCCTTTTTCGCAATTATACTTCACAAATGGATTATTAATTGTTGTGTATTTAAAAATAAATTCTGAAGAAAAAATTGTATATTCAAAATGTACAGATCCAATCCATTTTTGGTTTAATCCATTTTTTTCATACCCCGATACAAGAGCATATAAATTTCAAATTTACGAAATTATTTCTTCAAATCAATTCAAATTAATACGTGAATCAGATTTATCCGTAAGCACAACAAAAAATTATTCGTTTTTTTTACAGAGTTATCAAGAAGCAGATTCGTCAACTCCTCTAATAACCATTATTAGCATTTATCCAATTTTGCCTACTGATTATAATAATTTTCCAATTGAGATAATCGAAATACCTGATGTAACGCCAAGCTATATAGAACCCAACAAACTCAAAGTATCCGCCCTTAATGACCCTTTTATGTTCCCAAACGAAACAACCTATTTAATCAGCAACGGCATAATACTTAATATGGCATCCATCGCAACCCGCATATCCGAAGGGCAATTTGGTCAATTCCCGTTATATGTTTTCACAAACAAAGGAATCTACTCTATGAGCGTAGGTAGTGGTGGGGTGGTGTATGCGCAAGAAGCAGCTCCTACTTCCTATGAAGTTCCTAAAACAATCATTAAAAATAATATTCCCGGAACAATTATATGCTCAACGCCATTTGGAGTAATTTTTATATCTGCTCGCGGAGTATGTATCATCAGCGGTCAGGACGTCGAACTGCTTACGGAATTATTAAAGCAACAACCAAAAGAATTAACAATAGAATCCAATAAGGAAATTGACGGAATACTTTTTAACTACGGAAAAGAAACGCTTGAAAAATATTTGGAAACCGCACAGTCAATACTTTATGACCCAAAAGAAAATGAAATAATTATTTACAACAATAGTCCTCTATTTAAGTGGAACTGGGTATTAAATCTCGACAGCAAACAATTTCATCAATCAACCGAAGAAATCGACATGGTTGTGCAGAATACATTTCCTGATTTGAAAGTAATCAAAGGCGTAAAAGTAAAAAACTACGCCAAATCAGGAGACTGTAAAGCCCACGTATCGCTCATCACCCGCCCGCTCACATTTGGAACAACCGACTTCAAAAAAATCGAACGCATGTTCCTTCGGTCGACTTTCATCGACCCGGCCGATTCACTCATCCTGAATCACTATTCCTTAGACGAAGAAAAATTCTTAGCCCTGAGAGGAATAAAACTCAAACCAGAAAGCCGAATTGATTTCGACATGGGATTATTCTCAAGAAGCAAATACCGTCAATTCCTGTTTTCATTTGCCGGAACACTCAATGAAAAATCTGAATTAAAATATCTTGAAACAGAGATTGTAGAAGAATATAACAATACAAAAATGAGGTGATGAAAAAGAAACTCCATTGTTATTATTTTATAATTTAAAAAACCGGATACAAGATTTAATTGACAAAAAACCGGTTAATGTTGACCATGTTAACAGTAGCATTCAAAAGATAGACGCCGTTTTGCATAAACGCTATTGGTCTATTGGCCTATTTAAATAGAAAAGCCTCTTAACTGAGGCTTTTTTTATTTTAAATACTTCCCCGCATACTTCAAATACTTCTCCTTCGCCTCTTTCCTTTCCTGTGGCGTCGATTTATTATTCCTGCTGACAGGAGTAGAATAAAATATCGAATTGCTATGTTTCAAACTAAAAAAACTCGCATCTTTCGGAAGCCATTTTTTGCGCTTAAACCGCTCAACATCATCCCGCGTAATCGAAACCAACTTCTCTCCGGCAGGAAGGTTAAGCAACATAATATGAAATTGTTTGTTAAACGCTTTTTGTTTAATATCCGCCAGCCGAATAGCAAGGCTCATTTTCACCGACTGTCTTTTATAAAACAGCCAATTACCAAACCACACCCTAAACTCTCTATGATCCTGAATAATCTCTTTAAACATATTTTCTATCGTTTACATCGACTTCTGTCGAATTTCCGTTCAAAAAAATAAAATAAACCTCTCTTACAAAGTAATTGAAATGAAAATCAAATCGAACTCTCACCAACCGCTCGCTCCGGCTTATATTTCTGAATATCATCAAGCACAACCGGCGTCGGCAAATCATAGCAAATATAGCACCCAATCATCCGCGTAATCAAAATATCATCATGCTTTCCTATCTTAGCCCCGAACGAACCGTTTTTCTTTTTCTCATAAACATGCGCCTCATTCAACGCCTCATTACTCCTTTCCTTATACCCTTTCTCCCGAAGAATAGCAACATAATTACCTATAATCATAGGTTTTGTACTCCGGTTAGTATTAAATCCATACTTCACCGGAATCCCTTCCTTAATCTTATCCGCCGGCGTCCTGCTATACAGATTATTGTAATAATAAGAAATCGTATCAAACACAAACTCCGAATCATCTTCCTTTATGTCAGAATCATAAGTATTACTCTCAATAACAAGAAGCGCATCATTGTAATATTTTGCCACCTGAACCGCTATCCATATAGCTATATCTTTATCTATACGCCCTTTCCATTCGGCTATAACCTCCGGAACTCCTCCATAAACCATTGGAAAACGGTCAAAAACTGTCATGACTCCCCAATCCGCCGCTTCCGATATTCCCTTTTGCGGGTCAAACACAACCACGTAGCGGTCGGAAACTTGAATCTCAGTATCAGGAAACTCCCAAACTTTCAATTTTTCCCGTTCTTTCAATTCAATCACTTTCGTATCGTCTGAAAGAATATCAGCAAGCGCATCCCTATCTTCTACAAAATGCAAATTGGAAAGTATCTCATTCCTTCTCAAAGTTTCCGTCTTAGCCAATTCCGGCGGACAATCAGATGCCAATATTCCAACAGAAACAGGATTCCTGCAATCTTTCCGCAAAGCCTCTATATCCTCGCTCCTGAACGCCGGCATCCCGCTATCCTGAAACGCTTCAATATCATCCAAAGGAAACTCCTGCTTCATGAATCGTTCATTAGGCATCGTTCCTGCCTTCAATCGTCTCCAATTCAAATTCTCAAGCGTACAGTCTGGATGATTGGTAAACGTATTGATTTCATATTCATTCATGGATTTTACAAAATCAACAATATTTCCTTTCTTACGCTTTCCGTTATGCAGATAATAGCATCCGTCAAATTCCCTGCTGTAAATTTCAGGGAAATACCAGGGGACAAATATATTTTCAAAAACCGTTTTTCCGGCTTTTGCCTTCTCCCATTGCTCATAAAAATAATCGCCAATACCATTCGCCGTTGTTTCCCGCCCTATCAACGTATAAGGTTCTTCGGGTATCGAACTTGTTATAGTCGCCTCTGTCAATTGAGGATTGTTATTTTCCGTATCGGGATAATAAGCCATTTCTGACAAGTGAGCCATTTTCACGTCATCCGAACGAACAGAATCCGGCTCCAGCGCTGTTCCAATCGTAATCAAACATCCCCTTTCCGGCACCTGCTTGATATTCTGCGTATTTTTATAATTCTTTATTGTATATTTATTTTCATCTATTGGAAGCATATTCTCAATCGCCCGCTCATACATTGCCCGTATCCTGATTGCAGCATCTTTGATATGAGCGCAAACAACGCTGTTCCAATTCTTCCGGTGGAACATCTGAATCCAATTCATATAGATTTGTATCAGCGTCGAACCGCCAATCTGTCGTGATTTAAGATAATTAAACCGTATCGGAAGCCCGTTTATCCTCATATCTTCCAATACCGGCAGTAATTTTTCACGCTGTGGACGATTCAGTTTAAAAGGAATATCAACCGCCGTAGTTTTATCCCTGATAACAACGTATGCAACACAATAATACTCAAAATCATACTTAGCCCTCAAACTACAAAACGAAATCCAAAACAAAAACTCACTCTCCTGCGTATATTCCTCTTTACCAACTTCAAACAATCGCCTTATCGACTTATATCGTTTCAATCGAACACAAACATCCTCCTTCATCATCTCTTCCGGCAAATACAACAAAGGAAAGGGCGCATCATTAATTTTCAGACACGCCCTTTTCCCATAGCAACCCAATCCTGTCATCTGGTCGTATGGTTTATTCAAAATCTCTTTTTTTCGAGAATTTTCTTTAATTATGGAATCAACCTTAATCATCTTGTTTAATTAAAAATCGCCTTATCTTCACAGACAAAACGGTTTAGGATTTAATTTAATTGATTTATGAAAAACATTACTTTATGAGTGAAACTATAATTGATAACAATTTACTTTTATATTTTATAAACAGGAATACCAATAATCCAGTAATAGCCAACCAACCAATATACACTTGTGTTTGTTGCAACCATGTAAGTTTATTGGTTATTTTTTCTTTTATAACTTGAACCTCGTAAGGAATCGAATCGTGAATATAAATCGAATCATGTTTAATTTTATTTACATACACATATCTATCGCGATAATAAAATACCGTATCGCCTTTTTCGTGTATGTAAATTGAATCGCGCATATATATTGAATCCCTGACGAATCTGTCTAAATATTCAGTATGCGTTTGTTCAACAGGGATATACTTTGTTTTACACCCGACAAACAAAAAGAACGATATAAACAATATGGCGAATAATCGGGTTGCTTTCATTCCGTAAAATATGTTATTTTTTTACCATTATCGTTATCATATCCGTCAATATGAAGCCAACTTACACCTGATTCAAGACGAATTGGATAGGGAAGCAAATCTTGTTTCTCATCAATTTTTTTTCGCGCTTCTTCCGCCGTCATGCCGATTACATTAAAATCTCCGGCAATATTCTTTAAATGCGCAGAGTTGTAGCTGATACCATCTTTTGTAGCATCTTTGGTTAGTTGGCAAATATTGCATCGCGTTCCTCGTTGAGTGTACATGCTACTCGAACTGCTATATTGATTGCATATCATCGGTTTTTGAAGTATGTCTATCCGTACCGCCAATAAAGTTTCCAGCCAAAAGGAAGGCAATAAAAACCATGCGCTTTCTCCAAAACGATTATATACATGATTGCAAACAAGTTCTTTTATTGCAAAATACTTTTTAATCTCCGTTAATATCTGCGTTCGGCTCATCTTTCCTTTTATCAATATATTCCTTTAACCATTTTATTTTCTCTATCATTTTAAACGATACAACCCAATAGATAAAAGCTATTACCTTATTTTCAGGTTGAATCAAAGTCCAATTACGAAGTATATTAGTTGAATAGAACCAAATCATTACCCATGTTATCCAAGCTGTTATATCGGTAATATCCGACTGTTTTACTTTCATCATTTCGGTTACAAAGACAGCCAATAAAAGCAAAAACAAATACCCTCCAATATAAATAAAAGATTTAAAAGCTTTTAAAAAATTCCAATTAAACCAGTCTTCTATCAATCCAAATATTATATTGAGCGTTGCCAGTGCAATAAGAACAACTATAAAATCATGAACAGGACTTATTAGAGAAGCGAAATAAGACAATACGCCGGCATACGCTAATTTTATAAGTCTTAAGAATACTTGTATATCATATGCTATCATATAATTTAATTATTGCAAAAAAACATTACAAACGAACCGCTTTCAGTCTTTTCAATACCAATCATAATCATTTCTGTTCTAAATTCAACCGTTGATGCTAAACCGAATCCGTCTAATTGAACCGATTCAACCGTTGATGCTAAACCGAATCCGTCTAATTGAACCGATTCAACCGTTGATGCTAAACCGAAATTATCCAATAACTCTTCCATTAAATTCTGTTTGCAATTAAATGTAACTTGAAATAACGTAAATTTATATCATGAATAACAGTTGTAGGTAATTCCGCTACATCATCCCATTCCTCCATAGCGTTCGTAATAGCCCAAGTCCCAACTTCCGACAAATTTTTATCTGTTGCTATTCCCAATCCGGCTAAATCGTTAAATAAAATAGGTTGTAACGCTTTTACTCCGCTTGAAAAGTAAGCAATTTGAACATTCTTGTTTATTGGGATACAAAACTTTGGAAAAGCAGATTGGGTTGTTAAATTGTCGTATGGTTCTACAAGGATAGCATTTTGTTTTGTAATACTAGTAGATGGTTGTAATGCGCCCAAATAAAACTGATTTGAACGGAAAAAACTACCTTGAAATCTTGTAATAGTATCTCCTTTCAACATAGCAATAACTCCAGTAGATACTTTATTTCTACTTTGTTGACTGTTAACATCGCAATAAATACCGGCATTATACTTAAGTAAATCCCCTGCATTTCCTGTAGTATATCCATTATTATCAATTTCAATAACATTATTAAAGTCAAAGTTAAAATTAAAGGATGGACGATAAGCCCCCACGTAACTTTTTGTTGAACTAACATAAGTTGCTGGATTTGTAGTTTGAAAATTAAGTGTGTAATCGGAAACATTTCCGCCCGAATCGTATTCGTTAAATACTCTTACATTCGGCGTTGAATCGTCATAAACAATCGTTCCAAACGAAAATATGTTATTAACGATTCTCATCAAATAATCTTTTTGCGCCTGTACTGACAATACATTGTTTGCGTAATTCGTTAAAGATGTCTTAATATCGTTAATTTCACTACCCGTAGAAGTCCATATTATTGGAATTATATTTCCGTTCCAAATCCACTTACAGGTTTTAAGAATAATACTGTTGCTTATTGTAAAATAATAATTTAACAAAGCAGCAAGCGCGGCGTTAAACAAAACGATTTGGTCTGTGATAATTACATCCTGAAAATTTGTAAAACTTCCCTGTTGCCAAGCGAAAAGATTCCTTATTGTAGCCCTCGCTGAATCGACTTGATTAACCGTTCCATTGGTTATAAATGTATCCCTGATATAGAACTTGGATGTTGTAAAATTCGTAAACAAAGTGTTTATAACGCAATCCTGTAAATATCCATTATCTGCATTAATTGCAAGATAATTAATTTTCAATCCATAAACATATATATTAGCGGCAGACCCTGATGATTTGTTGAAGGAAACACTTTCTAATGACGAGTTTAAATCCCCTAATAAATAAATATTTGTGCTTGCTATAGAAATCGAAACAATTCCGTTAAACGAACCCAATAATAAATATGTTGCCGATTGATTTGTTATTACTCCTAATGTTTGTTTCGGAAACGCTCTTGTGCCCGGATTGGAATCATTACCATTTTGTGCATCAACATAAACACAGTTGCTGTCCGTAAGTAATTGTCCGTTATATGGATTTCTTGTTAGTGTAAAACCATTTGCTGCCATAATGTTAGAATAAATTAGAATAAAATTGTTAAACTTCCCGTGTCGAATCCGACCGCAATATCAATATCATTTATAATTAAATCCTTGTCAGACGGTATAGTAATACCAATAAGAGTTTTTTCATTATAATTTATGCTGTCAACAGTGAAAGATGCGCTTACAGCATTGCTGGCGAGGATCACATTTTTAACTGTTAAATCTTCGTTATAAGCAAAATGCTTGGGATAAATAATGCTGTTGATTCCTATTTTTTCAACAAAGATTTTAAACGGTATTCCCAATTGTTTCCAGTCTTCCCAGATACGGGTATCGTTTACAATATCAAACTCACAACTTCTTGATGAAACGCCATTTGAATCAATTTTCAACTGATAGAGTTTGATATCAAGATTTAATCGTTCAGATGTTTGAAATAAATAATATTTTTTCGTTGGATCTATTGGAAATCCTGTTAAATCACTTATTTTATAAGCTCCTTCTGGTAAATCATCAATATTTGGAACTCCGGAAATCTCAACAAAGTGGGCATTGTTATTATTAATATGTTCCCAACTGTCAACATTTCTCCACGAATCGTCAATATCCCAAATTAAAGGATCTAAATTATGTCCAACATATTGTTCAATAACCCATTCAGCAGAATCCAATTGATAAATAATAATTAACCCATATGTTTTTCTTTTATCAGGCGGAACATCATTTCTTGCATCTTGTCTTGTGAGATAATTATAATTTCCTGTAACATCACTAACTGCATATACGGATAAAAATCCTTCTATATTATCCGTATTTAAGATTTCGCGATTATTATACTGCCACGTTTTATCGTCAAATCCTAATTTCAAAGTCGCGCTTGAATCTTCATTTGAAAAACCTGTGTTTTTCATAAAAATTAAATCTCCACTTACCGGAAATTTAGGTTTTGTTCCTGAAAGTGGAATTAAATTTTCTGTTTTTTTATTAAGGTCGTCCAATTGAGATTCTATTTCCGTTAAGTCAACAGGTTCATTTTTCCCTATCGGATTCCATTTTTTTGTAACAAAACTCCATCCATAAAAAGTAAATTCATTTATCACAAAAGCAAAACTGCCATCCTCCAATCCATCCACATAACGCTCGTAAAGTTGCTGTACTTCACGAACGTGAGGTTTCATATACCGTAACGCTGGAATTTTTTTAATAAACTCCCAAAATAAAGTAAATATATTGTTATCCTTGCAGTCCATAATTATTGTATTACAGTCGTATTTGTTCCCCTAACCGATTTTAATCCCGGAAACATTTCAATCGCTTTTTGGTCTAACGCCTTTGCTATGTCGTATTTTTCAAACAATGTAAAAACAGAACTCGCGGAAAGATAAGCCAATATTTCAATAACCTGCTGATTTATATCCAACTCTTCATGTAGTTCAATTTTATTCAGCGGTTTGCATACAGGAATAAATATCGCTTCTTCTATTACATGATCGCTTAAACCTTTTGGAAGAGAATAATAATTTAATACCTGTTTAGGTGCGTTTTCAATCAGTTTGTTTGAAATCGTACAGACTGGACGAATTTGGCTTCCTCTCGTATATTCATTTGATTGAATAGAAGCTGTTCTTTCGTTTTCTATCGAAGCCTCATAGACGGCTTTCACCCATCCTTTCATCTTAAAATTTACCAACAGATAAAAATTTGGAGGCAAAACTACATATCCCGTACCGGAAGGAATATCCTTAAAATTATACGAATTTGAAAAATCCTTAATTCCAAACCATGCTCTTGGCATAACCGCTACGCATCTTCTCCAAGCATCGACAAAGCTCCCTTCAATATATCTATCAATTTGAGCAGTGTCAGCTCCAATAAAGAAATTTCCAGCCAAATCCATTAATCCGGCTTCATTCATTATGAGTAAAACTCGATTGATATAATCTTTCTTTGTCATGTTTGTTTATTTTAGAAAGGGCTGTCATCAAACAGCCCTTTTTGGATAGGTTTTAAAATTACTCTATTGGAAGATTCGGAAATGAAACGCCTATATCTTTTGCAACCGACAAAATATCATCCTTGCTTTTCAGTTTGGAATAATGAATTTTATACGGACTGCCTTTCAAAATAGCGACAGCATCGTTCAAATCGGTTACATCGGGAAATTCTACCAACTCGTGATTATCTTTTTCCGTATCAACCGTTTTTTTTGAATCGGAATTTTTGGAGCAATAAATCAAACCCTTTTTAAAGTAGAACGTTTTTTCAATTTCCTTCTGCTCGTCTTCATCGGAGGTTGAGTAAGAACCTCCGAAGTTTGAAAACGAAACATTTTTCAGCTCATTCTTCACTTTTATGAAAAATAAAATCTTCGCTTTATCATTAGAAAAATATACTTTATTCATGGTTTATCCTTCAAATTGCGCACGATTCAAATACATCCTTGCATGAGCATCAGGAAATGAAAGCGTAAGCCCGCTCGGTTCAATCAGAATACGACCGGTACTGTCTGCTTCTCCATTCTTTACATTATCAAGCGGCTGCGAACGCCATCCCATTGTCCACTTAGTCATATAATCGGCATCAAGCATAAACGCGCAACCTTGCAGACCGGCTTCAATCATTGATTTATCTAATATGGGAACAAGAGTTCCAAACGGCGATTCAATAGGAGTAACCGTTAATCCGAAAAATTCCTTTTTAGGCCCGTACCACAACTGATGATTCAATGGAACCTTACACAATTCAGCCATATAATCCGGAGAACACATCAATAATTTAGTGTCGGATGCGGCATTGTCGGTAAATCCGGCATTCATGTAATCAATCAGCATGGACGCCGTCAAAGGAGCTCCAGCTGCATCCAAATCTTTTGCCGCCATAGTCCAGATTCCTTCCGTGAAATACGTATCTTCCGGCTTGCGATTATACCTGTTTTGAACGTTACGTATAGCCATTACGCCTCTCCAATACGAGTTATTGGTTTCTTTACGCATTTGGTCTAACGCCTGCTGCACCACATCCGTAATAGTCCAGCTTACCTCTTTATCTCTCATCGAGAAGAAATTAGATTCTTCAACTTCTGCAATAAATTTCTGCAAATACTGATCGGTTGGCGTCGGTAAGATATTATACACATCAGTACGAATTTGAAACTCCGATGCGGCGCGTCCCATAATCGTTATTACTGAATTTGCAGGAATATCGGGAATCGTAAAGTTTGTCCCTTTTCCATTGACCGCCACTACGATAGGGCGACCGTCCGCATGTCTGTTTACGACATACAGCATCAAAGGTCTGGAATCCGCTATGGTTGTTCCTTTTTTACCATCAATCTTATAACCGGTCACACCTTTAACAATAAGCGTTTGGTTGATAGCTATCAAAGCGTTATCGCATCCATTTTGACCAAAAGTAAGAGGCGTTTGAGTTCCTTCATCATCATATTCTACCGTAATTATACTGTCAGACGGAAGCGTTGCAACACTGTAATAGGAAACCACCTGCGAACTGCTTTGTTTTGTTCGCGCCTTACCAATACTTCGCGCAATTGTATCAAGCGGATACCTGAATCTGTTAATCTTTACAATTTCATTATCAATCTCACGCAACAATATCGTTTCGACATTTTCTTCCGCAAACTCAACGGACATACCTTCACGCAAATTATAGGCGTCTCCATGAGCGGAAACACCTTGTTGAACTCCATTAGACGCTTCAATAGGAACAGAAGCCGCTACGTCTGCCGTCATTGCTCCTGCATCCACAATACCAAACGCAGAACATAAAAGCATGATTACCATCACTAATAATCCGCTATAATTCAAATCTTTAAAAAACTTTTTCATTTGTTTTAATATTTATTATTTTAAATTTATTATCGCCAACCTTCAATTTTTATATCTTTCAGATTATCGTACACGCTTCCGGGACGAGGTTGAAAAACTCTTCTTTTTTGTTTTTCATTCGCTCCTGTACTGTTTCCAAAATCCGGTACTGCTGCCGGAGTTGTTTTCTCTTTCATCCTTGCTTCTACTTTCTGATTTTTACCTTCTACAAAACCGGTATCGGCGGCATCCTGAACATCCTTGTCATAATTAAGTCCTTTTTGAACCATTTCAATTATATATTTAGGGATAGATCCCATAAGAATATTGTCGGCAAGTTTCATAATTCCTCCGTTAATCTCTCCAAGTTGATCTTCTGACAATGATTTTTCTTTTCCATAATCCGAAAGCGTATTTTTATACATCTCGATATTTTTCAATGCCTGTTCCTGCTCTTTTTTGCTTTCGGCTAATTGTGAAAGATTATCCTGATAACCTTTTTCAAAATCATCTAAAGCGTCTCCTTCGAGATTAAAAGGCTCTTTCCCGTAAACAGAAGCAATGGCATAAGGAAATGATTTGGGTTTATCGCCGGATATCATAGATAAAACAGCGCCAAGTTTAGGGTCTTTCGATACAAGTTCCGCAAGCCGCACGTTGGCTCCATTCAATTTATCGTGAGTTTCGCTCAAATCATCGTATTTCTTTTGCAGGCTGTTATATCGTTCGTTTGCAAAATCATACAGAGAAGCGTCGTCCGGCTCTTGACTGCCTGGATTATCCGTTTTATACGCTCCTAATATAGCATCCTTTCCGGTAAGAGCTTTTTCTTCATCTTTTTTTTCTTTCATTTTTCGTTGATTATAAATTCAACAGCAAAAGAATAAAATAAAAAGAGGTTAATATGTAATAGAAATGAAAAACAAAAAACATGTAGAAAAATAATTTTCAAATGTTCAAAACTTCTGTATAAAACACGCTGCTAATCAAAATAATGTCACTTAATTTTGTGAAAAATTTATTTTATGGAGCTGTATTACCAAAAAGAAAGGGATAAAGATTTTTTTGAAGTGTGCGAATCTATACGCAAAGAAAATAATCCCAATTATATTTCTGTTGAAAATATCGTAAAACAGGCAATTATAAGAGAGTCTCAATCATTTTATCTGAATACCGAAATTTACGCACGGATAATTAACAAAGTGAGATGTGGATGTTTAAGTAAAATTAGAAATAACATAAAAAGAAGATTATATTTTGAAATATGGGAAAGATATATTCAAATTAAGCGGGAAAACCCAAAATTCAACTCAATGGATTGCGCACGAATTATTTCCGAACAAAAATCTCCACAATTTTATATCTCGGAACGTCACGCAGCAAATCTGTATTACAAACTGTTAAAATCAAATCCGAAATGAAATACATTTTTGTACTCATATTCCTTATAGTCTTTATAACCTTTGACAAATCAATCGGATACACCGATAAATCCCCTGTTTGGACGCATTTTACATACATGTTCCAGCATGCAAACATCATTCATCTAACAATCAACTCACTGGCATTCATCGGAATGTTCCGTATATTGGAAAAAATAATCAATAAATATGAATTAGCTATTGCTATCCTTTTAATTGGATTCCTTGCATCGTTCATGTCGATGTACCAACTCCCCACCGTCGGAATTTCCGGAGCAATCTACGCTATGGTCGGAATATATTTTGGAATGATAACAACTAAAAAACTGATTATAAAAGACAAAAATAAACTGTACGTCTTTATATTCTCAATAATTCTTTGTTTAACTGTAAGTTTTTTTAAGCATAACAGTAATTTTTGGCTGCATATCTTTTCTTTGATTATGGGATATATGTGTTGGATGATTTTTGAATTGTGGAATATGATAAATGAATAACTTCCAATATGATTATTGAAACAAAATATAGCGTAAATAAAGTTTATCCAATGTGCAATGGAAAACAATTGGTTAAAATTGATAGAATCAGTTTACATGTTAGAGATAATACCCAATTGACAATATATCATGTTCTTATACTTGATAAAAACAATAAATCTTTGATTGATTTTTTTAGATTCAGTGAAGAAGATATTGATATGATGATTACTGGTCGTGTACAACTAAATTTCCCAAAACCCAGTAACCCGACGCATAATCTTGATCCTTTTTTCAAGCAAATTTCTTGAATCATCTAAAACAGCCGTCGCCCGCTGAAGATAAGTAGCAGCTTCCTGTGGTAATTTCGTTTCCAACCATCGATACATGATATAAGCTATCAAATACTCTTTCACCTTTATATCCACTGGTTTAAAAAGATGAAAATTCCAATCATCCGGCATTACCAAATAAAAAACATAATCTCTGTTTTCAAAAAAATCCTGCGTCTCGAAATAATCAGCTTCGGTAGGAACGTCTTTCATATACCCAGAAAACGCAACTGTTACTTCCGCCTGCGCTTCAAAAAACAACTGCCTGAATAATATCAAATACGCTTCATCAAAAACAAGTTGCTCAAATAGATTATTCCCATCCGCATCTGTTCTGCGGATAGCCAACAGTGATGCTTCCTGTTTTACCGATGCAAAAATATTATCGTGTGAATATATAAACATTAATGGATTCATTGCTGTGTATTTTGATTGTTCAACATTTTTTGTACAAGCGGATTGTTGCTTTGTGGAATTTGTTGCCTGATATTTTCAGGAATCATACCTTGCTGTTGAATATTAGGATTATTATTCTGTTGTCCCATTTGTCCTTGTTGTCCCATTTGACCCGTCTGTATATTCTGCTGTCTCAAATTAATTGTTTGCAGTAATTTGTCGGCAAACGGGAACGCTCCATTTTCGAGCAATTCATTCAATGTGATTTGACCGGAATTAAACAGTTGCATCAAAAAGTCATTCATTATTAACCGGTATGTCGGAGTTGCCGTGCTTTCCGTGATTGAAAGGTCAAACTCTGCATTGCGTACTTTTTCGGGATCGTAAAAAAATGATCCGGTAGTAGAATTTTTTCCGGCTATATTGATATATCTCGGTTCAGTATAAAATTGTTGAATCAATTTCATATTCTTAAAATCCCTATCTTCTCGAAGTTCCCGGTATGCTTCAAACAATTCCGTAAGAGTTGTAGTTGAATTTTGAACCTGCTGCATATACAATGACGCCGGAGTTCCCGCATTTGGCGCTTTTCCTTGCAACGCTCCCTGAACGCCTGAAATATCTTCCAATAACTTTAGCTGTATCGATAACATATCGGATACTCCAAGCTGATTGGAATTGGATACTATCTGCATTGGAAGTTTAGCATTTGGATTATCTTTTGTTGTATATAAGATAACTCCATTATACACTGCCCATTGGTCTGCAATATCTTGTATTTTATATCCTTTTGGTATTGAACTTTCATCAATTGCCAAAACGCCCTTTGCAGAGGAACGAGTGACAAAATCCTGCATCATAATAAGTCGGTTGATGTATCGTTGCTGGTCAATGAAATCCGAAACGAAAGGAAATACCTGATTGTCATAGAATGGATATATCTTAAACGAATACGGATGCGATTCGTGCCAGAACGGGGTTTCACCCTTTTGAAGCACATCGCCCATCGGGGAAAGGAAATAATAATACCAGTAGTTATCAATGAACCATTTGTATTGAATCAATTTCATATCTTCCGGATCTACTCCGGCAGAAGACTGTTCAATAAAACGCTTCTGATTCTCAATCTCAATCGATTGCTTATCATCTGTTTCAGCCTTATAAAAATCACCTGTCAATGAATCGTGAACCAAAAGACGCTCTTTGCTTTCCTTTTTCCAGACCTCAATCACGCGGCAGCGGGTAGTGTCCGTTGGTACAAAAAAATTCAAATCTTTTTTTACATCCAAAGTAAGATTGCTCACGTAATCTATTGTCCTTTCCCTATCACAATAGCTGTATATCCGCCGTATTTCTTCTGCTCTTTGTGGATTACCTTCTGAAAACTGATCCATGACGTCATACAAACCAACATCGTGAATTTCACCTATCAAATGACAGTCCCAATGGCGCGGGTCGTTCATGTGATTATCGAAAAATATATTGTTGTGATTGATTAAATTCGTCCACACATCCATTTTATTGTTCATCCAGCTATAAGTAGATTTGAAAGAGGCAAGTCCGGTGATAAGGAAATAGTTAAAATTCAGGCTGTCAATTCCCCAAAGTTTATTCAGTTGGTAAACATACTGCAAAGTCGTTGACATCAATTCCCCTTTTCCCTGATCGTCTCTTTCTCTGGAAACGCACACTGGTTCGGTCTGCTGCGACTGGAAAACGCCGACTACCGAACGGACGATTCCACGTATCCGGTTGTTTTGCAGTGGAACATTACCCTGTTTGATAATACTCTGCCTCTCGGTCATCACATCGCATCCAACTTTGATAAAATCCCCCCACTGATCCTCAAAGGTATATCTTTTGTTTCTGCTTGCCTTCCTTCGGAAATCATCCAGTCCAACCCATGCGTTATAAGCATCCATTAAGACCACATCATTCTTACTGTACAAACCTTCGCTGTTTCGCACAGTATCTATCTTTTTCTGTTTCGGAAAATATTTAGAAGCTATTTTTGGATTTGATTTTCTTATAGCCATCGCATTATTTTTGAGTGCGAAAAAACAAAATCCAATGTTAATAGTATGTTATAGAAATGAAAAAATGAAAAGTGTAGATAAAAACAATGCCCAAAACATCATTTCCGGGCATTGAGATAAATTTAACCTAAAATTAACGTAAAGTTAACATTGGGTTTAGCATCCTCTTTTTCCACCGCCTGAGCGTTTGGTAGGCTTTCCGCATTTCTTTGCTTTCATAATTTTACTTTTTGAAAATTCATAATTTATAATTCATATTCAAATACTTTCATATTTGCTAGAGAGATTTTATTTGTTCAATTCTTTCAATATTTTATCAAATTCAGAATCATCCTTTGCTTTCATTGCATCATGTAATCTGATTACCCCATCTTTGTATTTGGAAAGTCTTTCTTCCATATCGTTTTTTTCTTTTCCTTTTAAGTTAGGCAAAGACTTTTCCATTTTATTAATCGTTTTTATTTTTAAATCAATGTCATTATTCTTCTTAAAATCCACATTCAATTTTTCATTTATGTATTTCTGCATGTCATCATTATATTTTAAAGGATCTTTTCCTTCTAATATCTCATGTTTATGTGCATCAAAATATTCTTTTGAATAATCTTTTCCTTTAGATACAACCGTTGAAACGTCATTGTCAATATCACTAAGTTTTTGCTCAGTTCCTTTTTTGTAATAGTCTATTAACGAATTGTATTTTTCGCCTTCCTGTTTGGTATTATCATACAGTCTTGCACCGGTTGTTCCGCTGATTACGCCATGTTCAATAGCTTTCCAGAACGCATGCACCTTGTCTTCCGGAACGCCCTGATTACGAATAGATTCATTATACAATTGGGATGCTTCGGCAATTGGAAGTGGAGCTTTCGATAATAAATATTCTGTATAACTCATTTTGTGGTTAAATCCATAAAGAGGCTTATCATCATAAAAAGGAAGTGTGTTACCACTATAATCATGATGTGTAATATTTTCCAATACAGTGGAATAAAAGGGGGATAATTTACCTTCTCCGTATTTTAAAACATCCTTTCCAAAAGCATCTAATCTGTTATCTGCATGATATTCATTCTTAATTGTTCCTGAATTTACAAATGGAAGACTTGCCAATCCTACTGCAAATCGTAATGTAGAAAGAACGCCGGATGTAGGATTTAAAGTAACATCGCCGACTTTGTATTGCATCCAGTCGCTTTTCAATGGATTAAAGAAATTTACCTTATGTTTATCATCGCCATAGAAATAATAATTTAAAGCATTATTTATAGTCAATCCGAGCATATAAGTCCCAGCAGTTATGGCTGCTCTTCTTGTCCATACTTTAGCAAACACTTTCTCTGCAGTTGTCGCTCTGTTCCATTTAGAAAGAATACCTAATGCTTTTGCCGGATTTTTTACAATTCTTTCCCAGCGCGACGCCTCCATGCCTCCGGCAAAAGTCACGTCATTTACCCATCCGGACATCTTCATATTTGTAGCGCCGGTAGCATTATTGATTATTTGAGCTATTGCCTTTACCGAATCGGAATCTTCTCTTTCTGCTGCGGATAATTTTTCGTACTCTATATCAAACAATTTTTGTCTAAGAACTTTGATAGCATTAAATCCCCGCTCACCGGCAGTTGACCATTTTTTGAACCAGTTGCTTGTAATTTCGGAATCAGAACCAAATCGGCGCGGGTCGTTCTGTAATCCCGCCCTTTGTGCTATCACGTAATTCTGAGAGTTTTCCAAATCTCTCATCATCAATTCATAGTTAGCTTCATTTCCATAAGCGAATTTGTAGGCGTCAATCATTGCTTTTACGGTATGTTTGGCGTGTGGTAAGTCAAACAGCGTTGGCATTGCGTGCGTACCGACAAATATACCTCCATGACCAAATACGGCAGCTTCCCTGAATAACTCTGTCGCTTTCTTGAATTTTTTATACGCTTCCGAATGCGACTGTTCATCTACCCAGCGTTGCGTTACTGCACGATTGCGACTAAGGTCTCTATTTGCTTTCCAGACTGCATCTGCTAATGGCTTCGTTTTAGGAGTGATAATGGCATTGTTTACCTGTTCCATTGTTAATCCCAAATCGTTTGCTACGTATGAAACAGCGTCAGCGTATGGAGTTCCATTACTGATATAATTTTGTTTCATGTAATTCCATATTCCCTTTGCTTCTTCTCGAGTAAACTTGTTATCGTGTTTATCGACAAACTGCGATTGCAAGTCAGTCAATCCGCTTTGGTCGTTATTCCAATTAACAAAATCATCTTCCGCTTTTTCTTTTTTGCTGTCCGAAAGATTCTTATACCAATCCGTATTTCTGATATAAGAAACTCCTTGCTGTATAGCATCCGCTAATCTTGCTCCGGTTTCCGCTGTCCTTGCAACAACTTCAACGCCGCCATCCCATGCAAGAGACGCTGGTGTAGCAACCATAAAACTATCTGGACGATGAATCTTTGCTTTTCGTATTCTGTCAGCTAATGATTTCCCTTGCGCTACAATATTTTTCTTTTGTGGCGTTTGGGTTGTTGGCGCTTTTTCTGTACTGACAATTTTACTATGTTCTTTGTCTAACGCTTCAATCAACTTTTTCTCATGATCCGAAATTTGCTGTTTTAAATCCGAGTTTTCTTTGGTAAGTTCTTCTATCTTATTCTTTTGAATTTCTGTAAGTGATTTTCCGGTTTTATTTTGAGTCGCCAATGCAATATAAGAGAACGTATCTGTATCTAAATCTCTTTGTCCTCGTAATGACCCAAAATCATTTCCAGCTTTTGTGCCCATATGTTTTACGACTTGTATGTAATGATTCCATTCGTCAAAATTATCTTTAAATGCTTTACTGCTTTTATCAGATATTGAATCAATATTCTTTTTCAAATCCTCAATTTTTGCACGTATAACAGATATCATATTTCCGTCTAATAATTTTTTATTATAAAAGTCATCTTCAATCTGTTTTGGGTCAGCTCCTGCTGCCAATAATTTACGCCCCCTGTTTGCAAGTTCTTTTAAGTTATAACCTATCCCTCTTTCTATTGGAGGCAATCCTGTTCTTTTTGCCAAATCATTCAAAGCCTCATGAGAAATACCAACCATATTTTTACCACCGTCATTCGCCGGTTGTCCTTCGGATAATTCTTTTTGTTTCGCTTGTTCCCTCAACCATCTTGTTACACGTTTGGCATAATCGAGAGGATGTTCTCCGGGCTCATGTTTTGGAGTGTCTTCGGTGGGATTCGTTAGAATGATTTGAAAACGTGCATTATTTTCATTATTTTTGTTAGTTTCAGAAATATTTGTATCTTTGTCGTGTGATTTATTCACATCTACATCGGGGAGGGCTGCATAATTTGAATTTTTATTCATACCTGTAGGCGTCCCCGCTCCTTTTTCTGGAGTTTCAATATTCATTACTTCATACGAATAAGCATTATTCTTTCCATGTGAATATGCTTTTACTGTTATTTTCACAGGATAATTATCTCCTTCTAAATTAATTGCGCCATATAAACGCTGAATTTCTTTAATTTTAGGTTTATTATCCCTATCTTGACTTGTTTCTAGTAATACAGATGTTTCTATTAGTTTTGGTAATTGCTTTAATGTAGATAAATGCACATCTAAATTTGCACTTTTCCCTACTGCGCTTTGGCTTAAATATTTATCTATAACAGTTTTTGATACGTCAATATCTTCACTTGTATTTGTATTATGATAAGTACCAGCAATATTTTCTTTTGCCCATTTTCTCGCTTCTGATATATTTTTAAAATTATGTTTTGGCGTATCAATAATTTCCAATCCATCTAATGAACTATTGGATTCATCCAAATTATTCTTTTTCCAATCAATCATTCTCCTGTTAAAATCCAAGACGCTTCCACCTTCTTCATAAACCGGTTTCCCATTCAGTAATTCGCCCAAAGTCTTCTTTGTAAACTGATTGATTTTTGCATCAGTTTTTTGAAATATATTTGCTTTTACCCATTCCCAAACATCGCCGATTGTGCTCTTTATCTTATCTGTCAGCTTAACATCGTTGCCTATGATTTCCTGCACCTTTTGACTTTTCTCTCCTTCATTACCAAGCAAAGTATTAAAAATCTCATCAGCCTTCTGGTCATCTGTTTCCAAATAAGAATACGCCGGATTGTCTTCAAGCTCTTTCCATTTCGGAGTTTGTTTCAAAAGCTCGGTAATCTTTGCTTTCATTTCCGAAGGCATCACATTCCAATACAGATGTCCAAACTCATGTATCGGAGTGTTGGCGTTCAATTTTCTTGGATCGAGATAAACAACTTTATCGTCGGTCACAAAACCGTAAGTAGTACCATCTTTGTATTTTAGCTTTTCTTTTGCTTTATCGAAAGCCTTATCATATTCAGTTTCATCATAAATCAAATCCTTTGCCAATCCTTTGGCTTTCAATGGTTCAATCAAAGCGTCAGTCTGTTCTTTGGTAATAGGAGTAAAATCATTTTGCGATTCCTGCAATTTTTCGCTTGCAGTTTGAAAACGCATATTATCTGGAGTTTCCTTTTGATTATCCTTGTAATCCGAAAACGGTTTAGTCCTCGCCCCATCCTTATCAACCCACTTGCTAAAGTCGTCAACGGTAGTTTCGGTAATGTTTCCAAGTCCTTTCCATCCGTCTTCATAATTCGACAGATAGGCGTCGCGAGCTTCATCAATAGAATTAAACCCCAACATCACCTTATGCTCATCGAATTTCCCGTCACTCGGTCGATTTTGGTCGACAACAAACACTTTTTTGCTCGCTGGATTATTGCCAAGAAATACATCTATATGGTCGCCATCCATCCCTGTTGTCCTACGAATATAACCATAACTATTTTTCATTTCTTGATTCCACGCTTCGCCGTTCTCATCCGTCCCTGAACGTGTTGAACCTTTCGGATTTTCAATGGAAACATCAAATCCCTGAACTTTTACATGTCCTTTTTGATAATTACCGGCTTCTTTCTGAGCATCCGTTGGATTGGTATCTACTCTTTCTTCTTCCGATTTTATTTCTGCGCTCTTGGATTCTCTTTTGGCATGAGCGATTAAATCGCCGCCAACATCATCGAGTTTTTCTTGCGGGGATTTTTCTGTTGCTATCTCGGTTTGTGATTGAGCCTCTTTTGCGAATCGTTCAATAACCGATGGACGGTCGTTAACTAACCGGTTATACTCTTCCCTTGCGTTATCTACTGCTGATTGGTATTTTTCATTGATACGTTTTGCATTTTCATTCGATATGTTGGTCATTTCTTCATCGCTGAACATATTTCTTTGTTCTGTTTCACCGCGGAAAGGGCTATTGGCTTTGTAAAATTCCTTTACGTTTTTGTTCCTTTCGGATATAGCTGAATCTAACGCCTTCTTGTCGTCTGTTATTTTTTTATTGTAAGCCGTCTTTTGTTCATCGACGTACTTTTGTTGAAGTTGGGTTAATTTGTTTGTTCCTGATTCAGTTCCTGTTTCAGGATTTTCGTCGCCCCTGCTTTTGACAGGTTTGGATTCTCGCTCATTATCTGTTCTATCCGGTGTTCGTTTCCCCATAGACGGTACAGAAACGCTACCGATTCCAGCGTCGGAGTTTCCGGAGTCTGTTTCCCATCGTCCCAAATCTTCCGAAGATTCACGAATGATTCCGGTATATTCTTCTTTGTATGATTTTCCTTCGTTTCTTGCATTTTCTATATAATTTTTAATGTCTGTATAATCATTTGGAGTAAATGG
>Ga0123357_10001202_pt1 | contig 27055 bp, 27 predicted proteins | sample TergutEmb28metaG_FD_89873 | JGI IMG/M metagenome (GOLD analysis project Ga0123357, IMG submission 89873) | Embiratermes neotenicus P4 segment gut microbial communities from Petit-Saut dam, French Guiana - Emb289 P4 | ecosystem: Host-associated > Arthropoda: Insects > Digestive system > Gut ...
AAACATTGAAGCGGTACTGGAACAGATAATTGCGGACTTACAAATCAGGATACAGTCAAGGGAAAAAGCAATTAATATTTTAATTTATCCGGCTCTGGTCATATTGCTGGCAATTACAGGTACTGTATTAATTATTACAAAAGGCCTGCCAATGCTTGCCTCCGCGGGAATATTAACAGATCAGATTATGGCAGGTTCTGCAAGAGGCATGGGTATTGCCGGAATTATGCTGTTCCTGGGCGGATCAATATTATTTATTGTATATTATAAAATATTTAATGTTGATTCACCGGAATACAGAATTTTTTATATGCTGAATATTCTGCTGCAGGGAAACATGACCCTCCAGGAAAGTTTATCCCAATGTATTGCCGGCATAAAGAACAACAGATTCAGAAACCTTATTGTAAAATTAAAAAAAGGAATCTCCGATGGGCTTTCATTTTCTTTGGCAATTAAGAAACTAAAACACTTTACTCCGTATGTATCGGGATGGCTGGCTGCCGCGGAAGAAGACGGCAATCTGGGCGGTATCTGCTCCGATATTATGAAGTTTTATGGGAGCAGAGACGGACGAATACGGGAAATCGCAGGGCGATTTATGGAACCATTGGTAATAATACTCGCCGGCTCATACATACTTGTCATTTTGTTAACTGTAATAATGCCGGTTCTTGTTTTATCGGGAGGAATAATATGAATTTAGGTACAGACAAGGGATTTACGTTTATAGAAACCATTATAAGTATTTCAATTATCCTGATACTTTCAGCTGCGGTAGGCTTGTCATCTATTAAATATATTGACAGGGCAAGAATTGCCTCGTGTAAAAATCAAATTGAAACCTATAAAATGGCCCTGCAGTCATATTATCTGGACTGCGGCCAATACCCGACGGAGGCCCAGACGCTTAACGCCCTCTGGGAAAAACCAATTATGTCGCCGGTGCCGGTTAACTGGGACGGGCCTTACACGGATCGCCAGCTATCCAAAGATCCATGGGGAAACAATTACATTTACAAAAATCCGGGCGAAAAAAATCTCCCATACACAATTATTTCCCTGGGCAGCGACGGTAAATACGGAACAACCGGATCCGGAGGGTCAAGTGCGGATATCTATTCCTGGGAATGACAGAGGAAACGCGGTATTGTCTGCGTTGATATTAATTCTTGTAATTACATTTTTTTTGATTTCCATGGTGCAGCAAATAAATACAGAGAAAAAATTTCTTATTATAAAAAAGAACAATCTAATAACCAATATTGAACTAAACAATATTGAAGTAAGGAGCCGTTATGACATTTACTGAAACAATAGTTTCTTTAATAATTATTGGCCTTTTTGCTGCCGGCGTATCACAGATAATAATGCCAATATATAAAACACAAAACAAAATAATAAACGAATACAGAACCATTAACGCCATTGATTTTATTTGCCAATCTTTTAAACAGGAATGCCTAAAATCCAACCGCGATATTAATAAATGGAAGATAATGGCAGGTTCGATCAATGAACTGGAAAATTGTGCGGTTACAGAACTAAGACAATCCGGTATTTTAAGGGCATTAAAATTAACCTGTGTAATTTCCGGAGAAAATATTGAAGTATTGGGGGTCTGTACACCATGAAAAAAATAATTTTGCCAAGGAAAGATCACGATGTATATTTTATTCCATTGCCTTTAAAAAAACGGGGCAGAAAGATAAATAATTATGTGACTGAACAGCTAGAAAAAAAGCATCCAGCGATAACGCCGTCCCTGGTCATAGACCTAAAAAAATATATTTTTAATAAAAAAACCTGGATAATGGCAACTATTATCAATGAGGCTGTCCTTGCCGAATACAGAGTGCTTAACAGGAACACAATCTTTTTGACCAATACATCAATAGCGGTCCAAAAAAAGGATTTTATGGACGGCGGAATAAAAACAATTGATGATGAAAGCATTGGCTATGATAAAAACAAAAATGAACCTGTATCTTTTCCCATGGGTACTGACACAAAATTTAATAACAGCGAGAATGCCGGGATTCCGTACAGAATTCCGGCAAATTGCAGTGTTTTTGGAAAAAAGTTTCCCGTTAAGACTGCGGCCGCTATTTTAATTGCTGCAATTGTGCTATTGCTCCCGATTTATTTAATGCTAAAAGCGCAGGAATATCCGGCTGTTAAAATCGATAAAAAAGAAGATATAAAAGAAGAGTCTGTACTAAAAACATTACCTCCGTGTACCGATCTGCTGGCAGGTATTTCCAAAGACATTTATATGGAAGGAGGGAAAATAATTAAATGGGAATATAATGATGCTGCCGAACCTTTGTTAATGATAAAAATGGCCGGAATTAAAACGACAGACATATACAGAATCTTTAACAATTATGATCAATTAATTTTAAATGATATTTACGATGTTACCTATAATGACGATAAACCGTACCTTGACATAAATTTAAATCTTAACAATGCATTATATTCAAAACCAGTTTACAATAGTTTTAATACCCAGGAACTTATTCTGCCATTAACCTGCCAAATTTCAGAAAAATTCAAACAATACGGAGCCGTTATTTTGTCGGAAGTTTTACCTTCTGCTGCAAACAACAACAACTTTTATAAAATTACGTTTAACGCAAAAGATAAAAATCTGCTGCAATCATTGGAATTCCTTACGGAATTCTGCAGAGACAACTCAATTGGTATAAGAAATTTGGATATCAGCATTCAAAATGAAGGAACGAATTTTTTGGTTTCCGGTTCGCTTGCCCAATATGATAACTACAATGCAATTAATTGTACAATTGATAATCAGAATGAAAAAGATAATTTTATACCCCTTGCCTTTGGGTACAGTGAAAAGACCGAGACCAAAATAATAAAAGAAATACCGCAGACACAAAAATTGACAGAGTTAATTCCGGAGCTGCCGCCAATCGGAATTATAAGGGACAGCAGCAGTCAAATTACTTTTTTCCGCGAAAATACCGGCGGTAAAATAAAGGTAAAGGAGAATTATGCGCAATAAAAAATTAAGCAGAAAATTAAACTGTAAATTAATCTTTGGTTTTATTCGGATGTTAATATTGATTCCGGCAGTATTGGGCGGGTTCTCCTGTAAAACAGCTGAATTCGGCTGCCAAACAATTGATGTTAACGGGATGATTTATGATTTTGATAACAGGCCTGTCCCGCATTGCGAAGTCACAATCGGAAGCAAATACTGCGGAATTACCGATATCAACGGCAGATTTTCTTTGCCCAAAATACCAGAAGGAACCTATGTTATCACAGGAATCAAAAACGGATTTGAAACCTATACAGAAGAAATTACAATAAGCGGCTGGGGGCAAATAATATATATACGCATGCCGTCCCAGGCTCAGCTGCTCGAACTGGCAGACCAGGCGCTGACCAATCTCGATTATGCGGCGGCTTGTGAGAATGCAGAGAAAGCATATTTGATAGATAACAAAAGTACAGAGGCGGTTTTCTATTACGCCATTGTCAAATACAGGCAGGGCGAATCTCAAAAGGCGCTGGAGATACTTGAAAAAGCAAGCGCGGACGGAATCAGGGATATATATATCGATAAATTTATCAAAACAATAAAGGAGGCCCGCAGTGAAAATACTTCAGAATAATTTATCGTTGTTTTTTATTACATTGATGCTGCCGGCAATAATTGCAGTATTATCGGCCGGATGCGCAATGATGCCGCAGGACCCGCCTCCGTTTGTTGTAACAAAACCGATATGCAGAATAAACGAACAATCGTATGAGTTTACATACGCGGCCCTTTCATTCGGCATATTAAATAACGGGCAGGAGGCCATTAAACAAATAACCGTTTCATTTTCACTTTTTGACAGCAAAACCCAGGATAATCCGTTTATCGGCAGCAATGTTTTTGAAATTGTAAAACAGGAAACAGTTCAGCCCGGTGAAAATAAAGAAATATTGATATCACTTGATAAATATATCTATACTGCGCCTGCGGAGCCATATCTTATTGATTTTTTTTATATATCCAAAATTACATATACGAACGGCAGTGTCTCGCAGGATAAATACGGAACCTACAGCACAAGAACGTTAATTAATTCAAGGACGTTCAAATGAAAAAATTCATTTTAACAAAGACAATCATGCCGGTTTTATTTATGCTTATTTTTTTTATTACATCCATTACAGGCTGTGATTCCGGCGTGAACAGGGATTTCCAGGGCGAGTCAAAGGGGAGAAAATGGACAATTATGGTTTATATGGCGGCGGACAATGATTTGGAATTTGCCGCGATGGCAGATTTTAATGAAATGGAAGCGGTTCGATTTGCCGGCGCCCCGGTAACAGTGTTGGTCCTGCTGGATCGTTCTCCGGATTACGAAACTTCCGACGGAAACTGGACAGACACAAGAGTATACGAAATAAAAACCGATCCGGGCGGACTTTCATCCGCTGTGGTTTCGGCAAGGCTGGATTGTCCGGAATTGGGCATAAAAAAAGACACAGAAACAGAATTAAACACATCCGATCCGGCTGTACTGTCAAAATTCATTGACTTTTCCAAAAGGGTTTACCCGGCGGAACGTTACGCACTTTTTATTTGGGGCCATGGCACAGGGTGGAGGAGTAATGCCATAAATAACGGCGATGCTGTAAATATCGGTAATGCCGCAGGTATGACAGCCTGGCAGCCGCAGTCAGTCCAACCCCAAAAAGCATTTGCCATTGACGATTCACAATCCGGATTTATGAGACTGAGCGAACTGGACAGGGCAGTCGCGGGAAAAAATATCAGCGTTATAGGTTTTGATACTTGTTACGCGGCTTTGCTGGAAATTGTTTACCAGATCAGGGATGACGCCGAATTGTTTGTAGGATCGGAAGGAGCCATTCCGTCAACAGGCTGGGATTACCAAATGCTGTTAGATGATTTTCTGCATAAACCGGATCTGTCTGTAAGTGAATTGGGAAACTCAATTCAGTATCAGTTCAGCCGGCAATACGGAGGTATTAACAGCGCATCAATTACGCAGGTAAGTTTACCGCATGTTAATAATTTGTTTATTAAGTTTAATGAATTTGCCGGTGTTATTGCAGACACTATTGATACCAAACAAAAAAGCGACTTGGTGCTTTCGCATATACTGCAGAATACAGAGACTTACCATTTTAATTCATTCCCGTGCGATTTGTATGCCGAAATTGACAGTCTTTGTGAAACACTGGCCGCAGCAGGTCCGGAAATTACCGGAGATCAGGCCGTGTTAAATAAAATAAATGACGCGGCTTCCGGACTGGACGCCGCACTGTCCGCTGCGGTAATTTCTTCCTGGACAAAAAACGATACAACAAATACAGCCAGGAAACTGGGCGTTCACATTATACCGCTGTACAGCTCCGCGGTGCCTGCGGCCGAACATGACAGCGAATACTTTAGGGGAGGCAAGGGAACGGAAACAGGTTCGTTTGTGGAGGACTCGCAAAATTGGGCGCCAAATGTAATTCCGCAGACAAGCAGCCTGCTTGATAAATTATTTTACTGGCAATTCTGAATTTTTTGGGGGCTGCAGTTCCGGACAGCCCCAATTTATTTTTCCAGGATAAACAAATATTCTTTTACATAGATGCCGCGGCCTGCCAGGTTTCTGCTGCCCCTGAATGTGTTATAACCGGTTTCCAGGGTTTCCAGTTTGCCGATTTTTTTTAGCATTGCCGTCATTTGCTCCAGACTTATAAAGCCTTCGGAATTAAATGAGATTAGGATAAATTTTGCGTTTATGTTTTTTACAAGGCAGGTCAGGGCAGGCAGAGCTTTTTTTTCGTAATTGTAATCGGAACGGTTCCAGCCTGCCGGGATCCCGGATACTTTGCTGATATTCTGCGGAGCTATGTAATCGGTGATTATGTTGAGCATAAAATAATTTGAACCGTAAGGATGCTGGTTGTAGGGCGGATCAATGTAGGCGGCGTCCACCGGCGGCAGGCTGCCGATTAAATTGTTTGAATCTTCGCTGAAGATCATTGTTTCGCAATTAAAATTACTGAATACCGGGAACGGCAAATTTATGCTTCCGGTTATTCTTGAAAGGGCATTTTTATTCCTGCCGCCGAACTGCCCCACTCCGGCTTCGTTTTTATAAAAACCCTTGAATACTCCGGAAGTGTTCACATGGATCGAAGCTTCTGACAAAAGCGGGGCCAGGAAAAATTTTTGTACAGAGCGGGGCAGCCCTGCAATAAGCTGCCTGATTGTATCGATGTACAGGGCGTTTGAAGCGGTATAAAAAACCCGCTCGCCGGCCTGAATACAGCTGTCATCTTTGGGCGCGTACAGCTGAGAAATAATTCCGGGTTTTGGATTTTTTTTTGCCTGCGCAATCAACTCATTGTAATATTGCCGCAGCAGCGGCATATCCAGTTCATCTTTATCAGAAAGATAACATTCGTTGGTTATGCCGGAATATTTTTCCAGGTCGTTGACGATTAAAAAATCCGAGAACTGCCTGAAATACCTGGCGACAATGCCTGAGCCGCTGAATACATCAAAGAGCGCAAGCTTATCCCTGTCCAGCCTTTTTTTAACAATCCCGATGCCCTGCCCGATAAAATCAAGCAGAGCCCGTTTGTTGCCAAGGCAGGTAATAAGCTGTGTGCCAAGATATTCGCTGTTCTCGGTCATTCTGCTGGTCTGTCAGAACAGACCTCGGACTGTTCCGTTCTCATCAATGTCAATGTCCATAAAGGAAGGCCGGGACGGGAGGCCTGGCATGGTCGTAATGTCTCCGCAAAGCGGATAAACAAAACCGGCGCCGGCTGCCAGCCTTATTTCACGGACGGGAAGCCGCCATCCTTTTGGTGCGCCCTTGAGTGCCGGATCATGGGAAAGGGAGTACTGGGTTTTGGCCATGCAGATTGGCAGCGAACCGTAACCGGCTTCCTGCAGACGGTCCAGTTCCTGGTGCACTCCCGCAGAATAATCCACACCGTCGGCGCCGTAGACCTTCTGCGCGATAGTTTCAATTTTTTGGACAAGGCTGTAAGTGTCAGGGTAAAGCAATTTAAAGTTATGCGGAGCAGCCGCTGCCTTCTCAACGGCGCGGGCCAGATCGGCGGCGCCCTCACCGCCTTTTTCCCAGTGGCGGGTGACAACCGCGTCAAAGGCGCCTGCCTTGATCGCCTCGCCGGCCAGCAGATCCCATTCAGCCTGGGTATCAGTGGGGAACGCGTTAACGGCGACTACGGCCGGAATCCCGTATTGTTTAACGATTCCAAGATGGGCGGCAAGATTGGACAGACCTTTTTTAAGGAGTTCCAGATTTTCTTCCCTGTAGACTTTTGGCAGGGGTTTGCCCGGAATAACAGCGGGGCCGCCGCCGTGGGACTTTAGGGCGCGTACAGTCGCGACGAGTACTACAGCGTCCGGGACAAGACCGGATGTGCGGCACTTTATATCAAAGAATTTTTCCATGCCCATGTCGGAACCAAAGCCGGCCTCTGTAACAACGTAATCGGAATAACGCACTCCCAGAAGATCGGCCATAATCGAAGAATTGCCGTGGGCAATGTTGGCGAAGGGACCAGCGTGCACAAAGCTGCCCTGGCCTTCAAGGGTCTGCATAAGGTTGGGCTTGAGGGCGTCCTTCATCAGAACCGTCATTGCGCCCGCGACTCCAAAATCTTCGGCGCTGAGTCCATGGCCCTTTTTGTCGTAGGCGACAATCATACGTCCAAGGCGGCGGCGCAGGTCGCTCAAATCGGCTGCCAGCGCCAGAATAGCCATGACTTCGCTGGCTACGGAAATATCAAAACGTCCCTGCCGCAGCGGCCCGTCTTCCATGCCGCCCATCCCGGTTACAACATGACGCAGGCTGCGATCGTTCATGTCGATAACACGGCCTAAAACTGCGCGGGTGGGATCGATGTCCAGAACCTTAAGCCCGAGTTTCTCAAAATATGAAGCTGACCAGCGGGACTCATGGTAAATCCTGGCGTCGACCGCCGCGGCGCAAAGGTTATGCGCGGCAGATACCGCGTGAATATCACCGGTTAAATGCAGATTAAAATCTTCCATGGGAACAATCTGGCTGTACCCGCCGCCGGCCGCCCCGCCCTTGATCCCAAAAGTCGGCCCCATGGACGGCTGCCTAAGGCATGCGACCGCGTCCTTGCCTATGTATCCAAGACCCTGGACAAGGCCGACTGTCGTAGTGGTCTTGCCTTCTCCAAGCGGTGTTGGGCTTATGGCTGTAACATTAACGTACTTCGCCTTTGGCTTTACCTGTTGTTCCTTGAGAAGCCGCCAGTCAACTTTGGCCTTGTAAGTTCCGTATTCTTCCAGATAATCAGAAGGGATCCCCATTTTTGCGGCGATCTCCCTGATGGGCCGCAGTTTCGCGGCCTGGGCAATTTCAATATCTGATTTATTCATATCTACAGTATAATTTAGGTTCATGATAAAATCAAATAGTGAATATAGTAACCGAAACAATAAAAAAAAATATTCATGAACGCGGTACAAGTTTTGTTTTTCCGTCACAGACCGCCGCAGGGCTCTGGGCAATAAGAACCTGCACCCTGGGACTGGTCCGGTCAGTACAGGCGGATCGTTTTCTTGCCTGGGACAGGTTCAAGGAAAAAGCAACAGAAGAAAAACAAAGAACTCCGGTAACGGCAGTCATGAGGAAACTGTTCGCCCGTTCCCTTATTCAGAAAAAACTTCTTAAGTCGGTAATACCTCAGGAATACGCAGAAAACGGCGGAGTATTTTCTTCATATATTGCCGGTATTCTTCCCTCCCTTGGCGCATGGGAAAAACTGGCCGTAAAAACTATTCCGGTTAATAAAATGGACTGCGAAGATCTGGATTTTATTCTGATTAAAAATAAATATTCCCAATTCCTGAATCGTTATGATTTGTATGAACCTTCCTGGGAAGAAATTAATATTGAAAAAGGAAGCCAAAAATACATAATTTTTTTCCCCGAGCTAATCGAAGATTTTTTTGAATATGAAAATCTGCTCAAACCTCCGGAGTTTACCGTTATCAGGGCCAAAGATGTCAGACATGATGAACAGAATTTATTTTTATACCAATCAGTCAGAACAGAAATCCGCAGCGCGGTACTGGAAATCCAGCGTCTGCACACGGAAGAAAAAATTCCCTACGAAGAAATCGCGGTAAGCGTACCGGGGCTTGAAGAAATGGAAGCCGGTTTGCTGAAGGAATTTTACCTGCGCGGCATACCGGCTGTAAAACGCGCCGGAAGCCCCCTGGGTCAGACAGGCGCGGGCCGGCTTTTTAACCTTATAAACCAATGCACGGCATGCAGATTTTCGTTTGAAAGTTTAAAGGCTCTGATCTTAAATGAACATATACCGTGGAAGGAAGCGGAAAAAAACAAGGACCTGATACGGTTCGGAATCGAGTACAATTGCGTGGCAAGTTATTTACAGGACGGGAAGGAAGAAGACATCTGGGAGGAAGCTTTCAGGGAAACACATAATAAACAGAACAGGATTTTGGGAAACTATTACCGAGATCTTAAAAAAAATATCCAGTCGTTAAGCAATTCAAAAAATTTTACAGAAGCCAGAAAAAATTATTTTATTTTTAAAAATATTTTTTTGGATATGGAAAAAATAACTCCGCAGGACAATAACATTGTAAGCCGCTGTATCGAGGAATTATCAGCCCTGATAGAGCTGGAACAAAAATTCAATGATCCCGATCTCGTACCGTCTTCGCCATTGGGGTTTTACATTACACAGCTTGACGAAAAGGAATACGTGCGTGCCGGCCAGAATCCCGGTGTAAATATTTTCAAATGGCGGGTAGCTGCGGCTTCTCCGTATAGCTGCCATTTTATACTGAACGCATCCCAGACAGCGGCAACTGTTTTGTACCAGCCGATGAAATTCCTGCGTCAGGACAAGCGCAAGGCAATAGGGCTGGCGGACAGGGACGCGACAGCTGATTTTTTTAATCTTTACAGTACCGGCGCCGGCAAAGGCCTCCCCGACATTACCAGAATCAGCGCGTCATCACAGACGTTTAGCGGCTGGGCCATTCCCCACATATTGTTTGCCGCAGGTAAAACGATCCCGGCTCCGGCCTGTCCCCGTGATCCTTACGAAGCTGAAAGGAATTTCTGGAAACAACTGGACATAAATAATGGCGCAGCAGCCAATAATGGGGCAGGTGAAACCGGTGCGGCAAATGAAACAAGTACGATACACGGAACAAGTACGGTACACGGAACAAGTACGATACACGGAACAAGTACGGCAAAATTAGATTTAATTTATCCGCTGCAATATAGCGCGTTCACAAACTGGAAAGAAAACTTAAATAATAAAAAAAGTAATTTTACATTCTTTAGCGCAATTACCAATGACAGCAGAGTTCAAAAAATACTTAAGGATGCAATCCCCGGCGGGAACAATTCGATTACCGTAACACCGACTCTGGATTTAAATGACTTTTATCAATGTCCGATTTTATGGATGTACAGGAGACTGTTCAGCGCAAAAGAATATTCCCTGGAAGCGGCTTTGCTTGACGACACAGCTTTAGGGTTACTATACCACCGGATACTTGAGGCACTGTTTACAAAAATAAAATCGGAGACCGGGGTATTTAATTCTGAACTTCTGCAGACTTACAAACAATGGACAAGAGAAATAACCAGGGAAGAAATTTTAAAAGAACACACATTCAACGGACCTCTCGCGGTCCCGCTGGTAACGCCGCAGGCTGCAGGAATTTCCAAAAAACTTAACACGCTCCTGGATGAAGAAAAAAAATATCACAGCAATTACAGAATCGCAGAGCTTGAGTTTAAGGTAAGTATGCAAACGGGAAATATTACGATAAAGGGAGTAATCGACCGGGTATCAATATCGCCGCAGGGAAGCATTGTAATTGTAGATTATAAAACAGGCGAGCCTCCAGTGCAGATTAAATTAGACAAAATTAATAAAGAACCGCTTTCTGAATTCCAGATGCCGCTTTATATAATGCTGTACGAAGAAGTTCTTAATAAAAATTTAACAGGCAATAAAATAAAAGCAGATGGGGCAATGTTTTACAGCATTAACAGGGGAAAGGCGCAGGCTGTAGTCGGAAAAAACGCCCGGGCCAATTCCCGGACCCTGGACAGAAATAATTATGAGCAGATTCTGGAAGCAGCGCAAAAACAAATTAATGAATTCGGCCAAAAGGTAAATGTATTGGATTTTACGCCGAGGAAAATTAAAATAAGGGACTGCATGGAATGTGTTTATAAAACAGCATGCAGAACAGCTTATTTTTTAAACAAGAATTGAATTCCTATCCCTGTAACCGGCCGGCCATCATTTGCTGCATGGCCTGCGGATTCTTGCCCATTTTACTCATCTTCTTCATCATTGAGCGCATCTTTTCAAACTTTTTAATGAGGCGCGCTACTTCTGCTACCGAGGTGCCTGAGCCGCGGGCAATGCGCGTACGCCGTGTAGGACCGATTATAAGATAATTGGCAAGTTCTTTTTTGGTCATGGAAGAAAGAATTACTTCGGATTTTTTAAGATCTTCCTTGTCAATGTCTTCTTCCGAAACCTGACCGGCAAGGCCGGGGATCATGTTGAGCATGGATTTTAGCGAACCCATTTTTTTTACGGCGCGCAATTGATCCAGCCAGTCGCCCAGGGTCAGGGTCTCCTTCTCCATCTTCTTCTGAAGTTCAAGTGCTTCCTTTTCGTCGACTACTTCCTGAGCTTTTTCTACCAGGCTTACTACGTCGCCCATACCCAGAATGCGGCCGGCTGCGCGGTCAGGGTGGAAAGGTTCAAAGTCCTCCGGCTTTTCGCCGACACCTACGAACTTGAGAGGTTTGCCAGTTATGGTTTTTAATGAAAGGGCCGCGCCGCCGCGGGTGTCGCTGTCGAACTTTGTAAGAATGACGCCGGTAAGGCCGATTCTTTCGTCAAAGGTTTTGGCGATATCAACAGCGGACTGGCCGGTCATGGCATCTGCGACCAGGAGCATTTCGTCAGGTTTGGCTTCGTTTTTAATTTTTATTAACTCTGCCATCATCGGTTCGTCAATCTGCAGACGGCCGGTTGTATCGATTATCAGGGTGTCGATGGAATTCCTGGACGCCCAATCAACAGCGCCGCGCAGGACTTTTACAGGATCCTTTGCGTCCTCTTCCTTGTAAACAGGCACGCCGATTTGGGCGCCCAGCACGGAAAGCTGTTCGACAGCAGCAGGGCGGACCAGGTCGCAGGCGGCCATCATGGGTTTACGGCCTTCCTTCTTAAGGCGCAGCGCAAGTTTTGCCGAACAGGTAGTTTTGCCGGAACCCTGCAGCCCCAGCATCAGAATTTTTGAAAAGGTATCCGGACCGCGCAGTTTAAGATCCTGCCTTGTATCCCCAAGGAAAGAGACCAGTTTATCGTGAACGATCTTAATAAACTGCTGGCCCGGATCAACGGCGCGCAGAACCTTTTCGCCCTTGGCTTCTTCAATGGTAGAATTGACAAAGCGGCGCACTACCCGCAGGTTAACATCGGCTTCAAGCAGGGAAATTTTGATTGCTTCAACAGCATCATCAATATTTTTTTCGGTTATGGTGGATTTACCGGCCACGAAACGCATGGCATCGGAGACTTTTTGTGTAAGTTTATCAAACATAATAGCTTATTTTACACGAGAAAGCTGGATTTTGACAACGATCGGACACGGTAAAGGCGTGATAAAAACCAGACAAAAAAATGTTGACAAAAAACGAGATAATTATATGAATCATCAATGTTTTTTAATAAAATACCATATTTCGAAAAAGCAATATATTACAGCATTACAGGAGGTATACCTAAATATCTTAACAAGATCGATCCATCAAAAACTATTGAAACCAACATCTAAAATCTATTTTTAACTGCATCAGGCCATTTTTTTGAAGAACCAACCAATCTGCTAAAGCAAGAATTAAAGGAACCTGCTGTTTACAATGGAATTATAGAAGCAATTGCATCCGGAGCAATCCGCCTTAAAAAAATTTCATCCAGATGTGTTATGGAAAGCAATAAATGTGCAAAGAATCTGTCTTCATTTATATCATTGGGCATTGTTAAAAAGGAAGTTCCGGTTACCGAAACAGCCATAAAAAAAAGTATTTATCTGCTTGATGATATGTTGTTTCGTTTCTGGTACCGCTTTGTATTTCCCATAAGAGCGCAATAGTATCACTTTTTATTACTTAATTTCTCCAAATAATCTACTGTATCTTTCATTTCATCAATTAATTCTTTGATATGAATTAATCTAAGATGATTTAAATCATTTAAAAAAGTATCAATATTAGTTTCTAAATAAATAATTATTTTTTCTAAAGCTGATTTTAAATCAGAAGAAATAAGATTTGCATTTGAGACTCTTCTAATATTATTTTTAATAAATAATATAATAATCCTTATTCCACTATTGGACAAACTGAAAATTAATTTTTCAGACTCCGCTTTAACTATATCTTGAAATAGTTTGTAATTTTTATTTATTTCCTAATAAAATTCATTAATGTTAATATTTGATATTTCTTCACGTTTCAATGCTTTAGTATAAGATTCATCAATAATTTTTTTAAATCATACTTCCATACAACTAAAAATTGTTTTTCTTGGATAAACTTTAAGAATGTATAAATAAAAGGAAGCCTAAAAATACTGTAATCACCTTTCTCTAAAAAATAAAATAATTTATTTAAATTTATAATTAATTATTTATCTTCAATTTCTGCTAAATTAGATGTTAAAAAATTTAATATTTTAACAGGTTCCGGAATAAATTCATTATAAAAAATTATTTTAATTTCTTGTTCTAGTTGATTAATATCCAGATATCCTGTTAGAATATAATTATATAATTCATCTATGAACTTAAAATCATTAAATATCGGGTTAGTAAGATATCTATCATGAAAATAATCCAAATAAGTTTGTTTTTTTTGGAAACCTCTTTCTTGTAAGGTAATATTTAAATAATATGAATCTGGATATTTCATCAAAATTTCTTTTTTATCTATATCAGTTATTGTAATACGTCCTTCTTTAAATTCATTGGTTAATAATAAAATATTTATAAAGATAATATCAACAAATTTCATTTTTAAATGATTTTTTAATTTACTATAAATGTAAAAAAAATTATCAAAAACAAAAGAAATCGTTCTTAAATTGATAATATTAGATGCAATAATATATTTAATAAAAATATCTTTATTTTTATAAAGATATTCATAATATTCCGAATATTTAAATTGATTTTCAATAAAATTTTCTATCTGCAATTTTATTTCCGATTTGTAATTAATGGTTCGTCTGATAACTTTTTCTTTAGTAACGAAATAATTTTTATTTTTTATATTAGACTCATCTCCTACCGAAATAATTTTATAACCTTTTTTTAAATAGATTTCATAGATTTGACTTATAAGATCAATTCTAAGGGTATCATTAGATATTCTTTCAATATCATCAAAAATAATAAAAATTTTATCAGGAATTATTTCAGATAAAATTTTCTTTGTTATAGATTTTCCTATCCCACCTGATAAATTATTAAATATATTATATATTGATTTACTAATAGGATGAATATTAGATAATTCTGCACCCACTCCTATTATATTATCTATGATATCATTATCAAGTATATTATATAGATTATTAAATAATAAGCGTAATGTTATTTTCTTAAATATATAGGAAATATCATTACAGCCAGATAATGAAAAATAAATATACCGACATCCATTTTTAATTATTAATTCTTTTAACTCATTTTCAACATAATAAGTTTTTCCACAACCCCATTTACCATCTATCATTATAGCATAATCAGTCCTTCTTGGACTTCTTATATATGATTCAATTATTGAATTAATTTTATCATTCATTATTTATATCTCATTAAAATTTAGTTACACAAAATAATTTTTTAAAAAAATTTTCTAATAATATGTTAATATCAGGTAATAAATCAGATCTTTTCGTGATAGTAAGTCCATTAATTCAACAATAATATAGTTGCATAGAATTAAAGTATGATGTTCCATAATATTAAAAAGAACCGTCTTAGATCGGGACTTCGAAAATAGTAATATTGCAAATAATATATAAGTATCAGCCTTAATTTTCATATGAGATTATTTTTTCCTATATTTCATATTATCAACCAGACGTTGAATATCCTATCCTGAATAGACGCTAAAATCCTTGGATACACCATTAAAAATTTTTTAAGCATTATTAATTGCAGTTGTAGAAACATTATTGATTATTACCTCATCGCCATTATGTAAAAAAAGGAGGATTTTGTCAACCTTTTTTAGTTTTAATTTCTTTCAGATTTCAACAAGAACTTTAACTTGTCCATTTACTGATACTTTTGCAAGATTCATAGTCACTCCTCAAAAATTCTTGAAATTCTCTTTTATATCTTAATCATACTAATTAAGAATGTCAATCTCAATTTTTTATATAATTTTTTAATTTTAATATTCAGTAAAACGATATCTATCTACAATTTACGCCGTACTCTTTATTTTGTATGCGTGAATTCCACAGAAACTACTCATAAAGTCTGGTCAAATTATATTCAGTAGAAACTAAAGGATGAAAAATCACTCAAATGATTTTTTATCAGTTCTGGATAATTCTGATCTTCTTCAAATACTCCCGATATAGCCGTTGGATATTCATGAATCAATAAATTTTTATTATTCAGGCGAAGCCTTCAAGAACTCTAAAGAATAGTTCATCCTTCGGCGATGTTCAACATTGGATTTTGTAACCTCTGTAAATTCGCTAGCGGTAAATCATACATCTTTAACGTAAAGCCGATCTTATAGAGCAAAATTACACGAACTATCCAGAACAATCAGCATTAACATAGTCAGTTCTAAATTAATACACAGAGAAGGTTTTCACACATGCTTTCATCTGAAAAAGATAATAATCGGATGCTTTTACTTATTCGTCGATGGAAATAAATTACATTAATATAGTAAAATAAAGAAGGCAGTGAGAAAGTATACAGAAGATACATGAGAAATCAGAAGTTTTAGAGTTCTTCCTGCCGTGAGATCAAAATGGCTATTCATTACGTTTTAAAAAATTAAAAGTAGATTGTTTGGATATTTTAAAAGCGAGCCTTCAGCAGGAAGAAGAAGTAAGATAAAAAATTACTTATGAGAACACCGATTATATATCTTGAAACAAAATTTTTTAATTTTCACTTTACTGATGACGTGCCTTAATATCCAGTCGATACGCTAAAACTATTTGAGAAATAAAGAAAGGGAAATTCCAAATTATAGACAAAGTCCGGGACAACAGTAGAAAGAGCGCATTAACCCAATTGCCTCCGGATTATGAAAAAAAGTTAAGGTTGCATATCCCGGAAAACTTGAGTAAGCTGTTAGTGGATGTAATTTTTTGTCTGCTTGATAAAAGCGGGTTTAGCCGAGGGGAAGCCAGGCGTGTAGCGGCAATGGTGGACAAAGACAGGAAGGAGTATGGCGGTATGTTTGAAGCAGTGATAGAGAGTTTCAATGAAGCCCGTGAAGAAGGGCGTGAGGAGGGGTTTTCCAAGGGGCGTGAGGAGGGACTTTCCATAGCCCAGGAAGAAGTTCACCAGGAAAAACTCCGGACGGCGGCAAATTTGAAACAATTGGGTGTTTCGACAGAAGTCATCGCACAAGCAACCGGTCTTTCAGTTGAGGAAATTGAAAGATTATAGCAGCGGCAATACCTCTCCCGCCAATGTGTTGAATCCGGTTCGTAGGCTCACAATGAACACAGAAAAATAATTTTTTCATGAACTACACAAAGAGCAGACAGTAGCCGCTATCTTTTCCGCCGCCTGCTCTTTACGTTATTTCTTTAGAAATGATCCGGGAGCTTAAAAAGTTTCCGATTAATCCGGGTAATGCCCGGCGCATCTTTGCTGAATATTAAACCTGATAGTTATTTCATTCAAAAATATGACATTTGTAATTTTTGTAATAAAAATTTCCAAAAATTAAAGCAAAATACATTTCCCGCACAGTAATAGCTTGTACGGAGGTACGTATGGCTATTCACAATGCAGCGGACAACAGCTTCAAACTCATATTCGATGACCACAGGCTCTTTTCCCAGTTCATCAGGAATTTCATCAATATTGATATCTTAAAAGAAGTAAACCCCGAAGACATCGAAGACCTAAGCGAGCGCTTCATTCCTCTTACCCGGAACAGCCGGGACTCGGACACGGTTAAGCGTATTAACCTCAAAAGTTCCGCAACCTTTTTTGTTATCGCCATCCTGGAACATGAATCCCAGGTCAATTTCCGCTCGAGTTTTAAGATGCTCCAGTATATATACCTTGTCTTGGACGCCTGGGAAAAAGAAGCAGAAAAAGAGAATCCTGGGGCAAGTACGCGTAAAGACTTTAAGTACCCGCCCGTCCTCCCCATCGTTTTTTACGACGGCAAACACCCCTGGACCGCGGAGAAAAATTTTTTCGATAAGACATTTCTGAATACCGCTTTTGAAAAGTACATTCCAAAATTTGAGTACGAACTGGTTAACCTCAATGACTACAGCGAGGAAGATATCATGAAGTTTGGAGATGCCCTGTCATTTATCCTGCTTATAGACAAAGTCAGGGACAACAGGAGAAAGGGGGTATTAACCCAATTACCTCCGGATTACGAGGAAAAGTTAAGGTTGCATGTCCCGGATAACTTGAGTAAGCTATTAGTAGATGTAGTTTTTTGTCTGCATGACAAAAGCGGATTTGACCGGCTGGAAGCCAGGCGTGTAGCGGCAATGGTGGACAAAGACAGGAAGGAGTATGGCGATATGTTTGAGGCAGTAATTGAGAGTATCAAGGAAGGCCGGCAGGAAGCCCGGGAAGAAGGTCGTGAAGAGGGACTTATTCTAGGCCAGGAACAAGGGCTTTCCAAAGGCCGCGAAGAAGCTCACCAGGAAAAACTCCGGACGGCGGTCAATTTGAAACAACTGGGCGTTTCAAAAGAAATCATCGCGCAAGCAACCGGTCTTTCAGTTGAGGAAATTGAAGGATTATAACGGAGTCAATACCTCTTTTGCCGCCTGCTCTTTGTGTCATCTCTTGCGAAAGGTGATAATCACCTTTTGAAGATATTCCATATATAACAGGAGATATTACTATAAAAGAAATTGTGGATATTATAAAAAAAAACAGAGCCGGAACTCAAAATCTCAATTAAACTGGCCGTTGGAACCCCAGTTTTCGAATTCACTTATGTTAAGGTACATATTTTCATTTTTTATGCCAAGTTCTCTGGATAAAAGTGAAAATACCTCTGCGGTATATTTTTTCTTGGGTTCCAGCTCAGATTTATGAAACAGCCTTACATCAATGAATGCGCCTTCAACTTTTACTCCAGCCTTGTAAAAAGAATGGCCGCCGGAAAAATCGATCAAAGTACCTGATTCCGCTTTTGTTGGTATAATGCTTATGAGACGGCCAAGCTCGGACTTGAGTTTGTCTTTTTGAGCATCGGATAAATTAGCAGTTGTTTTAATTCCTACGTATGGCATGATAGTCTCCTTCGAAAAAATCAGTAAAAGATATTGACAAATTAGAATATTAATTAATAATTAATATATGGATAGAAAAATACCATATCTGGATAAAATAATCAATATAATCACTACCACTGTTGATCCTGATAAAATAATCCTATTTGGATCACATGCAAGGGGTGACTATAACGAAAAAAGTGATATAGATTTATTAATATTGAAAAAAGGAATTAAAAACGAAAGGGAAATTACAGGAAATTTGTATGTTAAATTTTATGATGAAAAAATTAAGACACCTATAGATTTAATTGCCATGGATGCGGATAAATATAATGAATTGACTGATGATATTGGATATATCTATAAAACAATAAATCAGGAAGGAATTGTTTTATATGAACAGTTATGAAGAATGGATTATTAAATAATTTTTATTTTTAAGTACATTTATTTTCGCCATATCATTTTATTAACTATTCCAGTATAACTTTGAATAATTTTAACTACTTTATTTGACATATTTAAATCAGAATAACACGGAACATCTGAACCTAATTCACCACTTTTATTCATCATGACAGCCATATCAACTGATTGAATTAATTGATTTATTGTTATATTACCAATGATAAAATTCCCTTGATCCATAGCTTCAGGTCTCTCTGTACTGGTACGTATTGAGACAGCGGGATACTTAAAATACGAAGCTTCTTCAGGTAAAGTACCACTGTCTGAAATTGTACAAAAAGCGTTTTTTTGAAGTTTGACATAATCTGTAAAACATAACGGTTTAATATTTTTAACAAGAGAATGAAATTTAAACTTTCTCTGTTCGATAAATTTCGCACTCCTGGGATGAGTAGAATAAATAACTGGTAATTGATATTTCTCAGCCATTTCATTAATTGAATTCATTAAAGAAAAAAAGTTGTTTTCAATATCTATATTTTCTTCTCTATGTGCAGACAATACAATATATTTATTTGGTGCTAATTCCAAATTTTCAATTATTTTACTATTATTTATTTTTTCTTCCCACCTTTTTAATACTTCTGCCATAGGTGATCCGACGACAAAAATATATTCCTTACGAACTCCTTCTTCCAGTAAATATCTTCTTGCATGTTCAGAATATGGCAAGTTAATATCACTAATATGATCTATTATTCTGCGATTGACTTCTTCCGGTAAATTTTCATCAAAACAGCGGTTACCTGCTTCAAGATGAAAAATCGGAATTTTTAAACGTTTAGCTGCAATGGTTGATAATGCAGAATTTGTATCACCTAAAATTAATATAGCATCAGGATTCAATTCATTTAATAATTTATAAGATTTATTAATAATATTTCCAATAGTTTCACCAAGATTATTTCCAACAACATCAAGAAAAAAATCAGGTTTACGTAAATCCAGATCTTTGTAAAATATTTCATTTAATGTATAATCATAATTCTGTCCTGTATGTACAAGGATATGGTTGAAATATAAATCACATTTTTTAATTATTACAGACAATTTAATTAATTCTGGACGAGTACCAATAATAGTAATTAATTTTAATTTTTCCAATTATCTAATCTCTTTAGGAATAATTTTTAATATCTATAATCATTTCTTCAATAGTTGGAATTTCAGAATAATTTCCCGCTTGCCATAATTGCTTATTTTTATTAATATTTGTTGTCGTCAATGTACGATTAATTCCTACTTCTGCATTTATTTTATTTATTTTTATATCCTGGCGGGTAAAAACGTCAGAAAATACATTCAGCATATCAGCTTTACATAAACTATTAGAAGGAACAATATGTTGTAATCCCGGGAACCATAAATTGTTATTTATAATTCCTTTACAAATTTTTGCAAATGCATAAGTTGTTATTCCATTCCAATAATGATTTTTGAATCCATTGACATTGGCGTATTTTTCCTGATTAATGAACCATTCCAAAAGTGATTTTTTATTTTTCTTTTCAAGTCCAATAATAGAACAACGCAAATTTAAAAAATTATTAGAATTAATTTCTCCAAGGCTCTTGGTCTTGCCATATACATCAAGAGCATTGTGTTTATCACTTTCGTTATATCCTCCTCTTTGACCATCGAAAACACAATCTGTAGCGACCTGAATAACTTTTACTCCAGTTTGTGATAATTTATAGGGAAATATCGAATTTATATTAATTGCCTGTTCAACATCAGAGGGATTAGAATCATTAATATAAGATTTAATTAAACCTACACAATTAATTATATAATCTGAACTATCAATTGTTTTTATTATTTTGTCAACTTCCGCTGTACTTGCGTCAATTGTATTACGATTTATCTCAATAATATTAAATTTATCTTCTTTAAAAATTTGCAATACTGCGTTTCCGAGCATACCATTAGTTCCAAAAATCGATATTTTTTTCATAATTGATATTTTAAATCATCCCTTATTATATCCAATTTTAACAATAATTGTTTCATTTCCTCAACAGTTAAGCGTTTAGTATTATGGGAATGATAATCGTTTATCTCTTTATGAATTTCTTTTCCATTAACAAAATATTTTTCATAATTAAGATCACGCTCATCACATGGGATTTTATAATAATTACCTAAATCAACTGCTTTAGCCATTTCTTCACGGGTTACAAGAGATTCATAAAGTTTTTCACCATGCCGTGTTCCAATAATATCAAAGGAAACATTGGATTGATATAAATCTTTTAAAGCCAGAAAAAGTGTTTCTAACGTAGCGGCCGGAGCCTTTTGAATAAACAGATCTCCATTTTCACCATTTTCAAATGCAAATAAAACCAAATCAACCGCATTATCAAGAGTCATCATGAATCTTGTCATTTCCAAATCCGTAATGGTAATATTTTTTTTTGATTTAATTTGTTGTATCCATAAAGGAATCACTGATCCTCTGCTGGCCATTACATTGCCATATCTTGTAACACAAATTGTTGATTTGGAATTTTTTCCTAAATTTCTTCCTTTTGCTATAGCTAGTTTTTCCATCATTGCTTTGGATATACCCATAGCGTTAATGGGATAACAGGCTTTATCAGTACTAAGTACAACCATTTTTTTTACATCATTTTCAACAGCCGATTCAATTACATTATTAGCTCCGTAAATATTTGTTTGTACTGCCTGCATCGGGAAAAACTCACATGAAGGAACTTGTTTTAAGGCTGCAGCATGAAATACATAATCAACATTCGCCATAACATTATCGACTGATTGTCTGTCTCGCACATCACCTATGTAAAATTTTATTTTATGAGAAGTAAATTCATGCCGCATATCATCTTGCTTTTTTTCATCACGGCTGAAAATACGAATTTCACCTATGTCTGAATCAATGAAGCGTTGTAATACAGCATTGCCAAATGAGCCGGTTCCACCGGTTATGAGGAGTGTTTTATTCCTGAACATTTTTATTACTCCGTAGTTCTATTATTTCTCAAAGCTATAATGTTGTAATAAAATAGTGTCTGTCCACAAAGTCTGTTATTTTGCGGACAAACCTTTTCTTTTCTCACCTAAGGGCTGTCAAAAGACGATTTTTAAGAAAGTTACAGATCTTTGGTCTGAGTCCATAATGTATCTACATTATGGACAAACTCTAAATAGATATTTTTAGACGTTCAATATCTTTTTCGATCATCATTTTACATAAATCTTTAAAACTTGTTTTTGCAGACCAGTTAAGTTTATTTTTTGCCTTTTCTGAATTTCCAAGTAAAAAGTCAACTTCAGCGGGACGATAAAATTTTTTTTTGACTTTAACCACTACTTTGCCCGTTTTTTTATCAATACCTATTTCATCTTCATTTTTACCCCGCCATTCAATATCAAAATTACAATGATTACCTGTTTCATATATAAAATCGCGAATAGAGTGAGTCATTCCTGTTGAAATTACATAGTTATCAGGTTCAGAATATTGAAGCATTTTCCACATCATTTCTACATAATCACCTGCAAAACCCCAGTCACGTTTTGAATCAAGACTACCTAATTCAACAGGCTTCTCAGTGAGATGTAATAAAAGTTTAGCAAAGTGAAGGCTTATTTTTCTTGTAACAAACTCTTCGCCCCGCATAGGACTTTCATGATTAAAGAGAATTCCGGAACATGCGAAAACATTAAAGCTTTCACGATAATTAATGCAAGCCTAATGAGCCATTAATTTTGCAACTGCATAAGGTGATCGAGGATAAAAAGGTGTGGTTTCTGTTTGAGGGACTTCTTGAACTTTACCAAACATTTCAGAAGTTGAAGCTTGATAAAATTTTGTTTTTGGAGAAAATTCACGTATTGCTTCAAGAATATAAAGAACTCCCATTCCATCTGCTTGAGCTGTTTAAATTGGTTCTTCCCATGAGACAGCTACATAACTTTGTGCTGCTAGATTATAAAATTCATCAGGTTGATATTTACGCAATAATCTACATATATTTGTAAATTCTAGTAAATCAAAATCAAACAATTCAATTTTCTCAAAAACACCGTGTTCTTTTAATTTAGAAAATGTATCAGTTGCACCGCGGCTGTATAGTCCATAAACACGATAATTATTTTCTAGAAGAAATTTAGCTAGGTATCCACCATCTTGTCCTGTGATACCTGAGATCATGGCAGTTTTTTACATATTTTCCTCTCTATAAAATGTTTTATTATTCTCAGTGGTTTTGTTAGTTTCCAGCTTGTGCTTGACTCATATACTTGTTTTATTTCATCTATTGTCGATTCATAATTTCTTTGTATTGTTCTTATTATTGATTCGTATTGTTCATTCAATGCTTTAATAGTTGTTTCATGTTTTTTTTGTAATATTTTAATTGATTTTTCATGTCTCTCTTTAGATAATATAGAATCCGAATAAAGTATTACATTTTTATCTTCTAGTGTTTTCGCATTTCTACAAATTAATAATCTTTCTTCTGCCGCCTTAACACTGGCATATAATGCGACTTCAGCTCCATAAAATGTATTCTCTATCTCTTCATATGCTTTCAATTTTGATCCAAATACTTGAATTAATTCATTATCTGTCAATTTATATAGAATATTGAGAAAGAAATCATTAAATGCAGGAATATAAATATTACTTTTACTAATTGAATCTTGGTCATCATGAATTCTTTTATATGCTAATTGATCTCGTATATATATCAAAGGTTGATTTCGCATCATACGAAACCATAAGTCGATATCATTGATTAATAATTCAGCATTGAACTTACCTACCCTATCAAAATGACTTTTGTGTATAAGTAAAGAACAACCAAATATCAGACCGCCACCTTGTGCTATTCCCTTCAAAAGAGGAAACAGTGGCGTGCATAATTCATCATCTGTAAAATTTTCTGCTTTATCACAACTTAACAGCTCTCCTTTTTTATTGATTCGTATAAAACCACAAGTAATAAGTATTGTTTTATCTTTTAACTTTGATAAGCTCTCTAATTGTATACTAATTTTATTCGGAGAATACAGATCATCATGGCTTAACCATGAAAAATATTCTCCATGCATATTCTCAATAGCCATATTTAATGCTGTTGCTACACCGCCATTATTCTTTTTAAAATAGCGTATTTTATTTCCATATGAAATAGCAATTTTTTCAGTTTTATCGTTATCATTGGAACCATCGTTTATTACTAAAATTTCACAATTCTTATATGTTTGTGCTAAGGCACTATCAATAGCTTCATGCAAATAATTTGATCCATTATAGACTGGAATTATTATAGATACCAAGGGGTTCATATTATTATCAAAATTATCTATTAATTATTAATGATTCTATTGCTCTTATTGGTTTTGTTATTTTCCAAGATATACTGTTTTTATATGATAGGATAATAGCCATTTTGTCATCTTCATATGCCTTAATATAGGCTGTTTTGTCATCTTCATATGCCTTAATATAGGCTGCTTTGTCATCTTCATATGCCTTAATATAGGTCTTTCTATCCTGGTCGTACGACTGTTTGTATTCTTCAAAATCCGTTTCATGACGTTTTTTATTCGCCGCTTGTTCTTTAATATAGTTTTCTCTTATCGCCCTACGTCCCGCGATGTACCATGGATCAACATAATCGTTGAACAAATCGTTTTGGAAACTCATGAAAGAATCAAGACATTGTTGACCTTCGAAAGGAAATAATTCTTTTTTTAACCTTTGCTGCTTATCATAATATTCTGGTGATATTGCCTTTTCGATTATAGATTCAAGTTCGTTCATATTATTTGTACCAGGTATAATATCATCATGTACAAGTTGTTGATGCAGGCATAACTTGCCACCGAAGTAGATGGGTTCGCCTAAACCAGCTAAAGCAAGAGGAACATCACCAGCAATAGCATCAAGAGCTACGCTTGAAATATCAGAAAGGACTATGTCGGCATCATTAAGAATATCAGCAATTGGAGTATTGGATTCGTAAACTTTGTCAAATATATCAAAAAGATTAGATTGTTTTTGCTCCTGCTTAAGAAAGGCAGTGTGACTATGCATTTTAGCAGTTATATAATAATTACATCGTAGTTCCATTAATTTATTAATTATTCCTGAACAAATACTTGAATCTCTACCCCATGTAGGTAGGTACAGTATTGTTTTTTTCCCTATGGGAGTAATTCTTGTACGTTTATAATTTGATAATTTTATATTACCGATCAAATATGTCTTGCCTAAACCATCAGTAAAACTTTTCTGCATAGTACTTAAGCATAAATGATAATCGTAAATATAAAAACGACTTGGCATAAAACCATATGGCTTAGTTCCTCCGCTGGCTCCGTACGCGTATCTTACATGGTATTTACCTTTACGTAAGTATTCAGGGTCATTAAACAAGTCCTCGTAAGCAGAGTAAATTACATCATACTGATTATTATCAGGAATTTTTCGAAGCACACTGATTCCAATGCTGTTGAAATAATCTACAAGTAATTCACATTCTGTATAAAGAACATGAGTTTCTTTTAAATTAGGAATATATATATCAAAATGAATATTGCAACGCTTTTCCTCATGTATTGCAGGAAGCATAGCACTACCAATAGACCAAGCCCAAGCCACAAAAAGAACCCGATGGTTATTCAAAAATATATTCCCCCTTTTAAATATTCAATTATGCAAAATGGCTATACTAATACCATCTCCTATTGGGAATAACTCAATATTTTCGTTTGTAGAAAATTCATCAACAGCCGACTTAACACCTTTGTACGAAGGGTGAAAATAGTCATGAACTAAAATGATCCCACCTTTTAACAAGCGTGGATAGAATATCTTCAAACCTGCTAATATTGGATTGTATAAATCAACATCTAGATTAACAAAACAAAATTTTTCATTTGGAATATCAAAAGATTCGGGAAAATATCCTTTTTTTATAATACAATTTTCTCTATATATCATTTTTGATAAAACAAGATCGATACTTGTAGCACGTAGATGCCCTGGTTCCTTTGAAGAATATCCAGCTTCAATTTCTTTTTTTATATCTCTTAAATCAAATCCATTAAACGTATCAAATAAATAGCATGTTCTATCAGGAAAATATTTGTTTATTTCTTTTGCAAATTCTCCGCGGAAAACCCCTACTTCACAAACTGAACCTTGGATGTTTTTTTCATATATCATTTGAGAAAAAGACTTTAAAAATTGTATTCTAGCTCTTGGGGGAAAGTCAACATAATTCCTAATTATTCTACTATCTTCTATATGAAAGTCACTAATTAGCTGACTGTATATCTCATTTTGGCCTGTTAATGAAGTAATTACAACATAATCATATTCTCCCTTATACAATTCATTTTTGTTAATAATCATAATATCGTCAGTTAGCATTTTACCATATTTGCTTTCATCATTATCTGTTGCAAATACAATATCATATGATTCTTGAATTAAACGAATTCTTTCAAGATTTGCAGTTGCACCAAAAATCGCCGCTTTTTTCATTTTAATTAACCTTAAAACCTAAGATTTTTAACCTAGAATTTATTAAATTGAATTATCAAGTTGCTATAAAATTACTTCAATCAAAAATAAAATAATAATGAACTACAGATTCAATGGATTTGATAATATGTAAACCATTACAAATAAAACATTTCATATTTGTTCAATATTCTTTTTGGGGTTGTGGTGAGCAGGGAAGTGAGGAATAACAATCATACCTATCATTCGTAAATTTTGGTAATCCTTCAAAATTTATATGCAAATAAATATTCATTGTATTCGATATTATTATTGCTATCTAGTTTAATTTTAAAAATTCCCCAGATTATATTCTACTAAGAGACTGTTAAGAAATAACATTTACAACTATTCATATTAATCTTTTCGGGGTGATATTGTATAATTCCATTCTCCGTGGAATTTATGAGGTTTGAGTTTAATTGCATCAAACTCCTCGTCTGTTAT
>Ga0123357_10001203_pt1 | contig 27053 bp, 23 predicted proteins | sample TergutEmb28metaG_FD_89873 | JGI IMG/M metagenome (GOLD analysis project Ga0123357, IMG submission 89873) | Embiratermes neotenicus P4 segment gut microbial communities from Petit-Saut dam, French Guiana - Emb289 P4 | ecosystem: Host-associated > Arthropoda: Insects > Digestive system > Gut ...
CACTATAGTCTGGCGCAACGCCGTCTATAGATGTTGTCCACCCAGCATAATCTCCGCTGCTGTCTATCTCGTAAGGAATCCCTCTTTCATCCAACGCCTGGAACAAACCGTCCAGCGGACTGTTGCCTTCGGCATCAACCCACCCATTCTGCGAATTGCCGCCGCCATAGTCAATATAGAACCAGTATTTGGTTTCATTTGACCCTTTGTTGTTATCCAGCAGGACGTATCCGACCGCCGCCACAATGATTATGACAACGATGATACCCACAACAATAAGCAGGGTTTTATTATTCCTTTTTGCCATTTTATCACCTGAGGGCACTCGGCCCATAAGAACAGATAGAACCGTGCATATTATTTATAATTGTACTATACATCCAACAACATTATAAGTATGAACATGTTTATTGGTTGATCCTTACTTCGATATGAGCCTGCGGTTGTTCTGAAAGGTTGAGGATTTGATAGTTGTTGGAACTGCTCATCAAAGATTGTTGAAGACCTCATCCAAAATATACATTGAACCAATAGCTCCCATCACCGGCTTGGGGATGAAGCTAAAATGCGAGAGATCAGGCGCGGAGATATCCACCCCTGCTTTGCATACGCCCATGAGTCTCATAGTCTCGGACATGTGGCCATCGGCAAAGACGAAGTACGGCTCCGCTTTTGTAATGTCCTTGTCTAAAGGATCCTTCAGACCCCTGCTGTCGAGAAAAGCTTCCAGAGACCTTACGCATTCCAAATCCTCTCCCGGTTCCGCTTCCAGAAATACAGGGACCATGCTCAGATAAGAATACAGCCATTTTGTCAGAGGTAGTAGCACGGAGCTGTCAGCTATGACCGCGAATCTAATACCTTTTGTTCTCTGATTGTAAACCAGCTTATCGATAATGTTGAACGCACGGAGGCGGTGTTTGCCAATATATCCCAGAGCCTTTGAAGGGTCCTTACCCATCACTGCACAGATATTCTTTATCCATTCCTCCGACGCATCGAACCCGACTGGCGCGCCTGCCTTGGATCTTATGCACACTATTCCAAGCTTTTTCTCATAATACTCTGCTGTCCTTGAACCGTATTCCGGACATACCATCACATTATATTCTGCATCGGCCGAGGAGACCATGGAATCCACTGAACACCCCGATCCGGGAGATGTCAGAACTTCTATGTCACAAAGTGCCAGCATATGTTTCAGTTCCTCAAGTGAATCTGCCCATGCCTTTGTGGTTATGGGGAGGCCCAGAAGATTCACTGTGCCTTTGCGGGTCTTTGATCTCCTGGGGCATTTCCACTCAATTATCGATCTTACTGTGTGATCGTAACTTAAAGAGAACGGCTGAGATATGAGGGACTCCTCTATTGCCAACGCTGTGTCGGAATAACCTAAGCGTTCGATCACATCGGATATGTTGTCTCCTATGAGTGATGCTCCGGGGGACTGGATGAACACTGCGACGCCTCCGTCGACATCTTTCACGATCGGGAGTATCTCCTCTATCTTTGATTCTGCCCCGTTAATGTAATCGCTCTCGTCCATGTATGTGCAGGGGATCCTGGAATTCCAGTAAAAGTACTTTTGAGAGTACTTCTTGAAATTATCCGGTGACCTTCTGGAATAGCATTGAGAAGAAAGGAAAGTATGATAATTGCGGCATCCTCCCGGACCATGGAGTATGGTCACCGTACCATCGAAACTTTCTACGGCCATAAGGGCTCCGGTGAAACCGTCCATAGAAATCTTGTTAATTTTTGGCATATCTTTCGTCCCCCATGATCTCGCCTTTGCCGTCTAGCCTCCACCCTTCCACGGGCGGTGCCGCTATGACATCTGCTATCTCTCTTGCGAACCTTATCACACACTTCACGCCGACCCCCGCACGGACGAAATTCAGGTTATGCACATCGGTTATGCCTGTGCGGCCGCTGTCTCCCAGAACTATGTCCGGTCTGAAACGGCGTACATCCTCACCTATGTCGTCGGGCCAGTAATCTCTGGTGAACTCTATCTTGCCTTCGTACCTCGATCCCTTTCTTCTTTCGGCCTTCCACTCGCGTTCCGGAGCTAGGCCGATGAATACGATCTCCATCCCAAGATCTTGGATAAGTTCAATGAGCCAATCTATATTGTGAATGTAGGCGGATTCGATGAATACTCTCTTTCCTTCCATCCTTTTCCTTAGTTCGGATATCGCCGTGCGGTATTCTGCCTCCTCTTTTCTGACGACCTCTGCCGCCGCCTCTCGAATGCCGAATTCCTCACCGATCCTCTCCGCGAACTTTTTCATCTCATAGATTCCGCATGGCAGAAGATCCTCTTCGACCTTAACGCCTATCTTCCTCTCCAATACCTTGGCGACCCCTCTTGCCATAGCATCATCATTCACCATGAAATTGAGCGCACCGCGTTTGAAATTCACAATTGAGTCCATATCGGTCTCGTACATGAAACGGCAATTCACTTCGAGCCCGAACTGCTTCAGCAAGGCAACGGCATCGTCATCCTTATCCTCATTGATCCTGAAGAAATATCTTTCCGCTATCAGGTTGACAAGATTGCCTGATGCTTTGATGTTTTTATCTATCATATCTGCCACTGCGTCGGCGGCTTCGATATACCCGTCATCCCAGTCGCCCAAAATATTGCCGTCCGCCTCTACTACTCTGAAGTATAGTTCAGGATGCTGATTGCTGAGCGCAGTCACCACATCTATCACATTGTCCCCGATGATGCCGGATACGCATGTTGTGATAATGAAGAACCTGGTACATCCTTCGAGGATCAGGTCCCTTATCTTCTGTTCAAGCAATCCGGTCCCTCCGAATACTGAGACAGTATCATCCATATCTGTGGACTCGACCCTCATGAATTGTGGGTCGCACATTGACTTTCTTTTTCGACCCCTCCTTATCTCGCTGAGATTACGGGAGGATGACATTATGTGCGCACAGCTCCTCGGTCCGTGGATGATCGTCACGGAATCAGTGACCGTGCTGCAACCGTAAACGGCGCCTGCGGCGGCGCAGGATGCGACAAGTTTCTCTCTTTTCTTTTCCGAACCTCTTTTCCTTACGCATGCTCTGCAGACGGGACCGTCAATGACGGCCCCCTTCGGGTTTGGGCGGACTGATTCTCCGGCAGCTATTCTCCCCATCTGCTCATCACTGAGAGGCCTGGACTCCAGCAGCCTTGACGGGTCGTTCAGGATAGAGACCGCGCTATCCGCTATCTTCCTGAGCTCTGCCGCCTCATCCGAATCGGGGAATAGATGCAATAGGGGCACTCCTTTCCTTTCCGCCTCGGCGAATAGTTTGCTGCGAGGCACCCTTGCTATTATGGGAAGGCTTACAGCCTCTGCGAACCTCTCAACAATAGCATGCTCATTGTCCATGCCTCTGCAGTTAAGAATTATGCCGGCTACTCTCGGGACCCCTTTATCAAAATTCCTGATGCCTTTGAGTATATTGTTGGCGGCGTAAAGCGACATAAATTCGCCGGATGTCACCAGATATACCCCATCCGCGTATTCATTCCTCAGCGGTACGGCGAACCCTCCGCACACAACATCTCCGAGAACATCGTACACTTTCACATCGATATCGAGGTCATCAACTCCAAGTCTCTTCAGGGTATCGAATGTGCTCAGTATCCCCCTCCCGGCGCAGCCGATACCCGGCTCTGGACCCCCAGCTTCAACGCATTTGATCCCATTGAGACCTTCGAGGACCACATCCTCGAGACGGCGGTCGAATGGGGGCTTGTCCCTGATATAATTCAGGACCGTGGTCTGCTCCCTGCCGTTCAGAAGAGCCCTTGTGGAATCGTGCTTCGGATCGCAGCCGATCTGCATGACCTTTTTACCAATATCTGCCAACGCATACGAAGTGTTAGCCGATACAGTTGACTTCCCTATCCCGCCTTTACCGTAAACCGCTATCTGTATCATTTGTATCACACAGTGAAACTACATATACGGATATAATATTGGCTATTACATCCATCCTTAATGCCCATATTCAGTATCGATATGTCTTGGTCAGAGTGGTTTTCTGTCCTTTCGTCTGATACTATTATGATAGCAGACCTTTGGCATTATTGCCTAGATCTCAGCATGCCGACTTCGAGCGAAACAATATACAGCGGCATTATGAATCCTTATAAACGATACGGCATATGCAACACCATGGCAATACTATCTGATAAGGACATATTGGCTGGAATGGAATCTGGATATCTCGGGATCAGCGATTATCACGAGAGGGGGTTGACCCCCAACGGTTATGACCTCAGGATATCGGAGATATCCATAAGGGGTGACGCCGAGATAAAAAAGGAGGGTGTTGTCAGAATACCTCCCAGGACAATGTTCTATGTATCTACCATAGAGAGAGTGCGCATGCCGAAAGATGTTTGCGCGCAGCTGTGGATGAGGACCACCTGGATCAGGAAAGGATGCATAGGCGCATTCGGAAAGATAGATGCAGGATTCGAGGGAACCTTGACGCTTGGAGCATACAACGCAACGGACGATATCGTGGAGATACCCATCGGAGAAAGGTTCTGCCAGATGATATTCGAGACCTTGACGACCGCGTCCGATAAAGATTACTCGGTGAGAAGCGGCAACTACCAGGGGCAGACAGGCGTTACGCTGAACCCCATAAAGAAGTGACCGCTGCTTTTCCTAAATGCAGGATACGTAGGTGCTCGGACGAACTGATTATTTTTTGTCTGCTCCGCGTATCTCTGCCCTTTTTATCTTTCCGCTCAGGGTCTTCGGCAATACGCTGACGAATTCCACCAATCGGGGATATTTATACGGGGCAGTTTCCCTTTTCACATAGTTCTGAATGTCCTTCTTCAATTCGTCTGAGGGTTTATAACCATCCCTCAGGACTATGGTCGCTTTTACCAACTGCCCGCGAACATCATCGGGGACACCCGTGACTGCAGATTCCTTGACAGCCGGATGGTGAGCGAGAACGCTCTCTATCTCGAAGGGGCCTATCCTGTATCCGGATGATTTTATTATGTCATCGTTACGGCTGATGTACCAGATATATCCATCCTCATCTTTCCATGCGACATCCCCCGTGTGCATCCACTTGCCATTGAGTGTGGACGCTGTCTTTTCGGGGTCCCGGTAGTACTCGACCATCATTCCGGCCGGTTTCGGATCAATCCCTATCACGATCTCCCCCGAAACACCGGCAGGGCAGCTGTTGCCATCCAGATCAATAATATCAATAACGTATTGTGGCGACGGTTTTCCCATCGACCCGGGGCGTGGTTCCATGCCCAGAGTGTTGCATACGACCACTGTGGCTTCCGTCAGTCCGTATCCCTCCATCAGCTTAAGGCCGGTGGCATCATACCATTTTTGATATACATCCGGGTTCAGGGCCTCGCCTGCTACGGTCGTGTATTCAAGGGATGAGAGATCGTGCCCCCTCACGTTCCCGTCGTTGAGGAACATTCGGAACATCGTGGGCGGACAGCAGAGAGATGTGACGCCATGTTTCGAGACCGCATCCAGAACGTCGTCCGCCACGAACTTATCATAATCATATGTGAACACGGCCGACTCCATGAGCCATTGCCCGTAGACCTTTCCCCAGGCCGCCTTTGCCCACCCGGTATCGGCGATAGTGTAATGCAGCCCCTCGGAATTCACCCTATGCCAATGTTTGGCGGTGAATAAGTGCCCTATGGCATACGAATAATCATGCAACACCATCTTGGGCATGCCTGTCGTTCCCGATGAGAAGTACATGAGCATCGGGTCGCGTATCTTCGTGGGTATCCTCTGAAGGGTCTCTGACGCTTTGTCTATGCCCTCATCAAGGTCGTCCCATCCTTCCCTCTTTCCTTCCAGCAGTATCTTGTGTCTCAGAGTGGGGATGTTCTCCGCGGAATCAATAGCTTCCGGCAGATCATCGGTGTCAGTACATACAATGGCAACGATGGAAGCGGAATTGACTCGGTATTCTACATCATGCTTCTTCAGCATGAATGTCGCCGGGATCGCCAGCGCGCCTATTTTATGGAGGCCCATCAGCACATACCAGAAATGGGGGCGGTTCTTCAGAGTGATCATGACCGCTTCTCCTTTCTTGATCCCCAGCGAAAGGAAGTAATTTGCCGCTTTGTCCGATAATCTTTTCATCTCAGCGAATGTGAATGTCTTGCTGTTGCCAGACGTATCGCACCAGACGAGCGCCCTTCTGGATGGGTCGTTGACTGCGATGTCATCGACCACATCGTATGCGAAATTGAAGTCTTCCGGGGCTTTCATCTCATATTTGCACAGCTTACCCTTGCTGTCATACTCCTCTTTCACATAACGTAAGTTGATGTTCCTCATCGGTGTTCCTCCTTCATCACAACTGCCAGGAATAAACACCCCTCCTCCGTCAGAGCGGCCATACCATGCCGCTCGGACGAATCATAGTACACTGAATCCCCCTCGCCGAGTTCCTCTATGTTGTCTCCGTGCACAAATCTCAAACGCCCTTTCAACACATAGTTGAACTCCTGTCCATCATGCGACGACAAAGGTATGGATGATAACTCTTCGATGCGGAAAGGGGCACTCACAAGGAATGGTTCGGCCATCTTATTCTTGAAATTCGATGCCAGGTGGCCATATTCGAATCCTTTTCGTCTCTTCATGGGAAGTCCTTTTCCGCTCCTTACCACAGTGTAACCCGAAAGGTGCGGGTTCTCCCCTGTAAGCAGTTCTATCATGTCAACATTGAATTTTTCTGCGCATTTGTAAAGGAATGTGAAAGAGAAGTCCCTCTTTCCTTTCTCCGATGCTTCGTATTCCTCTTTCGAAACGCCTGTGGCATCAGCCATCTCTTCGATCGTATAGCCGGTAATGTCACGCAACGCGCATATGCGCTCGGCAATCTCATCGATTCTCGAGTCCATTGAAATCAGGATGTAAAGCGCATTTGAAATAAAATAAGTAGCATGCCCAGAATGGCGCCGCGACGATGTCCGAACCTGTTCCAAGCTTCGCAGAGGCAAGAGTTTACCCCCAGCCTTTCCGATAATAGTAATACATGCACAAACATACCTCCACACGTGAGCCCAAAGAGATTGACTGTGATTTGCGGCCATTATGGTGCGGGGAAGACGAACTTCGCCATCAATTGCGCAATAGATGCCGCCAAGAATGGAAAGAGCGTCACGATCGTAGACATGGATATCGTCAATCCTTTCTTCACAACATCAGAATACGCGGATGTTTTGCAAAAGGAAGGTGTAAAAGTGATATCTCCCTCCTTCGCAATGACAAATCTGGACATACCCGCATTGCCGGCATCCATGTATTCGATCTTCGATACGGACGATGAGGTCATATTGGACGCCGGAGGAGACGATGTCGGTGCGACCATCCTGGGAAGGTTCTCGAGGAATATCGTCGAAAGAGGATATGAGATGCTGTATGTGACCAATATGTACCGGCCGATGACATCTGACCCAGAGGATTCGGTCGGGATACTTAGGGAGATAGAGAGCGCGTGCGGACTTAAAGCGACAGCAGTGATCAATAACTCTCATTTGAAAGAAATGACCACTGTGTCAACGATAACAGACTCGCTGCAGTATGCGAAAGATGTCTCGCGCTCTGCTGGGATACCTTTAAGGTTCTCGGCTGTACCCAGACATATGATCGGGGAGCTTTCGGCGGACGAATGCTTTTATCCCATCGATATATATGTCCAAACCATTTGGGAGAAAGGGGAACCAACATGCCGAAGGTGAATATCAACGAGAACCTCTGTAAAGGCTGCGAGATGTGTGTCATCTCCTGCCCGAAGAAGATAATCGCACTTAACAAAGCAAAGATAAATGCCAAGGGCTACCACCCGGCGCATATCACGGAACCCGAGAAATGCATCGGATGCGGCTCATGCGCCATCATGTGCCCCGATGTTGTTATAGCTTTGGAGGATTAAAAATGCCTGAAAAAGTTCTGATGAAAGGCAATGAAGCGCTGGCAGAAGCGGCGATAATGGCAGGATGCAGACATTTCTTCGGTTACCCCATAACCCCTCAGACCGAGGTCCCAATGCACATGTCAAAGAGAATGCCGAAGGTCGGCGGTGTATATCTGCAGGCAGAGTCCGAGGTCGCCGCGATCAATATGGTGCTCGGAGCATCGGCAGCCGGCGCAAGAGCGATGACCTCATCAAGCTCCCCAGGAATAAGTCTGAAATCGGAAGGAATGTCATACCTCGCAGGTTCGGACCTTCCGGCATTGATAGTGAATGTTCAGCGTGCCGGTCCCGGACTCGGCGGCATCCAGCCTTCGCAGTCTGATTACTGGCAGGCGACAAGAGCCTCCGGTCACGGAGATTTCAAGATACTGGTCCTCGCGCCGTCGACGGTGCAGGAGATGGTTGACCTTGTCGCTGACGCCTTTGCATTGGGAGATAAGTACAGAATGCCCGCAATGATACTGTCGGACGGCCTCCTCGGTCAGATGATGGAACCTGTCATCATGGACGAGACAAAGAAGGTCGATGTCCCTGAAAAGCCATGGGCCGTTTCCGGTCATGGAGATAAAAGGAAGCGCAATGTCGTGAACTCTTTGTACATAGAACCGCCGGAGCTGGAAGCTATACTCAAAGCAAGATACGAAAAATACAAGCTGATCCAAGAGAAGGAGCAGCGTTGCGAGGAATACATGACCGATGATGCGGAGATCATTATCGTCGCATATGGTGCGTCTGCAAGGGTCTCGCGCAGCGCGGTCGATGCTGCAAGGAAGGAAGGCATAAAAGTTGGTCTGATAAGACCAATAACGCTATGGCCATATCCGGATAAAGCGATAGTTTCAAGAGCGGCAACGGCAAAGGTATTCCTGTGCGTGGAGATGTCGATGGGACAGATGGTGGATGATGTTCGCCTGGCTGTCGGCAGTGAACGGGACGTAAGATTCTTCGGACGCACAGGCGGCATGATACCGACCCCGGCCGAAGTTCTTAGCGAGATCAGGAAGATCAAGGGAGGTATCTGAAATGAAATTTGAAAGACCTCACGCATTGACGGACACTCAGTTCCACTACTGCCCCGGATGCAGCCACGGTATCGTACACAGGCTGGTCGCAGAGGCAATAGACGAGCTTGGCGTCGAAGGCAGGGCCACCGGTGTAGCGTCGGTCGGGTGTTCGGTGTTCGCATACAACTACTTCAACTGCGACATGATACAGTCGCCTCACGGCCGTGCGCAGGCAGTGGCCACAGGGATAAAAAGAGTACACCCCAACAATGTGGTATTCACTTATCAGGGGGACGGAGACCTTGCGGCGATAGGGACAGCTGAGACAGTGCATGCAGCGACTCGCGGCGAGAATATAACTGTCATATTCATCAACAACGCCATATACGGGATGACTGGGGGGCAGATGGCCCCGACCACCCTCCCTGGGCAGATCACGCAGACCACCCCTTACGGGCGCAGCGTGAAGGAAGCGGGACACCCAATAAGGGTATGTGAGATGCTCTCTACGCTGGACGGGGTCGCGCTGGCACAGCGTGTTTCAGTGGATTCCGTGAAGAACGTTAAACAGGCAAAGAATGCGATCAAGAAAGCATTCGAATATCAGATCGAAGGAAGAGGATATACAATAATAGAAGTGCTTTCCTCATGCCCGACTAACTGGGGGCTTTCGATACAAGACTCGCTTGAATGGCTGAGAAACAATATGATCCCGTACTACCCGCTGGGTGTATACAAGGACGCAGGCGCGAAAGAGGCGAGCAAATGAACATGAACCTTCTACTTGCCGGCTTCGGCGGGCAGGGCATATTATTCACGGGAAAGGTAGTGGCATACGCGGGGATGCTTGACGGCCAGGAGATTTCATGGTTACCATCATACGGTCCGGAGATGAGGGGCGGCACAGCCAACTGCAGCGTGTGCGTCAGCGACTCCCCCATTGGTTCCCCGCTAGTCACCGAGCCTGACGTGCTGATCGCAATGAATCTGCCATCATTGGAGAAGTTTGAGAACGCTGTGGTCCCGAACGGTCTGATAATCATTGACAGCTCCATTGTCGAAGGGAAGGTAAAGAGGAAAGACGTCAGAACGGTATACCTTCCGGCGACAAGACTCGCCGCAGATAACGGATTGAGCGGAATGGCCAACATGGTGATGGCGGGCCGCCTTTACAAAGAGATGGGATTCTGTTCCAAAGATGCATTCACTGAAGGCATAAAGAAAAGCGTCCCGGCCAAAAAACAAGATCTTCTGGAAAAGAATATCGCGGCCGTGAGGATAGGGATGGAAAGCGGAGAGTGAGCCGTCCCCTTCAGCCCCGATTATGGGGCCCTGTTCGCGGTCGGCCGCTGCCATCGCAGAGATGGAAAGTAACTCAATTCTTCCTTTTTATATCGAAAACATAAACACTCATGGTGGGAGAATATGTTTTCAGCTCCGTTACTGCATCAACTACCACATCAAACCCTCCGGCGATGGCGTCCATCCTCATTTTTTCAATGAGGTTATCAAGATCCGATCTCTCGATTATCTTGTGGAGATGAATCACGCCGCCGATCTTCACCTTTGAAAGCGCACTGACAAGGAATGAATCCGCGATTTGAGGCAGATTCATGATGATGCAATCTGCTTCGGGAAGGGCTTTGATCTCTTCGGCAGCGTCGCCTGTTATCGGAACAATGTTCTCTATGTGGTTGATCTCCATATTCCTTCTGACGAATCTTTCCGCTTCCGGATTGATATCTATCGAGTAAACGATCTTAGGTGCGGCTCTTTTGCAGATGATCAATCCAAACGGGGCAACGCCTGCGAACATGTCTATTATCGTCTCTCCGTCTTTTACTAATGACGCCGTTCTGGATCTTTCTGTAGCAAGCCTGGGGTTGAAGTATACTTTCGAAGGGTCTACCGCGATCCTCACTCCAAACTCCTTGTGGATCGTTTCGGAACTTCCTTCCCCTGCTATCTGCTCAAGCACCCTTATCCTAAGGTCTCCTTTGACTCCCGAGTCCGCCATCACTGTTCTTATCGATCCATTGACGGAGATAAGAGCCTCGCCTATCTGATGTTTGTATTGTTCAAGAGATTCTGGAAGTTTTATTATCGCCACATCGCCGATCGTATCGAAAGATGTGGGAAGTTCTTGCCTGAGCTCTTCCGGGATCTCAAGCATCTCTTTGTAATCTGTAGGTGTCTGTTCAAGCTGTTCCAGATCGGCCTCGACCACCTCATAGCCCTCATACTCATCTCCGATTATTGGAACTATGAGGAACCCTTCATCTGAGCCGATCTTTCTCTTTGTATCAAGCATGCCTTTGGACAACAGATCCGCTCTAACATGTTCTCCTTCTTTCTTCGGAACACGTATGCATGCGGGCATCGTCAGTCCTCTTCTATTATCTCTTTCGGAGCTCCTGCGAAATCCACCAGTGCATAAGCTTCCATGAAATGCAGGTCACCCGGGATCACGAGCGTCTGAAGAGGCGCCCCCAGATTCTTTTTCATCAGGTCCTGAGGATAACCTGCGAATATCTTCTCTTCTTTTGAACCGACATTTGATGCGACACATATCACTGTCCTATCGGTTATCAAGCCTTCTTTCCATTTGTTCTCTCCCTCTATCAGCCACTCCAGCGCCTGGTGTGCTGTCATGTAGCGGAGTTCATCGGCCCTTATGTCCAAGAGGACCATCGTATGCAGGCCACGGTCCTTGTTCTGTTTAATGTTATCATATGGGGATTTCGGCTGATAATCGGCCTCCAGGAACGGCAGGGTCACGGTCCTTCCGAACTTGTACGGCTGAAGACCAAGGGATGTCGGGCATGCCCCGAATATCGATACCCCGTGTACCAGTCTGATCGGTATACCTTCCTCCTCCGCCTGTATCCTTAGGTCAACGTGCGTGGTGGCCAACATTGTATCCCCGGCAGTAACAAAACCTACCCTCATGGTCCTTGCATCGTTAATGATCAGATCTTCTTCTTCCACCTGCGACCTGTACACAAGATTTATCTTTTTACCTATGGCCTCTTCAAGCTCCTTTACGCCGGCGCCTATAAGTGTGGATGTGTAGAACTCTGCGTATATCTTATCGCATTCTTTCAATGCGTTCAGCCCTTTGACGGTCATCCCATCCGTTCCGCTGAGCCCCAGCCCGACGAAGACGATCTCAGATCTCATAGGTGATCGAAAGGTATCATCAGATTAAACGATTATGTAAAGGCGCCTTCTCAAAACAGCGGTCATCCGTATGCGTATTGGGAAAAGAAACTTTCCAATGATAAAAAGAAAGAGGGGCCGTGGGTTTGGATGCTTCGGCCGCCTCTTTAAGGAGGTCAGGGTTTACCTGATTTTTGTTTAGACTATTCTGCCTTTGATCAGCTCGACGACGATGGCTGGGTCTGTAAGCGTCGTCGTGTCACCGAGATCTTCATGACTGAATCCTTGGGCTATTTTCCTGAGGATACGGCGCATGATCTTTCCGCTGCGGGTCTTCGGCAGTCCGCTTACTACCTGTATGAACTTCGGAGTAGCGAAGGGGCCCATGGAATGACGTATCTGATCCACCATCTGTTTCCTCAGGTCGTCAGACTCCTTGAAACCATCCTTCAGAGTGACGTATATGTATATCGCCTCTCCTTTGATATCGTCCAATACCGCAACGGCAGCTGCCTCGGCCACGGCCGGATGCGCGATCAATGCCGATTCGACCTCCGCGGCGCCTATCCTGTGACCGGCTACGCTTATGACATCATCGACACGTCCCAGCAGCCAATAGTCACCGTCCTCGTCCACCTTTGCGCCGTCCCCTGTCAGATAGTGACCAGGGAATGCACCCCAGTATGTCTCTACGAATTTGGCGTGGTCGTTCCATATCGTCCTTGCGAACGACGGGATCGGCTTGTTGATGTATAGGTTGCCGCTCTCTTCAACGCCGCACGGTTTCTTGTCCTCGCTGAACACAGCGGGCTCCACACCGGGCAACGGCCTCATTGCCGAGCCGGGCTTGAGGTCAAAGGCGCCGGTCATCGGAGAGATCAATATGCTCCCTGTCTCGGTCTGCCACCATGTGTCAGCGATAGGGCATCTGCCCCCTCCTATGATGCGGTGTTCCCATGCCCAGACATCAGGGTCGATCGGCTCGCCGACGCTTCCCAGTACCTTGAATGATGAGAGGTCGTGTCTTGTTATGTAATCATCACCGGTCTTCCTTATCATTCTGATGGCCGTCGGTGCGGAGTAGAATATATCCACTTTCCACTTCTCGGCGATCTGCCAGAATCTGTCATTATCCGGATAGTTGGGGACACCTTCGAACAACAGTACCGTTGCGCCCGCGGATAATGGGCCGTATACTATGTAGCTGTGTCCCGTGATCCAGCCAATGTCGGCTGTGCACCAGTGTATCTGTCCCGGAAGATAGTTGAACACGAACTTGAAAGAGGAATTCACGCCCACCAAGTATCCTCCGCTTGTGTGCAGAAGTCCCTTGGGCTTACCCGTGGTGCCGCTGGTATACAGGATGAATAACGGGTCTTCCGCATCCATCACTTCAGGTTCGCATATGGCCGATGCCTTTGCCATCTCCTCATGCCACCATGTGTCCCTTCCTTCTTTCATCACGACATTCGAGCCGGTACGCTTGACCACGATAACGCTCTTGATGCTGCTTTCCTTCTCCAAGATCTCATTGACCTTGCCCTTCATGTCGATCTTTTTTCCTCCGCGGAAGCTTCCGTCGGATGTGACCATGACATTTGGTGTGCAGTCTGTTATGCGGTTATAGACCGAGTCAGTACCGAGACCGGCGAACATGACGCTGTGCACTGCGCCTATCCTGGCGCAAGCGAGCAGCGTTATAGGCAGTTCGGGTATCATCGGCAGGTATACTGCGACTCTGTCGCCCTTTTTCACGCCATTGCTCTTTAGGACGTTGGCAAACTTTTCCACCTCATACAGCAGCTGACCGTAGGTGTATACCTTCACGTCATTGTCGTCTTCGCCTTGGAAGATTATCGCTGCGGTGTTCTTTCTGCCATTCTTAACGTGTCTGTCGATGCAGTTGTACGATAAGTTCAACTTACCGCCCTTGAACCATGTGAAGTTGTTCTCCTTCTTGTCCCAAGTGAAAGCTTCCTTCCAATCCTTGGAAAACCAGTCAAGATTATCGGCCTGCTTTGTCCAATACGCAACAGGGTCCTTCACTGATTCGTTGTATATCTTGTTGTACTCATCCATGCTTTTGATGATAGCGTTCTTACGATATTCATCGGGTGGCTGGTACTGTCCTTTCGAATTTATTGCGGTCATGTTCTCCCTCATTAGTCGAAGAACATCAACGATGTTCAAATCACACAGTGCTTTCTCATATATTAAGTATCTCCAATTCAGCCATAATTTTTCGAAATTCGTTGTAATAGCCCCTCTTTCGAGGATTAATCGTAACGATATCCAAAATTTCGACAATAAACAGAAATTTTTTGGCTATAAGTCAATTTTATACAATAAAATACGTTGATTGCCGTATATCATTGAAAATTCGACCCATTCTCGGATTGGTATATAAAATATTGAGTCTGCGCCGGAACGGAGACGCCGTATTCGCCGGGACGCTCGGTGTTCTCCGAGCGCCTAAGTTCTCGCAATGGACCGCCGAAGATTCGGTATTACATAATTTTAATAATGAGGACATGACTCTCTTTACAGCCGTAACAGCGTAGGGGCATGATTGATGATTGCCATGTGCATGAGACGGCTTACAGCGACCCTGTCCCTGAAAAGGGGCTCTTGCGGTAGCAGCGATGAGTCATCGCAGCCGTGACCGGAAGCCAACGCAGGGTCCGACACATACTCCCGGCGTAAGTCAGTGCTTCGAGACCGGTGTCATCATCGGACCATGAAAAAGTGTGTTAACGTCGGGAGACACTTTGTATATGCTTTTGCTCGCAACTGTATATCATATTGATATTACTAATTAAAAGAAAATTGTGAGCTGTTGCTCACAGGTATAAACAAAGCTTCTTCAGCCACTCTCTTGCCTCATCCATCTGCGGATGTTTTGCTTCCAGCTTGGAGAACTCTTCCCCATGCCTCTTTGCAGATGGGTCAAATCCTATCATCAGATGGCACAGCTCATGATATAGGCAGTAATCCAGAATAAAGTCCGGTACCATTTCCGTATCCAGAACACTGGAGATCGTGATCACCCTCATGAGCACTGAGCAATGCCCTATCTTCCTCAAACTGGACTCCTTCGTCCATGTGAGGTGGATGGACGGGTCTCTCTCGACCAGCCCCATCTCTACGAGTCTGTCATATGCCGATTCAAGGTCCTTTGCCTCGCCTTTTGACGATCTTGTGAGATTCCTGCTCCTCTTAAGATACACGGGCTGCTTATACTCTGAGAATTCCGGTGCGGTCATCCATCTGCACATAGCATCTGAATATCCTTCATCCTCGCCCGTTATCTTAGAGAACAGGGAGTTGCATAGTCCCTCTATCACCTCCGGGGGCGCGTCAGCCAAATAATCCGATACCTTAAAATCCGCCCACTTGTAGCTCCTTTGCCATCTTACTTTGAATTCCTTGAAGGCGACGAACTCCGCTTCGACTTTTTCAAATCCGTATTCTCTGCCAACCTCTTTGAACTTGGTCCTTAAAACTTCTTCAGCTTCCATTTGTTTTGTCTCCCAACGATTTTTATCGTGTGTTAAACAGAGGCGTGGAAACTGCATTTTAGACCAATTATTACAGTTATAGCTTAGTGCGGCAAAATATGTTAATATACAAACCGATGGGGCCTCATGCAGGAAGATCCTAAAGAACGCGAGATAACCAATAAGATACTGAGTGCCATGGAAAAACAATTCGGTTTCATACCTGTGGTGAATCAGGTCCTGTCCGAACGCCCCGATATGTTCATACCGACCGCGAACCTGGGAAAGGCCATATTGGAAGGCAGAGGGGTGCTGGACCAAAAAACGAGATACTTGGCCGCAGTGTCCGCGGCCACCGCTCTCGGGGGACAGTACTGCGTCAAAGTTCAGATGCACCACGCCGCGCAGGCAGGGGCGACCAGGGATGAGATACTTGAGAGCATGATAATCGGTTCATACATGGCAATGACCCGTTCACAGTCCTACGCATTCAGAGAATACGCCGAAATGTTCCAAACAGAGAGCGGGACTGATGACGCCCAAGGCAACCACTGATCAGCTGTTCAATTGATTATTATTTATACCCCGTGGTCTATTGAGGGACGATAATTATGGTAAAAATCACTGCTGGAGCAGAGAAGTTCATAGACGAGCTTCTGGAGAAGAACCAGAAGAATGGATATGGCATTAAGATCTACCTTGCCGGGATAGCATGCTCCGGACCTCAGTTCGGGATGTCCTTCCAAGAGAACGTTGCAGAAGGAGACATTGTCGATGACAGTGCATCAAGTTTCAAGATCTATTATGATAAAGAAACACAAGAAGCACTCGAAGGGTGCGTGATAGAGTTCATAGACGACCCTAACTTTGGGACCGGTCTTACGATACGCGACCCTAACTTCAGCGGCTGCTCCTCCTGCGGCGGCGGTTGCCACTAATATTCACTTTCGGCGACCTCCCAAACAACTTTTTATTATATTATTCTGAATGTGGTTCAGCATGGGCTACGTCTCTCATCCAAAAATAACCCCGGATGCCGTGGAAGAAAGGAAATACCAGATGACCTTGGCAAAGGATTGTTTGGATGCCAACACGCTTGTTGTTCTTCCCACCGGTCTCGGAAAGACCATAATAGCCCTCTATACCACTGCCGTCACGCTTCATGAAGGCAAGAAGGTCCTTGTGATGGCACCGACAAAGCCTCTTGTAGAACAGCATGCGTCCGTTTTCCTGAAACTTCTGACCGATACGAGCATCGGCCTCATGAACGGCCTCATGAGCGCCGAGAAAAGAAAGGACATCCTGAAAAACAACGATCTTATCATCTCCACCCCCCAATGCATAGCGAACGATCTGGAGAATCAGAGATACAACATGGACGATTTCGGGCTGGTGATCTATGACGAGGCGCACAGAGGCACGGGGAACTATGCATATGTCACGGTCGCGGGATACTGCACCGGGGAGATCAGGTCCATCGGGCTCACTGCCTCCCCAGGCAGCGATATAAAGAAGGTAGAGGAGGTCTGCAGGAACCTCAGATTCACATGCATTGACGTAAGGACTGAAAATGACCCTGACGTTGCGCCATACATTCATGAGACTTATATCAAAAAGATAGAGGTCAACATGCCAAAGGAACTTCTGGACATCGTAGGCATCTTTAAGGATCTGCTTGACCACTACTTCATAGAGCTCAGCAATCTGCATCTCACGAAGGAGAATTGGCCGCCTTCAACCACACACATGCTTATGATCGGCGATTCTCTTCAAAAAAGACTTAGAAGAGGCGAACGCTCCGCGACGCTCTACCGGGGCCTGACCGTCCAATCCATCTGCATAAAGATACTCCATGCCATCAACCTCGCCGAGACCCAAGGAATGAGCTCGCTGAGATCTTACATGACAAAACTGAACGAAGAGGCTCAGGTTCAGAAAGGGAACAAAGGCGGCAAAGAGCTGGTTGCCAGAAAGGAATATCTGGATGCCTGGGGCATGGTCTCCTCCAGCAGGATAGAACATCCCAAGGTCTCGAAGCTTATGAGCCTTGTGAGTCAGATATTGAACTCGGACAGCTCATCCAAAGTGATGATCTTCACGCAGTACCGCGATACGTGCGATGTCCTTGTCGAGAAACTCTCATGCGTGGAAGGCGCAAGCGTCGGAAAGCTCATCGGACAATCGAACGGCGGTCTCAGACAAAAAGAGCAGATCGGGATCCTGGAGGAGTTCAGGAACGGCACTAGGAATGTCATCGTCGCGACATCTGTCGGAGAGGAGGGGCTGGACGTTGCCAGCACCAATGCGGTGATCTTCTATGAGCCTGTACCGTCAGAGATCAGGACGATACAACGGCGCGGACGAACTGGAAGGAAGAACGACGGAGAAGTATTCGTCCTTATAGCGAAAGAAACAATGGATGAGGTGTTTGAACAGTCCAGTATGAGAAAGGAAGACCAGATGCGTTCGAGACTGGAGAAGCTGAACAAAGAACTGTCCCTCTACGACGGAAAAGACCAGCGGAAACTGGGAGATTTCTAATAGACCGATATCATACTGACGGTGCAATGCTGTATTCCGATATCACAGACGTGTTCGACAAACTGGAAAGTACGAGCAGCCGCCTCGAAATGACGTCCATATTCTCAGATTTCTTCAGGACCCTTGATCCGGATTCGCTGAGAGACATCGTATATCTGTCGCAAGGAAAACTGCATCCAGACTTCCATTCTGCGGAGCTTGGTATGGCGGATAAGCTTGTACTGAGATCTGTTTCATTCGTATCCGGAATGTCTGAGAGCAAGATCGAAGACCTCTGGAAAAAAGAGGGCGACCCCGGGAAGATCGCCGAATCACTAATAAAGAATCGAAAACAGGCATCTTTGTTCTCTGAACCTCTTACGCTGGATAAAGTTCTCAAGAATCTGACGCTGATCGAGAACGCCGAAGGCAAAGATTCACAGGATAAGAAGATGAAATATCTCTCGAATCTTCTGATGGATTCCGGTCCCGTCGAGGCCAGATACTTATGCCGCATCGTGACCGGGAGGATGAGGATCGGGGCAGGTTCTATGACCATGCTTGATGCTTTGGCCGAGGCTTTCGGCGCAAAGGAAGACCGGCCCGATATCGAGAGGGCATTCAACATAACATGCGATCTTGGCCTTGTTGCCGAGATACTCGCGAAGGGCGGCGTTGATGCTGTGAAGAAAATGAAAGTCACCGTCGGCAACCCGATAAAGGTCATGCTTGCCGAACGCCTGCCTTCGATACCTCTGATCCTGAACAGAATGGGCGGAAGATGTGCGATGGAATTCAAATACGACGGAATAAGAGTGCAGGCGCACATTGACAAAAATTCCGTCAGATTATACTCAAGACGTATGGAAGACCTTACCTCTAATTTCCCTGATATCGCTGCAGAGTTAAGGAAACAATGCAAAACGGAAAGGGCTATAGTCGAAGGGGAGTGTGTGGCGGTGGATGCGGAGGGGAATATGCTTCCATTCCAGAATGTCACGCACCGCAGGAAGAAACATGGTATGGATAAGGCTGTCGAGGATTATCCCGTCAGGATGTTCATGTTCGATGTTCTGTTGGCAGATGATGAGGACATGACCTTGCGTCCCTTGGAAGAGAGACGGTCTAAGCTGAATGATATCTTTGACCTATCAGAGAAAATACAGCTCACCACCATGGAGGTCATCTCTTCCCCCGAGGAAGGGGAAGAATTCTTCAGCCGTGCGCTCAGCAAGAAATGCGAGGGCATAATGGCAAAATCCCTGTCTCAGGAATCCATTTACAGAGCTGGTTCGAGAGGCTTCCTGTGGATAAAATACAAGAAGGATTACGAAGAAGCTCTCACGGACTCATTCGATCTTGTGGTCGTTGGTGCATTCTACGGCAGAGGGAAAAGGGCAGGCAAATACGGCGCCCTTTTGATGGCAGTGTTCGATGAGGATTCCGGACATTACTGCACTGTATGCAAGTTGGGGACCGGTTTCGATGATGCATTCCTTGCCAACCTTCCAGAAATGCTTGACGGATATCTGAGCGATGAACGCCCGCATATGGTGGATACGGGAATGATTCCCGATGTCTGGTTCCTGCCCACTGTCGTTCTTGAGGTAGTGGCCGCCGAGATCAGTCTCAGCCCGACTCATACCGCCGCCATGAATATCGTAAAAGAGGGCGCCGGACTAGGCCTCAGGTTTCCGAGATTCACTGGGCGCGTCAGAGACGACAAAGGTCCAGAAGAATGTATGACGACGAACGAGGTCCTGAGCATGTATGAACTACAGACACAGGAGAAATAACAACATCGAGGCCATCGGCCTAGACGATCGCGCTGTCGCAACCCCCAGGCCCAAAGGAGTTTACGAAAGTTTTATTATTTAAATGGCAATCGCAACGCATGGAAGTCTATACCGTCGAAAAGACCGATAAGACAATAACACTTGGATTTGATGAAGAGAACCCAACGCTTATTGAGCCTCTGATCAGGGCACTCAACGATGACAAGAATGTTACCTTGGTAAGATACATCAACCAGCACCCCGAACTTTCGGATGTCATGCTTTATATTGAGGTCAGCAAAGGAAAACCTGAGGATGCTGTGAAAAAAGCTTCTAAAGCTGTCTCCACTTATTTCTCAACGGTAAAGAAATGACCGGCCGATATAAAGTATGCCGCACCGCCGAAGCGGATGTCGGCATGTCCTTCTATCTCAGCGATACCGATGGTACTGGCGGCCGTCTCAAACAAGTCCCTGAAGATTTTGTTGTAAATGAGATATCCAACGGACCGGAACCGGCCGCGAACGGGAGGTTCGTTATCGCCGAAGTTACCAGCAGGAACTGGGAAACCAACCGCCTCGTGAGACTTCTGTCAAGAGGGCTCGGCATCTCACGTGAAAAGATAGGTTTTGCCGGAACAAAGGACAAAAGAGCGATCACGACTCAGCTCATGTCCTTCGAATGCCCACTCGGCTCCCTGGATAAGATCGATCTGAAGGATATTGAGATAAAGAACCCCTATATTGCAAAGAGGGGCATACAGATCGGCGACCTGAAAGGGAATTCCTTCGTCATAGGTGTTAAAGAATGCTGTGCTGCAGAAGGAGATATCCCATTGATCCTTGACTCGGTCTCTTCTGCCATAAAAGAGGCCGGGGGGTTCCCGAACTATTTCGGCGTGCAGAGGTTTGGGTCTGTGAGGCCGATAACCCATAAAGTAGGCGAACTCATAGTAAGAGGGGATCTAGAGGGTGCGGTAAGGTGCTATGTCTCCGATCCGTCCCTGTTCGAGAGAGAGAACACAGCCGGTGTAAGAAAAGCACTTTCCGAAGAAAGCGATTGGTCCTCTCTTTTGAAGGAGATGCCCGACTCACTATCCTTTGAGAAGATCATGGTCGAACATATTGTCTCTTCTCCCGATGATTGGAGGGGCGCTATCGGAAAACTTCCAAAGAACCTTCAGATGATGTTCGTGCATGCTTACCAATCTTATCTTTTCAACAAAATGTTAAGCGGACGCATGGAGAGAGGTCTCCCCCTGAATCGGCCGGTCGTGGGAGATGTCATTATACCTCTGGATTCCAACAGGATACCGCAGCATGAGAATCCGATCGTGACCACATCGAACAACATCGACCTCGTGACACGGCAGGTAAGGTCCGGCAAAGCATTCGTCACAATATCCTTATTCGGTTCAGAAAGCAGGATGCCTGACGGGGAGATGGGGGAGATAGAGAGGTCTGTGATCGATCACGAAAAGATCTCTGAAAAGGATTTCATTGTTCCCGACCTTCCGTACTGCAGTTCCAAAGGAAGCAGAAGAGAGATCCTCTGTCCGGTATCCGATCTGTCGCACAAGATGATCGATGGCGGATATGGTATGAGTTTCTCACTTCCTAAAGGCAACTACGCCACATGTCTTCTCAGAGAATATATGAAATCCGACATGGACAGATATTGATCAGAAACTGTCTTTGACCATCTTTGCCTGAAATACCCCTATCCTGGAGTTTTTCATTATGTCTTCTATGCTTGTGCCTTTCTGGGTCGTTTCGGCTATCTTCCTCAGCTCGGCGGGAAGGACCTTTGACGAGCCTTTGGAACTCAATACTTTGTAAATATATGCGACCAGCATCTTAGCTTCATCCGCATCCTTTGCTCCGCCCGCAACATATGCGCACGGTATTGATATCAAAAGGCCCTTTTCCAATCCTGTGCAGTTGCCTTTTGTCACTGCATTCAGCGATAATTTCTCCATCCTTTCGAACTCCAGTGTCCCGGGTGTGATCTCGCCGTATTCTGAGATGTCCGAAAGATAATTCATTATCGACTTTGCAGTGGGCTCATCGAGGCCCAAGGCAGATATCAGGTCCGGATCGCTTAAGGTAAGTTTTGATATGTATGCGCGTCTAAGGATCCTTTCCGCATACCTCTTTATTGAATCTGGCACTTTTTGCTTCTTCTGTCTGGGTACATCCTGTTGCCATTTCTCATCTGTGTCTCTGCCGGCACCGATCTCTGTATACAATCTGCTCGCAGAATTCACATCCCCTATCGCCGCATATGCTTCGGCAAGGTCGTTGGTGATAATGCGGTTATCAGGCTGTATCTCTAATATGCGGCGGCAGGCATCGATCACCGCTTTATGATCCTCCTTTGAAGAATAGAACTCTTTTTTCGTCATAAGCAGAGATATCGAGTCCGGTTTCTTCCGCAGTGCTGCGTTGATCATATCTGCTGCGGCGTCATCTTTCCCCTCAAGCATCAGTATCCTGACGGCAGTTTCTACCCCATCCTCATCAGCCTGATCATTCCCGATAATCCTCATGGCCGATTCCTCTGCCTTTTTCAGGTCGCCGATCGCCATACCGATGTCGCGCCTTACCCTCATGACCTGCGTGTTGCCTGGTTCGGTGATCGCAGCCAGGTCTAAGAAGTAGGATGCTTCCTCATATCTTCCTAATTCTGCGAATATCATCCCTTTCTTAACAAGCGCGTATATGTCATCGGGCCTCAGCTCTATCACTCTGTTTAGGCATTCTATGGAACCTGCGAGATCCCTCTTCTTCTCAAGTACCGAAGAGCGGGATATCCAATATTCAGGTTCATTCATATCAAGAAGGATCGCTCTGTTGTAAGCCTCTTCCGCATCCTCGAGACCTCCCATCGCTTCGTCAGCCATGCCCTTGGAGTGCCAGATCATTGGATTCTTCGGATCTGCCTCGGAAGCCGATGCGTATGTGGCTGATGCCGCCTTGTAATTGCCCATGGCATATTCCGCATTCCCTTTCAGACGTCTTACCACAGGATTCTTGCCGAACTCCCTTTCCTTTTCGGTGAACATCTGTATGGCCTCACCGTATCTGCCTTCCAGGACCATTGAGGAAAGAATGTTGATGAAGTTCTCTGCTCTGTTATCCGAGGCCATCATATCCTTGTATGATGCATATGTCTCCCTCGTCCGTTTCGTGGAAAGATTGGTTTTTGACAGAGTGTTCATTGCCTCTATGTTGCCTGGATCCAGTTCAAGGATCCTGTTGCTCAATCTCGCGGCGTCTTCGTTATTGTTCTTGGAAATAGCGACGTCCTTCATCATCAGCAGAACTCCGACATTGTTCGGATCCGCCCGTTCCGCCTTTTCCAGATCAATAATGGCTTTATCCGTCCTCCCTGTTCTGAACAGTATCTTAGCTTTCTGGAGCCTCACATCCGCATTATCCGGGTTCATTTCGACCCCGTTCGTAATGGTCTTGAGGGATGTGTTGATATTCCCTCCCTCATACTCGATCTCCGATTTCAGAATGAACGCGCTGGGGTCGCTTGGGTATGAAAGAAGCACTTTATCCACGACGGATTCGGCATCTGAATATAGTGAATTGGAAAGCAGCACCTTTGCTCCGGAGACATATGCCCTAAGGTCAGCATTCTCGCTGTCGAGATACTCTTTCACGCATTGAGTGGCCTCCGCTTTCATCCCAAGAGCGGAATATGTTTGGATGAGGCCCCTCATAACAGCAGGAGAAGCGGGGTCCAGCGCCTCAGCGTCCCTGTAGAGCGATAACGCCCTCTCATAATTGCCTCCGGAGTAGAATGCTTTTGCCGCTTCGCTTATGATATAGACACAGTTCGCGCTTTTTGTTAGAAGGGATGAATACATCATCTGTGCGGAGTGCCAATCCCTCTCGTCCATTGACATCCTTGCCGAGGCAAGCACATATTCTGAGTTCTTCTTCTTGTATTCCTCTGAATCTATCATTGCTTTCGTCGCGTCGTCCTTTCTGCCTTTGTACCAATCTCGATATATCTCGTACAGTTTTTTGACAAACCCGCCCTCGGTATTGTCTCCAAAGGGTATATCCTCCCTTCCGGAAGCCAGCAGTTCGATGTTCTGCCTGTACATCCAGCCTTCTGCAGGCTCTATTTTTTGGATCAGCTCATAGAACATGGGGAATGAAGGGTCGCTGCATCTAGCTCTCATCAACTCCTTCTTTGCTTTCGGAGTGTCGCCCGTCTCTATCGCGATCCTTGCCGTTACGCAGCCCAGCATCGGTATGTTCTGAGCGTTTTTCACGGATCCAGTCATCTCTTCCGCTTTGTCCAGCCTATCTAAGTTTGCGTAAACAAGAGCTGCCGTAAGCGCCGGCATGCAGTCATTAGGTCTGCTTTTCTGAACGATCTGTTCTATGAGGGTCTGCATCCCGCTGCTTTGAGTCTCATACAGTTTCTCTATCAGCAGCGAGAGTACCGCAGAGTTGATCTGACCGTTATGCTTTATCACGCTGCTGGCGATACTGGTATAGAAATCACTTTTCTTTGATGCACTATCTTTCTCGGATGTCAGCCTTTTCCACATGCTGACCTCAAAATTGTCCCTGAACACAGGTTCGTGCATCATGTACCAGTATCTTTACTGAAATAAATAAAACTAAGTCCATTTCGTTGAATTGCATAATATTTTCTCTGTCCAGCATTACTGTTAAATACATATTACAAAATAGGGGAGGTCTGTTGCAACTGTAATCTAGTTGGTTAGGATTCAAGCCTTCCAAGCTTGCTACCCGGGTTCGAATCCCGGCGGTTGCACTCATAACTCTTATTTTCTAAACTGTGGTTGGATGTTTCGCACTCTTTTTTGTTATACGGGTTACGTTGTCAGTTGGACCGTATCTTTTGCGGTCTGTGCGGTCGGCGCATTTACAGATAGTTAAAAAACATTGAGCCGATACTTGTCCTCAATACTGTGTCTGACACAGCACAATGAAAAAGGCAGAGTGACAGATAATGAAAATAGCCTACCTTGGACCTGAGGGGACGTTCACCGAACAAGCTACAAAATATTTCCTGAAATCAATGAAACCGCAGGAGTTTTCACTTTCCCCGCTCGCATCGATCGAGGATGTTTTTGATGCTGTTGAAACTGGGGCGGTCGCATATGGCGTCGTACCTATCGAGAATTCTATCGAGGGGGGAGTTAATGCAACGCTTGATACCCTTATCTTTGACTCCGATCTCTTCATTTCAAAACAGCTTACGCTGCCGATTGTACAAACCCTGATGGTCAGCGAAGGGAATGCCGGGCAAAAAATAACAAAGATAATATCGCATCCGCAGGCTCTGGCACAGTGCAGAAAGTTCATAAACAAGAATTACCTGAACGCAAAGATCGAAACGTCAACCTCGACATCGGAAGCGGCAAGGATCGCCGCTAACGCGGCCGAGATCGGCGAGGTTGTGGCGGCGATAGGCCCGATGAATTCCGCCGACATCTATGGGCTAAAGGTCATACATGAGAGTATCCAAGAAAATCAGAACAACACGACTCAGTTCGTTCTGTTAACAAAGACCGATACATCAGCGCCGAAGGAGGGATGCAGTACATCGGTCGTATTCGCAACAAAGGATGAACCCGGAGAACTGTACAGAATACTCGGCATTTTTGCAATATGGGATCTAAATATGACAAGGATCCTATCGCGTCCCACTAAGAACAGACACAGCGAATATGTGTTCTTCATTGAGATAGCTGGGTACAGAGACCCCACGGACGTTTCAGATGCGCTTACCATGATCAAAAGAAAGACCGTCTTTTTCAAAAATCTGGGTTCCTACCACATAGTTGATATCTAAACCATCCCGCGCTGATTTTGCCCACTTAAAGATTAATACTATCACTAATATTTCCCTCCCAATGGAATCCCCAGTGTCCGCTTTAAAGAAATTCCTTATCGGTGCATTACTGGGGATAATTTCCTTTGTGCCCGGCGTAAGCGGCGTGGTCCTGGCAGTGGTATTCGGTGTTTATGAGAGAATAGTGGAGGATATCGCTGACATCTTCCATAAGATACGAGAGGATTTCACTTTCCTGCTTGTGATCGGACTCGGTCTGCTTTTCGGCATGGTGGTCGCCTCGTTCGGCCTCAAATACATAATAGACAATTACACGATCCCATCGATGATGCTGTTCCTCGGCATGATATTGGGGCAGCTTCCGCACCTCTGGAAATACACAATTCCGGAGGTCAAGTCATCCAAGACGGATATTGCGGCACTCGTGATAGGCGTAATAATAATGTGCCTTTTCCTTGTCTTCAGCGCATCTCAGGATGTTACCGTCGGACACGACACGACATCCATCCTTTTGATGCTGTTGATCGGCGTGATCTATGCAATAGCGCACATAGCTCCCGGAATAAGCGGTTCAACGCTGCTTCTGGCAATGGGACTGTTGTATCTTCCGATGGCAACGATCACCTCATTCGACCTAACGCTGTTGATACCTTTCGCGATAGGCGCGGTTGTTGGTCTCATCTGCTTTGCCAAGGTCGTCCATTACGCCATCACCAATTACAGAAAGACCACATACATGATGATATTCGGGCTTACGATCGGCTCTTTCCTTGTAGTGTTAAAGGAAACGGTCGCAGCTTATTCCGGAGCCACGGACATTGTACTTGGGATAATCGCGCTTTTTGTAGGTATTCTCATAAGCCTTTGGTTCTCAAGAATAGGCAAAAAGACATCTGAGGAATTCTCCACCAGATAAAAGGAGAAAAAAGGATAGCGGGGTGGATGGAATGGGATATTCCCCGCTTCTCCTGAAGAGCCTTGTGCTTTTTTGGGGATGCACAATGGTCTTCAATATCTCCATCGATGCAAGAGTATATTAAGAAAAGCGGGGGAGATCGCCGAAAGTACCCGAAAGTACAGAATGCTCCCGCGGACCAAAGATCAGATGAATTTACAACCCTAACTCGGCGCTTATTGGTATAACTTGCCGATAAGTGTCCGTATTTTTTTGATATCTGGCTTCGAGGATCTGTTTCTGTGTAACGTATTAAATAGTTATACCAACTATTGGTATA
>Ga0123357_10001204_pt1 | contig 27046 bp, 20 predicted proteins | sample TergutEmb28metaG_FD_89873 | JGI IMG/M metagenome (GOLD analysis project Ga0123357, IMG submission 89873) | Embiratermes neotenicus P4 segment gut microbial communities from Petit-Saut dam, French Guiana - Emb289 P4 | ecosystem: Host-associated > Arthropoda: Insects > Digestive system > Gut ...
GGATTCATGGAGACATTTGGAACAAACGACCGCCTACCATCAGCGGCGTAACGATGCGTCCTTCCGCAGCCGCAAAACCAAACCGCGAAACATGGAACATAAGTAGCGCTGTCGTAATAGAGCCGGGGTCTCATGTTCTGGATAGTCCGAAAAATCGGCGGCTTGGGGTTACTTGGGAGAAGTTTTGTGCCGATAAAGAGGAATGCGGGGCGGATATTGATCGCGACAAGGGATGAGACGGACGCATGTGGTGGCAGGTGTATGGCACGGATGCAGGAACGGGACAGCCCATCACGCTGGAGGTCGAACATGCCCAGGCCACGGGAGCGGTGCAGGTCGCGATGTCGCGGAAAATCCTGGTCCGGCATGTGGCCGTCAAAACGCGGATGAAGTCGCTGCTGAGACTGCTGGCCTGGGGATCGGGAGCGATCCTCGTGGTCACCTGCGGCATGTTACTGTCGAAGCTGGGAGGAGGAGGAACCGTGCGAGAACAAATACGGGAAGCTCACGCAAGACAGGCGGGCCTGCTCGCATCACTGGCGGACGCACACGGAACCATCGGCGGTCTGCAGCAGCGCGTAGAAGAGTTGAACGCCGCAAGGCAACGCGTTGCAGCAACCGAACAGGAACTTGCCAAAATGCGGCTGCAGGTCGCCGATTTGCAAAAAGCGGTAACGACAGCAGATGCGGTAAAGGGCGACCTGGCCGCAGCAAAAGAAAAGCTGACAACCTCGCAGAAACGATTGAGCCAGTTGGATATGCAGTTCAAAGAACAAACGCAGCGCGTGAAAGAACTGGAGGGGCAGGCCGCGGAATTGGCGAAGGTGGAGAACACGAACAAGGAACTCTCAGGAGAAGTGGAGCGCCTCAAGGAGCAGACTCTGGCGTTCGCGATCGAGTCTCAAGCGAAGAACGGCGGTACCCCCGCGGAGACCGAGCCTTCCGACACGCATGCGGAGGGTGGTGGTGGAGCGATGCGGTGGGCGTTAACGACGGAATACGACCAGGCGATGGATTTCATGGTAACGCATTTCTCGCACGTAGGGGCAGAAGGAGGCACGACGGTCAAAAATAGTGATGGAACACTCACCACGACCGCCGTGCTGCCGTCGAACGCGGCGACCATGCGGCTGACGCACGATGCAGAGAAACAGCGTGTTTATTCAGCAACGCTGATGCTGTCACTCGCGTCCGATGGCCCGAAAGCCAAACTGGCGGAAAACATGCAACTGGTCAATGCCTTCGTCAAAGCCATCGCACCCGCGAGCAGCGAAACGGAAGCGTGGATCGCCGCGACCATCAAACAGTTGTCAGGAAAAGATTCCGCGGAACGCGTCATGCGCGTGGGAACAAATTACAAAATAACCGCATGGAACAATCAGATGGGCGTCTATGCGTGGCGAATCGAGTCGCCACGCGGAGAAGCGGAGTGAGGGGGAAGAAGCTAGAAGCCAGAAGAGTTGTGTCATTCAAATTTCTTCTGGCTTCTGGCTTCTGACTTCTGGCTTCTTTGTTGTGGGTTTCCCAGTTGTCCGCAGGCGCTCATCAAATCGCGGCCATGAGCGGTGCGGCGTTTGACGAACAGTCCCCGGGACTTCAGGGCGGTCATGAAGCCGAGAATCGCCGCGTCGTCGGGAGTTTGGTAGGCGGCGAAATGCTGGGAGCGGCAGGGATTGTAGGGGATGAGATTGACAATGCAGGGAATACCATCACAGAAGTCCGCAACGGCGGCAACGGCGGCAGACGAGTGATTGATATCCTTAATGACAACATATTCAATCAGGAATCGCCCCTTGGGCCCAAGCGGATAATCCAGAAGCGCTCGCTTGAGCTCCTTGAGCGGCATAGCTCTGTTGATCGGCATAAGCTGATCGCGAAGAGTGTCAGTAGCAGCGTTAAGAGAAATGGCAATGCGTAAATTTCTCCAGAGTGGATGGCTGCGGCAGAGCGCCGCAAGCTTGCGTAACCCGTCAATGCGGCCGACAGTGGAAACGGTGATTTGCGCCAACGGAAAGTCAAGACCAGCCGGTTCAGACAGCACGCGGATCGCTTGGATCAGGTTCTCGTAGTTATCGAGCGGTTCGCCCATACCCATAAAGACGATGTTCTGGATGCCGTCGGAGAAGTATTTGTAGCCGCGAGAAGCCGGGGGGGGGAAGCCTGAAGCCTGAAGCCTGGAGCCAGAAGGAGGCTGACCACTTCTGGCTACTGGCTTCTGGCTTCTGGCTTCTCTTGACTCAAGTCGGAGCACGCGGGCGACGAGTCGCTGCTGAACGATCTGGGCAGGTGTGAGATTCGCAAGCAGCCCCATGCGCCCTGTTTCGCAGAAGCCGCAGCCCATGCGACATCCGACCTGCGAGGAGACGCAGAGCGTGTACCAGCGTTTGCCGCCAAAACTGGTCATGGGAATAATGACCGATTCGGATTCCAGTGGCATATCATTGTGCACGCCCACAGAAAGGCAGAATTTCAGCGTGCCGTCGATGGGATCCTCGCTGCGGCGGGTAACAGCCGTCAGCCCCCGGCTCTGCCGGGGAGCCATCGGCGAACGCATCAAATCGCGGTAATCATTGCGAACAGCCTGCGAATGCTTACCGCGAAAGGCCGCATAATCAGCGAGCGTCATACCGAAAACTTGAAATTCGAATGACGAATGACGAATCAAATCCGAATGATGTCTCCCCACAATGTTCAAATGTTCGAAACTGCCGATGTCATCACTGTTTCGATCATTCGGTATTCGGATATTTGGATTTGATTCGTCATTCGTCATTCGAATTTCGTCATTCTGTTCGTCATTCTGTCTGTGTCTGTGATGAGGGATGGGGCTGAGGAATGAGGGCTTTCTGGAGTGCTTCGACGGATTCCTGGAGCTTCTTTTTTCGCAGTTCATTGAGGTCCGTCGGCAGATCGGACTCATAGATGAGAATATCCATGGTCAGACCGTTGGCAGCGTTGTTGGGGGAGGAGGAGGGGGCAATCGGGACAGCGATGCGGGCCACGACGCGATCGGTGCGTACAGGGGAGGGAACGGCACCTTGCGCAGACACGCCAGCTGTCGCCATGTGCAGATAGATGGAATCCTCACCAATATCAAAAGCTATGCCCGTGCCGCCGGAGATAGCCTTGAGCGTAGCCTCGACAGAACTGTAGTCCGAATTGACGGAGACCCTCGGCATCGCCTGATAAAGCCCTGGCGCCGGCGTGAAACGAATCCCCGAAAGATGCGACATCTCATCAACAACCTGCTGAAGCGGGGCGTTCGTGAAGGCGATCTTGATCGGACGCTGAAGTTGACGATCGATCCACCGCCGAACGGGCATGATCATCACCGTCCCATCTCCCCCTCCTTTTCCAACGCCAGACGCCGGGCCGGCCTCCACAAACCAAATCTGATTCGTCAACTGACAGTAAAGTTCCAACGCGCGAAACGGTGAGAGAGGGAGTTGCTTCTTAAGCTGTTCGATAGCCTGCTCGTGCAAAGCGCCAGCTTCGGACGCGGTGGTCGGAGGAATGGAGACGACCAGATGCGGATGCCCGTCGAGCGCTGCGCGGAGGGCCGCCGTCCAATCGAATGGGACACTTCCATTAGCCCCCGGCTCTGCCGGGGGTTTGGACCCGCTGGAGGCTTTGAGGCTGCCCGTACGCAACTCCTGCAGAAGCTTGAGTTCATCCCAGTCCGCCCGCCGACCGATGCGGGCCAGCGGCGCCGTAGGACGGATGATCACGGTTGAGCCGGAAACCACTTGCTCCAGACACAGCGGCACAAGAACCTGCTCAATGGCTTCGCGAAGCTTGGATTCGCGAAAGTCCACCGTCACACGAGTCGTCGCCCCGTAAGGCAACGCTTCGTAGCAGCCCGGATCGACCTGCAGCGCAATCTGACCAGCCCCCGCGATCTGCTTAAACGCCTCAGCAAGCTCAACCTTCTGAAGCAATAACGTAAACGGCACATCAAGTTTACGCTGAAGCTCAATTTCAGCCGCCGCAGCTCGCGGCGCAGGACTACTGGCAGGCGAAGGGGGGGACGGAACCTGAGCGAGGCAAGGAACGCCCAGCAACAGCGAGGCGATAAGAATGCGTTTGATCATGAGCCCTCCGGAGTCTCCAAAAAATCGTAGCCCGTATTGTAGCGTGTAAATAGCCTTGCGAGGAATCGCAAGGCTTCTGACGCCAGAGATCCTAACGACGGACGCGTGACACGAAATGCAAAACAAAGTAGCGACCCCGCTTTGCGGGGTGTCGAAGGGGGCTGGGCCGGAGTTCACGCTTTAGCGTGTTAAACGTTTCGCCGTTGATCGAAGATCAACGCTCGTTCTGCAAAACTTAACGACTGCTGGGGGCATGGAAGGTGAAGTTTAGACGGATTTCGCGTATCCTAAAGCACTACGAGCTTCGGCTCGGCAAAACAATTAACGGAGTTATTGCGCATGATCAACTTAATGCGGAGATATCGCAATGTCCTGATGGCTGTTTTCACCGCGGGGTTGATGCTGGTGTGGGTCATCCAGGCAACCATCGGGCGAAATCCCGACCGGACGAGAACGGCCGAACGCGGAACCCTCAACAACCGAAAGGTCGTCGGCAGCGACCTCTATGAAGCCGCCGCTGACATGAAAATCCTCTCCAGCGTCGTCATTCCGGAGTTGCGGGCCAGCCTGATGGATCTGCTGGTCGCCAGACAGATCAATTTCGCGAAGGATGAGGACGATCGCACTCTGCAATGGTTCCTGCTGTTGAAGGAGGCGACGTCTTACGGACTGCTGCCCTCGGATGCTCAGGTCTCTGATGTGCTCGATCGCCTCTCGCAGGTTGGACTTTCAGGAGATATCCTGCATCGCCAGTTGTCGTATCTGCGAGTCTCGGAAAAACGCTTGCGGATAGCGATCGCACACGCCCTGCAATTGCAGTCGCTCTCCTTTATGAGCATCAATGCTTTGGTCCCCTCCCTGCCAAGAGTCGAACTCGAGGCCGACCTGCAACTGAGCACCGCTGACGTGACCGTGGCAACGATCGAAGGCGCCAAGAACTGGGAAAAAATGCCCGCTCCGACGGAGGAACAGATCAAAAAACAGTTCGAAACATACAAAAGTGTTTTGCCCTGGAGTCCGGAGAGTGGCACGCCTGTGCCGGTAGTGGCGGAACACAGGTTCCCGTTTGGCTACAAGTACCCCGACCGCGCGAAAGTGGAGTACCTGCGGTTCGATCGCGCGGAGGTCGCCAGACAATTCTCGCCCACGGCGGAGGACGAGGAAGCCGCCTTCAACTATTACACCAACCATAAAAAAGAGGATCCGCGCTTTACGCTTCAAGCTTCGGCTACCGACGTGATCGGACCCACAAGCCAGCCAACAACAGAAGGGGGGGCGGGCTACAAAAAATGGGATGACGTCAAAGGCGAACTGATCAAGGATGAAGTCGCCAAACGCGTGGACAAACTCCTCAAAAAAATCGTGGATCGGGCGCGAACGCTGACCGAGGAGCCCTGGAAAAATGTGGAGAAGACGGAAAGCGGTTACAGAAAAGAGTTTCCGCAGGAGATGTGGGGGAACTACGAAAAGATTGCCGACGAAATTGTGCAGAACAAGGAGTTCGGCGGATTCAGACCATCGTACCACGCGGTGACAGGATTCCTGAGCGAAGCGGAATTGGCAAAACTCAAAGGGATCGGCGACGCGTATTACGAGTCGCAAAACCGCAAACGCATGTTCGCTATGTTGGCCACACGCGTGCAGGAATTGGTCGGCACGAAAGATCCGATGGCCGATTTATTCCTGCAGGTCGGCCCCGAAGGCCAAACGCTCCGTGACGAGGATGGCAACTATTACATCTACCGCGTCACTGCCGCGGAAAAATCGCACGAACCCGCAAACGTAGACGAAGTACGCAACCAGGTGATAGAAGACCTGAAAAAAATCGCCGCCTACGAACAGGCAAAAACAATGGCCAAAGACTTGGCCGAACAAGCGAAGGCGGGCGATCTGCTTGAGCTTGCCAAGAAAAAGGGGGTGGAAGTGGAGCTGGCAACGAACGTGAAACAGGGAAGCGAAGCGATCGGAAAGAAGGTGGGACATGTGCCGGGAATGATCGATGCGATTTTTAACTTGGCGCACGAGCCCGCGGCAACGCAGCCGACGCAAGGAGAAGGAGGCAAACGGATCAGCCCCACAACGACGCTGCCCAAGGATGAGTCCTTCAATGTTTACGTCATGGAGCTGACGCGTTACAACCCGGTTTCGCCGATGGTGTTCGACATTCGTCGGAACGACCTGGTGCGCCTGAGCGAACAGGAAGATCGCTGGGAATTTGTCAGGTCCTGGATGTCGCTGCCGGCAGTGATGGAACGGATGCACTTCGTGCAGGCGCCAGGAGCCTCCAAAGCCCACAAGGAAAATGACGAATGACGAAAATCGAATGACGAATCAAATCCGAATGTTCGAATAACGAATGACCGAAACGTTCGGAATTCTGCCCTGAGGCAGCCACGTTTCGTCATTCGATCATTCCGTCAGCCGGATTTGATTCGTCCTTCGTCATTCAAATTTCGTCATTTTTTCCGACTTCCGTCCCCTTCGCCAGAAATATGAAAATAGCTGGTAGCCTTTTCAAAACCCATCGGGTATGATGCAGGTTGTTTCGTGGGCAATTGCCTCCCGAGTTACAGTTTGGCCGAAGCCACCTTGAACCCGCCCGACGCATCCCACCTTATTCCCAGGAGATCTCGTATGTCATACGAGGACAAGACCATTGTGTGCGTCGATTGTGGCGCGGAGTTCACTTTTACTGCTGACGAGCAGCAGCGGTTTGCGGAGCGTGGTTTCACCAACGAGCCCAAGCGTTGCAAGACCTGCCGTGACGCCAAGAAGTCACAGCAGGGTGGCGGCGGCGGCGGCGGGTACGGCGGCCGCGGTGGCGGCGGCGGCGGCCGCGGATTCTCGGGCGGACCTCGACAGATGTTCCCCGCTACCTGCGCCAGCTGCGGAAAAGCCACCGAAGTCCCCTTCAAGCCCAGCGGCTCACGCCCCGTCTACTGCCGCGAATGCTTCCAATCCCAACGACGCTAAACGAACAACTGTTATCATGTGAAAGCGTAAGCCCAGGGACTGCAGTCCCTGGGTTTTTCTTTGTAAGGAGCAAACCATGGAACGCCGAACTGTCTGGCGAGGAAAATTCCTGGAGATGGCGACGATCGGGTCATGGGAGTTCGTGCATCGAATTCGCGGTAAAACGCCGGGGGGGGCGGTGGGGATCGTCGCGGTGACGCCGCAGGGAAAGATGCTGCTGATCTCGCAGTACCGCATTCCCGTAGGCAAACGGATTATCGAGATTCCCGCCGGATTGGTCGGCGATAGGGATCAGGAGGAGACCTGGCAAGTGGCAGCCGAGCGGGAACTCCGAGAGGAAACCGGCTGGCAAGCGACAACGTTTGAAAAGTTAACGCAAGGCCCAACGTCCGCGGGATTGACATCGGAGTGCATCACGCTGGTACGCGCAACGGGATTGGTGAAACAAGGAGCACCGCAGCCGGATGGGAACGAGCACATTGAGGTGCACGAGATAAAGCTGGACGACGTACCCGCCTGGCTGCGAAAGCAGGAGGCGGCGGGAGTAATGATCGATCCAAAAGTATGGGCAGGACTTTATTTCGCCGTGGCAAAGGGATGAGGAGACAAAGAGACAAGGAAAGTGCGTGACACGAAACACAAGTAGCGACCCCGCTTCGCGGGGCGGAGCCCCGCATGGTAACGCAGGGCTTTTTGGGGAGGGTCATGTCATTGAAAGTTTAGCCGTTGATCGAAGATCAACGCCCGCTTCTCCTTCCGCCTACGAGCACCCCAGCGAAGCCCCACAATTCAAGCACTTATAGCACGAGCCATTGCGAACCGTAATCGACCCGCAGGTGCAGGTCGGTGCGTCGCCCATCATTTTCCCTAACGACACGCTCAGCGGATCCAGCACCGTTTGCAGGCGTTCACTCGTATCCACCAAACTCGCCGCCTGCTCGCCATTGCCATTGCCATATGAATAGCCGTTCCCATTCGAAGAGGAGGGGCCTCCCTGCCCCGCAGCGGCTTCACGAACGACTGGCCGGCCCAGACCGGCATCGAACGCTGGCTCGCTTCCTCCCTGATCTTTCTCCAATCCCACCGGCCTCGATGGCTCGATACTGTTCATCTGGCTCTCTCGCTTGGGCACATTGGCCGCACGATAGCCGGGAATGAACTGCATCCCCATCCAGCGAACAATGTAATCGATAAAGCTCTTGGCAAACGGAATATCGCGATTCATCGTCATCCCTGCCGGTTCGAATCGCATATGTTCGAACTTCCGAACCATCGCGTCCACCGGCACGCCGTACTGCAGATTCAACGAAATCAGCGTCGCAATCGTATCCATCAGACCACCGATCGTGGACCCCTGTTTCGCCATGGTAATGAATACTTCCCCGGGTGTATTATCTTCAAAAAGTCCGACCGTGATATATCCTTCATGCCCTGCGATATCAAACTTGTGCGTAACCGAAGCCCGCGTATCCGCAAGACGCCGCCGCAACGGACGTTCCACAATCTTTACCACCACTTTCTCCACCGGCTCAGAAAGCTGCCCACCTCCACCACCCACCTCACCCGAAACTTTCCCCGCTTTCCCCGCATCATTCTTGCATTCATGACTAACAGAAGGTGCTGGATCCCCGCACACCTGGCACACCGCCTGCACCTCCGCCTTCAACGCGTCGATCTCCTGGTCGTCCGCCGCATCATCATCCGACGAACTATTCAACGGCTGACTCAGCTTCGAGCCATCACGATAAAGCGCCACCGCCTTCAGTGATAGTTTCCAAGACTCCATATACGCCTCTTCGATGTCCGCCACCGACACCTCGTTAGGCATATTAATCGTCTTCGAAATCGCCCCCGAAATGAACGGCTGCGCCGCCGCCATCATCTTCACGTGCCCCATATAATGAATAAACCGCTTCCCCTTACGCCCGCAACGATTCGCACAATCAAACACCGCGTAATGTTCCGGCTTCAAATGCGGCGCCCCCTCAATCGTCTGCGCCCCGCAAACAAACTCGTTCGCCTCTCGAATCTGCTTCTTGCTGAACCCCAACGCCTTCAGCAAATTAAAACCAGATGCCTGCCAGACTTCCCTGGCAAAACCCAGACGCTGCATACACGACTCGCCCAGAGACCAGGGGGAAAAGGCGAAGGCCAGCTCAAATGCCGAAGGCAGGCAAGCCTCGGTTTGCGCCAGTTCTTCCTCCGTGAAGCCCTTCGCCTTTAACACATCCTGATTGATGTTCGGAACGCCCTTCAATGTACGCGCCCCGAGAACGTATGTAAGAATCTCTTTGACTTGCTTATCGCTATATCCCAAATTATGCAACGCCGGCTCGATCGACTGATTAACGATCCTGAATCGCCCGCCACCGGCTAGTTTCTTATCCTTCACCAACGCAAAATCCGGCTCAAAACCCGTCGTGTCACAATCCATCAACAACCCGATCGTCCCCGTCGGCGCAATCACCGTCACCTGCGCATTGCGATACCCATACTGCTCCCCCATCGCCAACGCGCGATCCCAGCACTCTCTCGCACAATGCAACATCCCCGCCGTATTCGGAAACGATTGACGTTGATCTCGTAAACCGGCGCCGAAGTCGCTTACGGCGCCGCGGACCACGCCAAACATACCCGCATCAATCCCCATTGGACGAACCGTCAACCCCTCATACTCCCCCTCTCCCCTTCTCCCACTCTCCCCTCCCCCATAAGCCGCCGCACGATGATTCCGCATCACCCGCAACATATCATTGCGATTTTTATGATACCCCGCAAACGGCCCATGCTCCTTCGCAAGTTCCGCCGATGTTGCATAGCTTTCCCCCGTCATAATCGCCGTGATCGCGCCGCAAACCGCCCGCCCCCTATCCGAATCGTACGGAATCCCCGCCACCATCAGCATCGTCCCGATATTGGTATATCCCAGCCCCAGCGTGCGATATTCATACGACAGCCGCGCGATCTCCCTGGATGGATACGCCGCCATAAGTACAGATATCTCCAGCACCATCGTCCATAGTTTGCACGCATGCTTAAACCCCTCCAAATCAAACTCACGCGTCTTCTCGTTGAACAGCTTCATCAAATTAATTGAAGCGAGATTGCATGCCGTATCGTCCAGGAACATATACTCCGAGCATGGATTGCTCGCATTGATCCGCCCCGACTGCGGACAGGTATGCCATTCATTGATCGTATCATCGAACTGAACGCCCGGGTCCGCGCATCGCCACGCCGCATAGCCGATCTGCTTCCAAAGCTCACGTGCCTTCAACGTCCTGTAAACCTTACCCGTCGTACGCTTGATCGTATCCCAATCGCCGTCCTTCTCTACCGCCTGTAAAAATTTGTTCGGCACGCGAACCGAATTATTCGAATTCTGCCCCGAAACCGTGTGATAAGCCTCCCCATTGAAATCATAATCCAGCTTCAGCTTCATCCTCTGAGCCACTTCCCGCTGTTCCTTCGGCAAATGCTTGATCCCCTCAATCAAACACGCCACCTTGATCTCCTCCCGAACCTTCCAATTAATAAACTCTTCGATGTCCGGATGATCCAAATCCAAACTGACCATCTTCGCCGCCCGCCGCGTCGTCCCACCCGACTTGATCGCTCCCGCCGCACGATCCCCGATCTTCAAAAAACTCATCAATCCCGACGACTTCCCGCCACCGGAAAGATTCTCATTTTCCCCACGAACCTTCGAAAAATTAGTCCCCGTCCCCGAACCATACTTAAACAGCCTCGCCTCACGCGTCCACAAATCCATGATCCCCCCCTCGTTCACCAGATCATCATTCACCGACTGAATAAAGCACGCATGTGGCTGCGGATGCGTGTACGCGTCCGTCGTCGCCTCAAGCTGCCCCGTCCTGGGATTCACATGCCAGTGCCCCTGCGAAGGCCCCGTTAACCCGTAAGCAAAATTCAATCCCGTATTAAACCACTGCGGCGAATTCGGCGCCGCCATCTGATGCAGAAGCATATACGCAAGTTCATCATAAAATGCCTCCACATCCTCATCCGTATCAAAGTACCCATGCTGTTTCCCCCAGTGCGCCCAACACCCCGCCAGACGATGCACCACCTGCCTCACCGACTTCTCCGGCCCAAGCACCGGCTTCCCATCCTCACCCAATACCACCTTCCCCAACTCATCCACCTGCGGCACCCCCGCCTTCCGAAAATACTTCGACGTCACAATATCTATCGCCAACTGCGACCACTCCGCCGGTATCTCCGCATCCTTCATCTCAAAGATCACCGACCCATCCGCATGCGCAATCCGCCCGACTCGCTTCTCCCACTTCACAGAAGCGAACACGTCCCCGCCGGCTTTTGTAAATCTGCGAATAATCTTCATCGTCTACTCCTGGCTTCCCTGCAATCCTCATCCCTTTTGATGTCTATCCCGGTCCTTCGAACAGACAAATTCAGACAAAACGAGACAAAAATGGACAAAAACAGACAAAACGGTACAAAAAACTCGAAACTTGAAACTCAATCAACTTTTGGCAAAGTCAAGCCGGGCTGATCCTGATACTTGCCGCGCTTGTCGGCATAACTCTTCTCGCAGACTTCTTCGCCACGTAAAAAAATGATCTGAGCAATACCTTCATTCGCGTAAATCTTTGCCGGCAAAGGCGTTGTATTCGAAATCTCAATCGTGATCTTCCCCTTCCACTCTGGCTCCAGCGGCGTCACATTCACGATAATCCCACACCGCGCATAAGTGGACTTACCAACACATATCGCCAGAACATCCCGTGGCACCTCAAAGCTCTCCACCGTTTCGCAAAGAGCGAAACTATTGGGAGGAATGAGGATATAACCGTTTTTCTCCGCGTGAACATCGACAAAAGAGCGTGGATCAAAGTTCTTGGGATCCACAATGGAAGAATTAACATTCGTAAAAACTTTGAAATGAGTCCCGACGCGTACATCGTAGCCGTAGCTGGTCACGCCGTAGGAAACCATCGAAGGGCGTTTGCCGCCCTTTTCGAACGGCTCAATCCGCACGTGCTTCTCAATTTGTCGATCACTCAAAATGCCCATTGCCGCCTGCTTTTATCGGACCTGGCGGCACCTCTACGGTCCGCCCGGCTGATTTGAATTTCACTTAACCCAATGCTAACAACCGACTTATCGGCCGTCACCACCCTCGCTTCCCGGCTTCCTGCCAAGAACCCAAAGGAGCATCGGAACAAACGAGCATCGTCCTTGAATGAATCTCCACAATACCACTATTACTGGTGGTGTCAACCACGGAATTTACTAAATCTTGACAAACATCTTTTCCACATCTTAACCACTTTGCCCATCTTAACTTGTGGTTCTCACAATTGTAGACCACTACCAATTGTGGATACGTTCATTTTTGAAAAAACGATGCGATTCTGTGGTATAATACGTCCCATGAGCTCTGATAAGACCGACAAACAAACATTTATCTCGTGTGTTGACAAGAGTTTAGAGCGTGAACTGTTGAGATGGTTCTGGCAGGCACGGCGGGAGATGCCCTGGCGGCAGACGACGGATCCCTACGCAATCTGGCTGAGCGAAATGATGCTTCAGCAGACGCAAATCGACACCGTTCGTCCGTATTGGTCTCGTTTTGTCTCAAAATATCCCGATTTATCTGCCCTTTCGTCCGCCAATTTGCAGGAAGTGCTCGCACTTTGGGCGGGTTTGGGGTATTACCGTCGGGCGCGGAATCTTCACGCGGCGGCGAAATTGATGATTGCGGAATTTGGGGGGAAAGTGCCGGAGAGTGTCGAGGAGTTGATGCGTTTGCCGGGCGTGGGTCGTTATACCGCCGGGGCGGTGGCCAGCATTGCGTTTGGCAAGGCGGTGCCGGTGGTGGATGGGAATGTGATGCGGGTTTTGGCTCGTTTGACGGGCAATGCCGCCGACATCGCTGAGCCTAAGAATGTTCAGTTTTTTTGGGAATTGGCTGAGCGTATGCATTCGAACTTGGCCATATCGAAACACAAATTACCTCAGCAAATCCCGGCTAAAGCCGGGGCTATATGGGTTCAGCGGCATCTGCATGGCGACCTCAATGAGGCGTTGATGGAACTGGGGGCGATGATCTGTACGCCGAGTTCGCCTTCGTGCCTGCTGTGCCCGCTTCGGCAGTCGTGTTGTGCGTTTGAGCAAGGGCGGCAGAACGAATTGCCGGTGAAGACGAAGAAGGGCAGGACGCCGGTGGTTCGAGCATTGGCGGTGGTGATTAGACGGTTTGCGGGTGGGGCCAGTGAGGTGCTGCTGATGCAGCGTCCGGAGGATGGACTCTGGGCGGATATGTGGGAATTTCCGGTGATCGAGGCACCAGCGGGAGCCCAGAGACTGCGAGCCCCGGGACTGCAGTCCCTGGGCTTGAGGGTGTCGGATGAAATCGGGCTGCGTTTGAAGGAGTTCGCTCTCTGCGGGCAGGTCCGCCATCAGCTCACGCATCGGCTGTTTGCATACACGGTTCTCTGTGCCACGGTTCAGGGAAAATCGGATGTTATCCGTCGACCGAACTGCCCGGGCAGTCACCTTCCCTATCGCACGATTCGCTGGGTTCCGTGGCCTTTGCCTAAGTCGCCCGCATTTCCGCTTGCTCGCGTCGTGCATAAAATAGCCGCAGTCGCTGATAGCGATATGAGACCTTCTAAAAACTAGCCACAGAGGACACGGAGGGCACAGAGATGTAAACAATATAGTTGTTTTTCTGTGTTCTCTGTGCCCTCTGTGGCTATTGTTGGTTTTTCGAAGGTCTCATGCGTTATTTGCTGGACTTGAGACCGGTTTTCATGCTCTAATAGGGTAAACAAGCGGTTGTTTTTTTCTCGAGTCGAGGAGCCCATGAGAAAAAGTCGAGCCTTTACGTTGATCGAACTCCTCGTTGTCGTGGCGATTGTTGCGTTGCTGATTGCCTTGCTGCTGCCTGCCCTCTCGAAAGCCCGAACAATAGCCAAGAAAAACAAATGCCTGGCGAACCTTCAAGGCATCGGGATAGCGATCAACGCGTACATGTCGCAGAACAACGACATCACGCCGGAGCAGTATTGGGTGATGATCCGCGCGACTGTTTTTGGTCCTAAGTGTACGGGCACTTTCGGCGGCGGCAATTATGTCGAGGGCGTATGGATCGAGCAGCTTGTGGCCGATGGATGCGCCCCCCAAATACGAAAGACTGGTGAGAGCGGGACCGGACTTGCACAATATGCGTTCTGCGGGCGAGGCATGTTTCTTTGCCCCAGTGCGGTCGATGGTAATGTGGGCATTACCCGTAACAATTACGACACCACAACCAACAACTACCAGTTTGCTGCCGTCGATCGGAGTATAACGCAGGACACTTACGGCTTAAACGCCTTTTTCTGCTCGAACATGGGTTACGATGGCAATGGGAATCGCGCTTATCCTCCGAGCATGGCTCCGGGCACGCCAGGCAACACAAAGGACACGGGTAACATTTCGAGTACCGATGGGAATCTCAGGCCCTACAGTGGCACAGCGATGCGTATTTACCGTGGCGGCCGCAACATGATCCCCGGCAGCATCATCGCCTACGACGGATGTGCTTTGGGGGCGAACAATGGTGTTTATATGTGTGCTGCTTCAGGACCTCAATACGGCCTGATGATGCGTCACTTTAACGCTCCGAACTATCTTTTCGGCGATGGGCATGCCGAATGGAGCAGTCAGTACCACAAACTCAAATCCGGCAGCTGCACCGCACTGCTGAATCCTGCTCAATGGCAACACCGCACAAACACGGGCGGCTTGCAGCCGTAGCCCGGGCGTAATCGTTCCTTATGCGAGGATGAGTTCGATGCGTGAAATGATTAACAAATATGCCTATCCTATCGCGGGTGCGGCTATTGCGTTGGCGATTGTGCTTTTTATTGTCAACAGCAGAAAAACCAGGCTTCCCACGGTGGAGGATCTCAAGGAGAGCAAGGCATTTTATGTCGATGAAGAGACCGGAGAGGAAGTTGTTCTTTCCGCCGACGAGTTGCCGCCGCGTATGGGAGCGAACGGCAAGCGTACGCTGGTAAGAGCTCGCAAGTACACGCGAGATGGCGGGAAGACGGTGACGACGGTTTATCTGGAGAAGTATTCGGATCAGGCAATTGAGGAATTGAAGACTGCCAGCGACACATACAAGATCGGACTTCTCGATCGTGGACTTTTTATCCGTCTGCCTGGCAAGGGGCATGAATGGGTGCCGAACAACAGCCCCGAGGCAGAGGAGATTCGCTCCACCCCGATCCCCGGCAATGGCCCGATTATTCAGGAAGTCCTGCCGCCCAAGTAGTGTAGTGCGGAACGGTACGACCTCGTCTTATTTTGCTGGACTTGAGACCGGTTTTCATGCTCTAATAGGGTAAACAAGCGGTTGTTTTTTTCTCGAGGAGCCCATGAGAAAAAGTCGAGCCTTTACGTTGATCGAACTCCTCGTTGTCGTGGCGATTGTTGCGCTGCTGATTGCCTTGCTGCTGCCTCAGCTCTCGAAAGCCCGTGATATAGCCAAAAGGGCTAAATGCCAGTCCAACCTCAAAGGCATTGGCTTTGCGATCAATGCGTACACGTCGCAGAATGACGAGATCATGCCGGAACGGAACTGGATGTTCCTTCGGGCGAACATGTTCGGGAAAGGCGTCCAAGGGAGATATAACTACGATTGGAATACCAACGATAATAAACAAGGCGATTTGGTTTGGAGCACGTGGGTGGAGCAACTTGTAGCCGATGGCTGCGCCCCGTTCATTCGAGTTTCGAGCGACTATGGTGTCGCCACCTACGGCCTTGGGCAATACGCGCTTTGCGGGCGCGGCATTTTCCGATGTCCCGCCTGGGATAATACGCTTGTCGGCGTTGCTAATGGCACGAACGACCAGCTTGGAGATGTCGGCACCGGCACTCCGAACGTCGGCTACGGTTTGCTTTGGAACATCAGCTCTTCTCTGTGTGAAATTAGCGGGCCTAATACAGGACGAGCTTACCCTCCGGGCATGGCAGGCCAAGTGGATCCGGGTAGCGTCTTCGCCACAATTAATGGTAGCCCTCCACTTTATGCTGGCTCCCCTAATGCACGGAAAATCTACCGGAGGAACGTCCATATGATCCCCAGCCACATCATCGCTTACGATGGCTGGGTTTGTCGGAACAATAACAACCCATGGAATGCTGGCCCCCAATACGGTATCTACAAGCGACACTTTGGCGCCCCGAACTATCTTTTCGGCGATGGACATGCCGAATGGAACAATCAATACCACCTGCTTAAAGCCAATGGGACCCTCGCAGATCCCGCGATGTGGCAACACTACCAACCTCCTGGTAACACTTTGTCGCCATAGCGGTTTTGATCCTTGTCCTTTTTATTTTCCCACCTCCCCATGGAGTATTGGTCCGATGCGTGAACTGATTAACAAATATGCCTATTATATCATTGGCGTAGCCGTTGTGGGGGTGCTCCTGCTGATCATCTTCCGTGGCAAGGGCGTAGAGTCCGGTCGGGCAGCAACCAACAAGGCCTTCTACGTCGATGACGAAACCGGCGAAGAAAGCACCATCGCCACTGATGAATTACCGCCTCTTCTGGGAAAAAACGGCAAGCCTACGCTCGTGAAAGCCATCAAATTCACCACCGACGGCGGGAAAACTGTCAAGATTGCCTACCTCCTCAAATATTCCGATCAGACCCTTGCCGAATGGAAGTCCCTCACGCCCGAGTATGACTTTCGCAAGGCAGATCTTCTCGACCATGGTCGCCTCATTCGCCTGCCGGGCGAGGGCCAAAAGTGGGTGCAGGTCGACAGTCTCGAAGCACAAGAGATACTCGCCACCTCGATTCCCGACAGTGCCTCGGCTAAAACAGTCTGGCCCTAATAGTTTGTCGGTGATGCGTTTTGAGCTGGATTTGAGACCGTCTTTCGTGCTTTAATAGGGGAAGTATGCGGTTGTTTTTTTCTCGGGGGCCACATGCGAAAAAGCCGGGCTTTTACGTTGATCGAACTTCTCGTTGTCGTGGCGATTGTTGCGTTGTTGATTGCGTTGCTGCTACCGGTCCTCTCGAAAGCCCGCGCGGTGGCCAAGCGGACCAAATGCCAGGCGAACCTTCAGGGCATCGGTATTGCGATCAACGCGTACATGTCGCAGAACAGCGGCATCACGCCGGAACAATATTGGGTCAAGCTCCCCACGAGTCTTTTTCGGCCCGGTGCTTCAGGTTATATCTCCGGGGTGTGGGTGGAGCAACTTGTGGCCGATGGCTGTGCCCCCGCCTATCGTCCCAACGCCAAGTCGGCAGCGGGCGCCATGCAATACTCTGATGATAATCAGTATCCATTTTGCGGGAAGGGCATGTTCCTGTGCCCCAGTGCGGTGGACGGGAATATCGGTCTTGGTGGCGGTTATGACCCCACAATCTCTTCCCTGTCCCTGGTCGCTGTCGGCCGCAGTAACACGAGCGACGGCTACGGCGTGAATGCCAACTTCTGCTCGAACTTGGGTTACGATGGCAGTGGGAATCGCGCTTACCCTGTGGGTAGGGTAACAGGCCAAAAGGACCCGGATAACATCAATAGCACCACTGATAGTCCAAGGTTCTACGATAGTACTCCACAGCGAATCTACCGTAGCAACAAAAATATGATTCCCGGCCACATCATCGTCTACGATGGTTGTGCCTTTGCGTCCGACGGTGGCATGTATTATCCTTCCGGGCCAGACTGGGGCCTGATGATGCGGCACTTTAATGCTCCGAATTATCTTTTCGGCGATGGCCATGTCGAATGGAGCGATCAATACCACCAACTGAAATACCGCGTCAGCAATGGGGCGGTGACTGGTTACCTTGTGGGCAAGAATGCCGTGATGTGGCAACACATCACGAACACTGGCGATTTAAGTCCGATGCAGTATCCGTATCAGAATTAGCCAGATATGTCGTGGCCGTCGGAGTGATGTTCCTGTGCGGCTTTGATTTTTTTCACTTTCTTCAAGCGAGTACTTGTTCGATGCGTGACCTGATCAACAAATACGCTTATCCCATCGCCGGCGTAGCGATAGTGCTTGCGATTTTGCTCTTCATTTTCAATCACAAGAAATCCATTATCCTGACGGAACAGGATGTCAAGGCCATCAAAACTTTTTACGTGGATGATGAAACGGGAGAGGAAGTGGTTCTTCCCGCCAACGAATTGCCGCCTCGCATGGGAAAAAACGGGAAGCCAACCCTCGTAAAGGCCCACAAATTCACCCGCGATGGCGGACAGACGGAAGTGATCGCTTATCTGGAGAAGTATTCCGATGAAGCTGCGGCGGCATTGAAGTCCATGCCTGATAGCGACTCGGGCAAGCCGGGTCTGCTCGATCATGGGCGTATGATCCGCTTGCCTGGCGAAGGCCAAAAGTGGGTGCCGATCGACAGTCCGGAAGCGGAGGCTATCCGTGCCACCCCGATTCCCGGCGACGGCCGACTCGAAGAAGTCAGGCCCAAGTAGCTTGTCCGTTTAGTTATTAGTTATTAGTTTATGAGTTATTAGGGATTGGGGATCCAAAACCTGTCCCTAACAAACTGGTAGCCAGTAACTCCATTGGAGCTTTCATGCCCTTGACTTCCGCACAGGTTCGACAGCAGTTCATTGATTTTTTCGTTAAGGAACATGCGCATATGTTTGTGCCGTCGTCGCCGGTGGTGCCGCATGAGGATCCGACGCTGCTTTTTGCGAATGCGGGGATGAACCAGTTTAAGCCGTACTTTTTGGGGGCTGCCGCGAGTCCGAGGGAATGGGGGGGACGCGTGGCGAATACGCAGAAGTGCATCCGGGCTGGTGGGAAGCACAACGATCTTGACGACGTCGGACGATCACGGCGGCATCATACTTTTTTTGAAATGCTCGGGAACTGGTCCTTCGGTAACTACTTCAAGCAAGGGGCCATCGAGATGGCGTGGGAACTGCTCACGAAAGTTTTCGGGCTTGATCCCAGGATTCTGCATGTCTCCTGCTACGAAGGGGCTCCGGGTATTTTGAAAGATACCGAAGCGTCCGACATCTGGCGAAAAGTCGCGAACTGGGAACAATACGGGCTTCGCTCCGACGACCACATTCATTACTTTGGGAAAGATAATTTTTGGGAGATGGGCGATACGGGGCCTTGCGGTCCGTGCACGGAGATCTATATTGATCGCCGTCCCGAGGCGGAGATTGAGGCGGAGCGAGCGGCCAAACGCCGGGCTCCCGTCAACGGGGACGATCCGCGCGTGATGGAAATCTGGAACCTGGTTTTTATCCAGTACAACCGCGATGCTTCCGGCAAACTCACCACGCTGCCCGCCCAGCATGTTGATACCGGCATGGGGCTTGAACGTCTCTGCCAGGTCCTGCAAGGCAAGGACGACAACTATGCTACGGATTTGTTTACGCCCATTTTCGATGAGATCGGGAAGCTTTCCGGGCGGAAGTATGCGGGTCAGTTTCCGCCGACGAATGCGGCGGATCCTGTGCTCGAGGCGGCGAATCCGCAGCTCCGTACGGATATCGCGTTCCGAGTGATCGCGGATCATCTTCGGTGTCTGACCTTTGCGCTTACGGATGGTGCTGTTCCCAGTAATGAAGGGCGAGGTTATGTTCTTCGGCGCATTCTTCGACGTGCTGTTCGTTTCGGCCGGCAGAACTTGAACCTTCACGAGCCATTCCTCTACAGCCTCGTTCCCGTTGTCGTTCAAACGATGGGCGATATGTTTCCCGAACTCAAGAAAAATCCGCGGCAGATCATCGACATCATTAAAGAGGAAGAACTTTCCTTTATTAAAACGCTCGACCGCGGCATCGAGCTTTTCGAAGAAGCCGCGGGAAGGAGCCAGCCCCCCCCCCCCGTAGCCAGAAGCCAGAAGGGAGAAATTTCAGCCGAGGATGCCTTCAAGCTTTACGATACTTACGGTTTTCCGATCGACCTGACCCGCATCATGGCGGAGGAGCGTGGCATGGGCGTCGATCTTGCCGGTTATGACAAGCTGATGGAAGAGGCGAAGGACCGATCCCGCGCCGCGGATAAAGGCGTTGGCAATCCGGTCTACGATCTTCCGCCAGGGATTCTCGACGAATTGCACAAGCTCAATGTGCAGCCTACCGATGACAGCCAGAAATACAGCCGTGCCACCGCGCAAGCGACCGTTCGCGGCATCTGGACCGGCCGGTATCTGGAACAATATGTCGATGTGAGCGATACACGTCCCAATGAACCGGTGGCTATCATTCTGGATAAGACCAATTTTTACGCCGAAATGGGCGGACAGATCGGCGACTCCGGCGAACTGTGCTCCAACTCCCACATCGTCTTCATCGTCGAAACCACTCGTATCATCGGCGGCTACGTCCTGCACATCGGACATCTCAAATCCGGCAGGCTCGCGGTTACTGATTCCGTCACCGCCCACGTGATGGGCGGCCGCGAACGCATTGAGAAAAATCACACCGCGACCCACATGGCGAACTGGGCTCTCCGTCAGGCCCTCGGCGATCACGTGACCCAGAAAGGCTCGCTCGTCGACGCCGATAAACTTCGCTTCGATTTCCAGCATCCCAAAGCGATGAGCGATACTGAAATCGCCCAGGTAGAAAAACTTGTGAATACGTGCATTGATCGGAAGTTGCCGGTTTATGCGGAGGTCGCGCCACAGGAAAAGGCTTTGAAGATTCACTCGCTTCGCGCGATTTTTGGCGAAAGATATCCGCCGATGGTCCGCGTCGTGACCATTGGCGTTCCGCTTGGAGACCTCCTTGCCAACCCCAATAATACGGACTGGAAAAATTACTCCATCGAATTCTGCGGCGGTACGCATTTGGCCAATTCCGCTGACGCGGAGCGATTTGTGATCACTTCCGAAGAATCTGTCAGCAAAGGTGTCCGCCGCTTTGTCGCCCTCACCGGCAGTGTTGCGAAAGAATCCCTCACACAGGCCCAGGTCATCGATTCTCTGCTTGCATCGTCGCGAACCGTTCCCGGAGCAAACATTCCTCTCCAAATCAGTGCCATTCAAAAAGCCATCAGCTGCAGCACCCCTCCTCCTCCTCTTCTCGCCAAACGCCGCGCCCAGGCCGCCATCGCCGAACTCCAGGACCGCCACAAAAAATGGCAGCGCTCCAGCGCTGAAAAAGCTGGGGGAGGGTCGGACTCCGCTCTCAAGTTCGATCCCGAATCGCTGCTCTCCGGTGCTCAGTCCATCAACGGCATCACGCTGATCGTCGGTCGTGTGCCCGACGCCAACGCCGATACGCTCCGTAGCGTCTGGGACTGGCTGAAGAAAAAGCATCCGCAGCAGAACCTCGCGGTACTGCTCGCCAGCGAATTCGTTGATACTGATAAGGATGGGAATAAGCTTCCTGCGAAGGCGAACCTGCTCGCTGCCGTCGGCGATCCGCATATTGATAAGATCAAGGCGGGTGACTGGATCAAGGCGGTGGCGCCGGTGGTTGGAGGTTCGGGCGGTGGGCGGCCGCAGTTGGCGATGGCCGGCGGTAAGGAGCCCGCGAAGATTAACGAGGCACTGGAAGCGGCGCGGGTTTTTGCAGCCAAGAAACTCGCATAACGTGGCCGAGCAAACCACGAATCCATATAGCCCCGGCTTTAGCCGGGGTTATATGAACGATCGCAGTGCCAATCCGCAATCTGACGAACTGGGTATTCCCTTAACTCCTGTTGCTTGGCGTTCTGCACAAACAACAAATCGGTCCCTACGGGACCGATTGGGCAGGCGCCCGTCGAAATAAGAGGAGTTAAAGCAGGGCAAACGCATTTGGAGTTCAGAGCCGCGACCGTCAGGGAGCGACCCGCGTTATTCACACATTGCCGCGAGGTCGCTCCCTAACGGTCGCGGCTCTGATGGTCAAATGTGTTCGCCCTGGGAGTTAAAGGAATACCCAGTTCTTACGATTGCGGCTCCGTTCCCCAGCGATTAACCTGCACGCATCTCGCGTTTCAATGGCGGACTCACGATGGAAAATCTCCGTAACGGCATGGTTCTCGTCGTCGGCGTCCTGCTGGTGCTCGCTCTGGCTTATCGGTATTACAGTGCCTTCATCGCGGCCAAGGTTCTCGCCCTTGATCCTCGCCGCCCTACGCCCGCTCATACGATGCGTGATGGACAGAACTACGATCCCACGAACAAGTGGGTTCTTTTCGGGCATCATTTTGCGGCGATTTCCGGGGCGGGGCCGCTGATCGGGCCGGTGCTCGCGGCACAGTACGGATACCTTCCGGGATTGCTCTGGATACTCATCGGCGTTTGCCTCGCTGGGGCTGTGCAGGATTTTGTGGTGCTCGGGCTCTCCATTCGACGCGGCGGTAAGTCACTGGCTCAAATCGCTTACCAGGAGATTGGACCTGTAGCCGGAACTGCTGCCACCATCGGGATTCTCTTTGTTCTGATTATTGCGCTGGCGGGGTTGGGGAAGGTCGTTGTCAAGGCGCTCGGCGGTGAGCCGGTCGTTTACCCGGTCGGCACGAAATTCGTTGCCGGTGAATTCCGATCCATCTCACTTCGCCATTCCTATGACAATGTCTATATTTATCGCATTCCCAAGGGAACTGCCGTCGAATATCCCAATGGCGTGAAGATCACGGTCGCTAACGAATTCGATCTGGAGACCCATCCGACGGATCGCGGCTATCCCGTCCGGCTCGACGTTTCCGGCGTCAGACCCGGCGCCGCCATTGAGGTTAGGCCGAATATCGATGCTCGGTACAACGTCAGCGGGTCCGCGTGGGGAGCGTTCACGATCTTTCTGACAATCCCGATCGCCCTGTTCATCGGGGTGTATATGACACGCATTCGCAAGGGGAAGGTGCTGGAGGCGTCGATCATCGGGGCGCTGCTGACGCTGGGGGCTGTCTGGCTCGGAGGCATCGATCAGGCGGACAATCCGATCACCATCATCCGGAATTACTTTAACCTTTCCGAAAGCAATGTCGCGCTGGCGATGGCGATTTACGGATTCATCGCGGCTGTCCTGCCGGTCTCCGTGCTGCTGTGTCCGCGCGATTATCTCTCGGCCTTCCTGAAGATCGGCACCGTCGCCATGCTCGTCGTCGGCGTGATCCTCGCACGCCCCATCCTGCACGCACCGGCTATCAACGACGTGTTCATCAAAGGCGGTCCGACCGTTTCCGGCAATATTTTTCCCTTCCTCTTCATCACGATCATGTGCGGTGCGGTCTCAGGATTCCACGCTTTGATCGCCTCCGGCACCACGCCGAAGATGATCGATAATGAGAAAGACGCCCGTGTCATCGGCTACGGCGCGATGCTCGTGGAAGGGCTCGTCGGTATCGTCGCGCTCATCGCCGCGGCCAGCCTCCCTGCTGCACAGTATTACCATATGAATACAGCTGCCGCTGATTTGCCGAAGTATCAGCGGCAGATTCTTGAGCTTGATGCGGCCTCGCCGGGCAAGCAGTCGCTGGCTGATGTTGAAATTGCGGTGAAGGAGAACCTGACGGGTCGCACCGGCGGAGCGGTCACACTGGCCGTCGGAATGGCCAGGATTTTCGACGATGCCGCCAAGGGACTCACTTCCAATCGGGACCTGATCAAGAAGTTCGAAGAGTTGATTCCTTATTGGTATCACTTTGCGATCATGTTCGAGGCACTTTTCATTCTCACCACCATCGATGCGGGGACCCGCGTCGGACGATTCCTTCTGCAGGAAACGATGGGCAAGTGGATTCACCCGAAGCTTGGCCAAACGGCGTGGTGGCCCTCCACGATTCTGGCGACGGCGCTTGTGGTCGGGGGGTGGTATTACTTTATCAACTCGGAATCATTCAACGCGATCTGGCCGATGTTTGGGGTGTCCAACCAGATGCTTGCCGTGATCGCGTTGTGCGTTGCGACAGTTGCGTTGATCCGTGGCGGCAAAGGCAGGTATGCATGGGTCACACTGGTTCCCATGATCGCGCTGACCGTCACGACGCTGAGCGCCGCGGTCATGCTCGAAATCGGCTTTTACAGCAAGTTTGTCAAGGCGGCCAAGACCGTCGAATGGGTCAACCCTCTCGTCGGCGGCGTTCTGATCCTCGGCATCGTCGCCTGCACCGCCGTCATTATGGTCTGTGCCCTCTTCCATCGCCGCCACCCCATCAGCCCGAATTCCCCTGACTTCCCCGGCACGTTTGTCAGCACAGACAATTTGGGGTGACATATCTGATTTTGTTTTTCAGGTTTCAACGATGCAATTTTTCCTCCATGGCGGCATTCATCCCGATACTCAGACTGCACTGCTCAAAAACAAGCATGTCTGTCACACCCTGCTTGAGTTCGCGGAAGATTCTGCCGCGTCTGAAGAGATGGTGAACGATCCGATGCGATTTGTGCCACTGCTTGCGAAAAAACAGTGGAACCTGATCACGACCGACGCGGATTTCGTCCGGCAACTTTACGAGCACAAGATCGCTTTCGACGGGATCATCGTCCAGATCGTTGAATCGCCGGCGGACGATCCGCGTATGCAGATAACGGCAATCCCACGACTCTTCGAACGCTATCCGCGGTTGACGCCGCGGCGGCTGTACATGGTGACGCGAAGCCGCGTGAAAATCCGCCAGTTGCCGGGGGCCGCGCAAGCGGATTGAGTAATTGGGGTAATTGCGTTAAATAGGACGGTCGAAAGCAAATCCCGGCTAAAGCCGGGGCTATATGGGTTCATCAGAGGTTTCTCATGTTTGAACTTTCCGAATCTGCCGCACCTGATTATCTCCGTCGTAGCGGCCGTGCCTCCGGGGCGGAGTTGCTGATTCAGTCTCTTTCCGGCGGCGTGGCGAATGTGGTGCTGAAGGTGTTCGACACCGGTGCTGGGCCGAAGGTGGGGAGCGATCTGCGGTCGCCGGCGCAGATTAAGAATAACAAGCCGGATGCTCGGCCGCATCAGGGGCATTGCTTTGTGCTTAAGCAGCCGCTGGGGAAATTCAAGACGCAGGCGGAATGGCTGGTGGATATCGATCGCGGCAAGGTGGAACGCGATTCGATGATTCTGCTCGCGTCACTCCTGCCACAGGGCTCCATTCCCGAAGTGCTCTGGTACGACGATGACAATTATATTCTGGCGATCGAATGCGCTCCGGTTGGATCGGTGATCTGGAAAAAGGCTCTGATGGACGGACATGTTTCGATGGATGCCGCCGTCCAGGCGGGTATGCTTCTGGCGATGATGCATTCGTCCACGCATAACGATCCTGCGGTCAAAAAACGCTACGGCGATCCCAAGTTTTTCATTCAGCAGCGTGTGGATCCGTACCTGCATCACACGGCCGGGAAGCATCCGGAAGTTGCCCCCCTGCTCAACGGACTGGGTGAGAAATTGCTGGGCGTGCAGCATTGTCTTATTCATGGGGACTATTCGCCGAAGAATATTTTTCTCGTCCCCGACGACGGCCAGGATCCCTCTGAAAACGCGAAACGCGAAACGCGAAACGCGAAACTTCATCTCATGATTCTCGATTTCGAGGTTGCCTTCTTCGGACATGCAGCTTTCGACGTTGCTACACTTATCAATCATTTTCTGCTCAAGGGGTTCATGCATCACAGGAAATGGCGGCCGTTCATGATGATGGCGGATGATTTCTGGCAGACTTACCGCAATACCGCGGCTCCGGAGCTTGTTCGCGCTACTGATGATATCGGCGGACATCTGCTAGGCGCTCTTATGCTGGCGCGAGTCGATGGGAAGTCGCCTGCGGAGTATTTGCTTCCGCATCCGGAGATTTGCAATCAGGTTCGCAAGGCGGCCATCGATATCCTTTCGCAGAAGGACGCGACCCTCGACCACGCGATGGATACGGCGTCCGTGCATTTTGATGAGCCAGAATAGCTAAATATTGGGTGATCTGGTCATTGGGTGATCGAACTGGCTCTGGATAACCGACTCACTGGCCTCGGCAGGGGTCACAGCCTTTGCCCACGGCGGCGCGGCTGCCGCCGCTTGCCGTGGGCTAAAAGTTTCCGGCCCCTACCGGGGCCAACCTTCGCGTGTCATTTTATGATTCGCCATAGTTTCATTTGTTCGAATCGTACTTTGCAGATCCAGACGCACAGGCCGATGTGGCCTTCGTGGTAGGGGTGCGGATCGTTGAAATCGTAGACAAATGTTTTCTCGTCGATATATAATTTGACGTGGCCATCGCGGATGACGAAGGTGAACTTGTGCGGCTGGCCGTAGGTCATGTAGGGGACGATGTTCTGCGCGTCCTGGACTTTGTCGTAGCCCGGGCTGCGGCGGAGGCGGGCCCAGTTTTGCGGGGGGCGGTCGTCCCAGACGATGGTGTTGAAGTAGGAATGCCAGTGGTCGTCGCCCATGCCGTTCCAGCCGGTCTTGAGGTATCTCGGATAGTCTTCGAGGAAATTTCCACCGGGGGGGGCGTCGGCACGGATCCAGAAGTTGAAGTTGTATTTGCTGTCGAGACCTTTGCCGTCGGCGCCGTGCTTGGTGGCGTGGAAGCGGTCGGTGAGGGCCTGGTCGTGCGGTAAGCGTGTGGCGGTGATTTCCCAGGCGAAATCACCCTTGATTTTTTCTTTCAGGAAGATCGACGGGCTGCCGGAGAGCCATTCGCCTTCCACGCCGCCGTTGTTGACGAGCCATTTGCCCATTTCATCGCGAATGGCCCAGCGATCGAGGTTGGCGAAGTTCTCTTCGATTGCCAGTTCGACTTTGTAGGAGTCGTTACCGAGTTTCTTTATTTCAGACATGTTTATCCTTTTATTTTGTGAAGCCTGATCCCGGCTAAAGCCGGGGCTATATGGCAATGGCACTGCCATACTATACCCCGTTGCGATCAGCATGTCTTGGTCGTGTCATGAGCGGATAGTGGTGGCGGCGGCGTTTGATCACCCTCGGTTCGATTCGGCCGGGTCGATTCGCCACGCGATTGGCGGCGATGCGGACGAACATGTTCCGGCAATGTCCCACAAGGTCGCGGCAGCCGCC
>Ga0123357_10001205_pt1 | contig 27037 bp, 25 predicted proteins | sample TergutEmb28metaG_FD_89873 | JGI IMG/M metagenome (GOLD analysis project Ga0123357, IMG submission 89873) | Embiratermes neotenicus P4 segment gut microbial communities from Petit-Saut dam, French Guiana - Emb289 P4 | ecosystem: Host-associated > Arthropoda: Insects > Digestive system > Gut ...
AAACATTGCCGCCAGCAATGACTGGCCATTTGAACGTTCGGGCGACAATGAACTGACGATCATTTCCCAGGGCCAATGGACAGACTACCAGCTCTCCTTCACCTGGATGAACGAGATCGAGGCACTGCATCTGGCATGTGCCTTCGACATGAAAATCCCCGTGGCCCGCCGGGCGGAAGTGCAACGCCTGGTGGCAGCGGTCAATGAACAGCTCTGGATCGGTCATTTTGACCTCTGGACCCAGAATGGGGTTATAATTCACCGTCAGGCTCTGGTGCTGCCGGGCGGGCTGTCGGCGTCGGCCCTGCAATGCGAGAGCATGTTGAGGGGTGCCATTCACGCCTGCGAGCGCTATTATCCGGCCTTCCAGTTTGTGGTCTGGGCCGGCAAATCCACCAGTGAGGCCATGACCGCCGCGATGTTCGATACCCAGGGCGAGGCGTGAGGTCGCTGCGACGAAATCTGCGTGGATACGCCCGGTCCACGCCGGTTCGCTGATATATTCAATGCTTGAGAAAAACACGCTTCATCGCATCCAGGGCCGGATCCTGCTCGCAGGCGCTGGCAAAATGGGCAGCGCAATGCTGGGCGGGTGGCTGGCGCATGGGCTGGAGCCCCGCTGCATCGCCGTCATCGAGCCCTCCCCCTCTGCGGAGATCACAGCCCTGGCCGCAAGCGGCATTGAAATCAATCCCGATCCGGCCGGGATCGGTGCCATTGAGGCCCTGGTTGTGGCGGTCAAACCGCAATCCTTCCCGCAGGCCGCGGCCAGGCTGCGGCAATTCGTCTCCCACAGCACCGCGGTGGTGTCGATCATGGCCGGGATCCGGATCGTCGCACTGCGCGAAGCCTGTGGCGGCGCTGTCATCCGGGCCATGCCCAACACCCCGGCGGCGATCGGCCGCGGCATCACGGTCGCGGTGCCCGCGGCGGATGTCGACAGCGGGCAACGGGAGCTTGCCGACGCCCTGCTGTCGGCACTGGGCGTGGTCGAATGGGTTGACGATGAAGGCCTGATGGATGCCGTGACTGCCGTTTCCGGCTCCGGTCCGGCCTATGTCTTCCTGTTCGCCGAAGAACTCACCCGCGCTGGCATCGAGGCCGGGCTGCCCGAGGCGCTGGCCGCGCGGCTGGCCTGCGAAACCGTCGCCGGCGCCGGGGAACTGCTCCATCGCTCAAAGCTCCCCCCCGACACCCTGCGCCGGAATGTGACCTCGCCGGGCGGCACCACTGCCGCCGCCCTGGATGTCCTGACCGGGGAACCGGGCTTGCGGAACCTGATGATCCGCGCCACCGCCGCTGCCGTGCGGCGCTCACAGGAACTGGCGGGCTGAGCCTCGCCCGCCGCAAGAACCATCTCAACCCTGCGAGCCGCCCGAGGACCGCAAGCCTGGCGCACCACGACAGCGCCGCCTGGCCTTGCGCCGTTCACCGCAAACGGCATCACCGCCTGGTTTGCGGGAACCCGCCGGTCAGAGCCGCCAGCCCGCCAGAACCGACAGCCTGAAGCTTGAGGGTCAAACCTGCAGGCATCGCCGCGATTGACCGCCACAGGCCTGGCGCCGGCGCGGTTCGCAGGCAGGTCCTGCGGCCTGTCGGATCCCGTCCATCCTGCTCTTTCCGGATCCAGGCGGAAGGCCGCCGGCGCCATCCCTGACATGCCCCTATTCGAAAACCGCCATGACGCCGTCATCACCGGAGCGCCGCGCACATCTGCGCAGGTTGCGCAACACCACCACCGCGACGATGACGACCAGCATTACGGCAAGCACGGGGGGAATCCTCCCGACCAGGAAATAGACCATCCTGTAATCTGTAAAAAGCCGCAACTTCCACTCCCACCACAGGCTGGAAGGGAGATCCAGGAGCCCCGTCAGCAACTCAAAAGCGGGAAAATAGATGTAGGAGACCAGGATCAGGATCAGGTTTCTGCCGGGAGTGGCGATGAACGCGATGATGAGCGCGATGGTGCCAACGCGCCAGGGGGCGAGCTTCGTCAGCCTCACACTGCGTCGGATGCTGGCGATGGGGTCGGATCTTTCAATCACACATGCGGCGATACTGGTGCCGAGCCATGTTGCAATGAAGATCGCGGGGAGTACAGCAGCGTCCCACAACCAGGGATAGAGAAAGAGCCCCCCCGACAGCCTGTCCTGCACCCTCACTGCGATGAAAGGCGCGAGAACCGCCACAACGACGATAACAAGCGTGCCTGATAGCGGAAAGAAGCGCTGCCGCGCCCGCATCAGGCTCCGGATGAGGGGGAAGCGCTTGCCTTCGAGAACCTGATCGGCCCCCGAGGCGATCACACCGATACTGAAGACGATGAACGCGATGGTGGTGAGGTCTTTGAGGATCGATATCCACAGCGGGGCCTGTCCAACGCCCTTGCCAAAGGCGGCCGTCGCCATCACCTCCAGCAGGGCGAAGAAGACATACGTGAACAGAAACAGCCGGATGCCGGCGCTGCTGGCACAAACGGAAAATGTCTGGCGCACCACAGGCCAGATGCGAAAGCCGGTGTCGGGTCCGCCTTGTTCCGCACTATCCGTTGTCATTCCGTGTCCCTCGCTCGCCGATGACCGGCACCCCTTCGCATTTATCCCTTCGCCGGCCCGACACCTTTTTTTGCGGATCTGACAAAGCGTCCAGGGATTGTCCACAGATCCACAAATCCGGAAAGTGCCCATCCGGAACCCGAGCCGCCAGGGAGGGCCGCCGGCAGAAGACAGCTCCGCGCGCGCTGCGCAAAGCCGGGGCACTGCCAGAGGAGCCTGAACCCTGAACCGGCTTCGGATCCGGATCCCTGTCACCTTGCGGTCTCGTGCTGCCGGCGGCCGCATGAGAAACCCCACTGCCATGTGCGAGGCACGGAAATTCCGCAGGCGAGGCAGACGACATTGGAGCGCGCAGCAGGCGGCGTGCCGGGATTGACGCGTTCACGCGTCCGGGCCGCGGTCATCCGCTCCCGGCGTTCGAAAGATGGTAACTGCCCAGGTCCGACAGGGGGGCAGTTCACTCGGCTCGAAATCCGGGAAAAACTGCGCCTTTCCAACCAGTCGGCTTTCAGTTCCCGCGGCCGGTATGGAGAACCGACGCAGGACGGCGCTGCGACGATGCTCGTCATCCGGCCGGCGGCTGGAGCCGCTCCGGCAGCGATCCGTCCGCCTCTATTCGCAGATCACATCGTGGCGCGCCAGCACCTCGCGCACGCGACCTACGAGTTCGTCCTCGGCGCAGGAAAACTGCGCCGGACGACTCTCGCGCCACTCCTGGTTGGAGGCGATGGCGGCAGCCGCCTTTGCGCCTTCGATCAGGTCCTTGATCTGCACCTGCGCCCGCGCCTTCTCGTCGGAGCCCTGGATGATGACACAGGGCGCGTTGCGGCGATCGGCATATTTGAGCTGATTGCCCATGTTTTTCGGGTTGCCGAGGTAGAGTTCGGCCCGAATCCCGGCATGGCGCAACCGCGCTACCATCTGCTGGTAGTCGGCCAGGCGCTCGCGCTCGAACACGGTGACCACCACCGGCCCGGGCCGGGCCTGGTCGTCGAATTTTCCGAGCTGGGTCAGCGCCGCCTGCAGCCGCGAGACCCCGATGGAAAAGCCGGTCGCCGGCACCGGCTCGCCCCGGAAACGCGACACCAGACCGTCATAGCGCCCGCCGCCGCCAACCGAGCCGAAACGCACCGGACGGCCTTTGTCATCCCTGGTGTCGAGCAGAAGTTCAACTTCGAACACCGCACCGGTGTAATATTCGAGCCCGCGCACAATCGAGAGGTCGATGCGGATGCGATCCTCGCCATACCCCGCCGCCCTCACCAGGGCCATGATCTGGTTGAGTTCCTGGCGTCCCTGGGCGGCAATCGGGCTGGCGCCGCCGGTGGCGCCGGCGTCCCACGCCCCTTCGATGGTCGCGATCACCAGCGCGATGGCGTCCTCGCCCAATCCCGCGCCGGGGGCGACATCGCCCGACTCATCCTTGCGACCCGGCCCGAGCAGGTCTCTCACCGCCTCACGGCCCAGCCGGTCGAGCTTGTCGATGGCCCGCATCACCGTCAGCCACTGCAGATCATCGGTGATGGCGAGCGTATCGCGCACACCGTCAAGCAGCCTGCGACTGTTGAGCCTGACCACGTAGCTGCCGCGCGCAATGCCCAGCGCCTCCATGGTGTCGGCCGCCATCATGCACATTTCCGCATCGGCCGCAGGCGAAGCCGAACCGACCGTATCGGCATCGAACTGCATGAACTGGCGGAAGCGCCCGGGGCCCGGCTTCTCATTGCGGAACACGTCGCCGACCCGATAGCTGCGATAGGGCTTGGGCAGGGTCTCAAAATTTTCCGCAACATATCGGGCGAGCGGTGCCGTGAGGTCGTAGCGCAGGCTGACCCATTGATCGTCGTCCTGGAACGAGAACACGCCCTCATTGGGCCGATCCTGATCCGGCAGAAATTTGCCCAGAACATCCGAATATTCAAAGCCTGGCGTTTCCACCGGGTCGAAGCCGTAGCGTTCATAGACGACGCGGATTTTTTCCAGCATCCGCCGTGTCGCCACGATTTCCCGGGGACCGCGATCGGCAAGCCCGCGGGGCAGCCGCGGGCGCGGCCGGGCAGCTTTCGTCTCTGACGTGATTCTGGATTTTGCGCTCATTTCAGGCGTTCGTCCCTTTGCGCCGCGGAAACTTCAAGGCAACGGGGTATAGGGTGACATCGCGGTTTTGACAATTGATTGCGCGTCTGGCGCAGGTTCGGCGGATCGAATCCGCCGCACCAGCCATCCTGCGGCGATCCGGTGCGATGGCGCTGTCACCGAGGTCAAAGGGGGTGGCCTCAGCGCCTCAGCGCACAGGATCTCATGGTCAGTGCGGCTGTTGCCACGCCCGGATCTTCCTCCCTCTTGAGGACAAGCTGCGCTCATCTTTCAGCCATCCGGCGAATTGAGACCTGAGACCGCACCGCTCCGCACGCCTGGTGACAGCCGCCCCGGATGCAGATTTTCCCTGCACCCGATCACGACCTGCCAGGAGTTCCGTCTGGAGATCGCGGCTGAAGGCCAATCACGAGCCGGACCTGCCCGGTTCCAGGAGAAAGGGAACTCATGCCGATCGGAGAAAAACCCTCGCCCCTGCCCTGCAACCGGCACCAGAAACGGACCCCGAGCCTTGCCACAACCTTGCCGGGTCGGAACCCGGTTCCGGGCAGGGACCGCCTCCTCATGGTAACATCCTACCAGGTTCCCGCCATTTTTTTTCTTTCTGTTATTTCCGGGTTTTGCTTCCTTTTTCTCCCCCTCCCTGGACGACACGTGCTCTCGACTCGCAACTGCAATATAATGCATTGAACCATTTCTCCGCAGCGCCGGGCAGCATTCGGTTGAGCGCCCCCCTTTTTACCTTCTACTCAATTGTTACATCTAACTTTTTGACATTTTTGGCGAACTGGCAGGCGCTTTCCGCCTCCCGCAGGCGAGGAAAGATAATGGGCCCCTGGAATTCAGAGGGTATTTCTGATCCGGCCCAGGGTGCCTATTTCATCGATTTCCCGGCTCACGGCAGAAAGGCGCATTCAAATGCCTTTCAGGAAAATTGTGTTATAATGAAATGGGCCTGGCATCAAAAGCGTGGGGCGCGCTGGAGGGAGTGGCGACATGAGTATGTGGGACGAGCAAGACCCCTTTGAACCACAGGACCGCGACAGGACACGGACAAGATTTGCTCCACGCCAGGAGCGCTTCCCGAAACCGCAGCCGGCCATGCCACCTCTTGATCGCACGGAGCGCATTCCTGTGCGCGAAGTGACGCGCAAACCACGGACGACGCTGCGCACCGACGACTACTCGCGCGCCTTTGTACCACCCGAGTTTCCGACTCCGAGGCTGGATCTGCGCAGTCTGGCGCCGGCCCTGAGCAGCAGTCAGGAGGACGTCAGCCTGAAAACCCTGCTGCGCCGGCTCGAGCCGGTGCCGGCGGAGACCCTGCCGGAGCCGGAACCGGATTTCACCGAGGAGGATCTGGGGGAGGAGATCACCCACTCTGAAATGACGCCGGATGAATGGTCCAGACGACGGATGATGTTCCTCGGGGTCGGCGGCATCGGTGCCCTTTTCGGGCTCGCCGTGGCAGGCGCGGCAGTGGTCTTTATCTCCATCGCCCAACCCACCAACCCACCCCGGGAGGATGCCTCCTATACCGAGGAATCCCCGCAGGCGACGCGATCGGTTGAGATACAGCCCGCCGCCTCCTTGCAGGCTCCCGCCGCCCCCTTGCAGGCTCCGGCCGCGTCGATGCCGGCCCCGGTGCCGGTCCCCCAGGTTGCCCCCGCTGCGGCGGCTGCCATGCCCGCGCGGCCGAACGAAAACGTGGAACGCACCCTCCAGCAATTCATGCAGTGGCGCCAGAAAACCGGCGCAGCTCCACGATAGTCCAAGGCCGCAAGAAAACCCTCATGCCTCGTCACCCGCTCGCCCTCCCCCTGAGTCCGAACACTCTGTCGCGCAGATGCGGGCTGGCAGTCCTGAGTCTTGCCCTGGGCCTTGGCTTCGCTCTTGCTGCCTCTGCACCACAGGCGCGAGCGACGGACAACATCGTGGTGGTACGCGATCTCGCAAATCGCGTCGGTCTGGTTCTGGGCTCGGCCTTTGCCTGTCCGGACATCGCCCAGACCCGGGTGCGCTCCATCGCCGACCGACTCAAGATGGTGATCTCAGAGGTCTCCACCACCGACAGCGAGCGCGCCGAACTCGACCGCATGTTCGACAGTTCGGTCACCCAGGGCAGCAACAGCGTCAAAACCGAGCGCGATTGCCTGATCGCCAACCGCCAGCTTGCCGAACTCGAAAAATCCTTCTCCGACGACAGCGCCGCCGCGCCCTCCTCCCCCCCCCTTCAGAGCAGCCCCGCGGCATCGGAACCGCTGCCGCCAGCGCAAACCGCAAGCTCCGTGCGAGGGGTCACAGACAGCGAAATCCGCTTCGGCATTGTCGCCCCGATGTCCGGCACATCGATGGCTCTCGGCCATCAGATGAAACTCGGCATTGAGACCGCCTTCAACACCATCAATGACGCCGGCGGAATCGGTGGCCGCATGATGCGCCTGATCGCCGCCGACGAAGAGGCCGATCCCCTGCGCGCCACTGCCGCGGTCAAGCGGCTCTATGAGAAATCCAGGATTTTTGCCTTCATCGGCAATGTCGGCCCGGGCAACACCGCGGCCGCGATCCCCTATGCGCTTGAGCATCGCATCCTGTTTTTCGCGCCGCTCTCCGGTTCCCAGCTCGCCCGCAACAATCCCCCGGACCGCTATGTGTTCAACTATCGCGCGAGCTATCAGGAGGAAATCGGGACGCTGCTGCAGTATTTTATCAACACCCGCCGCCTCCAGCCCAGACAGATTGCGATCTTCTGCGCCCAGGACAGCTACGGCAACGACGTCTTCACCCAGGCGGTCAAGGCGCTCAGGGCGATGGGCCAGGACAGCTCCCTGACACGACTGACCTATACCCCCAATTCCCTTGATGTGACCCCGGCGCTGAGCCAGCTCCGACAGCGCAACGGCGGTCATCCCGCTCCGGCCGTCAACCTCAGTGACGCGCAGGCGCGTCCGACAAGGCCGGCGCCGGCAAGCCCGCTGGTCAAGGCCATCATCATAATCGCGCCCTACCGGCTTGCCGCACGCCTGATCGAGGCAACGCACAACGTTTATTCAGGGATGAGCTACGCCAGCCTGTCTCTCGGCGGCAGTACCGAACTCGCCGACGAGCTGACAATGCTCGGTCCGGACTTCGTCAATGGCGTGATCGTCACCCAGGTCACACCGCCGGTGAACGGTTACTCAAATACGGTCCTGGACTACAAGAAGGCCATGGCCAGATATTTTCCCGGTGAACGGCCGAGCTACATCTCGCTGGAGGGCTATATCGCCACCAATATCCTGATCGAGGCCATGAAACGAACCGAGCCGCTCGATACCGAACACCTGATCGACACGCTGGAGACCATGGAGCCTCTGGAACTCGGGCTTGGCGTCGAAGTCGGCTTCAAACGCATCGAACACCAGGCGCTGCACAAGGTCTGGGCCACACGGCTCAATCCGCAGGGCAAGTTTGAGGCCCTCGAACTGCCTTAAAGCCCGATCTGCGAAAACCAGCGATGCGCGCGCCCCGGGCGCCGGAGAAGCGCATCCCTCAGCGGCCGAGCCACTCCACCACCCGCTTCTGCGCATCCACCCGCGCCTCGCTGTTGCCGCCACCGAAGCTGCGACTGGCCGGGATACGCTCGCTCTCATCGTGGCGTGCCATGGCCTGGCCGGCATCATCAAAATCGTGATTGGCGCCGGGATAGATCATAATCCGGGTCAGCGCGCTGCGCCCATGGGCGCCATCCACCATCTGCCGGCAGGCAGAGGGTGAGGTCACCTCATCGCGGGCCCCGATCAGCACCAGTGTCGGCACCCGCGTGCTCCATCCCAGTCCGGCCGAATAGCTGCAATTGGGATAGAAGGCCACCGCGGCGCGGAAGTCGGGCTCGCTGTCGCGGCGCGCGATCTGCGGACGCACCGCCCAAAGCACAGCGCTGGCACCGTTGCCCCAGCCGATCAGACTGATGCGATTGCCCTTGAGCCAGGGCTGCTTCGCCAGCCAGCTCCATGCCGCCACCACGGTCGCCTCCTGGTGGCGACGGGTCATCATGCGCAGTTCCCTGACGCTGCATTGCAGGCCCGGTTCCCGCGAATTGTCGGGCCACAGCACCGCACCGCCCGATTTGACAATGCGACTGGTCCAGTCGCGGTAGCGCGCTGAAAGCACATCGTCCCGGCTGCCCAGCCCGGCGCAGCCATGCAGTGCGATCACAGCTGGAAACGGACCCTCGCCCGAGGGTCTGAAGAGTTGCGCAGTGAGCATGCGGCCCCCGCTCAGGGGAATCTCAATCTGCTCCGCGACCGGCGCCGCCTGCGCGGCCGAGAGCAGGGCAGCGAAAAAAAGAGCTGTCAACAAACGGTGCATCAGTATGCCGATCCAAGGAATGGATCACTCAAGGGATCCCTCAAAGGCGCCTTCATCCTGCCCTGCCCCGCAGACACTTAGGCGCGTGCCGGCGGTGCCGCAACTTACAAATCGGTGGGTTTGACGCAAGCGGCGGGACATTCTAATTGTCCCAGTCCAATTCCGCCACCACCGCCCCCGCAAACGGGGTTCTTCCGGAGATCTTGAAAGCGTGCTCAGCAAGTTCGGCTCCCGACAGCCGGGGGAAGCGAAAATACGCTATTTAGACAACAACTTGCAGGTCCTGTCGCCGGGCGACCATGTGCTCTGTGCGGTGACCCGCGCCGTGATCCCGCTCGATGAACTGAAATACTGGAGCGTGGATCTGCAGGAGGCCTACGCCCATCCCGAGGCCGTGATGGCGCGCCATTATCCCTCCCGCCTGCCGAAATAGGCAGCCGGCATCCGCTTTGCTTCCGAACCTTAAGGGAAAGTTGAGCGAATCACACGGGGTCGGCACCGAACTGTCCGATTTTCGCACAAGGTCGGGAGCGTAGCTTTTTCACGGCTGCTGGCGGCGGGACCGGGCCTGGTCGAGCGCGTGTCCGATCAGGCCTCGCCATCCCGCTTCATCCTCGAATTCGAGCCGCACCGGCAAGGCCATGATCGCCTCCCCCCAGATGGCGAAACCATCCATGCCGGAGAGCCGCGCCATGTCCTTTTCCGTGGTCACCAGCGTCGCCGCCGCCTGCAGAGCCTGCGCCCGCAGATCATCGATCTCGGCTCTGGTGAACACATGATGGTCGGGGAAGGCACGGGTGCCTGCAACATGGATGTCGCAGGCTCTGAGGCTGCGAAAAAACCGCTCGGGATCGCCGATACCGGCAAAAGCGAACACCGGCCGCTGGCGCAGCGTCGCCACTGCAGCGGCATCGGGGACCAGCGCTGCCGACAGGCATGCAATGTCGCCGGCCAGGGCCCGCAACCGCTCCCCGCCCGCTCCCGCTCCGATAATGATCAGGGCATCTGCGCGCGCCAGCTGGGTCTGCAGCGGCGCCCGCAAGGGCCCGGCGGGAAACACCGCCTCATTGCCGATGCCGCGCCCGCCATCGACCACGATCAGCGACAGGTCCCGGGTCAGCGCCGGATTCTGGAACCCGTCATCCATCACCACCACCGTGGCCCCGCAGGAACACGCCAGCGCCACGCCCGCCGGCCGGTGACGAGCCACCACGACCGCAATGCGGCGCGCCATCATCAGCGGCTCATCGCCGACATCGGCCGCTTCATGGCTGGCGGCATCAACCAGGACCGGCCCAGTGAGGCGCCCGCCATAGCCACGGCTCAACACCACCGGAGTCTCGCCCCACTCCCGCAGCAATGCGCTCAGGGCCAGTACGGTCGGGGTCTTTCCCGCCCCGCCGAGATGGAAATTGCCGACGCACAGGACCGGAACCGGCGCCTGCCAGCCCTGGCGCGTCATCCGGCGGCTGGTGATGGCGCCATAGATGGCGCCGAGCGGGCGCAGAGCCCGCGCTGTCAGGGAGGGTGGCCCGTACCAGAAGGCGGGCTCACGCATTGGAGACCCCCGGGGTCAGCGATTCGGATCCCCGCATCTCCAGCCGCATTTTTGCAACATAGGGTTCAAGGGTCGCCAGAGTGCGCTCCAGCGCACCGCTGAGACGGCCAACCACGCCATGACCGGCGCGCTGCATGATTTCGCGGGCGGCAGGATCGGCCAGGAGCTGCCCGAGATCCCGCACCAGAGCCTCCAGGCTGGCGGCGGCGCAGGCGCCGCCGACCTGATCAAGCGCCTCATAGACATCTCCGAAATTGAATACATGGGGGCCGTGGACGATGGAGGCGCCAAGCTTGGCGGCCTCGATCGGATTCTGGCCGCCATGGCGGATCAGGGAGCCGCCCATGAACACCACCGGCGCCAGACGGTAGAACAGGCCCAGCTCGCCCATGGTATCGCCGACATAGATATCGGTGGCCGCCTCCGGCAGCTCGCCCTGCGAGCGCAGCTTCGGGCTGAGCCCGGCCGCACGCACCAGTCCGGCCACCTCCGCACCGCGCGAGGGATGCCGCGGCACCATCACCGTCAACAGCCGCGGGAAGGATGCGGCGAGACGGCTGTGGACACGGATCAGCATCTCCTCCTCGCCGGGATGGGTGGATGCGGCCACAATAATCGGGCGGTCCCTCGTCAGTGCCGCCAGCCGCTCCAGCTTGACAGCGTCCGCTGGCGGAGCCGGCACGTCGAATTTGAGGTTGCCGGTGGTCACGACGTTGCGGCTGCCGAGCGCGGCAAAGCGTTCGGCATCGGCCGGGGACTGCGCCAGGCAGCAGTCGAAACGCGACAGCAGAGCCGAAATCGTGCCATGGGCACGGCGCCAGCGCGGGTAGGAGCGCGGCGACATACGGCCGTTGATCAGAACCATCGGCATCTGCCGCGCCGCACCGGCCATGATCAGGTTCGGCCACAGATCCGATTCGATGAACAGGCCCAGCGACGGCCGCCAGTGGTCGAGGAAGCGGGTGACGTAGCGCGGCATGTCATAGGGAAGATATTGGTGGATGACATCGCCCGGAAAACGTCGTGCCACCATTGCCGCCGAAGTCACCGTGCCCGAGGTCAGGAGGATCGACAGTCCCAGCTCCCGCAGCCGTTCCACCAGCGATGCCGCCGCCAGCACCTCACCGACACTGGCACCGTGAACCCAGACCAGCGGCCCGCCCGGCCGCACATCCCGGCTTACACCGCGGCGTTCCCCGACCCGGGCCGGATCCTCCTTGCCCTGTTTCAGCCGGCGGCTGATCAGCGCCGGCGCCAGCGGCGCCACGGCGATGGACAGACGCTGATAGATACGCAACGGCAGCGGCAGGGAATCACTCATCAGGGAACCGCTCATGGGGCGTCATCCGCTCGCCCGATATGGGCATAGGCACGACGCGTGGCCTGATTGAGGACGTCTTCGAGTTCCAGCCTCAGAGCTTCCATAGTCGCACTGTCGGCGTCCGGCGGAACATGGATTTCGCGGATCCCCATCAGCACGCCTCGACCAAATGGCAGATTTATGGTGGTGCGATCCCAGTTGTTCAATCGCAGATAGCGCGTGGTGGCCATCGCGAAAGGCATGATCGGCCGCCCCGACTCCTTTGCCAGCTTGATGATGCCAAGACCGGCGACGCGGGAACGCTTCGGCACATCCGCGGTCAGCGCGACGTTATGGCCCTCCGCCAGCGCCGCCACCATTTCGCGGAAAGCCGTCACCCCGCCCTTGCGGCTGAAGGCCTGGCCATGGTCGCCAGACCCGCGGATGGTACCGATGCCGAGGCGCTCGGCGACGATGGCATTGAGTTCGCCGTCGCGATGGCGCGAGATCAGAACCTTGGCCTTGTAGGAGGGTTTGATGCGGATGAAGGGCGTCATGAAATGCTGGCCATGCCAGAACGCAAAGATCGCCGGCATCTGCGGTTCGACCCGTTCATAGACATCGGGCGGGTCGATGGCAAAGCGGTTGGTGCGCCACACCAGACGCAGATATTCAGCGGCGAGGACACCACCGGCACGCTGAACGGCGCTGCTGCGCAGCCTGTCACGAAGCAGTCTCTTCAACACAACGGCTTCGTTTCCCTGATCATCGGTTCAGCTTCCAGCTCGCTGCCGGTTTCAGACCACATCGCGGTTTCGCAGATCAAGAACAATACGCGCATGACGCTCCCGTGCGGCCGCCACCAGCACTCCATGGGCCGTGTCACAGCCGTTATAGAGAACCGGGTCTCCGGACAATTCCGTAATCATACCATGGGCTTCCCGGAGGATCAAATCGGCGGCGGCGAGGTCCCAGTCATGGCTGCGGGCACCCGCGAAAGCGACCTCCAGCGTCCCTTGTGCGACCAGACAGAAGCGCAGCGCCAGCGAGCCGATGCGTGGATGGAGCCGGATCGGCGCCGGGGCGAGTCGCTGCGACAGCCATTCCGGGCCGGCGACGCGGGCCGACTCGAGGCTGGCGCCCGGGGTCACCTCAATCCTGCGCCCATTGCAGCTCGCCCCCCGATCGCGCATGGCAAAGAAAAATTCTTCCCGAGCGGGAGCGAATACCGCACCCAGTACTGGTCGGGCCTGCTCAAGCAACGCTACACTGACGCTCCAGTCGTCACGGCCGGCGAGATAGGCTCTGGTGCCGTCGATCGGGTCAACCACCCAGACAAAACGGCAGCGATGCCGTGAGCGGTCGTCGACGCTCTCCTCCGAGAGAAAGCCATAATCTGCCGAGGCCGGGCGCAGCCGTGCCTCAAGCAGATCGCTGAGCGCGATATCGGCCTCGGAAACCGGTGAGGAGGCGCCCTTGGTCCAGCTTCTGACCCCGCGACCCAGCATCGAGCGCGCCAATGCTCCTGCTGCGTGTACCGCCTCCTTCAGCAGGGCGGCATCGCGCTCAAGATTTTCCGCGGCCCTGCTGTCAGCGTCCACCAATTGTCAGACCCTCAACCCTCACTGTCGGTGCATTGGTGCTGCTGCGAAACACAAGATCATTGGCCGGCACCATGGAGCGGAAAATATCGAAGAGATGGCCGGCGATCGTGACCTCGCTGACCGGAAACGTGATGGTTCCGTTCTCGACCCAGAACCCGCTGGCGCCCCGGCTGTAATCGCCGGTCACGCCATTGACCCCGGTGCCGATCAGATCGGTGACATAGAAGCCCTGGCGGATGTCCGCCATCAGCTCCGCCGCTGTCGCGCTGCCGGGCTCGAGATGGAGATTATAGGGCCCGGGCGTCGGCGATGACGACACCGCGCGATGGGCATGCCCGGTGGTGGCAAGACCGAGTTCGCGCGCCGTGGCGCAATCGAGCAGCCAGGAACGAAGCACTCCGTCTTCGACCAGCGCCAGCTGGCGCACCCTTACACCCTCGGCGTCAAAACCCTGTGAGCGCAGGCCACGCCGCCGCAGCGGATCGTCGACAATGCGGATGCCCGCGCCGAACAGACGCTCTCCGAGCCGGTCTTTGAGGAAACTGGTGCGGCGGGCGATCGAAGCCCCGCTCACCGCGGTGGCGAGATGTCCGATCAGCGAACCGGCGACGCGCGGATCGAACACAACCGGCACTTTGCAGGTATCAACCTTGCGCGGGGCGCCACGCCGGACCGCACGCATCCCGGCCTCGCGCCCGACCTCTTCGGGTTCACGCAGATCGGCGGCGTGCAGCGCCATGGTGAAATCGTAATCGCGCTCCATGCCAGTGCCTTCGCCGGAGATCGCGCTTGCCACCAGGCTGTGGCTGGAGCGCAGATAGGCGCCGTGGAAACCGGTGCTGGTGACCAGCACCATGCCGCCGATCCCCGCCGAGGCCGAAACCCCGCCCGATTTCGTCACCCCGGACACCCCGAGCGCCGCCGCTTCCGCCGCCTGCGCCCGCTCTTCCAGCTCAGCGGTCGAAGGCACCACAGGATCGAGCAGGTCAAGCTCGGGCAACTCATGTGCCAGCACGGCTGGGTCCGCAAGACCGAGAAAGGGGTCCTCGGGCGCCACCCGGGCCATGGCGACCGCGCGCTCCGCCAGCCGCGTCACCCCCTCGCCTGAAATTTCGTTGGTCGAGACCACGGCCTGACGCCGCCCCACCAGCACCCTGAGACCGACATCGTCGCCCTCGGCGCGATCCGACTGCTCGATTCGCCCCTGCCGCACCTCGACATTCTGTGAGATGCCTCGGACAGCGATGGCGTCGGCGGCATCGGCACCGGCGTGGCGCGCCGCCTCGACCAGACGCTGCGCCAGATCGGACAGAGCCGACTGATCAAGCAGGGCGGCATGGGCTTGCGAAATCGACATCGCCGATGATGCTGTGAGTTTGACCACACCAAAAATCCTCAAATCTCATGGTTCCAGGGCTGACCGACAAACCGATGCCCGCCCCCCCGATGCTGTCCCCCGAGCCCTGAAGGCCCGGCCTGCCACGGCTTCGCGGCCTGCCGATACGCTGCCCGCGGTATCATGTTCCGGGCCCACGGTATCCTGTTCCCGACGAAAGCGCTGCTAACAAGTCGTCAATCATGTGAGCCAAGGTCTTGTCAATCATGCCCGAGGGTTACATCCGATTAACCAGCTTTGTTAAGTCAATTCCCCGCCCGCCGATTTAGGATTTCCCCTCACGGACCGGAAAATAAAAAACCGGCGGGGAGATTTCAGCCGTGAGGCGTCAAACAGCAACCAGCGGGGCCAATCCCGCCGGGTCGGGCCGTCATCTGCGGCTCGACCCTCAATTCCTGCCTCTTCGTTTCGATGCGGATGATCCGCGTGCCGACGGCCATGTCCGCCAGGTCGAAATCAGCCGCGAACGGGTGGTGCTGCACCGCGCCCTGCACGGCATGCGCATGGCGGTCAATGTCCGGGTCAGCGACTTTGCCGGCATCGCCCTCACCGACTGCGACGACACCCCGCTCCTGCTTCTGGTCCACCGCGATCCGGCGCTGTCGATCCCGCTCTTTTCCTCGACCGACGAAGACGAACTCGACGAGGCCTGGCGCATGTGGAGCCTGATGCTGGCTCTGCCCCGGCTTGACGAACCCTCCATGTGCGAGCCCGCAGCGCGCCGGCGCCGGCGCAATGCCGTCACGTGGCGGCGGCCCCGCTTCCTGCTGCGACGCCGGGTCGGCATCGCAACCGGCATGCCGGTCCATCGCGGCGAGCGCGAAATCATCGCCCGCCATTAGGCTGGCCGGGGCCGGGGAGCACAGCAGCCGATCCGGGCAGGATCGCGAGCCGATTGGACATCCCCCATCTCAACCCTGTGCAGCCCCCCTCCCTGACGGCAGCGACAGCACAGCGCCTGCCCATGAATCAGCGCTCGCTCTTCTGAAAGGGGACTGCGCAGAAGCCCTAAGGATTCGGCGGATTTCGCTCGCTGTGGGCGACAGCCCCGGGAACCCAAAGGCAGGGCAGTTCATCGAAGGGCAGCATTGAAGCCGTCCTCAAAAACGTCGGAAAGACGCTTGCTGTTACCAGCCGCCTCGCAGCCGTGACGAAAGTCGCTGGCCGGGCCGCAATTGTTCCTGAGATTGTCATGACGGTGGTCCTGGTGACAGAAGCAGGGCCGCAAGACCGTGCGCGTGCTGTCATGGCAGACGGGAGCCATCGCCAGAGGTGCGGTGGGAGGTCTTATAACCCTGTCGGCGATCACGAAGCCCAGCCAGCGACTTCCAGCATGGTCTCGCGGGAGATTGGCGCTCCCAGATCCTTGTCGTCGGCGGCCTTGTGGTTGGCAACGCAGTATTGCGCCAAGCGGTCGACGCCGGCCTGGTCGAAACCTGGCACTTGACGCAGATAATCCACTGCTTGGTCAACCATTTTGTCACTGACCTCATTTATCGTCTCGGAGCCTCGCTCACCAACCACATCGTAAGCACACCGGCATGCATACATAATTGCACTCGTGACAACTACCCAAGCTGGTTTTTGAGAATCAGGGGCCTCGTACTCATCAACACCAAGCCCATCGTCATTTTCATTCTCTAGCGCATTTTGTAAAGTATCCCCAGACACTTCTGCCGTTTGTTCCCACAACCACGCCAAATCCAATGCAGCGCGGATCTTTCCAACAACATCGTTATCAGCGCTAATCGTTGTCTTGGCATACTCCGCAAGTGCCAGCCCAAACGCCACACGAGCGCGGAACGCACATCCAGCAAGCTGTGTGGCGTAAGAAGTCGGACTAGTTGATGAATTTTCCATTTAATATTTCCAAGATTGCCCGTTTTCCAGATGCATTGCCGCCCTCTGCGGCAACCCGAATTGTCAACCCCGGATACATTTGGCTGAGCTGCTTCAAGACGCCGGGTGCCACATTAGAGTTGTTCAATCCCTGCATGCAGTTGGTGCACACCCCTTTATTGTAAGAAATGCGGATATTCAACGTCTTGCCGTCGAGATCGTGAGACTTCAACCCGGCAGCCTCCACTTTCGCCACGAAATCGTTGGCCAGATCCTCCTCAGCATGCCTCGTAAAAGCTGGGTTCACTTTAGGTGCGCGGATCGGTCGATTGGGCATTGCCTCATTGAGATCCGACAGTCCTGCGGCCTTCCGCACGGCTGGCGACATCCCCTCAAATGTCTCGCTTTCCAACCCCTTGACGTTGGTCTTACCGACGGCAATCGTGTCGAGGTCGGACGGCAGATTGTGTTTCGCGCGAAGGGCAGCAAGGTCGGCGGATGTTGGCTCAGCAGCAGGCGGGATCTTCCCAGCCGCAATCGTTTCCGTAGTGGCAGCCGGCTTTCCGGCTTTACTTGCCCCCTTGGCAAGGGTTTCATCGACAGCGTTCTCGGCCGCAAGCGGCTCGTTCTTCGACCCCAAGTTTGTCGCCGCCTTGATGGCGGCTCTGCCCGCAGCAGCTTGGGCGGTTTCCGGTTCGGTTCTGGAGATCGGGACTTCCGGGCCAGCGCCCGGGCGCAGACCAAGTGGCCTGACGCCAAGCCTGCCGTCATTGCCGTCAAAAATCCTTTCCCACGACGATGTGGCGGGCGGCTGTCTGAAATCGAAAGGCGACAAGCCGACTGTTGGCGCTGCCTTCGGCGTTTCGGCCGCAACGGGCGGTGCCTTCGGCATCTCGGCCTGGCGGCCTCAAAGCGCCGCCGCGGCGCTCTGTATGGTCGGACCGGCGACCTTGACGGCTAAGTGAACGACGACGTTGCCAGCGCCGCCCATGAGAAAGCCAATTCCAAGTCCCTCGGCACCGCCACAGGCGGCATGCTCCAAGCTGTCATGATTGCCGGACGCCCCGGCAATGGCTCCATAGACCGAGCCGACCTTGGCCCCCGCCCTGAATGACGAAGTGGCCGTTGAGGCGACTTCGGCAGCCACGGCAGTGCCGGAGCCTGCAGCTCTGACGGCAGCGCCAGTGCCAACCACCGCCGCGACTCCCGTCACTGTGCCGGCCCACGACGCCACCGGATGTATCCGGTCCGTAGCTTTCCTGTTTTCCAGATTCTCGCGAACGACATCCGCCCACTCTTGATTCGAGTCAGTCCGGTTCGCATACATATAGCCCGATATCGCAACGTCGCTGGCGTTGCCCGTTACCATGCCCGCCACGCTCTGGCCGAACGCCGCCGCCGCCCCTCTGTCGCGTTCCTTGTCATTGGCGTTCTGATTAGCCTCGAAATTTGCCCTATCCTGTTGCGGTAAATAGTGTTCGGTGCCGTTCCACCACTTTTTGATTCTCGAGTCGTCGGAGGCGTCCATGGCCTGCTGCGCGCCGATCTCACAGCGCGCGTATGCCTGCTTTCCGTTCTCATTTTCCTGTTGCGGCAGGCAGCGCCCGTTGTTCTCTTTTTCATATTGCTGCTGCCGATCATGCTGCGCCTGCATCCTGGCCAGTATGTCGCTGAAATTCGCGGCCTGTTCCCCATGTTCGGTTCCGGCGAGTAAGGGCTGCGCTTGATTGTTGCCGCCCGATTGAATGCGCAGCACGGCGCCCAAAACCCCACTCCCAAATTAAATATGAAACAATCCGGTGCTCGAATTTATCAGGCAAACGATGGCGTGAATATGGCGAACTACCAAGGCACGATTGTATACAGTATACAATCGAGTCAAATGTCTTGAGTTATCAAAGACAGGGCGCGATACCGGCAATTGTGCCAAGAGACTTTTTTCGGTCATGGTTGCGGTTTTGCGACATTCAGGGCGGGGGCCAAGGTCGGCTCGGTCTATGGAGCCGTTGCCGGGGCGGTGTGCCCACCCCAAGGCACCTTCATTGTTCTCGGTGCGCTGGAGAGGCAAGACGCCCGACCGCGCCCACCCCGAGCCGATCACACAGTGCCGCCCACAGCACAGCCGGCTCCAGCGCAGTCACTGCGCGCACGGTTCGGCTTGCTCCAAGGTCCGTGATCGGCAGTGGGAGGCGGCACGAACTCAGCAATCGTTGCCCGACAGGGTGTCTCTGCCGAGAATTCGTCGGAGAAAACGGTAACCAAATTGAAAAATCGGGTGTTTCTCGATTTTTCGCCCCCCCCCGACGGCTTGATATTCCAGGACGATCCGTGTTGGTTCGATTTGATGGCGGCTCTTGACCGGAGCGGCAGAATCGCCGTGCCTTCCCGCGAATGGCAGCTTCGCTTTCTGGCTGCAGGTGCTGGCGCGCCTCCTCTGGATCTCCTGGCGCTGCGCTTGCAGCCCGTCTTTTGGTTTTGTGGGAACGTGCTGAACCACTCCGCACTCCGCGCTCTGCAATACGGAAGAGACGCGTGGTGCGTGGTGCAATGTCGACAATTTCAATGGCTCGAACGACCAGAGTCTGACGAGGTCCGCCAGCAAGTAGCCATTCCATGTCACCGAGGACGTCGAACGTCCGGCTTCGATCCCGTATTCCATTACAGCTACCGTCCCCCGCCCGAAACCCGCTCACAGCCCGGCGCTCGCAAGAGATACGTCATCCGGCCTGCCGCAGCGCCGCATCGATCACGAGCCCCAGGAACAGGATCAGGCCGGCATCGCGATTCGATTTGAAGAGCTTCAGGCACAGCGCCGAATCGGCGATGTCGAGCCGCGCGATCTGCCAGCCGAGATGACAGGCGAAAGCAGCCAGCCCGACAAAGGCCGGCCAGTTGAGGCCGGCGAGCGTAAAGCTGGTGCCGATCAGGAGCACGGCAAGGCCGTAGAAGATGATCAGGGCCCGACGGGTGCGTTCCCCGAACAGCCGCGCCGTCGAGCGGATGCCGATCAGCGCATCGTCATCGGCATCCTGATGGGCGTAGATGGTGTCATAGGCGATGACCCAGCAGATCGAGCCGGCATAGAGCACGACGGCCACCCCATCCATGCGGCCGAAAGTGACGGCATAGCCCATCAGGGCGCCCCAGGAAAAAGCCAGCCCCAGCACCGTCTGCGGCCACCAGGTGATGCGCTTCATGAACGGATAGACCGCCACGATCAGGAGCGAGGCCAGGGCGGTGAAAATCGCAAACCGGTTGAAGTGCAGCAGCACCAGAAGCCCGACAAGAGCCTGGGCGCAGAGAAAGACAACTGCCTGAAGGACGCTGACCTGCCCCGAAGGCAGCGGGCGGCTTCGGGTGCGCTCGACCAGCCCATCCAGATTGCGGTCGGTGATGTCGTTCCAGGTGCAGCCGGCACCGCGCATGACGAAGGCGCCGATAAAGAACAGCAGCAGATTGAGAGGCAGCGGACGCAGATCCGCCGCCATGCCGCTGCTCAGCGCCAGGGACCACCAGCACGGCATCAACAACAGCCAGGCCCCGATCGGACGATCAAAGCGGGCCAGGCGCAGATAGGGCCGGGCCCATGGCGGTGAACGGGTATCGACCCAGTTGCCTGTGGAATCGGCAACGCGGGCAACGCTCATCTCAGATCCTCGCGGGAAAAGCCGTCTTTTGCGGACGGGAACAAACAGGACAAGGGCGGCCAACCGCCGCCCGATTTCGAAACGGAAGCCGCCGAAAGTCTGATCACGGCCACGGCTTTGCGCCTGGGAAGGCCCGGCGGAGCCCGGTCTTCAAAGGCGGGTGGTGATGAGACCCTCAAACAGCGCTGCGGCGCGATCAGGCGCCCCTTTGTGGTCCGGGAAAGCACACGTATCCGCGGAAACCCGGCCTGCTGAAGCTGCCAGCCGCGGTCCGGGACCGACGTCACTTCAGGGCCGGGCGCAATCGACAGCCCTCCCCATTTTGGCAAAAGGGCTCTAGCGCGTGTAGCTGCGGGTCAGGACGTTGCCGTTGAGCGTATCAAAGGTGGCGCCTTTCTTCACGTCGCCCGCCTCCGGTGCCGCCGAGGAACTCAGCAGATCGCTCAATGTCGGCTCACGGCCGCGCTGCTGCTGCTGGGCGATTTCGCAGACCTTTCTGCGCATCTCCTCAAGCTTGGCATACTGATCCTTGATCTGTGCTCCGACCTGGCCGGGAATCTGGCAGCGGGCACCATTGGCATCGATGAATTTCAGCATTTTGTGCATCGATTCGGCGAGTCCGCGATAGGCTGAACAGCCCTGCTCGGCGGTCGGATGGTTGCTGCCCGACGCCAATGTCTGCCACGCCTTGCCGCGCCTCTCGGTCTCCTCACGCAGCGGCACGAATCTCTTCATGCAGTCCTCACTGGGACCTGCTGCCGGCCGCGCGCCCATTCCACCGATCGGCGCGGCACCCTGACTGGGGAAGGCCCCCATCGAGGCCGACGAGCCATTGACCGGGGGGAAGGCGGCGGGGGCAGCCCCCTGACCGAAGGGGTTGAAGCCCTGCGCCCGGACTGGCCCTGCGCCCATGACCATCATTGCAACAGTGAACGCAATCACCATGCGGGGGATCATGCGAGGGATCATCAGATTCTCTCCACCATCTTCCTGATCGAAGCACGCGATCATTGCAGGTCTTACGATTCCTGCAAACTGCTAAACAACCGCTGGAAAATGACAAAAAAACGGCCGAAATGTGCAAAATCGTGCCTCTTGACACAAAAATTTCTTACAACAGCCCGATTTTCTGAGCAACCGGGCCTTCAGGAGGCCGAATCCGCCTTGCCGATCGCCCCTGAAACCCTGATTTGGGATCTTTCCCCGGACGGGTCTGAACCCAGGACCACCATCTGCAGGACCATCCGCATGACCGCCATTGCCATGATGGACGGAATCCGGCGATGGATCGTCCGATTGCTCTCCCTTTGTTCGGACCGCAGCGCGCCACCAGGTGGAAGCCCAGGCCCTCGAAATGACGGAAATCGGTCGAAATCGGCAAAATTGAGCCTCCTGAGGCAAAAATTTCCTGCAGGAACCCGTTTTGCTGTGCAGCCGGGCCTCCCGGGCCCGAAAATCCGCCCCAGATAGCTCCTTAGCAAAGCCGGATTTGGGATCCACCATGCCGTCGCACGACTTCCGCGCCCCCCGTCTCTTTGTTGACGCCCCGCTCGCCCCGGGGGCGCGGATCGCGCTCGATCGCGGCCAGAGCAACTATCTCGGCAATGTGCTGCGGCTCGCCGACGGCGCCTTTATCCTGCTGTTCAACGGGCGCGATGGCGAGTGGCAGGGAAGGCTCTGCGGTCACAGGCGCCCCGACCGGCTCGAGGTCATCAGCCCGACCCGGCAACAGGACCGGGCAATCGACCTGGCTTGCGTCTTCGCCCCCCTGAAACATGCCCGGCTCGATTACATGGTGCAGAAGGCGGTCGAGATGGGGGCATCAAAGCTCCAGCCGGTGCTGACCCGTTTCACCCAGGTGACCCGGGTCAACCAGGCCCGCATGCGCGCCAATGTCATCGAGGCCGCGGAGCAATGCGGCATCATCTGCCTCGCCGAGGTTGCCGAGCCCCTCTCTCTGCCCGACTTTCTTGAAAGCCGTGCCCCCGACCGCCTTCTGGTGTTCTGCGACGAGGCAGCCGAACTGGCCGATCCCGCCGCGACCCTGCGTCTGGCCCGGACCCGGAAGGGCAGCAGCGAAACCGGCATCGACGTCCTGATCGGGCCCGAAGGCGGCTTTGCCGACGACGAACGGGCGCTCCTGCTCTGCCAGGGACAGATTCTGCGACTTGCCCTCGGCCCCCGCATCCTGCGCGCCGACACTGCGGCGGTGGCGGCGCTGGCCCTGGTGCAGACCCTGCTCGGTGACTGGGGCCTGCCACATCGTTAAGCCCTTCGTCCGATCACGGTCGAAACCACCCTGCCCCCATGCTATGACGCCGCGCACAACGGACCAGCGAACAGCGATCATGACCCCAGACTCTCCTTCCTCCGCGCCAGCAGCCAGTGGCTGGGCCGACCTGCTGGCATCGTTTGCGCGCGCCGGCTACCGAACTGTGGCGCCCGCCATCCTCCAGCCGGTCGAGCCCTTCCTTGATCTTTCCGGCGAAGACATCCGCAAGAGCCTGTATCTGACTACCGATCCCTCCGGCACCGAGCTGTGCCTGCGCCCCGACCTCACCATCCCGGTGGCGCGGGACTATCTGGCCTCCGAGCAGGCCGGAGAACCTGCCGCGTTCTCCTATCTCGGCCCGGTGTTTCGCTATCGCGGCGACCACCAGAACGCCGAATTCCTGCAGGCCGGCATCGAATCCTTCGCCCGTCAGGACCGCCCGGCGGCCGACGCCGAGATGCTGGCGCTGGCGCTCGATGCCGTCGACCGCCTCGGCGTCCGTGACGTCACCATCCACACCGGCGACGTTGCCCTCTTCAGCGCCATGCTCGACGCGCTCCATCTGTCGGCACCGTTGCGGCGCCGGCTGATCAAGGATTTCAACCGCAGGACGGCAACCCCCCAGGATCTCGACCGTCTGGCGGCGGCACCATCGAACCGCGACGATTACGGCGGCGTGCTGGCGGCACTGGCCGGTGCCGACCGCGAGGCGGCGCTGGCGCTGGTCCGCGACCTGATGTCGATCGCCACCACCTCCCCGGCTGGTGGTCGCAGCACAGGTGAGATCGCCGAGCGCTTTCTTGAGCAGTCGATGGTCAAAGGGGCTGCGCTGTCGCCCGCGGCGATCACTGCACTCAGGCGCTTCCTGTCCATCGCCGGCACGCCCGCCGACACCAGCGCGCAGCTGCGCGCGCTTGCTTCGGACTGCGGCCTCGACATCGAGGCCGCGATCGTGCTGTTCGAAAACCGCCTCGCACTGATGGAGAAGCACGGCATCAATGTCGCCGCTTCGCAGTTTTCGACCTCCTTCGGCCGCGGACTGGAATATTATACCGGCTTCGAATTCGAACTCCGTCACCCCGGCCATGCCGGACCGCTGATCGCCGGCGGCCGCTACGACGCCCTGATGACCCAGCTCGGATCCGCGAAAGCGATCCCCGCCGTGGGCTTCTCGATCTGGATCGATGCGCTTGCCGCCGTCAAAGGATCCCCGTCATGACCGCGCCATTCGTTCTCGCCGTACCCTCCAAGGGACGGCTGCAGGAAAACGTCGAAAACTTTTTCGCCCGCGCCGGACTGGCACTGGCGAAACCCGGCGGGGCGCGGGATTACCGCGGCACCATCGCCGGCCTCGACGCGGTCGAGGTGGCCTATCTTTCCGCCGGCGAAATCGCCGCCCAGCTGGCGGCTGGCCGCGTCCATTTCGGGGTCACCGGCGAGGACCTGGTGCGCGAGACCATCGTCAATGCCGACCAGCGTGTGCTCCTGCTTGAGGGCCTCGGTTTCGGCGGTGCCGATGTGGTGGTCGCCGTGCCCCAGGCCTGGATCGATGTGCGCTGCATGGCCGATCTCGACGACCTCTCCACCGGCTTTCGCGAGCAGCATCGTCGCCGCATGCGGGTGGCCACCAAATATGTAAATCTGACGCGCTCCTTCTTCGCCGCCCACGGCATCGTCGACTACCGCATCATCGAAAGCACCGGAGCCACCGAGGGCGCACCTGCGGTCGGCACCGCCGAACTGATCGTCGACATCACCTCCACCGGGGCCACGCTCGCCGCCAACGGCCTGAAAATTCTCGACGACGGCGTGATCCTCCGGAGCCAGGCCAATCTCGTCGCCTCAAAAGAGGCCGACTGGTCGCTTGCCGCGCGCGAGACCGCACGCGTCATCCTCGATCACATCGCCGCCCGCGCCCGCGCCACACGCTATCGTGAAGTGCGCACCCGCTTCCCGAACTGCGATGCCACCCTGCTGGATCAGGTCCGCAACCTCCACGGCGTGATCGCCCCGTTCGGCGGCCCGACATCGTCAGGGATGCTGACGCTGCACTGCCCGACGGCCAATCTCTATGGCCTGGCCAGTCTCCTGCGCAGCCACGGCGCCGAAACCGTGTCGGTCGCCTCTCTCGACTATGTCTTCGATCGTGACAACCCGCTCTTCGCCCGGCTCGCAGCCTTCCTCGACTGACGCCAGGCGCAGCTTTCGTTTTGAGGCTTCGAGACCCATGACCGTCGTCGGGCACAGCGCAGTGACACAGCGGCACCGCCGCTTTCCCCCGTATCGAATTCTGTCACCAGCGAGGCGATGATGCTGGGCACCGATGTTTCCAACCTGACCACAACAGCGGCCACCGCCGCCGCAGCCGGCCTCTCCATCGTGGTCCCGCTCTTCAACGAGGCCGCGGGGCTCGAAGTCCTGCACCGGCGCCTGTGCGCGCTGGCCTTCACCCTGAAACAGCGCTACAGCCTGCCGGTCGAAGTGGTCTATGTCGATGACGGCAGCCGCGACACCACGCTCCAGATCGCGCGCACGCTGGCCCCCGACGGGCTCGACCTCCAGGTGGTGTCGCTGTCCCGCAATTTCGGCAAGGAAGCCGCCCTGATGGCCGGGCTCGATCATGCCCGGCGCGGCGCGCTGCTGTTTATGGACGGCGACGGTCAGCACCCGCCGGCTCTGGTCGAGCAGCTGGTGGAGCACTGGATCATGGAAGGCTATGATGTGGTCTACACCGCCAAGGCCCATCGCGCCAATGAGCCGGTGCTGCGCCGCTTCGCCGTGCACGCCTTCTATGCGCTGATCAACTGGGGGGCGCGGCAGAAGATCCCGCAGGATGCCGGGGACTTCCGCCTGCTGTCGCCGCGCGCCGCCTCGGCGCTGCGCCAGCTCCCCGAACGCAACCGTTTTTTCAAGGGACTGGCGAGCTGGATCGGCTTCCGCCAGATTCGCGTCGATTATGAGCCGGCGCCGCGCAGCCACGGCGTCACCACCTTCAACACCACCCATCTGCTTGGTCTCTCGATCGAGGGGCTGACGTCGTTTTCGGTGGCGCCGCTGCGCCTGGCGAGCCTGCTCGGTGCGCTGCTGGCAGCGCTCGCCTTCCTCTTCGGCCTCTCCATCCTGTGGGAGGTCCTGACCACCGGCAAGCAGGTGCCGGGCTATCCCTCGCTGGTGATCGGCCTGATGACGATCGGCGGCGTCCAGCTGATCATGATCGGCATCGTCGGCGAATATATCGGCAAGATCCTTTCCGAGCTCAAAGCCCGCCCGATCTACTTCGTCGCCGAGCACAGTGAAAAACCCGCTGCGACCACGCCACAGGCACCACCAGCGGCAGAGCCATGAACACCGCGGCGCGGCCACGGCATATCTTTCTCTGCGCCGACGACTACGGGATCAGTCCGGGCGTCAGCCAGGCCATCCGCGAACTGATCGAACAGGGCCGCATCAACGCCACTTCGGTGATGATGGTGGCACCCGCACTGGCACAGGACGACATCGATGCCCTGACGCGGCACTCTTCGGTCTGCGCCATCGGCCTCCACGTCACACTGAGCGCGCCCTTCCGTCCCCTGACCGGGGCCAGGTCTGGCCGCAGCAGAGGCGGTTTCCCGCCTTTTCAGAGCCTGCTCCGTGCCAGCCTGTTGCGCCTTCTCGATCGCGGCCCGCTGCGCGAGGAAATCGGCGCCCAGATCAAGGCTTTCTCCGAGGCCTTCGGCCGCCCCCCTGATTTCGTCGACGGCCATCAGCATGTCCAGATTTTCCCGCAGATCGCGTCCGCCTTCGTTGAGGCCGTGAGCGCAGCCGCGCCCAATGCCTGGGTGCGTCAGTGCGGACGGGCACAGATGCGCAGTCTCAGGCCGCGCCCGACTCTCAAGGCCCGTCTTGAACCCAAGGCTCTGGTGCTCGATGTCCTCAGCGCCGGCTTTCGCCGCGTTGCAGCAGCGTCTCACCTGCGTTTCAATCCCGCTTTCGCCGGCGCCTATGATTTTACCCGTGACGCCGATTTCGCCGCCCTGATGGGCTCCTTCCTCAGGGGTCTGCCCGAACACAGTGTCGTCATGTGCCATCCCGGCTTCGTCGATCCGGTTCTGACCGGTCTTGATCCGATGACCGCATCCCGCACGCGCGAGCACACCTTTCTTGCAGGAGACGAATTTCCGCGCCTGCTGGCGCAAAACAGCGTGACATTGCAAGGCCCCTCGTGGCCTGAGTTCGAATTCCTGACCCCGCACGCGGAAAATTGATCCCTCCCCGCCCTGTTCTCTGCCGAATCGAACCCTACATCCGCTGCACGTATGGTCAGCCGAGGACAACTCAATGACGCCACAGGAACGCCAGCTCATCGACGACCTTTTCAACCGGCTCGCGCAGCTGGAGACCGGCCCGCGCGATCCGGAAGCGGTGGCTCTGATC
>Ga0123357_10001207_pt1 | contig 27030 bp, 20 predicted proteins | sample TergutEmb28metaG_FD_89873 | JGI IMG/M metagenome (GOLD analysis project Ga0123357, IMG submission 89873) | Embiratermes neotenicus P4 segment gut microbial communities from Petit-Saut dam, French Guiana - Emb289 P4 | ecosystem: Host-associated > Arthropoda: Insects > Digestive system > Gut ...
AGCTTTCGACCTGCATAACATCAATATTGATAGCTACACCATAGATCCAATGTATCTGGACGGAAGCTTTTATCCGGGCGGTGTTACTCCCGCATACAACGACCCTATCTATTCGACCTATACTCTTTTTGCTAATCTCTATACTCAGATGCCCATAACATTTAGGAAGGTATTTCTCAACCCCGATTCTCCGACCAGAACCTTTACGTTTGATCTTACTTTGCTTGATTCCAGTGATGGGTCAAATAGTAATCTGAACCCAACGCTTATGCCGGTATCTGCTGATACTTCCCATAATATTAAGTACAATAATCAGGCAACCAATGTCTCGACCAACTTCAGTGTTCCCTTTACGCTAGGAGGTCTTGGTACCTGGGTGGTCAAGATACATGAGGAGCCAAACCAAACCTCCGGGACAGACAAATGGGACGGTTGGACCAACGACAGCTCGACGCTGTATGTGCGCTATGAGGTTACGCCGACTTCTATTGTTGAGTACTGGTGGAACGGGAGCAGTTGGGTACTGAGCTTCGGCGCGTCAAATGATGGCACGACCTATACGCCGGATGCCACAGCCGATGTTAACACTTCAACGTTTCGCCGGTTCTGTAATGACTATGACCCTCCGCTTAAGGCAAGCGCCCGCATTGACATCAGCGCAACCAAGAAGCTGGACCTCAACGGGGGAGTGCCTTCTCCGGGTCAGCAGTTTACGTTTAATCTGGAAGAAGTTACTGACGCGACAGGTAATACGCCAGCTGCCAGCGGCTATACTGACACGGTAACAACAGCCGGCTCAGTAACGGGCACGCTCTTTACCTTTGCGCCCATCAACTTTGTTCCGGGCGAAGGTACGGTGGTGGCCGGACAGGAATATTACTACTACAAGATCACCGAAAGTCCTGATGGGATCGGGCCTGATTGGACCAGGGATACGCATTCTTATGTGCTCACGGTCCTGGTGACCTTTGACCCCTCTTATGCCTATGTTATCGCCATAAATGGGCAGTCCTTAAACGGAGTTGCCTATGACCCGACATCTGATATTGTGTTTACTAATAGCTATAACGGCAATCAGAAAACTACCTTTTATACGGTTACCAAGCAGTGGGTAGACGGTAACAATGCAAGTAGCTCGCGTCCAACTTCGGTGGTACTGACGCTTTTACAAGACGGCGTCCCGTACGGGCTTCCGGCAATAGTCAGCGGGACAGGGAATAGCTGGGACTACACCTTTAACGATCTTCCCAAGTATTCGCCTGTTGACAGCAGTCATCTGTATACCTATAGCGCTCAGGAAACGTTTGAAAATATTCCTGTAGGCTATACCATGACGCAAGATGGCAACGTGATTACTAATACCTTAGGCACGTCGCTGATGGTCACAAAACAGTGGGCTGACAATAGCAATGCCTACGGGACCCGGCCCACAAACATCACGGTTACTTTGTTGCAGGATGGCGTAACGTATGGGGATCCGGTTATTGTTACCGGTTCGGGAAATACCTGGTACCATACCTTTACCGGGCTGCCAAAGTATTCACCAATAGATCAGCACCGGTATGTCTATTCTGCCAAAGAAGATGCGGTGGACGGTTATTCTATGTCTGGTGGCTATGATGCTCCGACCGACTCGTATATCATCACCAATACCTTAACAACGGGCGCCATCCCGCTTTCTGTCACCAAGCAATGGGACGACAGCAGCAACGCCTATGGTCTGCGTCCGTCAACAGTGACACTCACGCTTTTGCAAGATGGCATGCCTTACGGGCTTCCGGCTACCTTTAGCGGAGTCGGGGATAGTTGGAACTATACCTTTAGCAGCTTGCCAAAGTATTCAGACATAGATCAACATCTGTTTACCTATACCGTACGCGAAGATCTTGCAAATATCCCCTCCAACTATACGATGACGCAATCGGGCAATACCATTACCAACAAGTTGAATACAGGCGATATATCGATACCGGTGATCAAAAAGATTACCGGCGACGGCGCGCAGGACAGAACGTTTAGCTTTGACTGTACGCAGGTCCATAATTTGGCCTGTGGCCCGCTTGACGCATCTGATTTGGCGCTAACGCCTGATCACTTTGGACCTTTAAGCATCACGACATCTGGAGGAACTGGTACCGGCATGTTTAGCTTTACCGGGGTCCCTGCCGGAGACTACTACTTTAAAGTGACAGAGACTGGCGCTGCTCCTTCTGGCTGGACCTATGATGCGGGATACTACGCAGTACAGGTAAAAGTTCAGACGGGTACTGTCCAATATCTCTATCAGTACGTCGCAGACCCCCTCCTCACAGATTCTGAAATTGCAGGCAGTATTACCTTTACCAATACCTATAAAAAAATTCCACCCTCAAACACGCCGACCATAGAAAAGACCGTGGGTGCAAGCAGAGCAGCAGAGGACCAGGATTTGCACCCAATCACAGATCCGTATCCTGTAACAACGAATTCTTCCGGTCAATTTATGTATGAAGCTACGATTACAATGAATCCAAGCGGAAGTACGTCAAGCGGAGGCGCGCAGTATGCTACGGTTCAGATCAGCGATAAGCTTGAGAGCGCTTTGCAGGTAGATATAATTAGTGTTATGTCGTCAAAAAACACTAATTCGCTCGCAAACTATGATCTTCTTGCCGGCGTCACTAGTCCGCGTTCGAATATACCCGGTGGAACATTGACGTTTGACCCCGCAACAAACACTATTACCTATCTAATGGATGCCAGTAAGGGATTTCCGTTCACTGATTATGACGGTACTACTATTACGCTCTATATTACCGCCCACATAGATCCAAACGCGGATCTGTCGAGCTATCAAAAATCCTCGGATGGTAACCCGCTCATACCCAATACGTCAACGCTTGATTTCAACGGTGATACGTCCAGTTCTAACACAGTCTATGTAGAAGGTTTTCCCGGAAAGGGTTTCTTCAAATTCGGCGCTGAAAAAACATTTGATGGCATGAACAATGCTCAAATGTATGCAGGCGAGTTCAAGTTCGCGGTTGTCGACATGAACCCTGATAGTTCAACCTATATGAAAGTGATTTCAATTGGGTATAATCCTGCTTCTATCAATAATAACTATCTACCGGTAAACTTTGATGGCAAAGCGGAGTTTACCAAAGTCGGAACCTATAAGTACGCGGTTGTGGAGCTGGGCTTTTCTTCTGACAATACTTCGATTGAAGTAGGCAGCGATTTTACTATGGCAGACATTAAAACGCCTGAACCGCATGACGGATATGGGTTTAGCGAACCGCGCTATGTGTTTGTCTATGTTACCGGAGGTAGCAACGGGATTTTGACGATGAGTTCGACCGTATCGGCAAGCCTTGATACCGTCATACGTGTGGATGATAAAGACGGCGTCCCTACTTTTTATAATACCTATGGTCCGTATTGCAATATCCACGTAACAAAAATCGTTAAAGGCGCAGGCGCGCCGGATACGCCGTTTGAGTTTACCTTGACACAGACTGATCCTACTGGTACGCCATATTTACCACTAACATCCACCAGTAAGACAAAGCAGATAGATACGGAGGGTGCGGGAAGCTACAATTTCCAGCTTTATGATGGCAAAAACTTTGGTGGTGTTGGCTATTCGTTCTACGTAGTTGTAAAAGAGACCTCGGGCAGTGACGCAGGCTGGACCTATGATTCAACGCGGTACCTGTTCAAGGAGTCTATCGCACAGGACGGAACACCGACGATCACCTACACAAAGATGCCTGATTCCGGGCCTCTGCCTGATGAGAGCACGTGGGCCGCGTATCCCTATGACCCTGAGTCAAGCGAGGGTATAAGTGGCGTCAGCGACATCAGCTTTACTAACACCTATGAAAGCGAAGGGTTTGTCCTTCCTGCGGCAGGTGGTTTTGGCTCAAAGCCTTTCATCATCATGGCGACAGCGCTGAGCGCCTTGTTGGCTCTGCTTGCAGGAGGAGCATTGATATATAGGCGCCGCAAACGTAGAGGGTGGCTTGCCGCCTAAAGAAGAAGTGATGGTCTATAACGAGGATCCGAAAAGGGATGATCTATCAGGATGCTTACGAACTGATTCTGGAGCGTGCCAAATCAAACGCGAAAGAATATGTTCGGGCTTCAAAGAAAAAAGGCGACGTCTGAGGACCGCAGAGGACCGCAGAGGACCGCAGAGGACCGCGGAGCCGGGGGACAGGAGGCCTATAACGCTACAATATTTATATGGCGCTTAAGACGATATTACTTCCCATCAGTGGCATGACCTGCGCGGCCTGCGTGGCGCGCGTTGAGCGGGCTATTGCCGGCGTTGAGGGTGTGGAGCAGGTGGCGGTCAACCTGGCGACGGAGAAGGCGACGCTGAGCTATGACCCGGCAGTCACTGACGTCGCGCAGGTCCGGGCGGCGGTTGCGCGCGCGGGATATACGGCGCTTGAGGTGGCTGGAACACGTGAGGCGCTGGCAGCCGACCGCCTGCGCAAGCAGCGCGAGATTCGCGGCCAGTGGCGGCGGTTTATTATCTCGGTGGTCTTTGCTGTGCCGCTGCTTTATATTGCGATGGCGCCGATGCTCGTGATGGGCCACGGCGGGGCGGGCGGCATGGCCGGTAGCATGGCTGGCATGGCCCCCGGCATGGCGATGGCCGCCGCGCCCGGCGTCCTGCCGGCGATCCTTGACCCTGGCCTGCACCCGCTCATCTTTGCGCTGGCGCAGCTGGCATTGGTGGCGCCCTGTGTTGCCATGGGGCGGCGGTTCTACACCGTGGGCTTCAAGTCGCTGGCGCAGCGCTCGCCAAACATGGACGCGCTCATCGCCATCTCCACCACGGCGGCCCTTGGCTGGAGCCTCTACAACACGGTGCTGATCGCGCTGGGGCATACGGCGGCGGTCCATTCGCTTTACTTTGAGAGCGCGGGCGTGATCATCACGCTCATCATGTTAGGCAAGACCCTTGAGGCCGTGAGCAAAGGCCGCGCGGGCGAGGCGATCGCCCGCCTCATGGGGCTTGCGCCTGAGACGGCGATCCGCATCACGGCAGACGGGACCGAGCGGGAGTGCCCGGTCGATGAGGTCGAGGCAGGCGATATCTTGCTGGTGCGCCCCGGCGCGCGGATCCCGGTTGACGGCACGGTCATCAGCGGCGCCAGCGCGGTCGATGAGTCGATGCTCACCGGCGAGAGTATGCCGGTCGAAAAAGGCGCCGGCGCCGCGCTTTACGGCGCAAGTCTGAACACCACCGGCTCGCTGCGCATGCGCGCGACCAAGGTGGGGGCAGACACCGCGCTGGCGGGCATTATCCGGCTGGTCGAGGAGGCGCAGGGCTCCAAAGCGCCCATTGCCTCGTTTGCAGACCGGGTGGCGGCGGTCTTTGTTCCGTCAGTTATGGGGATTGCGCTGGCAGCGGCGCTGCTGTGGCTGGGCGCCGCACTGCTCTGGCCACAGGCGGCGGTCTTTGCCGGCCAGCCCGGCGCGGTGGCCTTCAGCCTGCAGATATTTATCACCGTGCTTGTGATCGCCTGCCCCTGCGCGCTGGGGCTTGCCACGCCGACCGCGATCATGGTGGGCACGGGCGTTGGCGCGCGGCTTGGCATCCTCATCAAAAGCGGCGAGGCTCTGGAGCGCGCCGGCGAGGTCACGACGGTGGTGCTGGACAAGACCGGCACGATCACCCGCGGGACGCCGAGCGTCACCGACGTCATTGCTATCCCGCCGCTGGTCGCTGAGGGCACTGAAATCTGTAATTGGGGCCCCAGCTCCGCCTCCGGCTACCCGAGTCGCTCGCTGAAACCGACGCTTCAGTCGGTTTCTGAGACGCGAGCTTTGTCGGGTGATCCTCCGGCTCCGCCCCCAATTCCAGATTTCAGCGCCCTCAGCGACCAGCTGTTGGCTTTGGTGGCGGCGGCGGAGAACGACTCGGAGCACCCGCTGGGGCAGGCCATTGTGGCCAGCGCGCTGAAGCGGGGGCTGGCCCTTGAGCTCGCCACGGGCTTTGAGTCGCTGACCGGGCGCGGCGTGCAGGCAGGCGTTGCCGGGCGCGTGGTGCTGGCAGGAACAGCGGCGCTGATGGAGGAGCGCGGGATTGCCACCGGCGCGCTGGCGGCGCAGGCAGAGCGTCTGGCTGGCGCGGGCAAGACGCCTGTCTATGCGGCGGTCGATAGGGCGCTGGCGGGCATGATCGCGGTGGCAGACACGATCAAGCCGAGCAGTAAGGCGGCTGTCGCCCAGTTGCGCGCGCAGCACATCAATGCTGTGATGATTACGGGTGACGCGCAGCGCACGGCGGCGGCGATCGCGGCAGAGGTGGGCATCGAACAGGTGCTGGCAGAGGTTCTGCCCCAGGATAAGTCGGCTGCGATCCGCGCGCTCCAGGAGGCGGGCGAGACCGTTGCCATGGTCGGCGACGGCATCAATGACGCGCCGGCGCTTGCCCAGGCCGACGTGGGCATCGCGATCGGATCGGGCACCGATGTGGCGATCCAGTCGGCTGATGTCGTGCTGGTGCGCGACGACCTCTGTGACGCGGGCGTGGCAATCGAGCTGAGCTGCCGCACCATCCGCAACGTGAAGCAGAACCTGTTCTGGGCTTTTGGTTACAATGTAGTGGGCATCCCGGTGGCAGCCGGCGTGCTGCATCTGTTTGGCGGCCCGCTTCTGTCCCCGATGATCGCGGCCGCGGCGATGAGCCTCAGCTCGGTATCGGTAGTGACCAATGCGTTGCGGCTCAAGCGCTTCAGGCCGCAGCTGTGACGGATGTGGAGCGCGCGAGTGTTCTGCCAGCCCGGACAAGGCGCGCCGAGTCGTCGCGCCCTACAGGGCTGCTGCCAGCCAGAGCCTTCACCGGCTGACGCCTGCTGATATGTTCTGGCGTCAGCTGTGAACGTACTGGCTGGCAGTGACTGTGTAGGGCGCGACGACCCCGGCGCGCCTTGGGTCCCAACAAGAAAGGAACTTTCATGATAAAAGAAACCATCCCCGTCACTGGCATGATGTGCGAGCACTGCGAGCAGGCGGTCACCTCGCACATCCAGGCTTTGCCGGGCGTCAAGAAGGTCAAAGCAAGCCACAAGAAGGCCAGCGTCGAGGTGCGCTACGACGAGTCGCAAACCACCCCTGACGCACTACGCGCGGCCATCGTCGAAGCTGGCTACGAGCCCGCCTGAGAGAGGCGCCCGACGGCGCCTCTCTTGCACTGTTGTCGCTAAAAAATTGATACTGGTAATAATTAGTATCACATGCTATGATAGTCCCGTAAGCTATTGATACAGTTGCTATCGCATATAGAAGAAATAGACGCAACGGTATCATGCAGGTACTATCCGTTCTAGAAAAGGAGGCGACAATGGGATTTCTTGGAAACGTTGCGGCGCTTTCGCGATTTCAGTTCGCGATGACCGTTGCGTTCCACTTCCTGTTCGTGCCTATGTCGATCGGCCTGGGGCTGATCCTGGCACTCACGTCACGGCGCTACTATAAGTCGCGTGACCCACAGGACCTGGCACATCTCAAACTGTTCGTAAAAATCTTCGCGGCGACCTTTATTGTGGGCGTTGCAACCGGCGTGACCATGGAGTTCGCGTTCGGGGCAAACTGGGCGAACTACTCGCGCTTTGTGGGAGACATCTTCGGGGCCCCGCTGGCGGCTGAGGCACTGTTCGCCTTTTTTCTGGAGTCAGTATTTTTGGGCGTGCTCGTCTTTGGCCAGAAGAGAGTCTCGCCCAAGTTCTATCATGCTTCTGCCTGGCTGGTATGGGCGGGCTCGTGCCTGTCGGCGCTCTGGATCATCATCGCTAACTCCTGGATGCAGACGCCGGCTGGTTTCAAGATCGTCGGTACCGGGCTCGCGAGCCGCGCGCATATCACCAACTTCCTGGCGGCGGCCATTAACCACTCGACCTTCCAGCGTTACTTTCACGTGGTGGTAGCCCTGCTTGCCATGGGCGCGTTTCTGGCGATGGCAATCGCGGCCTACTACTACCTCAAAAAGAAAAATCTGGACTTTGCAAAGAAGACCATGCGTCTGGGGGTCGTCGTCGGACTGATCGCCAGCCTTCTCATGCTGCCGCTGGGTCATCTGTCAGCCGTCCAGGTCGCAGACACCCAGCCAGAGAAACTGGCGGCCTTCGAGGGCCACTGGAACACGGGCCCGATGGACATGGGAATCCTTGGGTGGGTCGATCCTGCTAACCAGCAGACTCATTCAGTCAATGTGCCGGTCAAGGGCTTCATTGGCCTTTTGACCAACCTCGACACCTCGACCTCGTTTAAGGGGCTGAGCGAAATCCCGGCCCAGGACCGTCCGCCCCTTCAGGCGACCTACCAGACCTACCATTTCATGGTGGTCCTCTGGGGTCTGATGGTGGTACTTGCGATCGCCGCGTTCATCATGGACCGCAAAGATCGCATCAAGGATAAAAAATGGGCCCAGAAGATTTTGATCTGGGCGCCGCTGGTCCCGCTTGCGGCGATCCAGTGCGGTTGGATGGCCGCAGAGATTGGCCGTCAGCCCTGGATCGTCTGGAAGCTGCAACGCACCGCAGATGCGATCAGCCCGTCGGTGCCCGCCAGCCAAATCGTGATAACGATAGCGCTCTTCATCGTGGTCTATCTGCTTATCGCGATCATCTATCTGCGCGTGGTGCTCGGCCTGATCAAAAAGGGTCCGCAGCCGGAGCTGGCGCCTGCAGGGGCAGGTCCCGCGGAGCCCGCAGCGGCGATCGCTGATGGCTCTGACGGCTCTGACCCTGAGGATGGCGCAGGCGATGGCGCAGGCGCAGCAAAGGAGGCGAACTGACATGGAAGCAACTCCGTTACAACTACTCTGGTTTATCCTTATCGGTGTCCTGTTGGTCGGCTACTTTGTGCTGGACGGCTTTGATCTGGGCGTCGGCATTCTGTATCCCTTCTTAGGCAAGACCGAAAAGGAGAAGGCGCTGATGCGCGTTTCCATCGGTCCGGTCTGGGATGGCAACGAAGTCTGGCTGCTCACCGCGGGCGGCGCGCTGTTCGCGGCTTTTGCCCCGGCCTACGCCACGAGCTTCTCGGGCTTTTATCTGGCCATCATGCTCGTGCTCTTTGCCCTGATTGTTCGCGCCATCAGCATTGAGTTTCGGCATCATGACCCCGCCTGGGCCAAGCTGCATGACGCGCTCTTCTTTGTGGGGAGCCTCGTGCCGGCGCTGCTCTTTGGCGTGGCGGTCGGAAACGTCATCCGTGGCCTGCCGCTTGATGCTTACGGTAACTACACCGGCGGCTTCTTTGCGCTGCTCAATCCGTTCTCATTGCTAATTGGCGTGGTCGGTCTGGCTCAGTTTATCCTGCAAGGGTTGGTGTGGCTGGGCGTAAAAGCGCCAACAGACAGCGAGGTCTACGCACGGGCCAAAAAGCTCCAGACGGTCTTTGCGCCCGTCGTGGCGGCCCTGGTGGTCGTAGCCAGCCTGGCAACGCTTTTCTGGGCAAAGCTGCCAATGGCAGGCGGACTCCCGCTGGTCCTGCGCTGGGTGGGCCTGGCTCTGGTTCTGGCGGGCAGCGTCGCGTCGCTTCTCTTTAGCAAGAAGGGCCGCGACCTGGCGGCGCTCATCGCGTCTTCAGTTAACTGCGTGGCAATGGTAATCATCTTTGCGGCAAGCATCTATCCCAACCTGATCCCGGCTACCAAGGGCGCATCGATCACGATCGCTTCTGCGGGGGGCAGCAACACGGCGCTTCTGGCGATGACCATCATCGCCTGCGTGGGCGTGCCGCTGGTCCTGCTCTATCACTTTGTGATCTATCGGGCGTTTCGTGGCCGCGTGACCCCGGAGGATCTCAACTACTAGTTCTCATATTGGGGGAGAATGGAAAGGGCCTGGCGTCTCTGCCAGGCCCTTTTGCTGTGCCGGCCAGGCGGCGCGCCGAGGTCGTCGCGCCCTACAAAGCGATTGCCAATCAGAACATTATCAGCTGGCGCCAGATGAGAGAAAGAGGACCGGCGCCCTTTTGCCGCCCAAGGCCCTTTTGCTGTGCCGGCCAGGCGGCGCGCCGAGGTCGTCGCGCCCTACAAGGCGAGTGCTAATCAGAACATTACCAGCTGGCGCCAGATGAGAGAAAGAAGACCGGCGCCCTTTTGCCGCTCAAGGCTCTTTTGCTGTGCCGGAGGCGCGACGACCTGGTGCGACGTGCCGGCTGTAAGGAGCAAAAGCTTGTGTGTTCTGCCTGCTTGCACAGCGTATAATAGTCAACTATGACTACGCCACCAAAAGATCATCGACTCTCACACATTCCGGGCGTTGCCCCCTGGCTGCTTTCGCTGGGCATAAACGTTGCCCTGGTACTCGTGGTGGGCGCGGGTATCGCGGCTCTTCTCTACGTGCTGCGCCTGGCGGCAACCATCACGGTGCCGCTGATCGTGGCGGCGGTCATCGCGATTATCGCGCACCCGCTTGTCAATCTGGGGGCGCGCATTAAACTGCCGCGTGCGCTCTCTGCCATTATCGTCATCGTCCTGGTTGTTGGTCTGGTGGCGGTGGCGCTCCAGATCACGGTTAACGGCGTGGTCAACCAGGCGCCCGCAATAGGGCGCCAGATCATCCAGGGCACTACCGACCTTGGTGACTACGCGATCGACCGTCTGGCGGCGGCAGGCGTCCCCAAAGCGCAGGTTAACCGCGCGGTTGACCAGGCGACGCAGGCAGTCAGTACCTACGTGCATAATCTTGTTCCCGGTGGCGGCTCTGGCGATTCGTCGTCAGGCGCCGGAACGTCTTCGGGCGTGGATATTGGCAGTATCACCTCGGGGCTCAGCACGGGGTTTAATCAGGTCAAGTCGGTGCTTTCCGGCGTGCTGGGCGCGGTGTTCATGGTATTTCTGGGCATACTCTGCCTGTTCTTCTTTTTGACGGACTACGATAACATCATGGGCTTTATCGGGCGCCACCTGGGCGTCAGCGACAAGGTGGGCGCCGATCTGGTCCATGACGGCGCACGCAGTCTGCGTGCGTACTTCAGGAGCACGACGGTCACGGCGCTGGTGGTCTCCCTTGTCATTGGCGCCGCGCTTGCGATCATGAAGGTGCCGCTTGTGCTGCCGATCATGATCGTCTCGTTTCTGGTGGCCTATGTGCCGATCTTTGGCGCGCTGATAAGCAGCGTGTTTGCCTGCCTGGTCGCCCTTGGCTCCGGGGGTCTTCAGCAGGCGCTGATCGTGTTGATCGTGGTGCTGGTTGCTCATAATATTATCGAGTCGATCGTCAATAACTTCATGATGAGCAAGACGCTTGACTTGCATCCGCTGGCCACCCTTGTGGCCACGATCCTGGGCAGCACCTTCGGCGGCGTTTTGGGCATGACGCTTGCCGCGCCGGTGCTCTCGATGGCGCTGTCAGCCTACAAGCGGCTTCAGGTGGCGCGCGGCGGGGAAGAAGAGGGCAAGGGTCCCGATGAGATCCGCTCGCTCATTGCAAGCATGCGGCCAGAGCGCAAACAGGTCAAGATTATCCGCCGTCGTCCCGGTGGCGGGGGCGGCGCCTCGTCTGCTGGCAACCACTGAAGCTGGCCGTTTGCCCGCCTGTTTCAGGCAGGCTTAAGCGCGCTATCTGCCGGTCATCCGTTTCATATTTGACAAAAGCCTCAAAAGGATTGTATATTATCAAAATAGGGCTTACAGTTTTTAACCGTGAGAATGAAAAGTCACAGGTAGTAAGGGGAATAGGGGGAACAGCTATGCTGGATACAGTTGTATACAGCATAGAAATACCCTCGAATAGTGCAGAGAATATACAGAACAACAAACAACCAGATCATGCCGCCTCTCCCCGTGCGCTTGGGCGCAGTTAGCGGCATCCCTATTTTGGTGATTAGAGGCATCCTCCCCCCCTTGCCTCTGATACACATTTCCTTGAGCAGCCCGTCCCCATATGCGGGCTGCTCATCGTTGTTGCGGCGCCGCATCGAGGCGGCATCGAGGCGCGGATGTCGCGGTGGGTATCGTCGGCGGCGCACGTCGGCGGCGCGGACGATCGCAAGTTGTGGCGGCCCCTCGCTTCTGTTATCATAGAACACGCTTGAAAATTTACCTGATGTAAAAGCTGCCGAAGACAGTCGGTCCTCTCACCGAGAGGGTAATGGAACCAAGGGGTTTCGCCCACCGAGGTAGTCGCATTCCAGCAGAACAGAAGCGCCCCGGCGCTCCTTCCTGGCAGACGCGACCCTTGACTGACCTACTGAGCTCGGCCAAGGGTTTTTTGTTGCAGCATACGCGTCAGGAAGGACAGCCCGAGAGGTGGTGAAACTACAACTATGCCAGCAAACGTAAAAAAGGAAGCAGTGGCAGAGATCAAAGGTCAGTTTTCTGATTCGGAGAATATTCTGCTGGTGGACTATCGTGGTCTGTCGGTCAAAAACATCAGCGCCCTGCGTCGCAAAATCAGCGAGTCGGGCGGACGTTTTGTCGTCTACAAGAACACGCTGGTCGCCATCGCGATGACCGAGCTTGCCCTGCCCGCGCTGGGTGACCTGCTCGAAGGCCCCTCGGCCTTCATCTTTACCGGCGAAGACCCCGTGGCGGCCGCAAAGGCGCTCAAAGACTTCAGCAAGGAGCACGCCGAGCTTGAGCTGAAGGGCGGCCTGGTGCAAAACCAGGTGCTCGACAGCGTCGCGCTGTCCGCGCTTGCCTCGCTGCCAACGCGCGAGGAACTGCTCGCCAAGCTTCTTGGCACGCTCCAGAACCCGATGCGCGGTTTCGTCTCTGTTATCAGCGGACCGGCGCGCGGTCTGGTGACCGTACTCGACGCAGCGGCAAAGAAGGCCGCGTAACGATGAACCCAGAGGTGACAATTACCCCTGGGGTATCTGTCACCACCACAAGAAAGGAACTATCATGGCTGTATCAAAAGAGGAGATTGTAGAAGCGTTAAAGGCTATGCCTGCCCTGGAGCTCTCAGAGCTGGTCAAGGAGCTTGAGGACGTCTTTGGCGTATCCGCCGCCGCCCCGGTGGCAGTGGCCGCCGCCCCGGCTGCCGGTGACGGCGCCGCCGCTGAGGAGGAGAAGGACTCCTACGACGTGGTTCTTGAGGGCTATGGCGACAACAAGATCGCTGTCATCAAGGTCGTCCGCGAGCTGACCGGTCTGGGCCTGAAGGAGGCCAAGGATCTGGTCGAGGCTGCTCCTAAGCCTGTGCTTGAGGGTATTGCGACCGACAAGGCTGAGGAAGCCAAGGGCAAGCTGGAAGAAGCCGGCGCTGCCGTTACGCTTAAATAGCTGATCTCTGCTAAAGAGCAAGAGCACAAAGGGCTGCATCAAACATGGTGCGGCCCTTTTACTTTTTTCATTATTTTATTAGTTGCCACATTCTGGCATAGTATAAGAAGCGGGAATACCCACCATAAAAGACCAGAATACCAGTGGACCGCGCGCCACTCTCAATCAGTACTATTTCACGGCCAGGCGGCGGAGCGATTCCTTATTATAAACTATCAAAATATATTATATAATACAAGATTATAATTGTTGAAGTATCGAAAAAATATGCAAAAAAACAGGACTTGCATCCTGAAAAAATCGTGCTAGACTGAATACGCCATTGAAGCATTGATACGGATATCCGCATCAGCTTTGGTTGTATTCATGTCAATTGAGGAGGCAGACATATGGAATGGCTCATGGGACCACCGGGACTTATTATTCTTTTGGTCATTCTTATTCTGATCGTTGGCCCCAAGCAACTACCGAAGCTTGGCAAACAGCTTGGTTCTACGATGAAATCCGTACGTACCGGCTTAGACGAGATGAATGCGGAGATGAAGCCGCAAGCCAGTAGCGGCGGCGCGGGAACAGAGGCCGCCCCCGTAACGTGCGCGCAGTGCGCTACGACAGCTAAGCCCGGGACAAAGTTTTGTCCGGAGTGCGGCGCGTCGCTTGAGGAGCAGCAGTTGGTCGGGGGCAATTCCCTGATCTGCGCACAGTGCGGTACGGCAGCTAAGTCCGGGACAAAGTTTTGTCCGGAGTGCGGCGCGCCGTTGTAAGCTGGCATTGTCAACCACTCTCCAACCACTCTCCAGCTTTAGCGCCATTTTAAATTTCCTCTCCTTGGTCTTTTGCTTTTGTTACAATTCGGGTACAATGTAATTTCATTACAAAACACCTGAAGGGGAGCGTCGTCACCTAATGCGGCGCTATTTCGGAAGCGGTGTCGGATTCTGATCCTTGTTGTCGGATAAATCTCGTAGGTCTATACCGGCTGGTCAGGACGGAGGAAAACTTGATCGAACTGAAGAATGTCGAGAAGTACTTCGGGCAGAACCATGTCTTGAAAGACGTCAATCTTTTGGTCCCGACCGGGCAGAAGATTGTGATTATCGGTCCCTCCGGCTCTGGTAAGTCGACGATGATTCGTTGCATGAATTTGCTGGAGCATCCTACGTCGGGTAGCGTCACGGTCGATGGCGTCGAGATTACCGCGAAAAAGGCCCCGGTTGCCAAAGTACGCCAGTCGGTGGCGATGGTGTTTCAGCAGTTCAATCTTTATCCGCATAAAACCGTACTTGAGAACCTCACGCTTGCGCCGACGGTGGTGCAGGGTGTCAGCAAGGCCGAGGCGGTTGATTCCGGCATGGCCTATCTTGAGCGCGTTGGCTTAAGCGATAAGGCGCAGGCCTATCCTGCGCAGCTTTCTGGCGGCCAGCAGCAGCGCGTGGCGATCGCGCGCGCGCTTAATATGCACCCGCGTATTCTTTTGTTTGACGAGCCGACCAGCGCGCTTGATCCCGAGATGATCCAGGAAGTCCTGGACGTCATCGTGGGTCTTGCCCAGGAGGGCATCACGATGGTGGTGGTCACTCACGAGATGGGCTTTGCGCGTCAGGCGGCAGATCGCGTGGTGTTTGTAGACGATGGACAAATATTAGAGGACGGTACGCCGGAGCACTTTTTTGAGAACCCCACCAATGAGCGCACCAAACTCTTTTTGAGCAAGATATTGCGATAGGGTGTGGTTCGACCGTTCTCTGGGCTGCAAGCCAACAGAAGGTCGTTCACGATAGGAAACGGAGAAAAGAGTTCGGGCTGGCGCCCGACAGGCAGGGTCTTTAAGGATCCAGAAAACGGAGAGCCTATGAAGAAGTTAGTACTTTTGGGATTGGCGGCAGCGCTGCTGGTTTCAGCTTTCGGCCTGGCAGGCTGCGGGAGCAAGAAGCCGGCAGACAACGGTGCGTCAACCGATGCTTCAAATCTGCCTGCTCAGGTGCAAGCCATCAAGGATCGTGGCACCCTGAACGTCGGCGTGAAGCAGGATGTTCCCGGCTTTGGCCAGCTCAACCCAAAGACCAACCAGTTTGAGGGTATGGAGATCGACATGGCGCATAGCATCGGCAAGGAGATCTTTGGCAGCAGCTACAGCGACAGCAAAGTGAAGTTTTTCCCGGTAACCGCCGATACGCGCGGCACACTGCTCGATAACGGCCAGATCGACATGGTCATCGCGACCTTTACGATCAAGCCGGATCGTAAGCTGAAGTGGAACTTCTCTGATTCGTATTACACCGACGGTGTTGGCCTCATGGTGAAGAAGACCTCTGGCATTTCCGGCATCAAGGATCTTTCTGGTAAGACCGTTGCCGTGGCGACCGGCGCAACTTCACAGCAGGCCGTCGAGGACGAGGCAAAGACTGAGGGCGTAACCGGCATCAAGTTCCAGCAATTCCCGAATTATGCGGCCTGCACCCAGGCGCTGCAATCAGGGCGCGTTGACGCCTTCTCTGTGGATCGCTCGATCCTGGCGGGCTATCTTAATGACAGCTTTGTCATTTTGCCCGACAAGTTTTCTCCGCAGGACTACGGTATTGCGACCAAGCTGAGCAACAAGGACCTGGCCTCATGGGTCAACGACCTGGTTGTCAAGTGGAAGTCAGATGGCACCATCGATGGTCTCATCACAAAGTATGCACAGTACGGTTTGGCTAAGTAATTACGAGCGGGTGGTGGACGTCTGGTAAGGCGTCCGCCACCTGTCAGTAGAGTTTGTTGTAGCAGGAAGGCAATAGTGTCTGTCGGATTTTCACAGTGGTTCTCGAACATCGTTTACATGTTCAACTTGCAACACTGGCAACTGTTTTTTCAGGTTGGCGGTCTTGTGGGGCTTTTGCACGGCTTGTTGTTCACGCTGGAAATTTCGCTGCTGGGTCTTCTTTTTGCGCTGATTCTTGGGGTAATCTTTGGAGTGCTTGCCACGTCGCAGTGGAAAGTCATGCGTGCTGTGGCACGTGTTTACGTTGAGTTCTTCCAGAACACGCCGCTGATGTTGCAGGCGATCTTTATTGCCTTTGGTCTGCCGATAGTCTGGCCAGCGGCACGCCATATCCCCCTGTTCATGGTCATTGTCATTGCAGTCAGCCTGTATCATGGCGCCTATATTTCTGAGGCGGTGCGCGCGGGTATTCAGTCGATCCATCGCGGTCAGCTGGAAGCGTCATTGTCGCAGGGTATGACCTATGTGCAGGCGATGCGCTACGTCGTCATTCCTCAGGCTTTGCGCGTGGTGCTGCCGCCGCTGACTAACCAGGCGGTCAATCTCATCAAAAATACTTCCATTGGTGTTGCTATTGGTTTTGCGGAGCTCATGTATCAGGCAAAGATGTACTCTGATATGGCGGCGACCGGACCGTCGTTTTTGCTGGCAGCGCTCATGTACTTCATCCTGTGCTTCCCGTTGGCGAGGTTGGCCAAGCGCCTTGAGGATAAGGCTGAGGTGAACAACTGATGCATGTTGCTACCGTCACAGGCATGTTGCAAAAGTCGTTTTTCTGGACTTCATTGTTCCGTGGCTTAGGCGTCACCCTCGTCGTATCAGCGATTTCGATTGTGCTGGCGTTTATCTTTGGCATTATTGTTGGGGTAATGCGTTATTCCAAGCTGCCGGTCATAAGTCAGGTTGCCGCGGTCTATATCGATTTCCTGCGCAATATTCCGCTGCTCTTGCTGATGTTCGCGTTTTTCCTGATCGGCCAGATGCAGGATCTGACGGCTGCCGTTATTGCGCTGACCGTATTTACCACGGCGGTGGTTGCCGAGGTCGTGCGTGGCGGTCTTAATTCCATCCCCAAGGGGCAGTGGGAGGCGGCGCGAAGCCAAGGCATGAGCTATATTCAGATTCTGCGCCATATTGTGTTGCCGCAGGCGGTCACAAAAATGATTCCGCCGATGGTTTCGCAGTTTGTGACGCTCATTAAGGACTCGGCCTTTGCCCTGCAACTGGGTGTGCTTGAGTTATCGAATCGCGCCTCGATTCTGCAGGCAAACTTTACGACCCCGGCACAGATGCTGATGATTTATGCGGTTATTGCCGCTATTTACTTCACGATCAACTTCATTCTTTCAGTCATTGCCCGCAAGCTTCAAAAGAGGCTTTCTGCTGGCGGCGGCACCATCGGCTAGCGCACTTAGCGCATCTTAACTACCGTTCAACGAATAAGGATGCCCGACGGAGGCGCTTTGTGCCTATTAATCTCATGGGTTTCTGCATATTTATGCAATCTATAGTACAATTAAGAGCGTGAAGAAGCGTTTGACGGTCAACAACATAGTTTCAATACGTTTCTTCATAGTTGGGAAGGGGTCGCTTAGGACGAGGCGGCCCTTTCTTATTTTGCGTTGTAATGGCGATCTACCGGCTTCCAGCAAGGCTTACGGCCTTGAGGCCGCTTCGCCTTGCTGCGCACCGGTATCTCATCCATTACAACGCAAAATACGGTAATGGCGATCTACCGGCTTCCCGCGAAACTCACGCTGCGCAGCGCCCGGAAAACAGTCCAGTGGACTGTTTTCAGCGGAGCAGGGGCTCTGCCCTCCCGTAGGGCCGCTTCGTTTCACGGCGCACCGGTATCTCATCCATTACAACGCAAAATACGGTAATGGCGATCTACCGGCTTCCAGCAAGGCTCACGCTGCGCAGCGCCCGGAAAAGGTTCTTGTTGTGGTTTGTGCTCGCTCGTGCCACACTGGTAATGCTATTTCTTACATAAATAGAGGAGTGCTGGATGGTACAGAAGGCCACGTCCCTTACGGATATCTATAATTTGTTTAAGCCTATGGCGCTTACCGGAGAGCAGGCCGCCTTTTACCAGAATACTGCTGCGGTGAGGGATGGGGCTTGTTACGAGTTTCACGAGGGTCTTTATCAGCGCATCTGTCAGTCTACTGATCGTGAGCACTTGCTGGTTGTTGGCCATGGCGGGTGCGGTAAGTCAACTGAGCTTATGATGTTGAAGTCCAAGCTGGATGCAGATGAGGCCCCGGTTATTCTTGTCGAAGCCGAAGATGATCTGGATCTCTACAACTTCAGCTACATAGATCTTTTTATGCTGATTGTTGAAAGAACGGTGCGTTACGCCGATGATCATAACTTTACTATTGACAGCCATATTGTCTCGGCTTTTCAGAGGGCTTTATCGACCAGGACGACCAGGGAATATTGGAGCCATGACGCAGATGCCGGAGTTGATACGGAGCTGAGAGCTGCAACGCCAAGCGTGCTTTCTTTCCTGAAAGCCTCAGTAAAAATTACCGCTGCCTTGAAAATGGCTTCTGGACTTAACGAGGAGTTGCGGCGCGAGATTCAGCCACAGATATCTGACATTATTGAATCTCTGAATGCACTAATTGATAATTTGCAGCGACAGACTTCAAAGCCAATTGTTATTATTATTGACGGGCTTGAAAAATGTCGGTTTGAAAGTGTTCGCAAATTGTTTGTTGAGGACATAGCCTCTTTGGCGACGCTTGACGCCCATTTGGTGATGGCTTGTCCCATTGCCGTGTATCGCTTAGTTGATGAAGCGGTGTTGTCGAGCTATTTCTTTGCCCCACGGGTGATTCCCCTGATTAAAACGCACAACAATGACAGAGATCGCTCCGCTTTTGAGGCGGGAGTCAAGGTAATTAAGGAACTCATACTTAAAAGGGTGGACGCTTCATTTTTTGAAAAAAGAGTTCTGGAGAAAATTATTGCCAAATCAGGCGGAAGCTTGCGGGACACCTGCCAGATATTGTCGAATTGCGCTTTTGAAGCAGAGATGCGGAAAAATGAAACGATTGATATGGACGCGACGGATTTCGTGCTCAAAAAATACGCTAACGATGTGTTCTTCCGGGTAGATTCTGCTTTTTATCCTCGCGTAAGCAAGATATATCAGGGCGATTTTGAGGCGCGACAAGATTCCGAATTGACCGAATTACTGTATAGCGGGGCAGTTTTTGAGTATAACGGCGAATGCTGGATAGACCTACATCCGTTGGTGTGCGATTATATTGAAGATCATCCGAAGGTGTTTGATTGGGATGGAACCGACAATTCAGAAGAGTGAATTAGAGCGTGAGTTCGAGCGTCTTTACCAAAGGCTGCTCCACCAGCAAGGCAATGATCTTGCGCTTATCTTCAGTAGTCAGGGCGACTATCAGAAGGCTCTGGCGTGGTATCAAAAGGCCCTGGTGGCGAGAGAAAAGGTATTAGGTACGGACCACCCTGATACTGTTTCTGCCCGCAGCAGCATTGCAAATATTCAAGCTGAGCAGCAGGGGCTCACATAAGCTGATGGCATTTACTCTCTTGAAAACTGACCCACAGACGGCGGCGCGGCGCGGGGTGTTGCAGACGGCGCATGGCGACGTGCAGACGCCGCTCTTTATGCCGGTTGGGACGCGGGCGACGGTCAAGGGGGTCCAGACTTCGGCGCTGCATGACTCAGGCGCGCAGGTAGTGCTTGCCAATACCTATCATCTGTTTTTGCGGCCCGGCGCCGATCTGGTTGCAGAGGCCGGCGGTCTGCACCGCTTCATGAACTGGGACCGCGCGATTCTGACCGACTCGGGCGGCTTCCAGGTGTTCTCGCTTGCCGATACGCTCAAGCTGCATGATGACGGGGTTGAATTTGCGAGCATCGTTGATGGCAGTAAGCACTTCTGGACGCCGGAGGACAACATGCGTGTCCAGGAGCAACTGGGCGCCGATGTCATCATGCAGCTGGATCAGTGTGCGCCCTATCCGGCTGAGCGTGATTTTGTGCGCGAGGCAGTCGAGCGCAGCGCTGCCTGGGGGCAGCGCTGTCTGGCGGCTCACGCGCGGCCAGACCAGCTGCTTTTTGGCATCGTGCAGGGGGGCGTCTACGGCGATCTGCGCGCGCAGTCCGTCAAGCGCATCGGGGGGCTGGACTTTGACGGCTTTGGCATCGGCGGCTACAGCGTGGGCGAGCCCCATGAGCTCATGTTCGAGACCCTGCCAGAGGTAGCCGCCGCGCTGCCGCCCGATAAGCCGCGCTATCTGATGGGCGTTGGCAACCCCACGACCATACTTGAAGCCATTGGCGCCGGCGTTGATATGTTTGACTGCGTCTTGCCCACGCGCACAGCGCGCATGGGCACGGCGTTTTCCAGCGCCGGGCGCTTAAACCTGCGAAACGCCCAGTACGCGCGCGACTTTGGGCCGCTGGACGGGCAGTGCGGCTGCGATACCTGCGCCCACTACAGCCGCGCCTACCTGCGCCATCTGGTGACCACTAAAGAGATGCTCGGCGCCATCCTGCTCTCTCAGCACAACCTGCACTACCTGCTGGACCTGACGGCGCGCGCGCGCCAGGCAATCGAGGCAGGCTCCTACGGCGCGTTTCTTGCCGCCTGGAAGGCCAGCCCCGCCGCCAACGACTACTAGCGCTCCCGCTCCCGCAGGTCTTGCCCTGCGAAAGATGCCCGGCGCATCCAACAGCAGTTTTTAGCTTTACCGCTCACTGGACCCGGTGTCACTTTGCTGTAACTGAGGTTTGTTTACGCAGAGGTCTGTGCGCTCTAGTATGATAAAACTATGCGTGAGGAAACTGAAAACCAGGTAGTGGCGCAGATGCTGCAGGCAGAGCTGGGCTGCTCGCCGTTGTTTGCTCGCCTGCTGAGCGCGCGTGGCTTCACTGACGGCGCCTCTGTTGAGCGCTTTCTGACCCCGACGCTTGAGCGTGACTGGCTCGATCCCTTCCTGATCCCGGACATGGAGCGCGGTGTCGCGCGCCTTCAGGCGGCGCTTGATGCGGGCGAACATATCATGGTCTTTGGGGACTATGACCTGGACGGCATCAGCGCGACGGCGCTGATGATCCGGGGTCTGCGCGCTTTGGGCGCAACGCGGGTCACTCCGCTTTTGCCGCAGCGCAGCGAGGGAGGCTACGGTCTCTCGCCGCAGGTTCTTGAAAAGATACAGGAGAGTGGCCCCGACCTGCTTATCACCGTTGACAATGGGATTACGGCGGCAGATCCGGTGGCGGCCCTGAAGGCGGCCGGTATCGAGGTGATTGTCACCGACCATCATACGCCGGAGCCTGCTGCGCTGCCCCGCGATGTTGCGCTGATCAATCCGCAGCTTGACCCGGCGTACGGCACAGGGACGCAGATTCCGCACCTTGAAGAGCCGTCGCAGATTTCCGGTGCGGGCGTTGCGCTGAAAGTCATCCAGGCGCTGGGCGCCCGTCAAGGCAGGCCTGATGTCTGGCGCCAGATGACGGACCTGGCGATGATGGGCACGGTTGCAGACCAGATGCCCTTGCTGGGGGAAAACCGCGCCCTGGTGGCCGAGGGGCTGGAGCGCCTGCGCAAGGAGCCTAATCCGGGCCTGCGCGCGCTGGCCGAGCGCGTCCGCAATCTTGACCGGACCGCTATTACGAGCGACCGGATTGCGTTTTCGCTGGCCCCCCGGCTCAACGCGGCCGGGCGCATGGGCTCGCCGCAGGTTGCTCTGGATTTGCTGCTTTGCGATGACCCGGGCGACTGCGCGGCGTATGCGGAGCAACTCACGCTGCTCAATCTTGAGCGGCAGGAGACGGAGGCGGCGCTCTCCGAGGTCGTGATTACGCAGGCAAGCGCGACGTTTGTACCCGGGCAGCGCGCTATTGTGGCGGCAGGGGAGGGCTGGCACGAAGGGGTGCGCGGTATTGTGGCCGCGCGTCTGGTCGATCGCTTCAGTACGGTGTCGATCGTGTGTGGGATCGAGGACGGCGTTGCCTATGGCTCGGCCCGCTCGTTCGGCTCGGTCAACGTCTACGAGGCGCTGGCTGCCTGCGCGTCGCACCTGACGCAGTTTGGAGGTCACGCGGGCGCGGCAGGATTGACGCTTCCGGCCGCCGCCCTTGACGCTTTTCGTGCTGATTTTGAGGCCTATCTGGAGGGCTTGCCAGCGGAGCAGTTTGCGCCGATCGCGGTCAGCGACCTCGACTGCCGCCTGGCAGAGCTTGACTGGGCTTTTACTGAGGAGCTGGCGTCGCTGGAGCCTTTTGGGGAGGCTATGCGCAAGCCGGTCCTGTCCGCTGCGCCAATAGAGGTCGAGCGCGCGAGTCTGGTCGGCAGGGATCAGACGCACCTGCAGTTTCGCGCGCGCCAGGGCGATACGGTACGCAAGGCCATCTATTTCCGCGCGCCGGACGGCGCACGTTGGGTGGGGCAGGTGACTCCGGCGCGGGTCGCGTTCACGCTGGACAAGGATGAGTTCCGCGGCGCACGCGGGGTCCAGCTCAACGTGGTGGAGCTGGATCCGTGCTACGAGGGCGACGCCGCCAATCCAGCCCTGGATCCTGCGACTAACGCCCGTGATGACAAAAGGGGAGACGCGCAGGGTGATACTACCAATCCGGTCATTCTGCGCGAAGTCGCAGAATCCAGCCAAGAGACAAACGCTTCCAGCCAGTCTGTCATTCTGCGCGAAGTCGCAGAATCCAGCCAGAGGGCAAACGCTTCCAGCCCGGTCATTCTGCGCGAAGTCGCAGAATCCAGCTGGGGGGCAAACGCTTCCTACCCTGTCATTCTGCGCGAAGTCGCAGAATCCAGCCGGGGGGCAGGCGACCCGGAGTCTGCGCTCTTCGGCCCGCGCCCTGATACCGACGAGTTCGTTGCGGAGCTGTTCGAACACGCAGACGAAAGCTTCTTGCGGCGTGACTACGCCAACATCACCGACGCAGCGAGCTTCTATACCAAGCTTGCGGGTGTCAGCTTCGAGGGGCGCCAGGAGCTGATCGCTCAGCTGCAGCCAGCTGATCCGCTGGTACTGCGGCGCGAGCCGGACAATGCGTATGACCCCAACGCCATCGCGGTGGTAGCGACGCGTCTGGGCGCCACAGGCGCCCAGGGTCATCAGAGCGCCACAGGCGCCCAGGGACCTCAGAGTGCCACAGACGCCCAGGGACCTCAGAGTGCCTCGGTCGCCCGCGGCGCCCAGATCGGCTTTCTGAATCGTGCCCTGTCGGCAGAGCTCGCTGTGGCGATCGACGAGGGCGCCTGCTATACCGTCGAGCTCGAACAGGTCACGGGTGGCGAGGAGGGGCGCTCGCGGGGAGTCAACGTGCTGCTCTCCCGCGAAGGCGCAGATGCCGACGATGCAGCCGGTGCTGCTACGCAGGCTGCAAAGCGCGATGCGTTGGCGGCTTTGCCGCCAGCAAAGCTCGATGATGAACTGCGCCGGTTGTTCATCGGCGCCGGAAAGCTCCATGCAGCCCAGGCCGAGACCCTGGCAGCGCTGGCGGCGGGCACAAATACCCTGACGGTCATGGCGACCGGGCGCGGCAAGTCGCTCATCTTCCACTTGCACGCGGCGCGCCTTGCGCTTACGATGCGCAAGCAGTCGATCTTCGTGTTCCCGCTGCGAGCGCTTGTGGCAGATCAGGCTTTCCACCTGGAAGATACCTTCGCGAAGGTCGGCCTGCGTGCCCAGGTCATCACCGGCGAGAGTTCCGAGGCTGCGCGCTTGACGGCGTTCGAGGGTCTGGCGCAGCATGCCATCGACATCGTGCTGACCACGCCGGAGTTCCTGTCTTTTCATGCGCGTGAATTCGCTGAGGTGGCAGACGTTGGCTTTGTGGTCATCGACGAGGCGCACCACATCGGGCAGGCGCGCGCAGGCAACCGCCCTGCGTATGCGCGACTGGGGGAGGCTATCGCCCAGCTTGGGCCCACGGCGCCGACGACGCTTGCCGTGACAGCGACCGCCGGCGCCGACGTCGCGGCGCGCATCTGCGAGATACTCGGCATCAACAACCAGGTGCTCGACCCGACCGTGCGCGAGAATCTGCGCCTCACGGATGTGCGGGGCGGGCGCGATGAGGCAGCCAAGCGTGGCGTTAAGCTGCCATTCTTAACGGGAGAGGCCTACAGCAAAGAGAACTATGTGCTGCGGCTCGCTCAAAAGGGCGAGAAGATGGTCATCTATGTCAACTCCCGCCAGAAGTCCGTCGAGCTGGCGCGCCTGATCCGCAGCTCGCTGCCAGAGTACGCCTGGCAGACGGCGTTTTACAACGCGGGGCTGGCGCGTGATACGCGCCATGAGATCGAGGGCCGATTCCGCGATGGCAAGCTCAAGATCATCATCGCGACGAGCGCATTCGGCGAGGGAGTCAACATCCCCGATATCCGCGATGTCGTGCTCTATCATTTCCCCTACAATGATGTCGAGTTCAACCAGATGAGCGGTCGCGGCGGACGAGACGGTAAGCCCGCGACGATCCACCTGCTTTTCACGGAGAAAGACGCGCGCATCAACGACTTCATCCTGCAGAGCTCCGCGCCCCCACGTGATAGCCTCGCGGCGCTCTATGCGGCGCTGCGTGATGTGGCCGCTGGCGAAGGGGAGGGGTTCCAGATCACGAACGCCGACCTGGCCGAGCTCGCCAACGACCGCCTCCGCGCCGCCGGTGCGTTCAAGAAACAGGTCGCTGGGAGCGGCGGAACTGGCGCCGAAAAGCCCCTGTTGGCACTGACCGAGGAGTCGGTCTCTACCGGGCTGTCGGTGTTCCGGGAGCTGGGTTTTGTGCGCAGCGAAGGACACAGTTCAGCACGGCGGCTCACCTTCGTGCCGTCCAGCGAGAAGCTTGAGTTGACTAGCAGCGTCCGCTACGTTGAAGGCCTCGACCAGCTCGACGACTTCACGGCCTTCAAAGAATGGATGCTCACCACTTCCGCTGAAGAACTTCTCGCGCGCTTCAACCGCCCCATCTTGCCTTGCTAACCCAGCAGCAGAGTGACGCCTCAAAACTCATTCATAGGGCGCCTCGCTTGTCCAGACTTCGTGCCGATCGCGTCGAAAAACAGAAAAATGCACGCCCTTGACAGGGCACGCATTTTTGATAAATCCCGCGCCTACCGGCGCTGTCCCACTTGTGACAAATTTTATGAGGTCATAACAGGGACTGGCGTTGATAGATGTCGTTGAATTCTCTCCAGAATTCCTTGTATTCTTGCTTTTTGTCACTTCGCTTAAACAGTCCTTTTACACCCTTAAAACGACGGTGAGGATTTGCATCAAAAAATTCTTTTACCTCACGAGCGAATCGTAAGATCTCTGCGCGATATTCTGCATTGTCTATAACTGTTTCCGCTTCAGGGAACTGCCGTGTTGGCTCTAAACTCATCTCGTCATAACGCACAACATCAGAGATCAAAACTTGATCACCACTATGGATTACGCGCCAGTTGATGCCGATAAGGCAGCCCATCATCAGTATTAGTCCGCAGCCGTGCGGGATCAAGCGATCGTTTTTATCAGGTTCATAGTCTTGCTCAAGTGTTCTCAAGAGACCAAGAGCTGCTTCGCTGATTCCGTAGGTGTCGTCATAGCTTTTCGGGTCTGTTATCGGGATATTGTTAATGGAAAGCTGAAGCGTTCCGTGTGAGCAACGATCATACTCGGAGTGTTCTGCAACAAGCCAGTTCTGAGAAAGTATTTTAATTGAAAACCGCGACATTTCCTTAAGGCTCCTTTCGTTTTTACGACAGCATACCGCAGCCATGCCTGTGCGCTAGAATGAAGTATGAAATCTTTCTTTACAAATGACCCGGCATGGGTAGATAAGATCGGGCGCATCTATGCGGCGCTTGAGCGTGTGAAGATTACTGAGCAAGCGGCCTCAAGCAAGCTCGAGCTTCGTCGGGCTAATCGTGTCCAGTCGGTGCACTCTTCTACCGCGATTGAGGGCAACCGGCTTACGGTTGAGCAGGTTGCGGGGGTAGTTGCTGGGAAAACGATTTACGGGCCTGAAAAGGACATCAAGGAGGTTCAGAACGCCTGGGCAGCGTATGAGACAGTGGATACCTTCGATCCTTATTCTGTTGAGGCGTTCCTGAAAGCACATGCCTTGATGACAGAAGGGCTTCTTGAAAAACCAGGCAGGTTCCGCACAAGTGATGTCGAAGTGGTCAATGCCTATGGCGAAGTGCTGCATACGGGCGCTGAACCGGAACTCGTTCCAGAAGGGATGCGCCAGTTACTGACTTGGGCTCAAGATACTGACATCCACCCTTTGATAGCAAGCAGTGCCACCCATTACATGATCGAGTTCATACATCCTTTTGTTGATGGCAATGGACGCATAGGCCGATTGTGGCAGACCTTGATGTTGAGCCGGTGGAATGAGCTTTTTGCCTGGATGCCAACGGAGACGCTGATCCATCATAATCAACTTGGATATTATCGAGCTTTGCAGGAATCGCATGAAGGGGAAGTCGATGCTGCTCCGTTCATTACTTTTATGTTGGATGTTATCGAGGATTCATTGCAGCAGTATCAAACGGCTGTTCTGCAGGTGAATTATGACGGTGTAAATGACGGTGTAAATGACGGTGTAAATGACGGTGTAACTATCAAACCAGATACCACGGATCAGCTTATTCTTGAGCATTTAGGTTCCGATGGGACGCTTACCAGCAAGGAGCTTGCTGTGAGGATCGGTAAATCGCTTCGAACCATAGAGCGCCATCTCGCTAAGCTCTCACGGACAGGGATATTGAAGCGAGAAGGTTCAGATAAAACGGGGATTTGGATCGTGAATGAGAGTGGCAAGGCATAAATGAGATTGGTGAGCCCGCAGACATTCAGGAAGTGAGGAGGAACCTGTCTCATTCGAGTGCTGCTAGAATAACTCTATGGCAAAACGGCAGGAAAATACGATCGACGGGCTTTGTTCGCAAGTCAAGTCCTATAACCGGCGCGCTGACCTCAAGGGTATCCGCGCGGCGTATGACTTTGCCCAGAACGCCCACAC
>Ga0123357_10001208_pt1 | contig 27028 bp, 27 predicted proteins | sample TergutEmb28metaG_FD_89873 | JGI IMG/M metagenome (GOLD analysis project Ga0123357, IMG submission 89873) | Embiratermes neotenicus P4 segment gut microbial communities from Petit-Saut dam, French Guiana - Emb289 P4 | ecosystem: Host-associated > Arthropoda: Insects > Digestive system > Gut ...
AGGCAGCGAATACAGAAAAAACTCGGCTATCTCTCTCCCGCTTCCTTTGAACGAAGATACTATGAACAAAAACTGGCCGCCTGATATTCATTTTGGTGTCCACTATTGACGACTGACATCAATGCGCCGCAACGACAAGGTTTGGTGGTGCGTTTTGGAATGGAGAGTTTTGCATCGCACCAGGGGCAGGATACATGTACCCGCCCTTGACCAGGGGGAGCGCAGTGGCGGCTGATGATTGCGGCCATGGGTCATCTCTTCAACAGAAAGAGCGCCACGAACACCAGGACGTTGACCAAGGCCGAACCTGCCGCTATTGCCGATAGCCACTGCACATGCGCCTTATGTTCGGCCAGCGCCATTTTGTGTTCGGCAAACGTGGTTTGCATGCCGGCCAAAGTGGAGGCGGAAAGGGTCCGGCCCAGTTCAGTAGCCACGGATTCGACGCTTCCCACAAACTTGTCCGTCCTTGCGGCCAGTACATGGGTCAAGGCTTCCTTGTGGCGCTCCAACAGTTTGTTTTCCTCTGCCAGAAAGGCATTCAGGAGCGTGACCAACATCAGGACAGGATCGTCCGGGCTGACAATGGTTTTGCTCTTTTCCGCCAGCAGTTGGGCCACCTGCTCATGGTCCAGTCCGATGCCATCCGGAAGTTGCTGCATTGGAGGCGGGACGTTGACCACATCGCCGTTCATGGTTGACCTCCATCAACGGGCTGAAGGATCAGGTTGGCTTTGTCGATCTCAGCGCATACTTCGTTCCAGAAAATTTTCAGCCGTTGCCGGCTCATGATCGGCATGGACTCGTCTGCTATCGCGTCCGCAAAGGTCTGGCGGCGGCTAAACAGTTCTTCCAGGTCCTTGCCAAAGGTCTGGGCTGACTTTTGCGGGATGCGGATCAAGGCTGTGAATTTGGCGCTGTTGTTCTTGTACAGTCCAAAATCCTCGAAGGTCAGCGTTTGCCCAGAAGCCTTGCTTTTATAAGAGATTTCACCAAAATAGCTGTTCAGCCATGCCACTATCGGAGCAACGAAATAGTCCATCAGGACTTCCAGGCCGTCCAAGGTATCATCCTGGCCCTGGCCGCCGGTTATGATGCTGTGCAGCAGCACATGGACTCCCGCCTCACGCCACATCTCGATGGTCTGGTTTTCCCGCATCCAGGCGCACAATGGCAGAAAGGTGGCTGCGCCGTTATCAATCACAAACTGACGGTTTTCATCCGCCTCATTCAGGATGATTTCCATCAGGTCGTCAAACTTGCGCCGGTCGATGTCGTCGCCTTTTTTGATGTCCAGGCAGGTCACATTCAACGCCTCATAACCTGACAGGGTATTGTTGACCGGATCGGTATCAATGGCTGTCACCGCTCCGCTCTTCTCCAGGTATTGGCAGAGCAGCGATGAAACCAGCGATTTTCCCACCCCGCCTTTTCCCTGTAAGATCAGATGGATTGTCTTCATAAGGCTCTTTATTCCTCGTAGCGTTTCCTGCGGTGGGCCGGATCGTTTTTGATGATGATTGCGTCAGCGTCAGCTTTTTTTCGCTCTTCGGTTCCCTGAGAAAGGGAAGGGGATTCAGTTTTCAGTTGCCGGGCAGGTGCATTCCCGTTTAGTTCCCTGGCCAATTTGGCGTCGATCTTCAGCCTCTCAAGACGAATGGGCCTGACACCCAGTCCAGTCAGGGTCTCGTGAAAATTGCTGTACTTCGTTGTAATTTTTCCCTGTGTGAAAAGGGTCCTGTGTACGTGCCCCAGCGTGTACCCAGCAGCCAGCAGTGCACGTATCTCTTCCTGGCAGGCCAGAATTTCTATGAAGCCATGCCTACGTTTCATTTGTTCGCCTTTGGCTTCGGCGGCGCAGGCCGGGCGATCTTCGTAAACGTTCTGGGTGCCATGGTGATTTTCCCGGCTTCCAGCAGTGTGTTGTAGATTCGCTGCAAGCTGTATCCCTTACCAAGGAGCCGTTTGATCTCGTCAAGATGCGCGACAAACTGTACCCGTGCCGCCCCTCGCGGCAGCCGAACTGGGTTCATCTCGCCTTTTTTCGCCGCCATTTTTTCCTCATGGTTTGCCGCCCCAGCCACTGGGCCTTCAGGCTAAGGAGGCACAGTCCAATGAAGAAGGCATATATGGGATCCGCCCAATCCATGGCGGCGGCTCCGATGTCCTGGTCGATGTTCGACTGGTCGATAAGCGGAGTGTTCATGCTGTGGCTGGGGCTCCCTTCTTTTAAGATTAAAAAAAGATTAAAAAAGATTAGGCAAATTGCGCGACTGCCTGGAAACCCTGTACTGATGGGCATTCCCGAGGAATTGTGTGATCGATTTTACGACCGCTATGCCCCCCTCTTGCGACCGCTATGCCCCTCCCTTACGACCGCTATGTCCCTCCTCCCTGAATCATGGGATGGGCATCCTGAAATCGGTTTTTTGGACATGCACCTTGTCTTCCTGGTCAATAAGCCAGGCGGCAATAATTTCGGCTCTGACCAGTTCATCGAAGGCCAAGCGGAGCTTGCTGCGGTAATCCGATAACCTGCCACAATCCGAGCCACACAGTTGCTGGAGGGTGCTCACTTTCATCGGGTAGGGAAACCGGTGGCTGGCATAAAAGCCATGGAGCCACTTGGCCAGGTCCGTTCTCAAGGCGAGCCGTTGCTGCCATTGCAACTGGGTCCATCCGGCATCGAACAGGGTGGCGAGCTTGGCGTTGAACTTGAGGAAATAGGTCTGGTCTTCCTCTGTGTAGTAAAATTCGTCCAACAACGAGCCGGTATAGGAGACTCTTTCCGGGCCGAAATGGGTCTGTACCTCAAGACGGATTTCCACGGCTGAGGCGGTTAGTCGCCTGAGCGAGTCCTTGAGCCATTCCCGGCCGGATTTGCCGTGGCTTCGGCTAATGCCTTTGAGGAATCCCCTGGCCGTAAACTGAACGTACTGCCCTGCTGTTGACTGATGTGAGGCGAGATGGAGAGCATGGGCCAGCACGTCAAAATCCCCCTGGTCCAGCCGCCAACCGGTATAATGAATGTTCAAACCACTGATAGCGGCGATGGTCTCTCTTTTGACCGCCTTGCGCCGTCCTCGCTGGATAACCCCGAATAAGGCGGAGCGTAGGCAGAGATTGGGAATACCCCGTTTCTGGTCCGGCCAGGTCGGAATCGGCGGGTTTGCTTTCAGAGCCTGGATTTTTTCCTGCAACTCGGGGGAGAGCCGACTTAAGAAGTTGCACTTCTCGTTTTCCTGCTCCACGGTGGCTTACCAGATTTGAATATTCCTTGGTTTTCTCCTGCGGCCGGCCTGCTTCGGTGGCTCATCTTTGGCCTCACCCAGAAACCGGTCGAGGTCTGTCTTACGAAACAGGATTTTGCCTTTTTGCTGACCTGATGGTCTGACAAAGGGGATCAAATGCTGCTCTACCGCCAGCCTTCGGAAGTGATCCGGGGAGTAGCCAGCATACTTGGCTGCCTCTTTCAGGGTCATGGTCTTCCCAGTCGTCACCTCTTGGCTTGCGAGCAGATCAAGAATCCGGTTTTGTTTTTCTTCAATGGCGGCGAGCCTGGTTTCAATATCCACGCTGATCTCCCTGCCAGATCATGAATCGGGCAAGTGCCTCCCGCTTTTCTTGCGGACTTCCCCATACCCAGAGAGCCTTGTTGATACCGGTGACCAGCTCTAAGCGAGCCGCCACCGCTCTCGGGCAGGGCCGTCTGCCGTGGAGGATATGATTGAAAAAATCAGGTGATACTTCCGCCTGGAGGGCAACTTGCTTCTGGGTAACCCGTTCGTTCGTTATTCTCATGGCCGACTATTGGCTGACAGAAAGGGCGCAGTCAAGGGAAAATTACTATAACATATTGTTTTTGCTCAATAAATTGAGCAATTGCTCAAGAAAATGAGCATGTGCTCAACTTCTCACTGTGGGTTTCCCGAAGTTGTCGTCCTCAAAAAGACAGCGCAGAGAACTGACTGCTGATGGGCAACGTTATGAGGATCAACTGGGCGAGGTATGAATCTGTCCGTTCTTCTTCAGATGATCGTAGGCAAAAGCAGAGAACCTGCCTATAATGTCGTCTTTTGCCTGACTGTAACTGCCTGGAATGGGGGAAATAATGACCTTGATCGCGTCCATCTTGATGTTCTGTCCATCAATAGGAGCAAGAAGATATTTCCCTGGAAGTACGGAGAAATTTTGGGATAACCCGTCCATCTTTGCATTGGATGGGCCTGGTGGCGGGGGCAAGCGTTTTTTCCTTTTCCGGTATGCCCGCCAATAACCGGGGTGGCGTTCTTGCCATCGTTTCTGGGCATCGATCTGGTTGTGCCGGTAATCAGGATCAGAGGCCCTTTTATTTCGCTGCCATTCTCTTTTTCGTGCCCGCTGGCAATCGGCACGGTTGCAGTATTGTTGGTTGAGGTTCCTCGGATTGATTGGTTGGATTCGTCGACAAGCCTTGCAACGGAAGGTTTTCATGGCAACGGCTTCCTCAAACTCGATTGCGATTTCATTTTACCGATAACAAAGGAAAATATAGTACACTGTGAGAGTTAACCTCCTTGTTGAAACGGCCTGTCAGGCTGCCATATATGATTCTTGAATAACTGATTGTCGTTGCATGAATTATCCGCCGTATACCATCACCAGCACCATCCTCAAACTTGTGGCATCCATCAGTGAACAGCTTGCGACATTATCTGCAACTGGCGCAATGGCCGCAGAACATCTCTCGCCACAACTGCGGAAGGAAAACCGTATCCGTACTATTCACGCTTCTCTTGCCATCGAGAACAATACGCTCAATGTAGAACAGGTCACCGACATTATTGACGGTAATCCGGTCCTTGGACCCTCCCGCGATATTCAGGAAGTGCGGGGCGCTGTAGCCGCTTATGAAAAGCTCGATACCTGAAAACCGCACAGCCTGAAAGACATGCTCGCGGCGCATGCATTACTCATGCAGGACCTTGTTAACAGCCCCGGTAAATTGCGCACAGGCGGCGTTGGTGTGCTTCGGGGGGATACCGTCATGCACATGGCCCCCCCTGCTGAGTTGGTGCGTGGACACCTGGAAAATGTACTTAGATGGCTGCAATACACGGAGGAACACCCGCTGATTACGAGCTGCGTTTTTCACTACGAGTTTGAATTCATCCATCCTTTTGATGACGGCAACGGACGTATGGGGCGACTCTGACAGACGCTTATCCTGAGCAAGTGGAAGCCTGTACTGGCCTACCTGCCGGTAGAAACTGTCGTCCGTAACCGGCAGGATGCATATTATACGAGTTTGGGACAAGCAGATGCGCAGGGCGAATCCACCAACTTCATAGAATTTATGCTCCAGGCGCTTCATGACACTTTGGTCGCTGTGCAGAAAACCACCCAAGCAACGGACCAAGTAGCAACCCAAGTAACCCCGCAAGTTTTCCGTCTGCTTGGTTCCCTGGAAAAGGGCGAGCAAAGCGCGGGGGAACTCATGCGGACTCTGGGGCTGAAAAGCGCAAAAAATTTCCGCGCAACTTCTCTGAATCCCGCTTTGGGGGCCGGATTGGTGGAGCGGACGCAGCCGGATTCCCCGCGCAGCCCGACCCAGCGGTACCGATTGACTTTTTCAGGGAAAAGAGCCCTGAGTAGTGGTTCAAGGTGAACTGTAGCCGCGCCTTAAACAGATCGGCCGCATCCTGGAAGCGCAAGCAACGCTGCGGTGTGGCAAACAGTGCTTTTCCCTGATACACTGGGACGATGGATTCAAGTACACACTCAGAGCAGACAACAATTTCAGTTTCTCCGCTCAAGGCTCAACCCAAGCCTGAGAAGGAGACGGCTTCGCTTCTTCCTTTTTTTCTTTCTCCGGTCGCGGCGGGATTTCCGTCGCCGGCGGAAGATTATCGCGGTCAGGATCTCAACCTGCACGAATTTCTGATCCACAATCCGGCGGCGACCTTTTTTGCGAGAGCAAACGGCGACTCGATGATCAATGCCGGCATCCAGGATGGCGACCTGCTGGTTATCGACCGGTCGTTGCCGGCAGAAAACGGGGCCGTGGTCATTGCGGCGGTGGCTGGTGAATTGACGGTGAAACGCCTTGTCAGAAAAAACAATCGTGTGTTGCTCATGCCGGCGAACAGGCAGTTTGAGGATATCGACTTACCGGCTCTGAAGACACCGTGATCTGGGGTGTGGTTGTCCATTCCATCCACACGTTGCATCCAGGCGCTGGCAATGGGGTTTGATCTCAATACGAAAACGTCGCTGTGGGCTCTGGCCGATTGCAACAATTTCTACTGCTCCTGCGAGCGCTTGTTTCGCCCCGATCATCGCGACCGACCTGTTGTGGTGCTTTCCAACAATGATGGGTGCATAGTCTCCCGTTCCAACGAGGCTAAGGCTTTGGGCATCAGAATGGGAGAGCCGGAATTCAAAATCAACGGGTTTCTCCAACGCCATAACGTGGCTGTTTTCTCCTCGAATTATGCCTTGTACGGCGATCTGTCCGCCCGCGTCATCCAGAGCATGGAAAGTCTGGTGCCGGAAGTCGAACAATACTCCATCGACGAGGCGTTTATCCCGCTCTCGCGTAAAGCCCTTGCCGCCAACGCTAACGAATTGTGCGCTGCTCTCCGTGCCCGTATTCTCCGTTGGGCGGGCATCCCTGTGACTATCGGCATCGGTGCAACCCGAACGTTGGCGAAGCTCGCAGCGGAGCAGGGCAAAAAAATACAACGAGCGGAAAATAAAAAAATTATCGCCGACCAAAACGTTATTGCGCAAGGCGTGTACCGGCTGACCGTCGGGAGTGATGCCTGCAACACGATCCTGGCCCAGACGCCTGTGGGCGATATCTGGGGAATCGGGAGAAAGTCCGCCGAACGATTGACTGCCAGAGGGATTGCGACCGCCGCTCAGTTGGCGCAATCGGTCCGTGAAGATGGGGAATTTATTCGCAAATTGCTCTCTGTGACTGGGCAGCGTACCGCCCTTGAATTGTGCGGTATCTCCTGTGTCGCAATGATGACGGATGTCCGTGGGACCATCATCGCATCCCGGTCATTTGGCCGGAAATTGAGCATCAAGGAAGAAATTATGCAGGCCCTGGCAGGAAATATCGAACATGGCGCACGCCGTCTGCGTGCCGCCAAGTTGGAGGCACAGGGGATAGAGGTACGCATTCGGACCTCGCCGTTTTCTGAACAAGGAAGGTATTACGAAAACGCTGTATGCCTGGAACTGCCGGAAGCCACGGCAGACACCCGGCTGTTGCTGAAGATGGGAAGAGTTGGGTTGGACAAGATTTTTTGTCCTGGATTGTTTTATGCCAAGGCAGGTGTGTTGCTGTACAACCTCAGAGAACCGGGCACGAAGCAGATGATGCTTTGGGAACATCAAGATGCAGTGTCAGGAAACGGCGAAGACACCAACAAAGGAAAGAAATTGATGGCCGCAGTGGACGAGGTGAACCGGAAGTTCGGCGCCGATACGTTGCGACCGGCGGTATTGGCTGACGGCGGGCGGTTGCCGAATGTGGCGATGCGCCGGGAACGGTTATCGCCGGCGTGGACTACCGATTGGCAGGCACTACCGAAGATTGTGTGTGGTTAAGGGGTTAAGGATGCGGGTATTCACGCACGTACCTTGGTCAAAAGAAGAACTATAGCGGGGGGCTATTTCGTTTCAACAGTCGGTGCCGATAAAGAGGTTGTGCGGGTATCTATCCGCGATCAAGAAAAAGAAGACCAACGTATCGATCAACTGAACCTTTTCAAATAGTCGACCACCGGAAGATGGTCAGAGGTCTGTTGAATAGACCGCTTTGAGCGGTTCACAATTTCAAGCCACCAGATTTACCGGTGGTTCCTGACTTTGTGGCTGACCAAGTAGGCCGATTTTATCTATTGCTGAAAGTTTATGATCATGTAGGAGGTGAGTATAGCGCTGTACCATTTGTAAGGTTCTATGGCCTAAAATGTCTGCAAGAGTACGAATATCAACGCCAGACATAATTAAGTGACTGGCCGCTGTATGGCGAAGATCATGCATATGTATATCTAATAATCCTGCTCTTCTTTTGGCAGTGTTAAAAGATTCTCTAAATTTTAAACCTGGTCTTGCTTTTGACCGTTCGTTCTTAATCTGGTCATCATTCAGAAAAACTAAATCACCAGTTTTCCCATTGCTCATTTCTTTAAGTTTATGTAGTTCAAGTGTAAGTTCTTTAGTTAATGGGACCCATCTCGGATCATTATTTTTTGTAGTTGGCAAAAATATAACCCTTTTTTCTAAATCAATCTGTTCCCAGCGTAAACCTGCCGCCTCGGATGATCTCATCCCAGTATGCAGTAATGTAAGAATATAATAATAGAATTTATAATTTCTCGATTTTCGGCAAGATTCAAGTAAGTTAACTGCTTCGTTTTCTGTTAAAAAACGAGTTCGTCCTCTCGGCGGAGCTGGTCGTTCAATGTCAGCGACGGGGTTTTCAACCGGAAGACCCCACTCTTTTTTTGCTTTACTAAACAAATGCGAGAGAAGCGATAGCTCGTGGCGGACAGAATATGCGGTCACTTCTTGAAGTCGTGCATCCCGATATTGAGCAACAATTTGAGGCGAAATTGATCCAAGCGGTGTTGCGGAGCCAATGCGTTCCAATAAACGCTGTGATACGCTTTCTTCAAGCAGTTGAGTGTTAATGGCCTTTTTCTTGGATATTGTGGAAAGATACTTCGTCAGGGCTTGGTTGAGTGTGATCCCCATTGCCCTTCGAGGATTATGGTACCGCTGATCCTTCATGTCCTGTTCAGTTGTGGCCGCCCAGGCAAGGGCTTCTCCCTTGGTGTCGAAGGTTCTGGAAACCGTATCGAATCCCTTTCGGCGAATAGTCGCCTGGTAACTTATGCCACGCTTGGTTTTACGCTTAACTATTCTTGCCATTTTTTGCGCTCCATTTTTGCTCCATTTTTGCTCCACTTTTTAAACAAAAGATAGCACAGGATAGCAAAGAATGGCAAGGCGAGAGAGTGGGCGGCAGGGCGAGAAGGCGGGCAAAAAAAAGGCTTTATCCCTGAATTTGTGGGATAAAGCCTTGATTTTTTACTGGTGCCGAAGAGAAGACTCGAACTTCCACTGGGGAACCCCAACTAGACCCTGAACCTAGCGCGTCTACCAATTCCGCCACTTCGGCACTGCGGCAGCAAATATGCTCGTCGCGGGATCGTTTGTCAAGCAATTCTTTGGCGATGGTGCCGAATGGTTGGCGCATGCCCATGGAGTAAACGCTGATGCGGGAGAAGCGGTAATGAGCCTCATGAGCTGGGGGATGCTGACAATCCTGGATCAGGCAAGCTGCTTAACAGCAAAGTTGTCTTCGGCAATGCCGCGCATACCGTCGCCGATATGGCCCGTTGTCGGAGGTGCACATATCCGGCGCGTTCCTGGTCGGTAACGGGCATGAACTGTTTGCGTGTTTTCCCGATTTGAGGTACATATCCCTTCTTCCATGGTTGCGAGGGGCTTCCTGGCCACCGGGAATTCACTGTTTGCTATACAACGAATCCGCTGGCAATCCGGCGGAGCTTCCATGGAAATATTCACCGATCTCAATGCAATCACAGCCCCATTTCTGCGGGCACACATCACTATCGGCAACTTTGACGGGGTACATCTCGGGCATCAGAAGCTGTTCGACGTAGTGGTGACTCGTGCCCGGCAGGACAAGGGAACCAGCGTTGCCGTCACGTTCGATCCCCATCCGCTCAAGGTGCTGAGCCCGCAGGGGATCCGGCTGATTTCAACGACTCCCCAGAAGGTCGAACTGATCAGCCGGGCCGGGATCGATGCGCTGGTCATCATCCCCTTTACCCGCGAGATGGCGATGACCACGGCGACCGAATTTGTGGACAAGGTGTTGCTCGACCGGCTGGGCATGTGCGATCTTGTGGTCGGCTACGATTACGCCATGGGCAAGGGGCGCCAGGGCGATACCGTTTTTTTGCTGCGGCAGGGCGAGGAGAAAGGGTTTTCGGTGATGGTGATGCCTGCCCATTACGAACAAGGCTTGCTGGTGTCCAGCAGCCGGATCAGGGAGCTGGTGGCTGCCGGCAAGATGGGGGATGTCCGTCGGTTGCTCGGCCGATGGTATCAGATCCGCGGCGATGTGCAGTGGGGGCGTCAGCGCGGAGGCAAGCAGCTCGGGTTTCCCACCGCCAATCTGTACCTTTCGGAAGAGGACCTTTGTCCGAAACGCGGGGTGTACGTCACGCAAGTCATCTATGACGGCAAACAGTATGGTGGTGTCTCCAACATCGGCTACAATCCGACCTTCGGTGATACGAGCCTGGTGGCGGAAACTCATATTTTTGATTTTAACGCAGATATTTACGGCCGGCCTTTGAAAATCAACCTCTTGATGCATCTGCGTGGCGAGATCGCCTTCAGCGGCATTGACGCCTTGACCCGGCAGATTCGCCGGGACATTGAAGTGGCGCGCAAGGTGCTGGTCAAGGCGCAGCAAAGAAAGCTGATTGCCTACCATCGGGCTCCCGGGGCATGAGAACTGCTCTTGTCTACGCGCCGTTCATACTTATATTGTATAAATTGTATATTGTTGCCGGACTGCCGAAATGTGCCGGCATAAGCTTGTTTTGTCACCCAATGGAAAGGTTGCTCATATGACGAAAACACCAAAAACTGCCGATTCTGGGGCAGTGATCGATGAATTGGAAAAGGTGGTGGCCGAGAAGCCGAACAATGTCATGGCCCGGCACCATCTCGGCCTGATTTACCGGCAGGTGGGGAGAATCGACGAGGCCATTACCCAGTTGGAGAAGGCCATCGAGTTGGACAACCAGTCCATGGAGTCGATGATTAACCTGGGGGCCATCTTTTTTGACCGTGGCGATACCGACCGGGCTTTGGCATTGAACCGGCAGGCCCTGGCCATCAGTCCGGACATGGCCGAGGCCCATGTCAATATCGGCCTGATCAGCCAGCATCGCGGCGAGGTCGAGCAGGCCGTGGCATGCTATACCAGGGCGGTGCAGATCGATCCCAAGCTGATCACCGCCTGGATCAACCTGACCTCGGCCTACACCATGGCCGAGGAGGACGGCAAGGCAGTTGACGCGGCCCGCCAGGCCGTCACCCTGGAGCCCGATTCTTCGATGGCGCGCAACAATCTGGCGGTTGCTCTCTATTTCAAGGGCGAGTATCAGGAATCCCTGCGCAACATGGAAAAGGCTAAGGAACTTGGATACAGCGTCGATCCCCGCTTTGTCGATGCCTTAAAGTTGAAACTGGCGTAAAGCATATGGGCAGCAAGGCGGAAGCGATCGTCAAACCCTGGTGTCCGTTTTGCGGCATGGACATTGGCCGGCCGACCGAGGGTATCCAGCGCAAGATGCGCGAATTTCCCTTGGGGGTCTGCGAGTGCGGGGCGGTTTATGTTAGCGACACCACCGGGCATAATCTTGGCGCGGCCATGGTCGAGTGCCTGGTCAGTGCGTGCAACGAGCAGTGGGATCTCGCCTGGGAACTGATTCCCGAGGACGATTATCTGACCGGCACGATCGAGGATTACGACGAGGTGACGCATCAGGTGGTGCCCAAGCGGAATCTCGATGGCCGGGCTGTGCGCGGTGTTCTCTATTTTGTCCGTTTGCACAAAGAGATGGCCGACCTGGTCAAGCGCTTTGAGCACAAGGCCGCTCCCCTGTCGGCCGGGAAGACTGCGGGTGATGAAGCGCGACCGGTCGTGGCACCGGTCAAGGAATCGCCCCGCGATCCCAAACGGGGCAGGAAACGGGCCGACAAATTGACTGTCGAGGAACTGGCTCAGAGCGGCGACATCGACGGGTTGGTGGATCTCTACGGTGATGACCGCAAGGTGCTGCGTTATCTGCAACGGCTTTTGTACGAGCCCGAAGCCGGAATGCGGTACCGCATCGCCTGGGTACTGGGCCAGGTGTGCGGCCGGGTGGCCGTCCGCGAACCCGGCCCGGTGGCGGATCTTCTTCACCGGTTGTTCGAGGCCTGTTCCGATTCAGCGGCGAGTTCCTGGGGGATGGTCGAATCCATCGGTGCAATCATTGCCGCCCGGCCTGACATTTACGGCGCCTTTACCCGGCACCTGTTCAATTTCATGGGCGATCCGGGCACCCGTGAGGCGGTGCTCTGGGGATTGGGTGAAATTGCCGCCAGCCGGCCCGATCTGATTCGCAACACTCCCTTTTACGCCCTGTTTCCGGTGCTCAATCATGCCAATCCGGTCTTCCGGGGTCTGACCCTGCGGTTGCTTGGCCGTATCAAGGCCAAGGAAGCGGGCTTTCAGATCCTTGGCCTGCAGCATGATGCCACCCCCATCACCATCTACGAACAGGGGCAGCCCATCGAGATAACCGTGGCCGAACTGTCTGCCCAGGCCACCCGTTTTATTCATGAGGAAGAGCCGAATGGCAAATGAGTTTATCCAGCCGTTGCAGAACATTGGTCCTGTGTCCAAAGACAATTGCGGTGGGCACGAGGAAGAGGATCAGGTCAAAAAAGACTACCGGGAAGGCCGCAAGCTGTACGGCGACGGCGAATACGCCCAGGCGGCCATCGCCTTTCACAACGCCCTGCGGGGATTCGAGGAGCAGGGCAATCAGGCAGGGGTGGCCAACGCTTCTGATCGGCTGGGTGATGCCTGCCTGGCCCGCGGCGAATATGCCATGGCCATAGCCAACTATCAGTGCGCCCATGCCATCTGCGACAAGGAAGACGATAGCTTTTCCGTGCTGGCATTGAACAAGAAAATGGCTGTTGCCTACCGCAAACTCGGCGAGCAGGGCAAGGCCCTGGAGCTGCTCTACGACATTCTGGAGCATTACCGCCTGACCAGCAATCCCAAGGGTGCGGCTGAGGTGCTGACCGTCATCGCCGAAACGTATCTTGAGCAGGGGGAACGGCTGATGGCGGCCGACGCCTACCGTTCGGTGGCCAGTATCCACGGCCGATTCAAACACACACGCCTGGCCGATGAATTCACCCGGTGGGCCACCGACTTGGAGCAAGAGGAATAGATGTTCACCGGCATCATCCAGGGGCTGGGCACGCTCTTTGAAAAGCGTCCGGCTGGCGGTGGCATGATCTTTGGTCTGGAGGCCGGTTTCACCCTCGCCGACCCGGAGGAAGGCGAGTCGATCGCGGTTAATGGCGCCTGCCTGACGGCCCGGAACATCCAAGGGAACAGATTTTACGTCGATGTCTCGCCGGAGAGTCTGGCCCGCACCGGATTGGGGCGCCTGCAGGCCGGCTCCCAGGTCAACCTGGAGCGGGCGTTGCGGCTTCGCGACCGGCTGGGCGGCCACCTGGTCAGCGGGCATGTCGATGCGCAAGGACAGGTTCGCCAGCGACGCCCGGCCGGTGATTTTACCCTGTTCACTTTTTCCCTTGATCCGGAGTTGACCAAGTATGTTATTGAGAAAGGGTCAATCACCATCAACGGCGTCAGCCTGACGGTGAACAGTTGCGATCGCGACCGGTTTTCAGTGTCCATCATCCCGCATACCCTGGCGGTGACCACTTTAGGGGAACTTAGGCAAGGGGATTGGGTCAACATCGAGGTCGATATGATCGGCAAATATGTGGAAAAGCTGCTGGCCGGGCAAGTACCGGCTAACGGGAGCCCGTCCTGCATTAACTCCGCATTTCTCGCTGAGCATGGTTTTTTGAAATAGCCTTGGAGCATGTCCGCCCAAGGCTGGGATGGTTGGCACGTTGATGGGGCAGGGGAGATCCCGGCCCGGAAAGAGGCAATGGTATGGCTGTCAGTTCGATTGAGGAAGTAGTAGAGGATATCAGGGCCGGAAAAATGGTCATCCTGGTGGACGATGAAGACCGGGAAAATGAAGGCGACCTGTGCATGGCGGCTGAGTTGGTGACGCCCGAGGACATCAATTTCATGGCGACCCATGGACGTGGACTGATCTGTCTGGCCTTGAGTCCGGACATTGTCAACCAGTTGGGTCTGCCGATGATGGTGCCGAACAATCAGTCGCCCTTCGGGACCGGGTTCACCGTCAGCATTGAAGCCCGAACCGGTGTGAGCACCGGCATCTCGGCGGCGGATCGGGCGCGGACTGTCCAGGCCGCCGTCCATCCCAAGGCTACGCCCCGTGATATTATCAGCCCTGGCCACATTTTCCCCCTGCGGGCCCGGGGAGGCGGCGTCCTGGTCCGGACCGGCCAGACCGAAGGGTCGGTTGACCTGGCCCGGATAGCCGGTTTGCGCACCGCCGGGATTATCTGCGAAGTCATGAAGGATGACGGCAGCATGGCCCGGATGCCTGATCTGGAAATCTTTGCCGAACAGCATGGTTTGAAGATCGCCACGATCGCTGACCTGGTCGCCTATCGGCTGCGCAAGGACATGCTGGTCCGGCGCGCCGTCGAGGCGCGGCTGCCAACTTTTCATGCCGGAGAATTCCGGGTGATCGCCTACCAGAACGATGTGGACAAGCAAGAGCATGTGGCCCTGATCAAAGGCGAGATCAACCCGGATGAGCCGGTGATGGTGCGCGTGCATTCCGAGTGTTTGACCGGCGATGTCTTCGGGTCTGCCCGTTGCGACTGCGGCGCCCAACTGCATGCCGCCATGCGCATGGTCGAGCAGGAAGGCAAGGGCGTGGTGCTGTATATGCGCCAGGAAGGCCGGGGCATCGGACTGATCAACAAGCTGAGAGCCTATAAACTGCAAGACAGTGACGGCCTGGACACGGTCGAGGCCAATATTCGTCTCGGGTTCAAGCCTGACCTGCGCGATTACGGCATCGGCGCGCAGATTCTTCGAGATCTGGGAGTGCGCAAGATGCGGCTTTTGACCAATAATCCCAAAAAAATCATTGGGCTGGAAGGCTACGGTCTCGAAGTGGTCGACAGGCTGCCCATCGAGATTCCCGGTGAGGACGAAAACAAGGGCTATCTCCGCGCCAAGCGCGACAAGATGGGGCACATCCTGGAACTGTACGGCGATATGCCGATGGGTTGCGCCACCAGGGAACCGTGATCTCTATTCAACAGGAAGAAACATGGCACATTATCTGGAAGGACATCTGCAGGGAAAGGGGCGGAAAATCGCCATCGTGGTGGCTCGTTTCAACTCTTTTATTTCGGAAAAACTGTTGGAAGGGGCACTCGATACTCTGACTCGTTCTGGCGTGGACAGCGACGACATCGTGGTGGCCCGTGTACCCGGTGCTTTCGAGATCCCGTTGATGGCCCAGAAGATGGCGCGATCCGGCAACTATCACGCAGTCCTCTGCCTGGGCGCCGTGATTCGGGGTGCCACGCCGCATTTCGATTACGTGGCGGGCGAAGTCGCCAAAGGCACAGCCCAGGTGATGCTTGATACCGGCATCCCGGTCCTGTTCGGGGTGTTGACCACCGAGACGATCGAGCAGGCCATCGAACGGGCCGGAACCAAGGCCGGCAACAAAGGATCCGATGTGGCCATTGCCGCTCTGGAGATGATCAATTTGCTCGATGCGGTGAGTTGATCGGTCATGCGGTGGACCAATCGATTTCTTCTCTAAGATCTGTCTCTTCTTTCGGCGTGTTGACGTTATGGGATTGCGACGCAAATCTCGGGAATTAGCCCTGCAATTCCTCTTCAGCCACGATTTTCAGGAGCGCGCGAGCGTTCCTGTTCCTGATGTGCTGATGCAGGAGTGGGAACTTTTCTGCCAGAGTTTCGAGGCAGGACCAAGGACCGTGCCCTACGGTCGGACTCTGGTCGAGGGGATCTGGCGTCATCTCGATGCAATCGACACCCTGTTGGCCGGGCACTCCCATAATTGGCGGGTGGAGCGGATGTCTGCGGTCGACCGGAACATTCTTCGTATCGCCGTGTTCGAGCTGCGCTACAGCGGCGATGTCCCTGCCCAGGTGGCGATCAACGAGGCGCTGGAGATAGCGAAACGATACTCCATCGACGACTCGGTGGCCTTTATCAACGGCGTCCTCGACGCCATTCAAACCATGGGGCCTCATTAATTGCACGATGCCCTGACGTGCTGAAGCGGTCGGCAAGGTGGTGCCTTTCAAGGGACGGCAGCAGGGACAGCGTGGCCGGGTCGGTTGGGATGACATGGTGGCGAGCTGGTGGTCATGGCGCAACAGCAGGACAGAAAAAATGGAAGATGGCGGCAAGAGGTGTTTGCGTTGCCGCTCTTGTTTCTGGTGCTGTTTGTTCTCATCGCCCTGGGCAGCTATCTCTTGCCGCTCATCGGCCCGGATCCGGCACGGCAGGCGCCGTCCGCCAACTGGTGCGGTGTCATCGGATTCTATTTGGCCCAGCATCTTTTTTCCTTTCTCGGGTTGATCGGCTTCTTCCCAATCCTGCTCTTGGGATACGCTCTGGGGACGGCTCTGTTTTCCCACACGGTCACTGACCGGTTGCCCGCCATCGTGGTTGGCATATCCGGGGTCATGCTCAGCTCCTCGGGCTTGTTCGGCTCCGTGGAACAGTTGGTGGTCCCCGCCGCCTTCATCGCGCCGGGCGGCTACTTGGGCGCCATGGTGTGGCGTCTGTGCAGCGGTGCGATCGGCAGCGGCGGGACGATTTTGGTCCTGGTGCTGATGTTGCTGTTGTCGCTGATGGCAGCGGTCCGTTTTACGCCCTTGAGTCTGTTGCGTCGGCCCCAAAATCGCAAGGTCTCGCAGTCGGTGCTGCCTTCGGGGTCCTACGATCCTCCGGCCGAGATGCAGATATCCCGGCTCCGGAATCAGCAGGACGATGCCGCAGCGGTACAAGGCGAATCCCAACCCGCGGTGCATGATCCCCGCAAAACCGATGATTCTCAACCGGTCAGGGAGCGGAAGCGCGGGACGAAACCGGGCGGGAAAGGGCGGTATCGGCTGCCGCCGCTCTCTTTGCTGGATCGGCGCAAGGAAGAGGATATCGAGCTGAGCCGTGAGCACTACTACGAGGTGAGCGCGACCTTGACGGCGAAGTTGCAGGATTTTGGCGTTCAGGGGACGGTCGCCGGGATCTCGCCCGGGCCAGTGGTCACGACATACGAGTTTTCGCCGGCGCCGGGAGTCAAAATCAATCGCATCGTGACGCTGGCTGATGATCTGGCCATGGTGCTCCGCGTCGATCGGGTGCGAATCGTCGGGTCGATCCCCGGCAAGGCGGCCATCGGTATCGAAATACCGAATCCGGTCCGGAGAACGGTTTTTCTCCACGATATCCTGACGGCGTCCGCATACCAGGATGCCGCTTCGCCCTTGACCCTGGCCTTGGGCTTTGACGTCATCGGGCAGCCGGTGGTCGCCAACCTGGCCCGCATGCCGCATCTGCTCATCGCCGGGGCTACCGGCGCGGGCAAATCGGTGGCGATCAATGCCTTCATCGCCTCAATCTTGTTCAAGGCGACCCCGGATGAGGTCCGTCTGCTCATGATCGATCCCAAGCGGATCGAACTGTCGATGTATGATGACATCCCCCATCTGCTTCATCCCGTGGTGGTGGAGGCGAAAATGGCTTCCCGCGCCCTGCAGTGGGCGGTTAGGGAAATGGAGCGCCGGTATCGCCTGCTGGAGGAGAGACGGGTCAAGTCAATCGCCTCATACAACCAGGTGGCCGAAGAGAAACTTCCCTTTATTGTGATCATTGTTGACGAGCTGGCCGACCTGATGATGGTCGCCTCCAAGGATGTGGAAACCTCGATAGCCCGCCTGGCGCAGATGGCGCGCGCCGCGGGCATGCATATCGTTCTGGCCACGCAACGGCCATCGGTTGATGTCCTCACCGGTCTGATCAAGGCCAATTTCCCCACCCGCATCTCGTTTAAGGTTTCATCCAAGGTCGATTCCCGGACGATCCTCGACGGTTCCGGCGCCGAGCATCTGCTCGGCATGGGCGACATGTTGTTTCTGCCGCCTGGCGCGGCCAAACTGCAGCGCATCCATGGCGCCTTTATTTCCGAACAGGAAACGGACCGGCTGGTCGTTTATCTCAAAAATCAGGGAACTGCCGATTACGATGCATCCGTGCTGCATGGGATCGAGGAGACCGCAGACGGCGTCGACGAAGACAGCGAGGAATATGATGAAAAATATGACGAGGCTGTCGCCGTAGTGACCGAGACGGGACAAGCCTCGATTTCCATGGTCCAGCGCAGATTGCGGGTAGGCTATAACCGCGCCGCGCGGATGATCGAGCTCATGGAGAAAGAAGGCATTGTCGGGCCGGCCGATGGGTCGCGTCCGCGCGAAGTCCTGGTCCGTGCGACCTATTTTGAAAATGACTGAAGATGATCGCGCCGGGCAGATTGATCTGGTGCGGATCCGATTTCGAGCTGATTCGACGGGCGACGGTCGGATAAGGGACACGGGTGGATAAAAATTCGGCATGGAGAGATGGTTCGCAGCATATATCCATCTTTCTGATGCTTTTGTTAAGTTTTGTTGCTCAATGCTGTTTTGACGATTTTTCTTGACATCAAGATGGCAACAAATTAATACTGACCAAGCCTGGAAATGAGTGGCTGTTCATTTTTACCCCAAAGGAGAGTTGCGTAAAAATGCGTGTAAAATGAATAGGCTACATGCCTGGCTGCGGTCGAAAACGGATGGCATCCACCATGCGTATTGAACAGAGAAGCTAGAGGTTGATGGTTGCCCAGATCGGGTGCCAAAACGGAAAATCCAAGTGAGGAGGTAGGTTAATGCCAAGTTACGTAGATCCTTCAAAATGTGATGGTTGCAAGGGTGGAGATAAGACCGCCTGCATGTACATCTGTCCCAATGACCTGATGGTGCTCAATGTCGAGGCCATGAGGGCATACAATCAGGAGCCGGATGCATGCTGGGAGTGCTATTCCTGTGTTAAGATTTGTCCGCAGGGTGCAATTTTTGTTCGTGGTTATGATGACTTCGTACCGATGGGCGGTCAGGTTCACCCGATGCGTTCCTCTGATTCCATTATGTGGACCGTCAAGTTCCGCAACGGCAACATTAAACGCTTCAAATTCCCCATCCGGACAACTGCTGAAGGCGCTTCCAACGAGTATGCTGGTCAGAGGGGCGCGAATTTGGATGACGAGTGCTTGCTGCTCGAAAGCAATCTGCCGGCGCCCACCAAATTGGCCTGATCGTCAAAACGGGTTTAGGGTTCATTAACGTTTTAGTTCTGTTCTGATACTAATACTGAGGAGATAGAAATATGGCATTACCGAATAAGCCAAAAGGTGAGCTTGCTGCCGTTGTCGATCCGGAAATCGTTGAGCATAGCTGTGATGTGCTGATCGTTGGTGGCGGTATGGCTGCTTGTGGCACTGCGTTCGAGATCAAGAAATGGGCACCCGAGGGCATGAAGATCATCCTTTGCGACAAGGCTGCTCTGGAGCGTTCTGGAGCCGTTGCTCAAGGTTTGTCCGCCATCAACACCTACATTGGCGAGAACCCCATCGAAGACTATGTCAAAATGGTCCGTAACGACCTGATGGGCGTTGTGCGCGAAGACCTGATCTATGACCTTGGTCGTCACGTGGATGAGTCTGTTATGCTTTTTGAGGAGTGGGGACTGCCGGTCTGGAAGAGAGCGGACGACGGCTCCAACCTCGACGGTGCCAAGCCGGCCAAGACCCTCCGCGAAGGTGGCGTTCCGGTTCGTACCGGTAAATGGCAGATCATGATCAACGGCGAGTCCTATAAGTGCATCGTTGCTGAGCCTGCCAAGAAAGCGCTGGGCGAAGAGAATGTCATGGAGCGGATCTTCATCGTCAAGATGCTGCTCGACAAAAATAAAGAAAACACCATCGCCGGTGCTGTTGGTTTCTCCACCCGTGAGAACAAAGTACACGTGTTCACATGCAAGACCGCTCTCGTGGCCTGCGGTGGCGCGGTAAACATTTTCCGTCCGCGGTCCACTGGCGAAGGTAAAGGTCGCGCCTGGTACCCGGTATGGAACGCTGGTTCCACCTACACCATGTGCGCTCAGGTCGGTGCAACGCTGACCATGATGGAAAACCGCTTCACGCCTTCGCGCTTCAAAGATGGGTATGGCCCGGTCGGCGCTTGGTTCCTTCTGTTCAAGGCCAAAGTGCAAAACGGTCTGGGCGAGTTCTACGCCAACAGCCCGGCTGTCAAGGAAGAGTTGGGCAAATTCATGCCCTATGGCGCATCTCCCGTCACCCCGACCTGTCTGCGTAACCACTTGATGCTCAATGAGCTGAAAGCAGGTCGTGGCCCGATTTACATGGCTACCGAAGTTGCCCTGAACGCCTTCTTGGATGCACAACGTGCCGCCGGTAAGGATGAGAAAGAAGTGAAGAAGTTCTGGAAACATCTCGAGTCCGAGGCTTGGGAAGACTTCTTGGATATGTCCGTTGGTCAGGCCGGCCTGTGGGCAGGTATGAACATCGAGCCCGAGAAGATCGGTTCCGAGATCATGCCGACCGAACCCTACATGCTGGGCTCCCACTCCGGTTGCTGCGGCATCTGGACCTCCGGCCCGAGCGAAGACTGGGTACCTGCAATTGATGGGCCTCGCTCGCATCAGTACAAATGGGGCTACAACCGTATGACCACGGTCAACGGTCTGTTCACCGCTGGCGACGGCGTTGGCGCTTCCGGTCACAAGTTCTCCTCCGGTTCGCATGCCGAAGGACGTATATGCGCCAAGCAGATGGTCAAGTACTGCCGCGATAACGCCGGCTTCACCCCTGAGCTGGCCCAGAGCGCGAAAGAGCTGGCCGACGAGATCTATGCACCAGTCAGACTGTATCATCAGTTCAAGGATGCATCCACCGCAACCGACGTGAACCCGAATTACGTCAAGCCGGCTGGTATGATGATGCGGCTGATGAAGGCCACCGACGAGTACGGCGGTGGTGTTGCCACCTACTACATGACCTCCGGCAAACTGCTCAACATCTGTCTTGACCTGCTCCAGCTGATGCGCGAAGATGCAGAGAAGATGGCTGCTGGCGACCTGCATGAGTTGATGCGTGCATGGGAAAACTATCACCGCATCTGGTGTGTTGAGACGCACATTCGTCACATCGAGTTCCGGAAGGAATCCCGTTATCCTGGATTCTACTATCGTTCCGACTACCCGACCTGTGACGACGAGAACTGGAAGGTATTCGTCAACTCCACCTTTGATCCGAAGACCAAAGAGTGGAAGTGCGAGAAGGTTCCGTGCATCAACATTATTGAGACCAATCCTTGGCTTTGATCTCGATAACAGATTGATTATCTGACTAAAAAAATCTCCAGGCTCCCTTCGCGGGGCCTGGAGATTTTTTGTATGCGAAGGGGTTGTTTTTGTTTGAGTTGAGACGAAAGATGAAGTAGTTTTCCTCATTTCGGATCAATTGAACCAGAAATCACCTTTCATCAATACCAGCAGTTATGGAGGATTGGCATGAGTGACACTGCAGGCAATGGTGCGGTACTGGTTGTGGGCGGCGGTATAAGTGGTTTGACCGCTGCGCTCGAAGCTGCTGAAGTCGGCAACGATGTCTTTCTTGTCGAGAAGAATGCGTACTTTGGTGGTCGGGTCGCCCAGCTTAATCAGTATTTCCCCAAACTTTGTCCCCCCACCTGTGGGCTTGAAATCAATTTTAAGCGCATCAAAGACAACCGCCGGATCAGGGCCTATACCTTGACTACCGTGAAAGCGATCAGCGGTGGCCCGGGGAATTTCGAGGTGCAGCTGGAAACAGCGCCGCGATACATCAATTCCAATTGCACCGCCTGCGGGGACTGCGTCCAGGCGTGCGGCGAAGAGATCGACGATGCCTTCAATTTCGGCATGAACACAACCAAGGCGGTGTATCTCCCCCATGAGATGGCCTTCCCCCGCAGGTATGTCCTGGCAAAAGAGGCCTGTTCGGCCGCGTCGCTGGACGCGATCAAGGCTGCCTGTAAATACAATGCGGTTGAGCTGGACATGCAACCGCAAACTTTTACCTTGAAAGTCAGCTCCATCATCTGGTCGACCGGATGGAATCCCTACGATCCCACCAAGATCACCAACCTGCAATACAGTTCCTCAAAGGCCATCATCACCAATATGATGATGGAGCGACTGGCAGCAGACAACGGCCCGACCAAGGGTAAAATCCTCCGTCCCGGCGACGGCAAGGAGCCTACTTCTTTCGCCTTTGTCCAGTGCGCCGGTTCGCGTGACGAAAACCATTTGCAGCATTGCTCCTATATCTGCTGCATGGCCACTTTCAAACAGATTTCGTATATCCGTGCTCAGTATCCGGAAGCCAAGATCTATGTTTTTTACATCGACCTGCGCACTCCGGGTAAATACGAGCATTTCCGCGAGAAGTTCATGGCTGATCCCAATACGACCTTCATCAAGGGGAAGGTTGCGGACATCGCCGCAGAGCGGGATGGCAGCGTGACTGTCACTGCCGAGAATGCCATTACAGGCACCAAGGTCCACCAAAAGGTCGATCTGTGCGTTTTAGCTACCGGCATGGCACCTGCGCTGGGAGAGCAAGGCAAAGCATTGAATGTGGCCATGGATGGCAATGGGTTTGTGGTTTCTGGTGCGGTTAAGGGAATGTTTGCAGCAGGTTGTGCCAAAACTGCCGTTGATGTGTATACCAGTGGACAATCCTCCACGGCAGCTGCCCTTAAAGCAATTCAGATCGGACGCTAGGAGGAAGAGTCAATGAAAAAAGTATATGGTGCATATCTCTGTACTGGTTGTGGCATTGGCGACGTCCTCGATGTTGATGGCTTGAAGGATGCAGCTTCTGACGCCGGCATTGAGATGAAAGATCATGCCTGCCTGTGTGGTGCGGAAGGCCGGGCATTCATTGAGAAAGACATCGCTGAGCAAGGCGTGAACACGATAGTGGTCTGTGCCTGTTCCCCGCGGGTCATGCAACAGGAGTTCAATTTCGGCGAGCAGACCATTACCGTCCGCGGCAACCTGCGTGAGCACGTCGCCTGGACCGGTTCCTTGCAAGAGGATGGCAGCGTCGATGATTTCCTGCAGGAAGTGGCTACTGACTATGTCCGCATGGCCGTGACCAGAGCCCAGAAGACCGAACTGCCTGAACCGTACAAACTGGAAACCATCTGTAAAAAGATACTGGTCATGGGCGGCGGCATCGCAGGATTGACGGCCGCTAACGAAGCCGCCAAGGCCGGGTACGAGGTCACACTCGTCGAAAAGGAAGCGCAGCTTGGCGGCAAGGCTCTTGGCTGGCGCAAGATGTTCCCGACAGCCTATCCGTATGCCGACCTTGAGAATCCGACCATTCAGGATATGATTGCCGAGGTGCAGGGAAACGGCAAAATCACGGTCAAGACTGCAACCGAAGTGGCTCGTATCGGCGGTTCCCCAGGCCAGTTCAACGTAACCTTCAAGGCGGCGGGCTCCACCACAGAATGGGACGCCCCCGCCAAGGTGACTGCTGATCAACAGGATCTGATCAACAAGGGTGAGCTCGAAGACCCGAACAAGGGATTGCAGAAATACACCACCTTGAATCCTGCTGGCGAGATGTTCGGCGCGGTTGTGCTGGCAACCGGCTGGACGCCCGCTGATGTCGCGCAGTATGAACACCTTGGCTATGGCAAACTCGCCAACGTGGTGACGAACGCCGAATTCGAAAAGTTGGCGAAAAACGGCAGTGTTCCCGTTCGGGTCGCCTTTGTGCAAAGTCCTGGCGGCAAGGAAGATGACAAGGATTTTCCGTACTGTAACTCTGTCACTTCCATGGTTGCGCTGAAACAGGCCAACTATGTCATCGAGGATAACCCGGTTGACGGGAAAGCCTACATCCTGTACCAGCATATGCGTACTCCGGGTAACGCCGAGTTCTTCTACAAGAGCATGCAGGCGAAGGACGGGGTGTTCATGACCAAGGCGGCGGTCACGAAAGTGACGGCTGGGGGGAGTGCGTTGCTTGTCGACGTTGAAGACAACCTGTTGGGGGAAAACCTCCAGTTGGAAGTTGATATGGTCGTCCTTGCCGCCGGTATGGTCCCGACCACTGCCAATGCCAATGTGATCAATCTTGCCTACCGTCAGGGGCCTGCCTTCCTTGACCTTGATCTGTTCGATGGTTATGCCGATTCGCACTTTGTCTGTTTTCCGTATGAGACGAGAAGAACCGGTATCTACAACTGTGGCGGCGTCCGCAAGGCTGAGACCATGGAAGAGACCATTGACGATGCTACGGGCGCGGCTTTGAAGGCGATCCAGTGCCTCGAGTCAGTCAATCGGGGCGTTGCGGTGCATCCGCGTTCCGGTGATCAGACCTACCCGGATTTCTTCTTTTCACGCTGCACCCAGTGCAAGCGCTGCACCGAAGAATGTCCTTTCGGCGCGTTGGATGACGACGAGAAAGGCACGCCGCTCCCCAATCCGACCCGTTGCCGTCGTTGCGGCACCTGCATGGGTGCCTGTCCTGAGCGCATCGTCAACTTCGCCGACTACGGCATCGACATGATCGGTTCGATGGTCAAAGCTGTCGAAGTCCCCGATGACAATGAAGAGAAGCTGCGCATCGCCGTTTTTGTTTGCGAAAACGACGCCTACCCGGCGATCGATATGTCAGGCATGCATCGGAACAAAATGAACCGGTTGGTTCGTTTCATTCCCGTTCGCTGCTTGGGTTCGGTTAACATGGTGTGGATCAAGGATGCCATGTCTTCCGGCATGGATGGCGCGCTGTTGCTCGGCTGCAAGCATGGTGACAACTATCAGTGCCATTTTGTCAAAGGCTCTGAAATTGCCACGCGACGCATGGAAAACATCGGCGAGACCTTGGGTTCGCTTGGGCTTGAGCCTGAACGATGCGGTGTCCGCGAAATCGCCATTTCCGATTACGATAAGCTGCCAGCGATCATCGACGAGTTCGTTGAAGAAATCGTCGGCATGGGGCCAAACCCATTTAAGGGCTTTTGATCGTATCGGACTGGATATGCACCGCCATCCTTACTTGGTGCGGGATGGCGGTGTGACCCTTTGTACTGACCACACCTTTGATGACAGGAGGAAATAAATGTCTATGAACGTGCAACCTGATCTTGAATTTATCAAAGCCATGAAGGAGGCTGGCGGTGACACGTTGAAACAGTGTTATCAATGTGCGACTTGTTCGGTCGCCTGTCCGCTTTCCTCCGACACCAAGCCGTTTCCGCGCAAAGAGATGATCCTCGCCCAATGGGGGCTGAAGGATAAACTGATTGCAGACCCGAACGTATATTTATGCCATCAATGTGGGGATTGCTCTGAACTCTGTCCACGCGGTGCTCGCCCCAGCGAGGTGCTTGGGGCGATCAGAGCCTATGCCTATCGGGCGCTCGGTTGGCCAAAGGGGCTGGCGGAGCTATGCAGCAATGCAAAGAACCTGCCGGTGCTGATCGGTATTCCGGCCGTGGCCATTTTCATTCTGTGGCTGATTTCCGGCGGCATGCACATTCCGTCTGGCGGCCACTTCGCTAAGGTCGGATACACGCAGTTTTTTGGTCATTGGGATTTTCGTCTGTTGGCCAAAAACGTCCTGTTCATCGACATTATCATGTTGGTGTCTATCATTATAGCCCTGACCTCGGTATACAAGGGGGTGTCTGCACTTTGGCAAGGCATGGCGGCTTCCATCGGTCAGAATAATGTCCTGTATCGACCGTCGGTGCCCCAGTTCATCAAACAATTCTTGTGGCCGGCAATCGTTGAAATTCTTGAGCACAAACGATTTCGCGAATGTACCGTGAATGCCGACCGGGCCAAGGGACATAAGCCCTTGGTGTATGCCTTCATCGCTCTGTTCCTCGTGACCTGCTATTCGCTTTTCACGCAGGATGTGATCGGTATCTGGATTCCTTCCATGCACGGCCCCATCTCCATGTGGAATCCGGTCAAGTGGGTGGCCAATGTCGCGGCAGTTGCAATGATTGTGGGCATCGGCATCCTCTGGATGAACAGGAACAATATGCAGGCAGCAGGGAAAACTGCCGACACTTTTTATGACTGGTTTTTGATCTGGATCATCATGGGGGTTGGCGTGACTGGGCTCGCCGCTGAGGTGTTGCGTTTGGTCGGCGTTGTTTCACTTGGTTATATCGTGTATTATCTGCATCTTATCTCGGTCGCGATGCTCTTTCTCTACATGCCGTATACGAAATTTGCCCATATCGTGTACCGCACCTTTGCCATGGCGTTTGAGCGCTACCGCGATTCCTCGTATGTCAAAAATCCGCTGAATGGATGACCGCTGCGAGTACATGGACGATGTGAAACCGGGAAGAGAGCTTCCCGGTTTTTTATTGACTTTACTAAAAACATATTGATTTTTAGATTTTGTAGAGTATATTTTTCAGGTTCATGCTGGCGTAGCTCAATTGGCAGAGCACCTGATTTGTAATCAGGGGGTTGCGGGTTCAAGTCCCATCGCCAGCTCCAGGAAGCAGTTGGGAAGACAAGGGCCAGAAAGTGGCTGGCGAGATACGTTATCGGCTTTTTTGTTCTTGTCTTTTGGTGATAAGTGGAGGGGTTCCCGAGCGGCCAAAGGGAACAGACTGTAAATCTGTCGGCGGAGCCTTCGGAGGTTCGAATCCTCCCCCCTCCACCACATCCTGGTGCGATGGTGTCGCGCGTGGCGGCGTGTAGCGTTAAGGGTAAAAGCGGGAATAGCTCAATGGTAGAGCATCAGCCTTCCAAGCTGAGGGTTGCGGGTTCGAGTCTCGTTTCCCGCTCCAGTATCTCCAGATAAAAGCCAAGCGGAACGGCAACCATCCAGTTCGACGATCTTCGCCCACGTAACTCAGGGGTAGAGTACCTCCTTGGTAAGGAGGAAGCCATCGGTTCAAATCCGATCGTGGGCTCCAAAGCAACAATCGATTGAGCGCAAGGATCGATCGAGTCTGATTGAATATTTGTCCAAGGAGACATGAGATGGCGAAGGAAAAATTTACGCGGACGAAGCCGCATGTCAATGTCGGAACGATAGGTCATATAGACCATGGGAAAACAACGCTGACAGCGGCGATAACGCGTGTTTTGTCGACGAAAGGC
>Ga0123357_10001209_pt1 | contig 27026 bp, 19 predicted proteins | sample TergutEmb28metaG_FD_89873 | JGI IMG/M metagenome (GOLD analysis project Ga0123357, IMG submission 89873) | Embiratermes neotenicus P4 segment gut microbial communities from Petit-Saut dam, French Guiana - Emb289 P4 | ecosystem: Host-associated > Arthropoda: Insects > Digestive system > Gut ...
AATACAACACCCAAAAAGGGAAAATATACACAGGGTTAATGGCAGGATACACAAACAGCAGAAGAAGCATGAGCGGAGCAGCAGGGCAAAGCATAACCGAAACCATATATGGTGGTATATACGGCACATTGACAGGTAACAACGGCTGTTACATAGATGCAACAGTAAAAATAGGCCACCTCCAAAACAGCATAAAAGCCTATGACACAGAAAACAGCAGAGCTGACTACGGTAACTGGGGAATAAGCGCATCAATAGAAGCAGGGCATCAATTCAAAACAAAAACAGGCTGGTACATAGAACCACAAATACAGGGAACAATAGTCAACTTCACCGGAGCTAACTTCACAACAAGCGGAAACGCAGCAAACATAGAACAGAGAAAAAGTACAAGCTACGATCTAAGAACAGGAATAGTAGCAGGGAAGAACATCAAAACAGAAACAGGAAGCATACAGCCTTACGTAAAAGGAATGTATGGAAGAACCTGGACAGACAACGGCGGAATAGACTACGACGGAGACACTCTAAAAGCCAACACAGCAGGGGATAGATACCAAGTAGGGGGCGGTGTAGCGTGGCAACTAACAAACAGCACAGAAGTACATGCAGACTATGAATACATAAAAGGAAGTAGAATAGAAGTACCTTGGAAACTTAATGCTGGAGTTAGGTATAATTGGTAAGGTTAAATAGTGTGGAGTGTGGAGTTGAAAATCTTCGCACTCCAAACTCAAAAAGAGCATTATTGCCTAATCGTATAAGTATGCAATATCATTTCAATTGATTTTACGATGACTTAAAACGTATGAGCTCAGGTATAACCTTAGCTTATATGCTTTGACGGTATATATCGTAACGTTCAAAAAATTGCCTAATTGTATTATTGTTTTGCTACCATTCGTTAGGAATCGTAGGGGCGCACAGTGTGCGCCAGTCCAACAACACGGGCGGCAGGTTGCCGCTTCTATATTATTTTACCTAATGGCACAGAGACGTCATTGCGGGCTTGACCCGCAATCTCCAAATAGCGGAGGATTGCTGCGGATCGAGTCCGCAATGACGGCAGCCGAGGAGCAGAGCGTGAAGCGTATGTAGGGACGCACTATGTGCGCCCGATAATCTGGCGACTGCAAGTCACCCTTATAACCGTTGAACGATACACGACGAGAGTAACGTAGCATCCGGCCCTTAATTGAAGCCGTTAGATAAACTACAAACTCTCCTTAGGTTTGACTTGGGATAAATGCCATATATCCCTGTTATACTCTTTAATAGTTCTGTCAGTTGAAAACTTCCCACTCTTTGCGCTGTTTATAATACTCATTTTTGTCCAGCGTTCTTTATCTGAATAGGCTTCAGCAGCCAAAGTTTGTGCTTTCAAATAAGAGTTGAAATCTGCCGCTACAAGCCACGGATCATCAGGTGACTTTATTGCATCAAGTATTGGATTAAAAATACCGGGCTCAAAAATGTTAAAATGGCCTGATTCGATAATGGAAATAACCTGACCAAGTTCTCTACTTTCAGAAATTATTGCTTCAGGGTTGTAATTTGCCTTGGTCTTTTCCACCTCCTCCGCAGTTAAGCCGAACATAAAGAAATTCTCTTTGCCTACCTCCTCAAGTATTTCAATATTTGCGCCATCAAGAGTCCCTATTGTAACGGCTCCGTTCATCATAAACTTCATGTTCCCTGTTCCTGAAGCTTCTTTTCCTGCCGTTGATATCTGTTCTGACAGGTCTGTTGCAGGAGCAATAATCTCCATTGCCGTTACACGGTAATCCGGGAGGAATGCCACTTTAAGCTTGTTACCAACGTCCGGGTCGTCATTTATAATATCGGCCACATTATTGATAAATTTAATTAGTAACTTTGCCATTGCATAGCCCGGAGCAGCCTTCCCGCCTATGAGAACGCATCTGTCTGTCCAGTTGTCAGTATCTCCTTGCTTTATTCTGTTATAGAGGTGGATAACGTGAAGAATATTCAGAAGCTGCCTTTTGTACTCGTGGATTCTTTTTGTCTGTACATCAAACATGGCAAGGGGGTTGAACTCTATTCCGCAATCATTTAGTACCATGGCTGCCAGCCGCTTTTTATTCTCTATTCTGACGTTCTGCCACTCTTTTCTGAATTCAGGATCATCCGCTAAATGCGAGATTTTTTCTATCTGCTGCAGATCAGATATCCAGCTTTTGCCGATATGTTTACTTAAGAGATCACTCAAAAGAGGATTGCAGAGACATAACCATCTTCTTGGTGTAACCCCGTTAGTTTTGTTATTGAACTTTTCCGGCCAGAGTTCGTAGAAATCGTGAAACAATCCTTTCTTTAAAAGCTCTGAATGGAGCTCCGCAACGCCGTTAACGGAAAAACTGGCTGCAATAGCAAGGTATGCCATTCTTATCTGTTTTGTTTCCCCTTCTTCTATAATTGACATGCGCCGCAACCTGTCGTTATCTCCGGGCCATTTAAAAGCAACTTGAGCAAGAAGTCTTGCATTTATCTCAAAAATTATCTCTAGTATCCTTGGAAAAAGTCTTTCAAAAATTTCGAGAGGCCATTTCTCTAAAGCTTCAGGAAGAAGGGTGTGGTTTGTGTATGCCATGGTTTTACATGTAATACTCCATGCTTCATCCCATGTCATAAAGATTTCGTCCATAAGTATCCGCATTAATTCAGGAACTGCGCAGCTTGGATGAGTGTCGTTAAGCTGGAAACAGTTTTTCTCGGCAAAATCTTTAAAATCTCCTTTAAGAACTACCCGCCATCTTCTTATAACATCCTGTAAACTGGCGGAAGCCAGAAAGTACTGTTGTTTTAACCTAAGCTCTTTTCCATTTTCACTGGCATCATTGGGATAAAGAACCATTGTTATGTTTTCCGCCTCGTTTTTAGTTGAAACAGCTTCAGTATAACTTCCTGAATTGAACTCATCCAAATTGAACTCATCTGTTGCAACTGCTTTCCAAAGCCTGAGAGTGTTCACTGTATTATTTTCATATCCCGGAATTGGCGTATCAAAGGGAATTGCCAAAACATCATTGGTTTCAACCCATCTGTGACGGAGAACTCCTCTTGCGTCTTTATATGCTTCAGTCTTTCCCCCATACCTAATGCGCTGGATATACTCCAGACGCTGGAACTCCCAGGGGTACCCCCCCCTAAGCCACCTGTCAGGCTCTTCAACCTGCCTGCCGTTTTCTATTCTTTGCCTGAACATGCCATATTCATAGCGTATTCCATATCCCATAACAGGTAGCTGCAGTGTTGCGCAGCTATCAAGAAAACATGCGGCAAGCCTTCCAAGGCCGCCATTTCCCAGCCCTGCATCATGTTCTGCTGCTTCGATTTCCTCAAGCTCAAGGCCAAGTGAGCATAGGCTCTCCTTCGTGTTTTTATCAATTCCGAGGTTTAAAAGGGCATTTCCAAGAGCCCGGCCCATAAGGAACTCAAGAGAGAGATAGTACCCGCGTTTACAGTTTGCGTCCGCATATGCGCCATAAGTCTTTTTCCATCTTTCCATTATCCTGTCTCTGATGGTAAAGGAGAGGGCCATATAGTGGTAATGGAAGGCTTTGTTATGACGGTTTCTTCCTAAAAAGTATGTATAGTAATGGCTGAAAGCATGTGTTAAAGCATCAACACCTGTGGATAAAGGTGGAAGTTCTTCAATCCATTTGTAGTCGGTTTTGGATAGGGTTGTTTTTTTGTCCATGTGTTCCTTCCCTGATATATGACTTCGGCTTTTGGCCATATGCTGTGTTGCGTTCATCGCAGACCGCGCAACACTCGTAGGGGCGATCATTGATCGCCCATGTTGTCGGGCGCACACTGTGCGCCCCTACGATGCCTTGTGATCTGTTCCTCAGGGCGCTTTGCCTATGGCTCAAAATCCTGTGTCATTAGGTAAAATCAATTTTGCTGTCCTTCGCGTTCTAATAAAAGGCAACCAGCCATTAATCTGCATCGTAGAAAGATAGGACATATTAAATCAAATTACTATATAATATCAATACACAGTTCCATACCAGTTCCGTTTGGGGAGGATAAAGATGACAGATCTCATCACATCTGAAGGGATGAAAAAACTTCAGGAAGAGTTTGAATATCTTTGGAATGTGGAACGGCCAAAGGTTGTACAAGGGGTTTCAGATGCTGCCGCAGAAGGTGACCGTTCGGAGAATGCAGAGTATATCTATGGTAAAAAACGGCTTAGGGAGATAGACAGGAAGCTGAAGCATCTTGGAAGCCGGCTTAAGGTTTTAAAAGTTGCTGTTATTCCTGAAAATCCGGAAGTTGTTTCATTTGGCTGCTGGGTAAGTTACGAAGATGAAGACGAAAACCGGTATTGTTACAGGCTCGTAGGACCGGATGAATTTGATGTAAGCAGCGGTATGATAAGTATTGATTCACCTGTGGGGCAGGCTCTTCTCAGAAAGAGTATTGATGATGAGGTTACGATTTGCCGGCCGTCAGGAGAGTTGATTGTGGTCATTATTGATATAAGTTCAGTAAAGCCATAATGGTATGATTTTGGCTTAACAAATCCAGTGTGGAGTGTGAAGAGTGAAGTTTAACTCCACACTCCACTCTTCACACTCCACACTATTTTATGCAGCATATGACTAAAAGCTAAAGGCATGTTTGGAACATAATTTAATGCTGCCTGTAACATGTCTGTAACGTTTCTATGATACAGTTACAAAAAACAAAAAAGGAAGAGTATGAAAGCGGTTATTATTGAAGATGAAATGGATTTAGCGGAAATTATCTCTTTTAATCTTGAAAAAGAAGGGTGGAGGACCTTTATAGCGCCAGATGGTAAGAGTGGTTTTGATTTGGTAACAAAGGAATTACCTGATATTGTTATCCTGGATCTTATGTTGCCGGAAATGTCAGGGATTGAAGTCTGTAAGACTTTGAAACGTAAAGATATAACAGCGTCTATTCCGATAATAATGGTAACTGCAAAAGGGGAAGAGATAGACCGGGTCGTTGGTTTTGAAGTAGGAGCTGATGATTACCTTGTAAAACCTTTTTCAACCCGCGAATTGCTCCTCAGGATAAATGCCATACTTCGCCGTTCAAAGCTTCAGGGCGCCAGTGAGGTTATATCTGCCGGCCCTATTTTTATTGATACTGTCAGGCATCTTGTAAAAGTGGACGAGGAAGAGATACAGCTTACTTTTACAGAATTCAAGCTGTTATTAACGCTGGTATCAAGGTGCGGCAGAGTTCAAAGCCGTGAACAGCTTTTAACAGAAATTTGGGGATATAACAGCAGCGCTGATACGAGAACCGTTGATACTCACCTTACCCGCCTCCGCAACAAGCTTGGCAGTGCGAAAGATATGATCCAGACAGTCCGGGGATATGGTTATAAACTGGAGCTTCCGTGAAGTTTTCTTTCAGAACAAAACTTATGCTTTCTTACCTGTTGCTGGCTTGTATGTTGAGCTTGGGTGTCTATTACTATCTTAATAAGTCATTACAGGATTCTTTGATTGGTTCCATTCAAGATCACCTATTTAATCAGACGGCTCTTGCAGTTCTTATGGCTAACAGTGATTTACATGGTGAGTTTGTAAATGCCCAGAAATTTGCAGATGAGATCGGAAAAACAATTAAAGCCAGGGTAACTGTGATCGCAGTTGAGGGTAAGGTCTTTGGTGATTCTGAAGTAGGCGCAGCAAGGCTTGATACACTTGAAAACCACAAAAACCGGCCGGAAGTGAGAAGCGCAATGGCTAGCGGGAAAGGAACATCAATTCGCCATTCAGCAACACTTAACATTGATATGCTGTACACGGCCATGCCCTTTGGCGATAAAGCAAAGCCGGATGGAATTATACGCCTTGCCATTCCTCTTACTATAGTTAAAGATGCAAAGTCTGCTCTTAACACCACGTTGGGCCTAACTTTTCTTGTGGCATTTCTTTCTTCAATTTTATTCAGTTACCTTTTATCAGAGCTTACATCAAGGCCATTACGGCAGATAGCTGCGATAGCCAGGGAGATAGGGGACGGAGATTTCAGCAAAAGATTTCCCGCAGAGTGGCATGATGAAGTTGGTGATCTTGCGAACGTAATGAACGACATGACAAGCCGTCTCGAAAAAAGTGTGAAAAGGCTTAAAAAAGAGCGCGACAGGCTTGATGTTATACTTAACAGTATGAATGAAGGGCTTCTTGTTACAAATAGTTCTGGAGAAATATCAATAATTAATCCTGCATTTTGTAAGCTTTTTGGTCTTGATCTTACTGTTAAGGGGAAGTCTTTAACTGATGTGTGTCGTGATCCGAGATTGCTGGATGCCTATAGAGAAGTTATAGACAAAGGGCGAGAACTGCAAAATGAAATTGATGTTATTGGAGAGAGTACAAATACAGTTCGAATTAGCTGGGTTCCTCTTTATTCAGGTGGTGTTGTAGCGGTTTTTCATGATGTTACAGATATGAAGCGTATTGAAGAGATCAGAAAAGATTTTGTTGCCAATGTATCCCATGAGCTTAGAACGCCAGTTGCCGTTATTAAAGGTTATGCGGAGGCTTTGCATTCAGGCATAATCAATGATAATCCTGAAAAAGCGGATCAATTTGCAAAAACAATTGATAAACATGCTGAACGCCTTACAGAACTGATTAGCGATCTTCTGAACCTTTCAGAGTTGGAATCGTCCAAGTTTTCTCTTAAGATTAGCAGAGTTGATCTTACAGAGATTGTACAGAATGTTTTAGTGCTGTTGGAGTCCAAAGCTGCCTTAAAAGGGATACATTTAAGTGTTGTAAAAGATAGGGATCAAGCTTTTGTAATGGCAGATGAATCCAAAATAGGGCAAGTTCTCTTTAATCTGGTATCAAACGCGATAAAGTACAGCTCTTCAGGTGACAGTGTAACAATTACTCTGGATTCAGAGGGTAATGATGTAAGGGTTGCTGTTGTGGATACAGGACAAGGGATTCCTAGCGATAGTATTCCAAGACTTTTTGAGAGGTTTTACAGAGTGGATAAAGGCAGAGCCAGAGATGAAGGTGGTACCGGTTTAGGCTTAGCCATTGTAAAGCATATAGTACAGCTTCATGGTAGTGTTGTTAAGGTTAAAAGTATTGAAGGAGAGGGGTCGACTTTTAGCTTTACGCTTAAACGGGCAGTATAATTTTATGTGACGCAGGCTTTTGGCCATATACTGCGTTGCCTTCGTTGTATCTTGTTTGCGTAGGGGCGGCAACCTGCCGCCCGCGATTGTAATCAATGAAACGGCGGGCGGCAGATTGCCGCCCCTACATAAAATCCTGTGCCATTATGTCTTTGCGAGGAGCGTATGCGACGAAGCAATCAAAATGGTTTCCTTGCTGCCTCTCGTTTCCTGACGCTGCTCAATTTCCTCCCGCTCATAAAAAACATATCTGAAAATCAGTCGGAAGCCAGCGAGCTCAGGTATAACTTGATGTTATAGGCTAAAAATGTAATCAGTCGATTAGCTAAAGAGAAGTCATAAAAATGCGTGGCACAATTTTTTCTCACCTGTAACATTACCGTGCTCCTTCCCTGCTAGAATTTTCCCAGAAGTAATTTTAAGAGGGATATAGGAGCGGAAATGCTTAAATATGATATTGTAAGTGACAAAGTAACTTATTTTTTTGAATCTGCAACCCGGGTTTTACTCTCTTTCCTTATCCTTGCCATCATGTCCGGTATCTTAATTGGCGTAGGATATACACTTTATGATCTGAGGCTGATTTTCAGCTCAGATTTCCATGACTTTTTCCGTCGTCTTCTTGTTAATGCTCTTACAGTTCTTGCAATGGTGGAGGTTTTCAGAACAGCTCTGGCTTATTTTTCTGAAGGTAGGGTAAAGGTTACATATATTATCGATACCGTTATTGTTACGGTTCTTACAGAGGTAATGGCTTTTTGGTACCGGGATATGCAGTGGGAAAAGCTGGCAATGTTGATATCTCTTGTCCTTTCCCTTGCCGTTGTGAGAGTTGTTGCAGTACGGTTTTCTCCCAAACAGGCCAGAGAAGATCTCTGATCTGCCCCGCTTTCCCTTGTTAGGAAACTAGGGGTAGTAAAAACCTATAAGCCAAGACTATGCTTAATCTCACAGGTTTTATATGATTAATAACATAGGATTCCGTGTAGGGGCGGCAATCTGCCGCCTGCCGTTTCATTGATTATAACCACTGGCGGTAGGTTGCTGTCCCTACGCAAACAAGATGCAACGAAGATAACGCGGCGTATGACCAAAAGCCTAAGTCATCTAAAAGTGGCGCAAATTTTTCCTATCCGTAACAGCACTGTAACAGAACTTTGCTACCTTCTCCTTAAATTATTAAATTAAAAAAGGAGAAGGTAAAAATGATTAGAAAAATAGGGCTGTTTTTTGCAGCGGTTTTTCTCTTAACAGCAACTGTAGCCAATGCAGTAACTCTTATAAACGGTGCAGGCGGAACATTCCCGTACCCTATCTATTCAAAATGGTTCGATGCGTATACCAAGGTTGATCCTACGGTACGGTTTAATTACCAGCCAATAGGAAGCGGTGGCGGAATTCAGCAGATTACAGCCATGACAGTTGATTTCGGTGCTTCAGACAAGTTTCTTTCTGATGCACAATTAAGAGCCGTCCCGGGCAAGCTTCTGCATATTCCTACAGTTATGGGGGCTGTAGTTGTAACTTATAATATTCCGGGATTTAACGGAAGCCTTAGACTCACTCCGGATGTTCTTGCCGATATTTACCTGGGCAAAATTTCAAAGTGGAATGACAGTCGGATAGCAGCGACTAATCCGAGAGTCCCTTTACCAAATCAGTTCATTGTTGTAGTTCACCGTTCAGACGGGAGCGGGACAACAAGTATTTTTACCAATTATCTCTGCAGTGTAAGCGGCGAATGGGCTAAAAGAGTTGGAACAGATACATCAGTAGCATGGCCTGTAGGCCTTGGTGGTAAAGGTAACGCGGGGGTTGCCGGTCAGGTAAAGAATACAAGATATTCTATCGGTTATGTTGAACTTGCATATGCCATTGAAAACAGACTCCCATTTGCAGCTTTGAGGAATAGAAGCGGAGTTTTTGTAGAACCATCTATAGCATCTACTACTGCTGCTGCGGCATCTGTAAGAATGCCTGCGGATTTTCGTATAAATCTTGTTAACCAACCTGGGAGGAATGCTTACCCGATCGTTGGTCTTACATGGCTTCTTGTTTATCAGAACCAAAAGGATAAGCTAAAAGGGAGGAAACTTGTAGAGTTCCTCAGATGGAGTATGCGTGACGGAGAGAAAATGGCTAAATCCCTTTTGTATTCTCCTCTTCCTCCTAATGTTATAAAAATGGTTGAAAGAACCATTAGTACAATTAGATAGTAACAGTGATAGCTACAATCTGCTCTGGATGGTCATCCTTCCAGAGCAGTTCTATCTTTAATTTATCAGGGATTCTAAATGCCGGAAAAAACATTTAAAAGAAACGACCTGTTAAAAGGGGATTATATTTTCAGGCTCTGTACCCTGCTGTTTGCCTCTGTTATTCTTGTTATTCTGGTAGTCATAGTATGGCAGATGACAAAAGAGAGCCTTCCTGCCATAAGAAAATTTCGGTGGGATTTTCTTGTTTCAAGTGACTGGAATCCTGTAGATGGTAAATTTGGTGCTTTACCTTATATTTATGGATCAGTAGTCTCTTCTATCCTAGCTATCATTATTGCAACACCTCTTGGAGTTGCAACAGCCCTTTTTATTACAGAGATATCATCACGCAGGATAGGACGGGTGATTTCCTCCCTGGTAGAGCTTCTTGCGGCAATTCCAAGTGTTATATACGGTCTGTGGGGTATTTTTGTAATGGCGCCATGGTTACAGCAAACTATCCAGCCATGGCTTTCAGATCACCTTGGTTCAATTCCTTTTTTTGCAGGAGCGCCGTATGGAGTGAGTATGATGGCAGGAGCGCTTATTCTCTCAATTATGATTCTTCCTATAATTGCTGCTATAAGTTGGGAAGTGATTCTGGCTGTACCGCAAAGTCAGAGAGAAGCTGCTATTGCTTTAGGTGCGACAAAATGGGAGATGATACGTATATCTGTTCTGCCCTATGCTAAATCCGGAATCCTTGGCGCAGTAATTCTCGGACTTGGCCGTGCAATTGGTGAAACCATGGCAGTTACAATGGTTATTGGTAATAATCCGCAGATAAGTCTCTCTCTTCTTGCTCCCGCTTATACAATGCCAAGCGTTATAGCCAATGAATTTGCAGAAGCGACAAGTACTCTTCACTATTCGGCTTTAATGGAGATAGGTCTTTTACTTCTTGGTATTACTTTGCTTGTTAATATTTTTGCAAGGCTCCTTATTGCAAGCATCAGTAGGAAACAGAAGGGAGGCGTGCATTGAGAAGCCTCCATTTACGTCATTTTAAAAGCGGCCTTGTCGTTATCAGTATGATAATAGCTACTATTATAGTGCTGCTTCCTTTATGTTTTATATTTGTTAATATAATCAAGATGGGTTTAAGTTCTCTTTCCCCGGAGTTTTTCACAAGTATCCCAAAACCCCCTGATGAGAGTGGCGGCGGTGTGGCAAACGGTCTTGTAGGTTCCGGGATTATGCTGGTTATCTCCTCTCTTATAGGGCTCCCAATAGGAATTTTAGGAGCTGTTTATCTGAGTGAACATAGACATGGTACTTTTGCTTCCTTTATACGGTTTTGTGCTGATGTTCTTGCCGGTGTCCCTTCGATTATAACAGGGATGGTTGCGTATGTGTTAGTGGTAGTACCTTTTAAAAGCTTTTCAGCAATTGCAGGTTCTGTAGCACTGGCATTGATAATGATCCCTATAGTTTTGAGAACTGCCGAGGAACAGCTTAAAATGGTGCCTGATACTCTTAGAGAGGCTTCTTTAGCCTTAGGAGTACCACATTGGCGTACGAGCCTTAAGGTTATACTTAAGAGCGCTATGGGTGGTGTCATTACAGGGATTCTTCTTTCTGTGGCCAGAATAGCAGGAGAGACGGCGCCTCTACTTTTTACTGCTCTGGGAAATCAGTTCTGGAACTGGAAACTTATGCAACCTATGGCTGCTCTTCCTTTGCAGATTTTCAATTTTGCTATTTCCCCTTATGATGGTTGGCATAAGCTTGCATGGGGCGGGGCTCTGGTGTTGGTTATAATTATGTTTAGTATTAATCTTGCGGCGAAATCCTTTGGCAGGCGCTGAAGAAAATTTGTAAATATTATACAGGGTTTTGAAAAACGTAGCGAGGAAGACCATATGCAAGGCGGACGGAACGGAGCAACCGAGGCATAACAAATAGTTAGCCGAGGTTGTGAGTACCGCCCAACGCAGCAGATGGTCTCCGCAGTAGTTTTTCAAAGCCCTGATAAGAGGTTTAAATGACTCCCAAAGTACAAATAGAAAACCTAAGTGTTCACTTCTCAAAAACAGAGGCAGTAAAATCTGTGAACATGGATGTTGATGAGAATAGTGTTACAGCAATCATTGGCCCATCAGGGTGCGGCAAGTCCACGCTGCTAAGATCCATTAACAGGATGCATGATCTTGTGTCCGGGGCAAAAGTTTCAGGAAAAGTATTGCTGGATGGAGAAAGTATATATGAAAAAAACGTTGATCCGGTTCTTATAAGGCGTAAGATAGGGATGGTATTTCAAAAGCCTAATCCTTTTCCTGCCATGTCTATATATGATAATGTTGTAGCAGGTTATAAACTGAACAACAGAATCAAAAAGAGAGAGGCCGACGAGATCGTTGAAAGCTGCCTTAAGCGTGTTGCCCTATGGGATGAAGTTAAAGACAGATTAAAAACAAGCGCTATGGATCTCTCCGGTGGTCAGCAGCAGAGGCTCTGTATTGCTCGAACAATTGCTATACAACCTGAAGTTATACTTATGGATGAGCCATGCTCGGCTCTTGATCCCATAGCAACTTATAAAATAGAAGAGCTGATAGATGAACTGCAAGAGCGGTACACAATAATTATTGTAACTCATAATATGCAGCAGGCTGCCCGTGTATCTGATATAACAGCATTTATGTATCTTGGCGAAATGGTTGAATGCGGCCCTACAAGTAAGATTTTTACAACTCCTGAGAATAAGCAGACAGAAGATTATATAACAGGAAGGTTTGGATAACATGAAACGTGAACATATCAGTAAACAGTATGATGAAGAGCTTTCTGAATTAAGGGAAAAGCTTCTTGAAATGGGTGGCAAAGTTGAACTTATGATCAACGATTCCATAAAAGTTCTTATAGAGCGGGATTCAGATCTGGCAGGGAACATTGTCGCATTTGACCATGAGATAAACAGGCTGGAAATGACCATTGACGAAAAATGCCTTGGCATTTTAGCTCGCCGTCAACCGACTGCAAAAGATCTCCGCTTTATAACCCTGGCATTGAAAATTGTTACAGACCTTGAACGCATAGGAGATCAATGCAGGAACATAGCCAGAAAGGCCAGGGAACTAAATAGCGAACCGATTTTAACGCCATATGTTGACCTTCCTTTTATGACAACTTGTGCGGCGAAAATGGTTAAGGAAGCTCTCGATGCTTTTGTCAGTGCTGACGTAGAGCTTGCAATGAAGGTTTGCAACGAAGACAATATTGTTGATGATCTTAATGAGAAGGTGCAGCTCAAGCTTTTAGAAGTAATGACAGCAAATTCATCTGCAATAAGCGGAGGCATGAAAATTAACTATATTGCCAAATGTATTGAGCGTATTGCAGACCATGCCACCAATGTTGCGGAAATGGTTATATTTATGGTTAAAGGGAAAGATATCCGCCACACAACAACACATTAATCCTATCTCCTGATTGACATCTGCCACCTGAGTAACTATTCTTTTATATGACTTCGGCTTTTGGTTCTTGCATTCAACTTGCTCTTCTAGTTTCCTGATGAAGGGTTGCATGGCTTTTCGGAATGCCCAGTGGGCATTCCCTACGTCAAACAAAATACGAGGTCTTGTAGGGGCGGCCATTGGCCGCCCGGTAACAAATCGGATGTACGCCGTAAGCGTTATATATCAATAGAAAAAGGAATGTCTGGATTTTTTGTCCGTAGGACATTAACCATTAAAGCCCTACGGGCTGTTGGTTATATGCAATTTTTCTATTGATATGAATGCCCTATGGGCAAGTCGTGTAGGGGGCGACCGTCCCCGGTCGCCCTATATATAGCCAAAAGCTGAAGTCACATTACTAAAGGGAGCAGATATGCCTTCACAAGATTACTACAAAGTTCTGGGCCTGAAAAAAGGGGCCTCATCTGATGAGATAAAAAAGGCTTATAGAAAGCTTGCGGTAAAATATCATCCGGATAAAAATCCCGGGGACAAAGCTGCTGAAGATCGTTTTAAAGAGATTAACGAGGCGTATGCTGTCCTTTCCGACCCTAAAAAGAAAGAGGAGTACGATCAGTTCGGTTCTACAGGGTTTCATCAAAAATACAGCCAGGAAGATATTTTCAGGGGCTTCAATGCGAATGATATATTTAGAGAGTTCAACCTTGGCGGCGGCGAAGACATTTTTTCAAGGATTTTCGGCATGGGTGGCGGGGGCTTCCATCAACAGGCCGGCGGTTATCAGATGCAGAGAAAAGGCCAGGACTACGATATGGAACTTGCTATCTCTCTTAGAGAGGCTTTTTCAGGTGGTGATAAGCGGGTTTCCTTTACACGAGATGGTAAACGGGAAGACCTGTCTGTCAAGATACCTGCAGGTATAGATAGTGGCGGTAGACTCCGCCTGGCAGGTAAAGGCGGTCCCGGAGTTGGCGGCGGCCCTGACGGTGATATTTTTCTTACTGTTAAAGTACTTCCTGATGCTGTTTTTAAGCGGGAAGGAGATAGCATAGTTGTTAAAGAAGCTGTTAAATTCAGCCAGGTTTGTCTTGGTTCTTCGTTGGATGTTACAACCCTTGACGGGAAAAAGAGAATAAAAGTGCCTCCGGGGATTCAATCCGGAACTAAAATTAGGCTTAAAGGACTTGGATTTCCTCATATGGGAAGCAGTGTAAGAGGGGATTTCTATGTTCAGATTGAGGTTAAAGTGCCGGAAAAAGTGACGGCAAAACAGCAGGAAGTATTGGAGGCTCTTGCTAAAGAAGGGCTATGACTTCGGCTTTTGGTCATATGCTGTGTTAGCCTGTGTCGTGTCTTTTTGGCGTAGGGGCGGCAATCTGCCGCCCGCAGTCGCAATCAATAAAACGGCGGGCGGCATATTGCCGCCCCTACGGTCTCACGGATAGCTGGTCGGCGGTTTTATTGCCTAATCCTATAAATGTATAATATCATCTTGGCTGATTTTTTAATGCCATAAAACTTATGAGCTGAGGTATTACCTCAGCTCATAAGTTTTAGTAGTGCGTATCGCAACGTTCAAAAACTTGCCTAATTCTATAATTGCTATGTTTACTATTTTTTTGGGTCGGTCGACTTCTCTTTTTGCTTCCCTGCCATTATTTCTTTTGAGCTATATTGTGTCTTAGCCGCTTTATCGAACCATTTAAGAGCTTCCTGTTCATTTTTTTCTACTCCGTTTCCATCTCTATACATGATGCCTAAATTGTATTGTGCAACAGTAAGGCCTTGATCGGCTGCCTTTTTGAACCATGTAAGGGCCTCCTGTTTATTTTGCAATACTCCATCACCATCTCTATATATAACTCCCATATTATATTCTGCCTCGGCAAGACCTTGATCGGCTGCCTTTCTGAACCATGTGAGAGCTTCCTGTTTGTTTTGCACTGTTCCATCTCCATTTTCATACATATTTCCTAAATTATATTCTGCCTTGGCAAGACCCTGATCAGCGGCTTTTTTTAACCATATAAAAGCTTCCTCTTTGTTTTGGACTACTCCGTCTCCATAGTAATACATAAACCCCAAATTGCTTTGGGCCGGGGCAAAACCCTGATCAGCAGCTTTTTTTAACCATATAAAGGCTTCTTTTTTGTTTTGGACTACTCCATTTCCATAATAATACATAAATCCCAACAAAAACTGTGCTTCACCGTTTCCCTGTTCGGCAAGTGGTTTAAGTTCATTCAGAGCTTTTGTGTAATCACCCGTTTTTAAAGCCGATACTCCTTCATTCAAGCCGGCATTTGCCACGCCGGTAAATAATGTAATAGTGATAAATAGGGCTATAAACAGATTGATAGGAAATTTCATACAGATTCTCCATGGGTATATAAATAATCGAAGCCGCTAAAATGAAAAGGGTTTGCCTCTTCATTGGCAAACCCTCTTTTTCATTTATCCTGCTGTATATATTTTCGTTTAAGCCGGTTTAATGTCTATTACAGCGTTTTTCCGAAGTTCAGCGTTCCACTCTTTAAAACGCTCATCAACTTTCTTTTTAGAAAGGAGGTCTCCAATATTACTTTTAACTGTTTCGAATGGTTGCTCTTTTCCTGGAATAATCTCTTCGAGCTTAATAATATGAATTCCTGAAGCGGTAGATATAAGATCGCTTATCTGCCCAGGCTTCATGGTGATTACTGAATTTTCAATTTCAGGAACCATATCACCCTTTTTGAAAGTGCCAAGATCTCCGCCATCTTTAGCGGCATTGGGGTCGTCAGAGTATTTTTTCGCCAGATCTTCAAAACTGTCCCCTTTCAGAGCCATCTCCCTTACCGACATTGCTTTAGCCATTATTGATTTAATCTGGTCATTCGAAGCATTTTCAGGAATTTTAAAGAAAATATTTCTTGCTCTGAATTGCTCAGGCTCACGGAAAGCATCCTTGTTTTTGTCGTAATAATCACGAATCTCCTGATCATTCACCTGTGCTTTTTCTTTAACATCCTGATTCAATACTCTCGCTCTTTCCATTTGCTCTCTTAACTGGTCTTTGTATTCGTCAAGTGTGAGGCCTTGAGCTTTAAGAGCTTCTACAAAAGCTTCCTGAGACATATTATTATTCTGTTTTTTTATATCATCTATTGTCTGCTGTAGCTCTTCATCACTTACATCAATTTTGAGTTCTTTAACCCTCTGCTGCACGAGCTTTCTGTCAATCATCTGATCAAGTAATGTTTTATCCACCTGTTCACTAAATTCAGGAGTCGCTGTCCCCTGCTTTTCAGCTTGCTTCATAATAGCGGCCTTTTCGTTACTGACTTCGTATGATGTTATTATATCATCATTAACAATTGCCGCGATTCTGTCGATTATCTCCGCGGAAGCAGTAGAAGCATATAAGGCAATGATTAAAACAGATAAAGATAAAAGAGTCTTACGCATGATAATTTTTGCTCTCCTAAAGATAGAAAAGGCCGGAATTTATCCGGCCTTAGTTTCAACTAACTCTATTTGGCCCCGCCTTGACTTCCCGGAATTGGAGGTACCGGCGCAGATGGTGCTGCCGGTGCAGCAGGTGCATTTTGTCCCGCAGCCGGAGCCGGGCCACCACCTATGCTTTTAAATACGTCTTCGTTGATAGTAAATTTTCCGTTCTTTTTCAGGTCGTCTTTGATTTTTTGGAAAACTTCCTGTTGTTTTGCAGGGAGCAGGATTGCTCTGATCTGGTCTTTTACCTCATCAAATGTACGTATTCCTGCAGGACGTTCTCCTGTTACTTTTATAATATGGTAACCGAATTGCGTTTTTACTATGTTTGAAATAGCTCCTACTTTCAGGCCGAAGGCAACTTTCTCAAATGCAGGTACCATTGCTCCCTTACCAAACCAGCCAAGGTCTCCGCCTTTTTGGGCAGAACCGTCTATAGAGTATTTTTTGGCAAGATCTTCAAAGCTGGCGCCGTTTTTAAGCTGTGCAAGGATATCTTGTGCTTGCTGTTCGGTCTGTACAAGAATGTGGCTTGCATGTATCTGTGCGCCGGTTTTAAATTTATCTTTATTTGCGTCATAGAATTTTTTGAGCTCTTCGTCACTTATTGTGGCTTCTTTTTCTACTCTGGTTTTTATATAAGCTTGGACGATAATACGCCTTCTGGCATCTTCCAGTTGAGCCTTTACTTCAGGGGTATTTTCAATCCCCATTTTTTTTGCATCCTGCATGATCAACTCTCTTATGATCATGGTGTCCAAGAGTTCTCTTTTCCCATCCGGTGTGTCTGTCATTGGCTTCAGATATGGAGGGAGATTATTTACTTCTTTCTGGAAATCTTCCACAGTGATGTTTGTTCCGTTTACTTCAGCAAGAACAGCGCTTGCATTTTTTGTTTCTGACGCCGATTTTTCTCCACCTTCAGGCGTTTTGGAATTACATCCTGCAAAAGTAAGACATGATACCAAAGCTACTGCAATAGTTATAAATATCCGCTTATTCACTTCATTCTCCTTAATTGGGAAATACAAAACATTTAAACGCTATCATATACTGCTCAGCTTTTTCAAGATATTTCTGGTTTCATTAATAACTCCGTCAAAAGTTGTATCACTTAACTCTGTGTAGAGTTTGAAATCGGGACTGAATTTATATTTTTTAGGATTATTCCGTATCATACTTATAATAACATCAGGTGAAACCGGAGTTTTCTCATGGAACCAGAGTATAATCCTTTTACCGTCAAATTCCGCTTCTTTTACAAGTAGTTTTTTAAAATCTATTCTGAGCTGCATTACTGACATAAGATATTCTACTGCCAAAGGTGGTTTTCCAAAACGATCATTAAGTTCTTCGGATATATCTGTTATATCCTCTTCACTAACTGCCTGAGTCAGTTTTTTGTATATCACCAGCCTCTGATTTGTATCTTTTAAATAATCTTCCGGGATAAAGGCAGGGATTCTCAGCTTTATTTCCGGTTCAACTCTTTCAACCTGTTCTTCGCCTTTAAGTTTATTTATGGTCTCTTCCAAAAGCTCTGTAAAAAGCTCGAAACCAACGGCAGCGATTTGACCTGACTGCTTTGCTCCAAGTATATCTCCTGCGCCCCGAATTTCAAGATCATGTGTTGCTATTCTGAAACCTGCTCCCAATTCTGAAATATCCTGGAGTATTTTAAGCCTCTCTCTTGCGTCAGGAGCAACGGGGCCTTCAGGCGGCAGGAGAAAATATGCAAAAGCCCTGACTTTTGACCGGCCGACCCTTCCTCTTAGCTGGTACAGTTGGGCAAGGCCGAAATTATCCGCGCGGTGTACAATAAGTGTATTGGCATTCGGAATATCAAGACCTGATTCTATGATAGTCGTGCATAACAGAAGGTTACTCTCTCCATGCATAAAACCGAGCATTATTTTTTCCAGCTCTCTTTCATGCATCTGGCCATGGGCTATTGCTATTTTCGCTTCAGGAACTACTTTTGCCAGATGTTCAGCAACTGCTCCTATGGATTGTACTCTGTTATGAACAAAGAATATTTGCCCTCCGCGACGCAGTTCCCGCATTACAGCTTCCCGAATCAACTCGTCATCTGCCCTTGCCACAAAAGTTTTTATAGCAAGGCGATCTACTGGAGGGGTATCTATTATGGAGAGATCCCTGATTCCCATCATTGACATATAAAGGGTTCTTGGTATCGGAGTGGCGGTAAGTGTCATTATATCAACAGTTGCCCGCATCTTTTTAAGCTGTTCTTTGTGAGTAACTCCAAACCGCTGCTCTTCATCTATTATTAAAAGGCCGAGGTCTTTAAACTTAACATCTTTCTGGAGCAGTCTATGGGTGCCTATTATAATATCTACTTTTCCTGCTGCCGCGTCCGCAAGAATCGCTTTCTGTTCCTTGGCTGTGCGGAAGCGCGAAAGCATTTCAACTGTTACCGGATAATCTTGAAAACGTTTCTTAAAGGATTCATAATGCTGCTGCGCCAGGATTGTTGTAGGAACAAGTATGGCAACCTGTTTCCCGTCCATAACTGCTTTAAAAGCACCTCTTATAGCAACTTCTGTTTTACCGTAACCGACATCACCGCATACTAGCCTGTCCATAGGCTTTGGGCTGGCCATATCCCTTATTACATCTTCAATAGCTGAAAGCTGGTCAGGTGTCTCTTCCCACGCAAAGGAAGCTTCAAACTCCTTGTAAAGAGAGTCAGGCTGTGAAAAGGCAAACCCTTTTTCTACCTCTCTTGCGGCATATATCTGCAGAAGTTCTTCAGCCATCTCTGCTACTGCTTCTCTTGCCTTTGCCTTTGCTCTGTCCCAGGCAGCTCCGCCAAGCCTGTCAACTCTTGGCTCCAGCCCTTCTGCTCCTACGTAACGCTGGACAAGAGCCAATCTGTCTACAGGAAGATAGAGCTTGTCACTACCGGCATACTCAAGGAGAAGGAAATCTCCCTCAATACCCTGAATAGCAATATGTTCCAGCCCACGGTATATTCCTACCCCGAAATCGAGGTGTACCATATGATCGCCAGGCTTAAGTTCTGCGAGAGAGGTTAGTATTTGCTTCTTTTTAACTTCAGAGAGCCCTTTTCTCTTGATCCTCTTACCGAAAATTTCCTCTTCTGCAATAACCGCTAATTTGTCATGAGAGTATCTGAATCCTCTGGATACCTCACCGATTTGAATAGATATTATGCCTGGTTGTGAGCATAGCTCATCTGCAAACCCTTTTTCAGAAAAAAGTAATGGAAGCTGGTATTGTGAAAGGAGGCTGTTCAGCCGTTCTGCCTGGCTTTTCTGATAACATAGTATAGATATATTCCATTTGTCTGAAAGCCACTCTTTTAGCCTTTCTACGAGAGGCTTTAACACTTCTTCGCTGTCATTGGACAATATCAGCTTAAGGTCACTGTTCGTTTCAGTAGATATCTGGCATATATCGTTATTCGAAGCTTCAAGCAGCTCAAGCTCCGGTATGTAGAGATGTTGTCCCGGAAAGTTTTTAAAAAGCCCTTTCTCTTCCATTACATAGAGAGATGAAGGATCGCAGATTATTTCATCTGCTTCAAGGGCACTGTTTCTGGACTTTTCAAGAGCAGCAAGCCACTCTTCCCTTTCTGTTTCTATTGCTTCAGGTTTCAGGATTACTGTTAGACTTTCTCCGACATAGTCAAATATGGTTTCCATTTCTGTGTAGAAAAGTGGGAGAAGATTTTCAATTCCTGGAGGATATATACCGTTTTGAAGCTGCTCAATAAGCTCTCGTCTCTTGGAAACAGGTATGTCACTGTCATCGCATAGCTGTTTAAGCCTTGTAGAGAAACCTTTAAGTATTTCAGGGGTGAGGATTACCTCTCGTGAAGGGAGTATTATCAGCCCTTCACGAGAAGCCAGAGAACGTTGGGTAACAGGATCAAAAGTACGGATCGTTTCAACAAAATCTCCGAAAAACTCTATTCTTACAGGTTCAGCCATGTTTGGCGAAAATATATCAAGAATACCGCCGCGGGTTGCGAAACTTCCTCTGTCATCAACAAGAGGTACAGAGGAGTAACCCAGCTTTATAAGCTTTTCCAGCAGATCGTCTTTTACTACCTCTTCTCCCGCAATAATATACTGGGATACCTCGCCGAGGATTTTTTTTGGGAAGAGTTTTTGTATTACGGCGGAGTAAGGAACTATAACTATTTTACCCTTTTTATCCATAAGCTTTAAAAGGGTATCAATTCTCGCTCCTGTTATATCACTATGGGGGGAACTCTTTTCAAAAGGTGTTGTATCCCATGCTGGGAATGAAAGGATACTTTCCGGTAGGGGAGAGTAGAATTTAAGCTCCTTAAAAAGCTCTTCAGCCTCTTCAGAATCAGGAGTTACAACTATAAAAGGTTTTTCGGAATTCTTTATAAGCTCTGATAAGATAAAAGCCGGCGCTGAACCTGTAAGGCCTGTTATGGTAAAAGGGGAGTCTGAGTTTTTAAGTCTTTCCCCTATTTCGGCAATCTGTTTGAAATTTGAATTTGTCACTGTACTTTGTCTGGTCAGAGGTTAAAGGATATGTTTAAGGAGTTTGCCCAAGCTTTCTCTTTTTACTGCTTTCAAGAAACATATCTATAATAAGGAGCGCGACGCCTATACATATGGCTGAATCAGCTATATTGAATGCCGGCCAGTGATGTCCTTTCCACTGGACGTCCAGAAAGTCGATTACTTCTCCCAGCCTTACCCTGTCAATAAGGTTTCCCATCGCCCCTGACATTATAAGGGAAAAGGAAAAAGCCGCCAGTTTCTGGTCATTTCTGAGCTTGCTAAGTACAATTAATATGGCAATTATTGCTATAACAGAGACCGTTATCAGTAGTGGCGTTCTGTAATTAAATCCCGCCATGAAGCTGAAAGCAGCCCCTCTGTTTCTCATATATGTTATGTTAAATAGGCCGCCTATTACGGGTATTGAGTTATACAATTCCATGGAGCTGTGTACATATATTTTTGTTATCTGGTCAACCAAAAGGACTACCAGAGAGGTTACAAGCAGAATAATATATTTCGGCTTCATTTTATTTTACCGCCTCCGTGCATTTAGGGCATATTTCGGGGTGTTCTTTATCTTCTCCCAATGCTTCACTATAAGACCAGCAGCGTTCACATTTTTCACCGGGCGCCGCATGAACGGTTATTTTAAGGTCTTTTATCCCTTCGGCGCTGTAGGCGTCTAAAGGCGCTTCAGTTGAAAGCTCAACTTTTGAAACTATGAATATTGTCGAAAGTTGATCTGCGTATTCCTCAAGAAAAAGATTTAACTGATCCGGCGCATAGATTTTTACAAATGCGTCAAGAGAGTGCCCTATTACTTTTGCTACCCGCGCATGTTCAAGAGCTTTTGATACTTCACTCCTGACTTTCATAATCATATCCCAGCGTTCCAGCAATTCACTGTTTTTCCATTCAGGCATTGGCGCGGGGAAGGTTGCCAAATGTACGCTCTCTTCTCTTTTCCCCGGCATATAGCTCCATACTTCGTCAGATGTAAAGGATAGTACTGGCGCAATGACTCTTACAAGAGTGTCAAGAATTAGATACATGGCAGTCTGGGCACTGCGGCGTTTTTTTGACTCTTTTTTGCTTGTGTAAAGCCTGTCTTTAAGTATATCAAGGTAAAATGCGCTCATCTCCACAGTGCAGAAGCCGTTTATCGCGTGATAAAAAATATGAAATTCGTGATTTTTATAGCATTCAAGGACTTTTTCTTTAAGTAGCTCAAGTTGGTTAAGCGCCCATCTGTCTATTTCTTCCATTTCATTGTACTGAATCTGATCAGTTTCAGGGTTGAAGTCATTGATATTTCCCAGTATATACCTGCAAGTATTTCTTATTCTCCGGTATGCTTCTGAAAGACGGGTAAGTATCTCCTGAGAAATCCTTATATCGTCCCTGTAATCCTGAGCCGCAACCCATAACCTGAGGATTTCAGCCCCGTATTTTTTTATTACTTCTTCAGGGGCAACTACGTTTCCTACAGATTTGCTCATCTTTCTGCCTGAGCCGTCTACAACAAAGCCGTGTGTCAGAACATTTCTATATGGCGCTCTTCCTCTTGTGCCAACGCTTTCCAGCAGAGAAGAATGAAACCAGCCTCTGTGTTGATCGCTTCCTTCCAGATACATATCAGCAGGGGATGAGAGCTTTGGGTTTGTTTCAAGAACGGCGGCGTGAGACGTACCGGAATCAAACCATACGTCAAGTATATCATTTTCCTTATCGAATGAAGTCCCGCCGCATTTTGGACAAACTGTGCCTGTTGGGATCAGTTTTTCAGCAGGCCAGTCAAACCATATGTCTGAGCTATGCTCTTTGAACAGCTCTGCTACATGCTTCATTATTTTTCCATCTGCAAGGAATTCGCCGCAATTTTTGCATGAGAAGGCGGTTATAGGTACTCCCCAGGAGCGCTGTCTTGAGACACACCAGTCAGGACGGTTTTCTACCATGCCGTATATGCGGTCTTTCCCCCAGGAAGGAATCCACTCAACAGAGTTTATTGCTTCCAGAGATTTTTCCCGTAAATTATTGGCCTTCATAGATATGAACCACTGCTCTGTTGCCCTGAAAATAACAGGTTTTTTACACCGCCAGCAGTGCGGGTATGAGTGGGTGATTTCCGCCTGGCTAATCAGAGCGCCTGTTTCTTTCAGCTTTTCAATAACCGGCTCGTTTGCTTTAAATACAGACAGCCCCCCGAAAAATTCCAGGTTACCTATGTACTTCCCATAATTATCAACAGGGTTATATATCTCCAGTCCCTCTTTAAGCGCCAGTTCATAGTCCTCCTGTCCATGCCCCGGGGCAGTATGAACGGCTCCTGTGCCTGCTTCCAGCGTTACATGATCTCCCAAAAGTATTATGGAATCTCTGTCATAAAATGGGTGTCTGGCACGCTTTCTTTCAAGAGTTTTCGCGTCAATTTCCGCGATTACTTTTCCATTAAGATTATTGGCGGCAAGAAAATTATTTTTAAGCCCTTCAGCTACTATGAGAGCCTCATTATTGACTTCAAGAGCTACATATTTAAATTCAGGGTTTATGGCAATTGCCAGATTAGCGGGAATTGTCCATGGCGTTGTTGTCCATATAACAACATATGTCTTCTTGTTTGCCAATTCAGGAACAGTGCCGGAAATATCATCAACTAAAGGAAACTTTACATATATTGATGTTGATTTGTGGTCAGCATATTCAACTTCCGCTTCTGCAAGAGCTGTAACGCAGGAGCTGCACCAGTGTACCGGTTTCTTTCCGCGATAGAGGCCGCCATTTTCGGCGAATTTCGCCAATTCAGCCGCAATAATTCCTTCATATTCATAGTTCATTGTAAGGTAAGGTTTTTCCCAATCCCCAAGAATACCAAGCCTTTTAAACTCTTCTCTCTGTATATCAATAAACTTTCTGGCGTAAGTCCTACACTCTTTACGCATCTCAAGTTTTGTTGTTTCCGATTTCTTCGCTCCAAGATTTTTCTCAACTTGAAGCTCTATAGGAAGCCCGTGGCAATCCCAGCCGGGAACATATGGCGCATTAAAGCCTTCCATACGTTTATTCTTCAGTATTATATCTTTCAGGATTTTATTAAGCGCATGTCCTATATGTATGTGTCCATTAGCGTAAGGGGGGCCGTCATGGAGAATGTATGTTTTTTTATAACTGCTCCCTTTTTTTTCAACCTGGCTGTATAGTTCCGTTTTCTCCCACTTTTCAAGGATTTCCGGTTCCCTCTGGTTTAGATTGGCTTTCATGGGGAAATCTGTAAGAGGGAGATTAAGGGTATCTTTGTAGTCCATTTTTGCTCCTGTAAAACAATCAATATAAAAAAATTAAAGTAAGTATAATTACATAGTAAAGTCAAGTATAAAGAGGCAATTTATACCAAATCAAATGTTTGTTGTTTAGGTTACTACCGGATATCAAGACAGCAAATAGAAGAAATTTTTACTAGGTCTTCAAATGGGAAGGTCAGCGAAATACCCAAATTTTGTATCAACAACCAATCGCCTATCCAAGAACAAATTACTCATTTCGCAACTTGTATCTGGAATGAGTGTACAAGAATGGCAAGCGGCTAAATTCAATTGTGCTATTCCTTGCCCATCGCTTTCGTAACAAATTGGGTCAAGAGAACAATCTTTGGCTCGTTGTAATGCATTTCTGATGATACTTCGCAGTTTATTATCAGGATTATCAGGATCATTACACAATTTTGTTAAGCCACCCAAATAACCATCTGTTCCATCGTAAGCAGAAATCAAAAAACCGTTCATATTTTCGCTTATATATAATCGTTCTTGTAAAGAAGACATTGGATAACCGCAAACGTATTCAAGTTCACGAATAAGCAAGTGTGATAATGTGTGAATCAATACTTCTTTTGCTGTAAGCGTTTTCGCTTTAATTTTATGTATTTGCCAATCGGAATCTGCGGCATTATTTTTGATTTTCTCAATTCGCTGTTTTACAACTTCGTTACTTTCCCACTCTTTGAGTTTCTGCTTGTCTAAAACGAACAAAATTCCTTCGCCATAATTTTCAATGGCAGGCAGTAACCGTGTTCCAAAACTGTTTTTTGAAACAGATTGGCGTTTTACGGAGTATTCGTAGCCGTTGTCGTTAATCAAAATACTGTCAGTGTCAATTGGTTGATTTCGTGTGAATGAAGTTTGAACTGTTATTTTCTTTAACCTGTCAATTTTGACTAATTTTTCAAAACCAATCAAAGTATCTTTTACATTGATTTGGCGAAATTTAATCATCTTGTTTTCAGGTTGTTGCTTGGTCAAGAAGTATTCGTATTCGGCTTTTCGATAAACAATATCTGGGATATAAATAATTTCAGCGCCTTCTAAATATTGATTGATAAGTTCCATATCAATATTTTTACGCTTTGCGTATCTCTCTAACTCTTTTTGTTCAAAATCTTCCTGATTTATTATTTCGTCAATATCCGTTCTGATTTCTGTTGTAAGTTGAAGTATTTGTTTTTCAGGTATCCATAAACTACTCAATGTATTAGCATAGTAAACACTATTGCTCGTTTTGATTTTTACAGACATACGCTGGTTACATTCTTCTTTCGAGGGTTGTCCATCTTTATATCCGTTCCAATATTTCAATCCTCCACATTTTTGTCCATAATTAAAAATCCCTTTGAGTGTTGCCGACTTTTTACAATTATTACATTTTATGTGAATACCCGACAAATCAGTATTTTCTTGACTTATGATATATCGCAAATCAGGATTTTCACAACAAGTTCCGTCCTCAAAATCAATTTGTATGTTTGACTCTACTTCTTCTTCACTTTCAGGATTATCAATGACTTTTCTGCTATTCCAAAATATCCAAGGCAAATCATGAATATGTCCGTCATCACAAGTAAGAACAAAACGTACTTGTTCTAGATGTTCACCCTTGCAATCAGAGTTAAAACACTGTAAGTCAAATTCTTGCCTTCCTGTTCCCCAACTTTTTTTCCAATCGGTAATGTGCATAAAACGGTGGCAACGAGGGCAATAAAACCATTTTGGAAAATAGTTTGCGTAAGGTTGTACATCTTCTTTCTCATTTTTGTCTTTTCCAACTGGAATTGAAACCAAGCGTTTCAACTTAGGAAAACGAGTACGCAAGCGATTTACTAATCTATCGTCTAAAATAATATATTTATTTAATTCTTGGTCGTAGTAATTTGGGTAGCCCCAATTATCAAAAGTTTCAATAATAATGGAAGCATCTGGCGCGTCAATTATAGAACCAACACCACCGTAACTCGAAATCATTTTGCTTTTTCCGTGATTTATTTTCTCTGCCATAACTTAAACTCTTTTTATTTTGATGCTTACACTTGGTTCAACGCTTCGCATTGATTGCATTCCAACTAATTTATCGTCACAATTTTGCCGTTCTTGAATGGGTTTAAGTAAATTTCTCTTTTTGTCTGTTTCGTGCTTCCCGCCGTAATAATACAAACCGCCATCGCGACTTGGTGCAGGGCTTGCTTGTATTTTGTGTTCCCACTTTTGAATTAAATCAGCTATTTCAGAAGCAATTAACAGTTTATCTTCACTATCTGCAAAAGAATGCGAGTTAAATATGTTATTCAGTTCATTTTCAAGTTGTTTTTTGTTATCACTTTGAATTAGTGAATATGGCATTTTATTTTCGTAAAAACCTAATTTATGCCTGAAATAAGTGACTATTGCTGTAAATAACAATTTATCCAAAGCATTTTCGGCAAAAGGAGTTACGCTAATTGGTTCCACTTGTTTGTAAAATGTTTTGTGAAATGGCACAAAGTCTTCATAGTACGACAAATCTCTTGTATTATTTGGGTCAAACAAACTAAATACAATGCCCTCGGTTTTTCGTGCCACACGGCTACTTGCCTGAATGTATTCAGCCGTATTTAGAGGCATCCCGTTCATTAGCATAATGTTTAACCTTCCTACATCAAGTCCAACACTTATCATATTGGTTGCCAATACAACATCAAATGATTTGTATTTTTCTAAATCACCGTCAAAAGCAATATCCAATTTGTCCAGGTTTTTCTTGATTCTTTCACTTGCAATACGGCTTGTTAGCTCTAAATTTTTGTATTGTAATTTGTTATAATTGTTGTTGTAAGGAGGAAAATTCATTAAAT
>Ga0123357_10001210_pt1 | contig 26987 bp, 21 predicted proteins | sample TergutEmb28metaG_FD_89873 | JGI IMG/M metagenome (GOLD analysis project Ga0123357, IMG submission 89873) | Embiratermes neotenicus P4 segment gut microbial communities from Petit-Saut dam, French Guiana - Emb289 P4 | ecosystem: Host-associated > Arthropoda: Insects > Digestive system > Gut ...
AAAGCACGTTAAGCCGTTTGCATTTAATACTATCACGCACGAAAGGTTTCTTGTAGCGTGTGACGTGCGGCAGGCAAGTAGCGGTATAGCGTTGATGAGCCTACGCCCAACCTTTTGGCGATGTCTTCGACGGTAATTTCCGGGTCGGCCAACAACGCACGAGCTTCTTTCAAGTCCTTGTCTGTTAGCGCCCGTGGCCGTCCTCCCTTGCGGCCGCGCGAGCGCGCAGCATCCAAACCGGCACGAGTGCGTTCCCGAATGATTTCGCGTTCAAATTCAGCGATGGCAGAGAAGACGGTGAAAATTAATCGCCCTCCTGCACTTGTCGTGTCGATGTTCTGCGTGAGTACATGAAGACCCATGCCCCGTTGCTCCAGCAACTCGACGGTTTCCAGCAACTGCCGCGTTGAACGCGCCAGCCGGTCAAGCTTCCATACCACCAGGCTGTCTCCAGGTCGCATGAATTCCAGCGCTGCTTTCAATTCAGGCCGGTCACGTCGGGAACCGCTGGATGTTTCCTCAAAAATGCGTTCACAGCCAGCCTGAAGCAGTGCGTCGAGTTGCAGGTGCGGTTTCTGGTCGCGTGTGGAGACGCGGCAATAGCCAATCAGCATTTCAGAATGTCCGTCTGGCTGAAATCGTTGCCAACGAACAGTAACGGTTCGCCAAGTACGGTAGCGAGCGCGTAGACCGCACAGTCACCGAAGTTGAGTTGTGCAGGATGGCCTTGCCCTTTTCCATATTGCTGAAAGGCCATATCGGCAAGCTGTACTTGATGCTCATCAAATGGCATAACGATCACGTCTGCCTCTTCCATGAAGCGCTGGAGCTTGCCAAGCATGGCCGGGTGTTCGCGGGCACGCACGACAATATGCGCTTCCAGAAGGCTAACGGCGGAGATACGGCACACTGGGTGTGCCTCCAGCGCGGCGACGATGCGCTCGCGCGCGGGTTCGTTTTTTAGCCAGGCCAGTACCGCTGAGGTATCGATTACCATACGCCGTGTTCGCCATAGCCCAGTATTTCGTCATCACTACGCACGTCGGCAGGCGTCCGCACGGGTATCGCGTCAACCTCGCGCGCCAGTGTGGCAAGCCGCTCGCGTAGTGGAAGTCTTTTTCCCACCGCTAATCCGCGCCGCGCTGCCCGTGCCATGAGGCTTTCGCGCAATACCTCGTCAACGGATACGCCCTCGGCAAGAGCGATTTGCCGCACCAAGGTTTCCACCCCGGCATCTTCGATGAAGATAGTCATCAATTTCTCCTTTTTCTCAATGATATGGTGAATGTTTCGGGAGAATAAATCAAGAGACTGTTTTGGGAGAAAATAACGATGTCCCGTCCACACGTCCAATAAGCGAAGATGACGCGCCGCGAGGCGCGTTTTCCGCTTCTGGGGGATAAAAAGGCGCTAAAAAATAGGCCAAAAACCAGCCGGTGAGCCGTGAAACCGTGATGTTTCCCCCGAAATTTCCCCCCTTCAAACGAAAAAAGACAAAGAACCCCGCCATCCCTCTGGACGGTAGCCAACCCAGAGCAATGCGGTAATGCTTGCCACGGGCAGGATGCCCTGAGAACTGGCTAATTTTATCGTGGTTCCATTCCCATTGAAGGAAGCACGATGTTCGCGTCGAGGGGGGATGTTTTCTATGGAAAAAGGGATTTGTGAAGCAACCCTTTTCGGGCATCCCTGTACGTCTCTGTGCAACTCCTGAGCTAAGTTTGCGTGAGTTGGATCAATCCAGGGCAGTGTCGGTAAAATGCTGGATCTCCAGCGAAACGGAAAGCAAGAAATATAGGACAGGTGGACGTGCTGCGCCGGAGGATTGGTGAGACAATTGCAGAACTTGAAGGAGGCAACGAAAATGCTGATTAACAGCAGTGAGTATTTCGCGGTTTTAGAGGATATAAAAACCCGTATTAAAACTGCACAGTTCAGGGCTGTCTTAGGCGCAAACCGTGAGCAGATAATACTGTATTGGAATATTGGCAAAATTATTATCGAAAACACGAAATATGGAGCAAAATTTATAGATAATCTTGCGCACGACATCCATTCGGAGTTTCCGGGTGCAAAAGGATATTCTGTGCGAAATCTGAAGTATATGCGTAGATTTGCCGAGTTCGTTTCAGATGAGGAAAAAGTGCACACGGTGTCGGCACTTTTGACGTGGTCACATAATAGGCATCTTCTTGATAAGACAAGGTCGCTAAAAGCATACCTTTGGTATGCGACACAAACGATTGAGAATGGCTGGTCGCTGGCTTCGCTGGAATATCATACTGGCACCAACACGTATGAGCGTCAGGCGTTGGTCGAAAAAACGACTAACTATAAAGAACAGCTTCCCTTGCCGCAAAGCGGCCTTGCAGCCAATGCATTAAAAGACCCATATATTTTCGATTTCGTTGAGCAACGCAAAGGAATTATCGAGCGTGAAATTGAACGTGAATTAGTGGCAAATATTGCCAAAACCATTATGGAGCTTGGTACTGGCTTTGCTTTTGTTGGCAATCAGTATCACATTGAAATAAGCGAAAAGGACTATTACATTGATCTTTTATTTTACAACACGAAACTTCGCTGCTACGTGGTGATTGAGCTTAAAAATACGGAATTCAAACCAGAATATGCGGGGCAGCTTAATTTCTACCTTTCCGCTATTGATGATATATTGAAGCACGAAACCGATAGTCCATCTATCGGAATCATGCTGTATTGGAACAACATCATTCGAACCCTTCGGAGACAACCGGGGTAAAGGGCGGACGCTCAAACTCACCGCGCCATTTCGATAAGCTCAATGTCCTTCCTGAGCAGTTCATTGACCAGGGTCGATAAGTCCATGCCCTTGGCGCTGGCGAGCGCGGCTAGACTCCAGATGCCCCGCATCCCCGAAGCCGAACTGGAACGGTTGAAGCAGGAAATCTCCCTGGTCAATCCTGACGTAATAGTTAATGTGCGGAAACGTCGGCAATGGTGTTCGCATGTCTGCTCGGTTCCCAGCGGGGAACTGAGGGCAGATCAAGGATTTAATTAAGACGCATAAACCGACATGATGCAGTTCTGTACGTCTCATGGTTTTAACACAACCCGCTGGGGGAGTTGCAGGGCAAGCAGAGGAGTTTCCGTGAACCCGCACGACAAAAGCGGAATTTATGAAAGCCCCTGCACATGATGCTCAAAACCACGGGGAAGAGCCAACAGGCGCAAAGCACCACAGGCAGACAAGAACAAAAACATAACCCGGGCAATGATGTATGGAAATCTTGAAATATAATACCAGCGGTTCAGTTCAGTTGGTGGCGCAAAACCCTACCCTGGAACCGCAATAACCCGGCGCAAAGCGCTACGTATTTATTTTTCATCAAAGGAGAAATCCAAAATGCGTAAACAAGCCCTTGCAGCAGCCATTGCTGCCCTGTCCCTGTCCGGCATTGCCGCTGCGCACGAACCCGGCGACATCGTCCTGCGCGTCGGCGTTACCTATGCCGACCCAGATGTAAGCAGTTCAAGAATCGAATGGAACGGCGTCAGCCAACCCGGAACCAGTTTGAGAAACGACGGGGGCAGCAATACGCAACTTGGGCTGGGCATGACATACATGATCGTGCCCCACTTCGGCCTCGAAGCGACGATCACAACGCCGTTTTCCCACAAATTCAAGTCTAGATGGGCTGGCGTCGATTATAGCAACGGCGAAGTCTCGCGATTGTCGCCCACAATCAGCGCCCAATACTTCTTCCTCAACCCGAAATCCAACTTCCAGCCTTACGTTGGACTGGGCGTGAATTACAGCATGTTCTACAACGAGAAACTCAGCAGTGAAGCGAAGAACGATTTCGGCGCCAATAACCTCAAGATAAAAAATTCCTTTGGCCTGGCGGGCCAGATCGGCATGGATTACACGATAGGCAACCGCTTGGTTTTGAATGCCTCAGTCTGGAAGATGGGCATAAGCGCCAAAGCCACTTGGAGAGAGAACTGGGGAGCCGGCGAAGAAAGGATGAAGGCCGACATAGACATCGACCCGTGGGTGTACTTCCTTGGAATCGGCTACAAGTTCTAAACCGGCAGGAAACCCTCTCCTGCCCTCCGGGGGGTATCCTTTCCCACGGGCGGGAAAGGATATAACGGTGTCCTGACCAGGACGGCCTGGGCAGCATCATCGATGCTGCCAGCAGCCATGTTGGCCATGGCCAGGCGTGGTGACAAACCTGGATAAATCAAAAGCTCGTGACACCAGCCCCGCATGTTCATGACAACACGGAAAAAAACCTGCAAAATTAGCTTTTCGAAACATTTCACCCTGAGCATAGGGTACCTGCCACATGAAACTCCGCATCTTCGCTGTCCTGGGCATCGTAGTCCTCATCGCTGCAGCCGTTCTCTCCTCCTCTGCAAAACCCCTTGTTCCTGAAGTGAACTTCACGGTTCTGCAAGACAAGGGCAAACAGTCTAATATTAAAACCACGGCGCTACGCGGCAAGGTGGTATTGGTCAATTTCTGGGCAACGACCTGCTCGACCTGCGTCGAGGAAATGCCGAACCTGATTGAGACTTACAAGAAGTTTGCCCCGGACGGGCTGGAGATTATCGCCGTAGCTATGGATTACGACCCAGAGGCACAGGTACGTACCTATGCCGCCAAAGCTGCGTTACCGTTCAAGGTGGCCCTGGATACCGATGGTGAGGCAGCGCTCAGTTTCAAAGACGTTCGCATGACGCCAACGACTTTTCTCATCGACCGCCAAGGACGCATCGTGCACAAATATCTGGGCAAACCTGATTTCGGCGCGCTACATGCGTTGCTTGAAGAATTGCTGGCAAAACCGGCCTGACCGCCCCGTCGCTCCGCGCCCCCGTTAAGGAGGAGACGGACGCTGTCAATTGCCTGCCGTCAATTGCCTACTGGGAATCTGTTCCAGGATGGCTGGCCGGATGATGTTGCCCAAGCGTTCTTTTTCCAGAAAAATCTCTGGCATACCCAAAGGGAGCGGGCCAACTTCATAAGTGGCAAAACGAAACATCAGGCCACCTTCCGTAATGCGCCAATTCTTATTCAAATGAAAAGCATACGAAGGGTCGGTAAAATGCGCCTTGATGGCTTCATTCGGTAATTTCCGTTCTGTTACCAGCCAGACACGAAAAGCTGCCCGCTGGAGGTTTTCAAGCGCTTTTTCCTGGCCAGGCAGAATGAGGTCGTTGAAGGTCAAAACCCTACGCGCACGGGTATCGATTACGAAAAAACCACCCAATGGGCCTGGCGGATGGGCGTCGTACTGCCGACTCAATTCATGCTTGAACGTAAATTGCAGATAGGGGCCAAAAAGTTCCGGCCGGGGTAATCCCGACGGGGAAACGGAGCCCTTTTCATAGCCTGCCAGCTTCACGGTAAAGTCGATGATGGGGGGTTTTTCCGCACTGCCATATGTACCGCCTTTTCGCACCACATCTACCAGTTTGCTTTTATAGTGGGTCTCTCCCCCGTCGCGAGCAAGTTTTTCCTTTAGCCGTTCAGCAAACATCGGCAGGATAATGGAACGGGCAATTAGCTGGTTTATCCAAGGAGATTTTTTATAATACGGATACATCAGCCGCGCTCGGGAACACCTATTAGCTTTTTCCTTCCATTCTTCCTTCCCTTTCTCTGCGTAATCATGGGGACAGGAGCCGACTGTCAGGGTTTTGTAGGCTGGGTGTGTCAAATCTTCCTCAATAAAGATTTGTTTCTCCACGTTAGCCTTTCCATTTCTTTCCGCGCAAACCGTTCCGGAAAAAAGCGTCAGGCAGGCCAGCGTCATGACCGCAGCCAAAACCGGACGGAGGCGGAAAAAAAAGAACCGTCCCATGCTTACGCGTCCTGCTTGGGGGGCGATGAGCGCCGCACCAAGGTTTCCAGCGCGGTGCGCAGGGGTGCATCCGGCGGCAAGGCGGCGGCAAGAATCTCGACCTGCGCCCGCGCAGCATTGGAAAGCACCCTTACCGGAGCAGGTCGCCGCACGGGGTAAGGTTCCGGCAGCCCGACCTTGACCTGGATGCGCAGCAACGGATAACCGGCACGCGCAAAATGGTCGAGCAAGGAGGGAATCATCTGTTTGAGCCGCACCGCAACAGCGCTGCCGCGGGCACTGACCGTCAGCACATCCTCCTTCAGGTTGGCAACGTGACAGGCGTTGGCACATTGCGGCGGGAGGGCGGGCATGAGCACGCGTTGCAAGCGCCCAAGATGAGCTGCATGATCCTGAAGGCGTGCAAGTGATGTATCGCGTCCAAGATAGCGGTGCAACGGTGTACTCATCTAACGGTTACTCCGAGCGGACGGGCATCGACATGATAGACTATTCATTTTCCTGTTTTGCTTGATCCCATTCCATGATCACCGGCCTGCTTAAAAAAGTGTTCGGCTCGCGCAACGATCGCCTGATCCGTCAGTACTCCCGTACCGTAGCGCGCATCAATGAACTTGAATCTTCACTCTCTGCACTCTCCGACGAAACCCTTGCCGCCAAAACTGTTGAATTCCGGCAGCGGCTCGCGCAGGGCGAGGAACTCGATGCCCTGCTGCCGGAAGCATTTGCCGTGGTGCGGGAAGCAGGCAAGCGGACTCTCGGCCAGCGCCATTACGATGTCCAGTTGATAGGCGGTATGGTACTCCATGCAGGCAAGATTTCGGAAATGCGCACCGGCGAAGGCAAGACGCTGGTCGCCACGCTGGCAGCCTACCTGAACGCCCTGCCCGGGAAGGGCGTGCATATCGTCACCGTCAACGATTACCTCGCCAACCGCGACGCGGAATGGATGGGGCAAATCTACAGCTTCCTTGGCCTCACGACAGGCTGCAACTTGGCGCGCATGAGCCACGACGAGAAGCAGATAGCCTACGCGGCAGACATTACCTACGGAACCAATAACGAATTCGGTTTCGACTATCTGCGCGACAACATGGTCTATTCGGCAGCCGACCGGGTACAGCGCGGGCAGCACTACGCCATCGTCGACGAAGTGGACTCCATCCTTATCGACGAGGCGCGCACGCCGCTCATCATCTCCGGCCAAGCCGAAGACCATACTGAACTGTACGTAAAGATGAACGAAGTTGCCCCACTCCTGAAGCGCCAGGAAGGCGAAGGCGACAACATAACCGTACCCGGCGACTACACCGTCGACCTCAAGGCCCATCAGGTATTGCTCACCGAACAGGGACACGAGGCCGCTGAAGGCTTGCTGGCCAAGATGGGACTGCTGCCCGAGGGGGCGGGGCTTTACGACCCGGCCAATATCCTGCTCGTGCATCATTTGTACGCGGCCCTGCGTGCCCACGCGCTGTTTCACAAGGATCAGCATTACGTCGTGCAAAACAACGAAATCGTCATCGTCGACGAATTTACGGGCCGCTTGATGACGGGGCGGCGCTGGTCAGAGGGGCTGCATCAAGCGGTTGAAGCCAAGGAAGGCGTCCAGGTGCAGTCTGAGAACCAAACGCTCGCCTCCATTACTTTCCAGAACTACTTCCGTATGTATGGGAAACTCGCGGGCATGACCGGCACTGCCGACACCGAAGCCTACGAATTCCATTCGATCTACGGGCTGGAAACGGTCGTGGTCCCCACCAACCGCCCCTCGAAGCGCACGGACAACAACGATAAGGTCTACCGTACCGCGAAAGAAAAATGGGCTGCCGTCATCGACGACATCCGCGATTGCGTCAAACGCGGCCAGCCGGTGCTGGTGGGTACCACCTCTATCGAAAACAATGAATTCCTTTCTGGGTTGCTGAAGAAAGAAGGCATCCGGCATGAAGTGCTCAACGCCAAACAACATGAGCGCGAAGCCGAGATCATCGCGCAGGCCGGTTTGCCAGGCCAGGTGACAATTGCTACCAACATGGCAGGCCGGGGGACGGACATCGTGCTGGGTGGCAACATCGACAAAAAACTGGCTGCAGCCCGTGTAGGCGAGCGGCCGGAATCCGAGAAAGAAACGGCGGTTGCCGCCCTGCGCGCCGAATGGCAGACCGTCCACGACAAAGTCATCGCGGCAGGCGGCTTGCACATCATTGGAACTGAACGCCACGAATCGCGCCGCATCGACAACCAGTTACGCGGGCGTTCCGGGCGGCAGGGCGACCCGGGGTCGAGCCGTTTCTACCTTTCGCTGGAAGACCCACTGTTGAAAATCTTCGCGGGGGAACGCCTGAACGCCATCATGGTGCGGCTGAAGATGCCCGAAGGCGAAGCCATCGAGCATGCGATGGTCACGCGCTCGCTCGAATCGGCACAGCGCAAGGTAGAACAACGCAATTTCGATATCCGCAAGCAACTGCTCGAATACGACGACGTTGCCAACGACCAGCGAAAGGTTATCTACAAGAACCGCAACGAGCTGCTTGAAAGCGAGGATATCTCCGACACCGTGCGCGGCATGCGGCATGAAGTATTGCGCGACCTTTTCCACCTGTACGTCCCAGCAGAAAGCGTCGAGGAACAATGGGACATTCCCGCGCTTGAACGGGCGCTGGCGGCGGACTTCCTGCTGCCGGTATCGGTCGGGGAATGGATCAAAGCCGAACCTGCCATCGATGACACCGCCATCCTTACGCGTATCATTGAGGCCGCCGAGGCCGCATACGGGCAGAAAATCGCCCCGGTCGACCCGGCGGGCTGGCATCAATTTGAGCGTAACGTCACCCTCAACAGCCTTGATTCCCTCTGGCGTGAACATTTGGCCGCGCTCGACCTGCTGCGGCAAGGTATCCACCTGCGCGGTTATGCGCAAAAAAATCCCAAGCAGGAATACAAACGCGAGGCGTTCGAGCTTTTCGCCAGTATGATCGACGCCTGGGGCCAGGAAACGACTCGCGTTCTCCTCACCGTCCAGATCCGCACCGAAGCCGCCGAGGAACAACTGGCTGCCGCCGAAGCCCCGTCCTACGCCAAAAACATCCGCTACCAGCACGCGGATTATGAGGAGGCCCTTGCCGCCTCTGAGACACCCAGGCAGCGCCTACCGGCAGTGGCCGGGCCGAAAGTTGGGCGTAACGACCCCTGCCCCTGCGGCTCTGGCAAAAAATACAAACACTGCCACGGCAAACTGAACTGATTGCCCAAGGATCGATCATGGCCGTCAACCTAAAGACTCCAAACCCCGCCGACCTGCTGCCCGTCCCCGGTGTGCGGCTCGGTGTGGCTCAAGCAGGTATTCGCAAAGCTGGCCGCTATGACCTCACGGTCATCGAATTGGCTCCCGGCAGCCGGGTGGCTGGCGTCTTCACCCAAAACCGCTTTTGCGCCGCGCCGGTCGCGGTATGCCGGGAGCACCTCCCGCACGGGAGCATCCGTGCGTTGGTCATCAATACCGGTAATGCTAACGCCGGAACTGGCGGGCAGGGATTGGACGATAGCCGCGCTACCTGCGGGGCGCTGGCGGAAATACTTGCCATCGATGCCCGTCAGGTGTTGCCGTTCTCCACCGGTGTCATCCACGAACCGCTACCAATAGGGCGCTTGCTTGCCGGGTTGCCGCACGCAGTAGCCGACTTGCGGGCGGACTCATGGTTCAGTGCCGCGCACGCGATCATGACCACTGACACGCTTGCCAAGGCTGTTTCGGAACAGATCGTCATCGGCGGTAAAACCATCACCGTTACTGGTATGTCCAAGGGTGCAGGTATGATCCGCCCGAACATGGCAACCATGCTTGGTTTCATCGCCTGCGACGCAGCAGTCGGCCAAACCCTGCTCGAAACCATGACCCTTGAGGCAGCAGACGTATCGTTCAACAGCATCACCGTCGATGGCGACACCTCGACCAACGACTCTTTCGTCACCATCGCCACCGGACAGGCTGGCAACACCGAGATCATTGATGCCGCCAGCGATGAAGCCCGTTTACTTGCCCGTACCCTTACTTCGGTCGCCATCCGGTTGGCGCAATCCATCGTCCGCGACGGCGAGGGTGCGACCAAATTCATGAGCATCGAAATCGAAGGTGGCGCAAACCGCGAAGAATGCCGCCGGGTTGCCTACGCCATAGCGCATTCGCCACTGGTCAAGACCGCCTTTTTCGCCTCCGACCCCAATCTCGGGCGCATCCTCGCCGCGATAGGCTATGCAGGCATCGACGATCTCAATGTGGAACGCCTGCGGGTTTGGCTCGGCAACCCGGAAGAAGAAACGCTAGTCGCCGAACACGGGGGCCGTGCGGCAGGTTACGCCGAGGAAACCGGCGCACGGATCATGAAACAGGCCGAACTCACCGTGCGCGTCGACCTGGCGCGCGGACAGGCGAAGGCTACGGTCTGGACCTGTGATCTTTCTTACGGCTACGTGAAGATCAACGCTGATTACCGTTCGTGAAGTTGCCCATTTTCAACCTTTTCCCGAAAAATGAAATTCTCATTATCTGCCACACGTTTTGGTTCAACAGGGCAAGCGATTTCTTCCGCATCCGAAAGCCGCGGGATACCGGTTTTGGGGAACGGGACTCTTCACATAACGTTTTCCGGGGTTCCGGACGAGTTGTTTTTCCGCTAACGTACCCACATATTGATGCCCGCATACTCGATTTAGCGTCAGTTTTTTGCTAAAACGCGTCGAATGCAAACCCCGTAACAGACGAGGGAGTGACTCAAAAGCCAGTACCATGAACATCAAATATCTTTTCCTCCTTGCGGTTTTCATGCAAGTCACTGTGACCATGGTTGGTGCCATTCTTGGCGTATCCGAACTCTGGTTCTGGCTGGTGATCCCACTAGGGATCATCGCTACATACGTCGCCTCGGGAGAACTGACCCGCCAACGGGACATTTCAAACGAGAATTTCGGCGACTCGTGCTATTACCTCGGCTTCATCTCTACCATCGCCTCGCTTGCTGCATGCCTGTATGACATGCAGGATTCTTCCCTGCAATTGTCTATCATCGCGCAAAGGTTCGGGACAGCCCTGACCTGTACTGCCTTCGGCCTCATTGCCCGGCTCTACTACGTTGGCTTCAAGCCCAACCTTGTAGATGCACTGGACAACGCCGAAGAAAACGCTATTGGCGCCACACGCAAGCTATACCGTCAATTGAACGAGGCGCTGACAAACATGCAGAATTTCAGCGTCCATGTTGGGGATGCCTCCCGCGACGCAGTTACGCTGATCGCCAACAGCGCCGATAAAGCAGTGACGGAAGTTTCCTCCAACATCACAAACATGGCTGAAAAGCACATCAAGGAAATCGCTAAATTCCTCAATGAGCTTACGCAGTCGAACAGGGAATCGGTCACCAGGTCCATGACCAACATCGATGTGGCCGGCAAGAAGTTGGCCAGTTCCATCGACAACTATACGGAAGCGGTTGAAAAGCGGTTGAAGGAAGGCATCATGCTTCCTGATGACTATTTCATCGACATGCTCGAAAAGCCGATGGACAACCTCGGCAACAGCCTTGCCCAAACAACGCAGAAGCTGATGTCCCTAAGCGATAGCGTTACCGATTCCCTCAATAGCCTCCGCCCGGCCCTGGCCGAAGTACGCGGGCACTCCACCAACATCGGGGACGCGCTGGGCCGTGTCATCGAACTGGCCAAGGAACAGGAAAAACTCCTCGCCAATAGCGAAGGCCAGGTCAAAACGATGGATGCCATTGCCCAGTCCCTACATTCCACGCAGGACAAAATCGACCGGGTGGCGGATGCGGTCGAAACCCAAACCGACCAGCTACGCAGCCAGACCAAGCAACTAGGCGAATTCGTACAATTCAGCCACCAGCAGCAAGGCGCCTTGATCGTCTCGATCAAGGCTCAAGGCGACTCGCTGAACAAGCATATCGAACTCAGCGGCAAGCAATACACCGAAATGTCGGACACGGTGACGTCGCAGGCTCGGGAAATATCCCGTTATGTTGCCGCCAACCAGCAACAGCAGTCTGAAATGTCAGCCGCACTCGCCGCCCAAGGGACGGCCCTGGCCGGACAGATTGAAGCCAGCCGCAAACAATACGCCGAAACATCGGCTGCGGCGTCGGCTCAAAACGAGGCGCTGGCTCAGAATATCGACCAACAGACACGGCTCTCCGCTGCAGTTTCCGCCCAGACCGAAGCATTGGCGCAGCAGATCGACCTGTCCCGCAAACAACAGGCCGAGTTGTCCGAAATGGCGATTACCCAGACCCTGGCCTTGACCGAAACCATTGAAAACAATCGGCAACAGCAGTCGGAAGCCGTCGCTGCGTTCGCCGCGCAGACCGAGGCGCTGGTCACGCAGATCGCCAACAGCCAGAGCTTCGCCGAGATATCGAATACAATCACCTCCCAAAACGAGGCGCTGAACAGGTACATCGAAAACAGCCAGAAACAGCAGTCGGAAGCCGTCGCCGCATCCGCCGCGCAGACCGAGGCGCTGGTCGCGCAAATCGCCAACACCCAGAGCTTCGCCGAGATTTCGGACAAAATCACCTCCCAAAACGAGGCGCTGAACAGGTACATCGAAAACAGCCAGAAACAGCAGTCGGAAGCCGTCGCCGCATTCGCCGCACAGACCAATGCGCTGGTCACGCAGATCGCCAACACCCAGAGCTTTGCCGAGATTTCGGACACAATCACCGCCCAAAACAAGACGCTGAACAGGTATATCGAAAACAGCGAACAGCGGCATGACTCGGCCTTGGCCGAAATTTCAGCCCAAGGCAAAGTGCTGACCCAGAATATCGAGCAACAGGCTCAGATAACGGCCACGCTCCAGACTCAAACCCAGCTTCTGGAGCAGCAGGCCGTAAACAACCAAAAGCAGTATGGCGACATTTCGTCTGCGGTCATCTCCCATACCCAGGCGCTGGCCCGTTACGTTGAAAGCAGCCAGAAACAGCAACTTGAAGCCTCGGCCGCAATCGTCACGCAGAGCGAATCGCTCGCACAGCAGGTCAGCACGAACCACGAGCAATTCGCGGAACTGTCTGCCACGGTGCTCGCCCAGAGCAAGCGGCAGGCCGACCTGACGGGCACGGCCGTGAACCAGGCTCAGACGCTGACTCAATACATCGAGGCCAGCCAGAAACAATTGCTCGACGCCTCGGCATCAATCATGTCGCAGAGCGAAGCCCTTGGAAAACATGTTGACATGAGCCGCGAGCAATACGCCGAGTTGTCGTCCACAGTGACCGCACTGGGGCAGGCCGTGATCCAACAGTCTGAAAAAGATAAGCAGCAGCAGGAAACACTCGCGCAATTCGTCGAAAGCAACAAACGGCAACATGCCGAAGCTTCGGCAGCAGTCATCGCGCAATCCGAAGCCCTGGTTCAATACGTTGAAACCAATCAGAGGCAGTACACCGATATCTCCACTGCCATCGTCACCCAGACCGAGGCGCTGTCCCGGAACATCGAGCTCTCCCGTCAACAACATGCCGATGTTTCAGCCGCCTTCTCTATCCAGAGCCAGGCACTCAGGCAGTTCGTCGAAGACAGCCGCAACCAATACTCCGACGTGTCGAGTGCGGTCGTCGCTGAAAGCCATGCCATCTCCCGGCAGGCCGAAATCAGCCAGCAGCAGCACGCAGAGGGCCTAAACGCGATCACCGCACAAAACAAGACGCTGCTCCAGCACACCGAAACCACCAAGAAACATTACGACGAATTGTCAGAGGCTATCCTTGCCCAAGGGCAAGCTTTGGCCGAGAACATCGAAATTGCCCGCAAGCGGCATGACGAAGCATCGGCATCGGCTATGTCTCAGTCCCAATCGCTGGAGCAATATATCAACCATAGCCATACACGGCAGAACGAAATGTCTGCCGCCATTGCCGCCCAAGGCCAAGCATTGTCCAGTCAGATCGAAAACAGCAAAAAGCACTATGACAATGTGTCCGCTACCGTCATTGCCCAAGGCCATACCATTGAGGCCACTCAGAAAAAACAGGCCGAAATATCGGACGCGATTCTTGCCCAAGGGCAAACTTTGATCCAATACATCGACACGGCCCAAAAACAGTACCAAGAGATGGAAGCCTCGCTGGCTGCCCAGTCCCATGCGTTGGCTCAACAGGTCGAGGCCAGCCAGAAGCAACATGACGGTCTGAGCGCGCACATCGAAACCAACCAGAAGCGATACGCTGAAATCTCAAACGCGGTTATCGCTCAAAGCCAGTCCCTGTCTCAGCAAATCGAAACGAACCGCAAACAGCAAACCGATATTTCGAGTACGATCATGGCTCAGAACCGGGCGCTGACGCAGCACATCGAAACCAGCCAGAAGCAATACGCCGATACGTCTGCCGTAATGACCAAGCAGGGGCAAGCACTCGAAGCGGGCCGCACCCGGCAGACCGAAATGTCCGCCGCAGTCATTGCGCAGGGCAAAGCCCTAGCCCAACAGCTTGAAACCAGCCAGAAACAGTACAGCGATATTTCAGCCGCAATCATGGCGCAGAGCCAGGCTATAAAACAGATCATCGAAGCCAGCCGCCTACAGCAGGAAGAGCAGAACCACGACTTGGCGCAGATCATCGAAATCAGCCGCTCACAACAAGACGAAATTTCATCTGCATTTCACACACAGACTCACCTGTTGTCCGATCAGCAGGCTCTCATCATGCAATCAAACAAAGAACTCTCGCTCATCAAGCAGGCGCTCCTGGCAATGCGCCGCTATTTCCAAGAACAAGCGGGTAGTTCGGATGACGGACAGTAAAAATATGGTCAAACAAACAGTTTCTCTTGAAGTGGGCGGCTGATGTACAGAGGCGGCGACAGCGTTTTCAGGCTTTCCCTAGTAGGAATCGCGTTCATCCTCATTTGTTTCCTGCTGATTGTGTTCAGCCGGATGTATGCCGGCGCAGACGTGGCGCGCACGGAAGCGCTAGCCCGGTTAGGCCAACGCCAGCAGGAAAACGCCCAACCCCTGGCGCAGCAGGCATTTGAATCCGCCAAGCATGAACTTCAGGCTCAACTCTCGGAAGCAGGTGCAAACCCCGACAAGGTTATCCATGACCTGCTCGACAAGGTGAAGATAGAAAACGAACTCGCCACCGAGAAGAAACGGGTGCAGGAACTCGGCGCGCAACTGGTGGGGTTGACCGAGGCCAAGAAAATACTGACCCAGGCAGGCAGGACACCAGTTCTGGAAGGGGCAAGCGCAGAGGCCCTGCTTTCGGCCCTTGAACTGCGTGCACGCCTGGAACGGGAGTTCCTGTCCATGTCCGGTCCAAGCGAGAACAAGCTCAACAACAGCGAGATTGTTTCCCGTGCGCTGGCAGCCATCCATTTCAAGCGAAATATCGAAGCACTGGCCGTAGAGGAACTCGGGTTACCTCTCACACCGGGGCAGGAACCCGCGTGGGAGCAATGGCTAATTACCGACTCGCAATCGTTCAAATCTGTCTTGAGCAGTGCCAGTAGTCAGCGCGCAACAAGCAGTGAAGATACCACCACCCTGCGCGCTCAACTCAACTTCTTGCGCACCCGCCTAGAGACTCACGGCGATAATGCCGCCCCACCCTGCTGGTTCGACAAGGTTGGCAGATCCCAATTCCTGCTCACCATTGAATTACAGCCTGGGCGTACTGAAAGCGTTACCGTCACCGCCGCCTGGCCGCCTGCACGCGAAACCAGCGCCCAGGTTATCCCTGGCATCAAACAGTTGCTGACAGGCAACCCGATCCCTTACCCAACCTTCAAGGAACGTGCCAACCCTATCGTCCAGCATGCTGCTGACCAACAGTGCCGCTACTCCGTGCAAGTGATAGATTATTTGCGCAACGGCAAGCGTTCCGAGAAAGTTCACCAAGAACTTGAGGCTTTCTTCCATCTGGTCCCCTCGCCGCGTTGAAGCCTTTTTCGTCCCATGCGCCGCATTCGTAATGCTTGCTTCGCGCTATGCTTGACCAATCAGCCCCTATTGAGGTTACCCCCAGGTTCCGTACCGTCTTAAATTGAAAACGCTCTAAAACTGGCGCGAAAAGCATACGCCATACAAAATATCGCACACGAATTCAGCCAGTCCGGGAAATTTCTATCCGCTTCATAGCGTTTCCGGAAGGGTCACAGCATGTATTATGTTATACGTTTTATATTTTTGTCATTCGACAAAAACTATCCGGTTTTTTTGAATCCGTTGTCAATCTACCATTTTCGACAGCTCATCCGCGTCGAAATCATCCTTTGGTTCTGCTGCTGAGCCAAGATGGATGCCCGCCTGTGCGAGTTGTTCGATAAGAAGGCTGAAGCGACGATCCGTATCGGCTACGTGTTCGAGCAGGCCGTGAACTGCACGTGCCAGTGGGTCATCCATGTTGCGCGTGACGCCATAAGCCGAAAAACCAACGGGTTCCGGCGGTGGTTCGGAACCTGGACCCGGTTTGCGCCCAGGCATGAGGATGTGAGCCGGGTTCCCCACTGCCGTAGCCCCAGCAGGTACGGGTTTAATGACGACCGCGTTGGAGCCGATCCGCGCACCATCGCCGATTTCAAAACCGCCAAGCACTTTCGCACCCGCACCCACCACGACGCCACATCCAAGCGTGGGATGACGTTTGGTGCCGCGGTAGAGCGAAGTACCGCCGAGAGTCACGCCCTGGTAGATAGTGCAGTCATCGCCGACAACAGCAGTTTCCCCGATCACCACGCCCATGCCGTGGTCGATGAACACACGGCGCCCAATTACCGCCGCCGGGTGGATTTCGATGCCAGTCAAAAAGCGCCCGATATGGCTGATGAAACGGCCCAGCCAGAAAAAACGTCGCCGCCAGGCCGCATGCGCGAAGCGGTGAAGGATCAGGGCGTGGACGCCAGGATAACAGGTAAGCACCTCCCACGTTGACCGTGCTGCCGGGTCGCGCTCACGCACGCTGGTCAAATCTTCACGCAAATGCTCGAACATGGAAGCGTTTCCCGAAACGTTGTTGAAATGTCGAAACCCTGTGGAGGCTGCATGTTGCCGCCTGTCGATAAAAACACTGCCCACTAGCAGGGATCCGGGGGCATTTTACTGTTTCTGCCGGGAATTCTTCACGCCTGTGCCGAAACTGGAAAGGATACCTCTCAGAATGGCGATTTCTTCTTTCTCAAGCCGCACGCGGCCAAAGAGCCGCCGCAACCTCGACATAAGGCGCCGGGGCTTAGCGGGGTCGAGAAAGCCGCTTTCTACGATACTCGACTCCAGGTGGGTGAAAAAATTTTCGATCTCATCATGCGTAGCCGGTTCGGGCAATGGCTCAATGGGAAATGTACCGTCGCCTTGCCCCATTGCGGCAAGGCGCAATTCGTAGCACATCAACTGCACCGCCGCACCAAGATTGAGCGAAGCATAAGCGGGATTGGCCGGAATCGTCACTTGCAACGTGCAAAGTTCCAACTCTTCGTTGGAAAGGCCGCTTGCCTCGTTGCCAAACACTAGCGCCACTTCGCCACGTGTGCCTTGAGCCCATTGCACAAGTTCGGCAGCGGCAGCGCGGGGGTCGAGCCGCGCAAGGGACAAATCCCGGCGGCGAGCCGTTAGTGCCGCTGCGAGTACGGTTCCGGAGAGCGCCTCCCGCAAGGAACCAACCACGCGCACGACAGCAAGCACGTCCCCCGCACCGGAAGCACGCGCTTCAGCCACGGGGTCGGGGAAAGAAGCCGGGGAAACCAACCAGAGATGGAATAACCCCATCGTTTTCATCGCCCGTGCCGCAGCGCCAATATTGCCGGGATGGCTGGGACGGGAGAGCACCACGCGGATGCGGTCGAGCGCGGGAAGATTGTTCATACTAAACTATGTATAAAACGAGCATAAGCAGTTGAAAACAAAGAAATCCTACAGCATCGGTGTTTAAGAAAAACATCGAAAAAAAGCAAAAAGCGCCTCTTGATTTTACTGGGTTTACGGGTCAACCTTAGACAGCATTTTGCATATTTCAGCGAGACGCCGAACTGTCCACAAGGTAGCCCTTGTATAGGCCGCGCAGTCATTCGGAGATGTACTGGAATGCCCAAGACGGCCACCTCCCTTGCACAAATAACCACGCATCAAAGCACTTTTCCGATAAAATTCCGCATTCTTTTCCATAAATGCAAACACAACAATGGCACTGATCGTTCAGAAATACGGCGGCACTTCGGTAGGCAGCACCGACCGCATCAAGAATGTCGCCAGGAAAGTTGCAAAATTTCATGAGCAAGGGCATCAGGTCGTCGTCGTCGTCTCCGCGATGAGCGGCGAAACCAACCGGTTGATTGCCCTTGCCAAGGAACTGACTCCGAACCCCGATCCGCGTGAACTGGACGTGGTGGTGTCCACCGGCGAGCAAGTCACCATCGGCTTGCTTGCTATGGCCTTGCAAGCGGCAGGCATTCCCGCGAAAAGCTACACCGGCGGCCAAGTGAAAATCCTCACCGACGATGCCTACACCAAGGCACGCATCCTCGACATCGACGATGCTGCCATGCGCCAGAATCTGTCCGAGGGCAAAATCGTCATCGTGGCCGGGTTCCAGGGCGTCGATGCCGACGGCAACATCACCACCCTTGGCCGCGGCGGCTCCGACACCACTGGCGTGGCGCTTGCTGCCGCGCTGAAAGCCGACGAATGCCAGATATACACTGACGTCGACGGCGTCTACACTACCGACCCGCGCATCGTCCCCGAAGCGCGCAAGCTGGACACCATCACTTTTGAAGAAATGCTGGAAATGGCTAGCCTTGGCTCTAAGGTGCTGCAAATCCGCTCCGTCGAGTTCGCTGGCAAATACAAAGTCAAGTTGCGCGTGCTCTCCAGTTTTGAAGAAGAAAGTCAGGGCACGCTCATTACCGTTGAGGAAAACAGGAACATGGAACAACCTGTCATATCAGGGATCGCTTTCAACCGCGACGAAGCTAAAATTACTATCCTGGGTGTCCCTGATCAACCCGGTATCGCTTATCAGATACTCGGCCCGGTTGCCGATGCCAACATCGACATCGACATGATCATTCAAAACTCCGGGCGTGATGGCTTAGCCGACTTCTCCTTCACCGTAGGCCGTGGTGATTTGGACAAAACTATCAACGTACTCGACCGCGTCAAGGCTGTCATCAATGCCAAGAGCATTGAATCTGACAAGAGCCTGTGCAAAGTCTCGATCGTTGGGGTCGGCATGCGCTCGCACCCGGGCGTAGCCGCGAAAATGTTCCGGACTCTCTCCGAAGAAGGCATCAACATCCGTATGATCTCCACCTCCGAGATCAAGATTTCCGTCGTCATCGAAGAGAAATACCTCGAACTAGCGGTACGGGTGCTGCACAAGGCGTTTAACCTCGACAGCGCCGCCTGACTCGGCGGGGCGGGGCGCAAAATTGACCGACAGGCGGCAAATCGATATAGTGCCGCCTTCCAATGGAGACGTGGCCGAGAGGTCGAAGGCACTCCCCTGCTAAGGGAGCATGCGGTCAAAAAACCGCATCGTGGGTTCGAATCCCACCGTCTCCGCCAGTAATTTGTTGTAGTGTGCCGTGATTTATAAAGAAGGCTGCCGGGAGGCGGCTTTTTTTACGGCGCGGCTCGGCATGGGCGCACCGTAAAAAACGCCGGGCTTGCCGGCGCGATGCAAATGGTGAGGGTTGCGGGGGCAGGATTTGAACCTGCGACCTTCGGGTTATGAGCCCGACGAGCTACCGGACTGCTCCACCCCGCGTCAGAGGATGGGGATTGTATAAAACTTGTTGCCCGAAGGCAATTAATAATTTTGATCCTGAATAGTGCCGTTGTGAGTTTTTGGATGCTTAGTCTGATTGCTTTGAACGCATACCAGATATCCCCGTGCTCCTTCCTGGCTTCAAGCATCCCGGCGTATTCGGCCTCGGTCTTGTTCATGTCCGGCGCGGAAATCGTTCCGACGGTAACGACTAGTGTTTACAGGTGTTACGGATTCCATACTAGAATTGTTCGTTTTCTCCCAACGCCGGGAACGGTTTCTACGAATGCGCCCTAATCTCGACCCCGTTGTCAATATCGCCATCAAGGCCGCACGTCGCGCCGCGGCCATCATCAACCAGGCTGCAAATAAGCTGGAACTGCTTAACATCGAGACCAAGGCTCCCAATGATTTCGTCACCGAAGTCGACCGTGCGGCCGAGGTGGCCATCATCGATATCCTGCGCGAAGCCTTCCCAGAACATGGTATTTTAGCAGAGGAGTCGGGTCAAACCGGGGCTGGGGATGGGCGCAAGGCCGAGTACGTTTGGATGGTTGACCCGCTGGACGGTACGACCAATTTCATCCACGGTTTCCCGCAGTACGCAGTCTCCATTGCGCTCACCCGCAAGGGCGTGCCCGAACATGCGGTCATCTTTGATCCGGTTTCCAACGAACTTTTCACCGCCTCGCGCGGGCGCGGCGCATATATGAACGACCGCCGTATCCGCGTCTCGCGCTGCCAACGCCTGGCCGATGCCTTGCTCGGCACAGGTTTCCCGTTCCGCCAGTTTGCGCATATCGATACCTATCTCGCCATGTTCCGCGAACTTGCGCAAAAAAGCGTCGGCCTACGGCGTGCGGGTGCGGCAGCGCTCGACCTCGCCTACGTCGCCAGCGGCCGGTTGGACGGTTTCTGGGAAATCGGCCTCTCACCGTGGGATATGGCCGCGGGCGCACTACTTATCCAGGAAGCAGGCGGGTTCGTCGCGGGTTTCGATGGCGAGGGAGGTTACTTCAAAAGCGGCAACATCGTTGCCGGGACGCCCAAGGTATTCACAGAACTGTTACTCACCGTACAGTCATGCTGGAATACCCATACTTGAAAGCCAAACGGGCGGGATGGTTCGATAAACCCACTGTCCCTACATCTTTCAGGCATTTTTTCACGCCGTCTGGTGTGACGTTCTCCCGTCTTTCATGGCGATAGTCGATAATCAGACTAACATACATGAAAATTTCCCATGCACTCCGCTCAAGAACTTGCCACCTACATCGAGTCGCTTGCCGCCTTACCTTCGGTGTATTACCAGGTTTGCAAGCAGCTTGAGGCGCCGGATGGCTCCATCGCCGAAGTCGCGCGCCTGGTAGAGACAGACCCCGCGCTCACAACTGGAATTCTGAAACTCGTCAACAGCACCTTCTACGGCTTTAGCCGCAAGATTGAAAGTGTCGAGCGCGCCATTATTGTTCTCGGCTTGCGGCAGACGCATGAATTGGTGCTGGCCATCACTGTCACCAGCGTGTTCGAGGGTATTCGCCCCCAATACATGGACATGAAACGGTACTGGATCGGGTGCATGGTTACCGCGCTGACTACACGCGAACTGGCGCACCTGACTTGCAACCCTGCTGCCGGCCGCTTATTTGTTATCGGCCTCTTGGCTGATATCGGTCATCTGGTGATGTACCAGACCGTGCCTAAGTTGGCCATCGAAGCCCAGACCATCGCTAATATCAGTAACGAACCGCTCTTTGAAGCTGAACGCCGCATCGTTGGTTGCGATTCAGCGGAAGTCGGCGCGGCCCTGATGGACAACTGGAAACTGCCCCCGAATTTTGCCGAAATCATTGGCGCTCAAATCACGCCACGGCTAGCTGGCAGATATGTCACTGAAGCAGAATTGCTCCATATTGCGCTCGCGGTCAGCAAGGCCGACCGCTACAACGAACCGAGCGAACAGGCTCTCGGACGCATAGACCCCCGTATCTGGGATCACCTTGATCTGGATCCCGAGAGCTTCTCGCGTATCCGTGAAGCGGTCGAAATGAATCTGAGTTCATGCACCGCCGTATTTTTCCCCCGCGCAGCCTGACAATCCCCGCCCGTTTTACAAGACTTGAGCCGTCCTGGCTTCCGATCTGTAAATTGTGCACAGCAAAAAAATTCGAATAACCCTTGTTTTCTTAGTGGTGTTTTATGGTATGTTCGATAAGTTTATTTTTGACAGGGGGAAAAGGGATGTCGTACGTAGACAAAGTGCTGGGTGGACTGATTGCTAACAACCCGAATCAGCCGGAATTCCATCAAGCCGCCACCGAGGTGCTGAGTTCCCTCAAACCAGTGGTCGACAGCGATGACAAGTACGCCAAAGTTGGACTGCTTGAACGCCTAGTGGAGCCAGAGCGTCAAATTCTGTTCCGCGTGCCTTGGGTAGATGACAACGGTAATGTGCGCGTCAACCGTGCCTACCGTGTGCAATTCAGCAGCGCCATTGGTCCTTATAAAGGCGGGTTGCGCTTTCATCCGTCGGTCAACTTGAGCATCATCAAGTTTTTGGGCTTTGAGCAGATTTTCAAAAACGCCTTGACCAGCCTGCCGATGGGCGGTGGCAAGGGCGGCAGCGATTTTGACCCCAAAGGTAAATCCGACCGTGAGGTAATGGCCTTCTGCCAAGGCTTCATGACCGAACTTTCCCGCTATATCGGTGCAGACACCGACGTGCCCGCTGGCGACATTGGCGTAGGAGGCCGTGAGGTTGGTTTCATGTATGGTCAGTACAAGCGCCTCAAAAATGTCTACGAAGGTGTGTTGACCGGAAAGGGCCTTACCTACGGCGGTTCCCTGGTGCGTACCGAGGCCACCGGTTATGGCCTGCTCTATTTCATGGAAGAGATGCTCAAGGATCACGGCCAATCCATCGAAGGAAAGACCGTGCTGGTTTCTGGTTCGGGTAACGTAGCCATTTACGCGACGGAAAAGGTGACCCAGATGGGTGGCAAGGTGGTTACATTGAGCGACTCCAATGGCTGGGTTCACGATAAGGACGGCATCGACCTCAACGTTGCGAAGGAAATCAAAGAAGTCAAGCGCGGCCGCATCAGCGACTACCTCAAATACCGCCCCAATGCCGAATACCATGATGGCAGAGGTATATGGCATGTAAAAGCAGACATCGCCCTGCCTTGTGCCACCCAGAACGAATTAAACCTGGACGACGCTAAGGCTCTAGTAAGAAACGGCACGATTGCAGTGGGCGAAGGCGCCAACATGCCTACCACTCAGGATGCCACCGATTATCTGATCGAGAATAAAGTTTTCTTCTGCCCTGGCAAAGCGGCCAACGCGGGCGGCGTAGCGACATCTGGCCTGGAAATGTGCCAAAACTCCGCACGGCTGTCCTGGAGCTTTGAAGATGTGGATGCCCGCCTGAAGGCCATCATGGAAAACATTTATCACAATGCCGCCAACGCAGCCAAGGAATACGGTTGCCCCGACAACTTTGTGGTAGGTGCCAACATCGCTGGCTTCCTGAAGGTAGCTGACGCCATGCTGGCGCAAGGCGTCGTGTAAAAGTCTTTTATCCTTTCCTTCCCCGCTTGCTCTTTCCCCTCCCCCGCTTACGGGGAGGGTGTTCTGGGAGGGGGGCTGTAGGCGGTTCTAGAAAAAATCGGTTACTGCACGGATAAAATCAGAAGTTCCTGGGCTAGAAGCGAGCATTGGGATGGACATCGATATCGAACGTATCCGCGCCTTTTTCTTGAAGGATCGTTTCGCCGCCAATGCGGGCATTGTCATCGACTCGGTGACGCAAGAAGAAGTGCAATGCAGCATGTCGATCACAAAGGAACACCTGAACGCAGGCGGTACGGTTCAGGGAGGGGCGATTTTCACGCTGGCCGACTTGGCTTTCGCTGTGCATTGCAACCTACGCTTGTTTCTTGGCGAGAAGACAGGTATCACAGTAGGACAATCAAACAGTATTTCCTACCTCGCCGTGCCCAAGGGGGAACGTCTGATCGCACGTTCAGTTTGCCTCTCCAGTGGACGAAATGTTTCGGTCTACCGCGTCGAGGTCAGGGATAACTTGGGTAATTTCGTCGCAGATATGCGTGGGAACGGGTTTACGACGAAGGTGGCAGGTTGAAGTTGTAGCCCTACTCGATTGCGGGGCATCTACGGCTCAATCGGCATACATCACTTCCACTGCCCCAGGTGGCAACCATTCACGTAGATTTTCGAGCAGTACGTCGTCGGGTTTCACCCGCCAGGTATCTCCCAAGGCAAGGTCGCCCTCCGCACGGCCATTACAGATACTGACCCGCACGGGACAAACATTGGCGCGGAAAGGTTCGAGCAAAGCGGTTAAACGGTTGATAGCCGCATCAGCACTACCGTTCAACGCCCCAATATCCAGCCGTAAGCGCAAGCCGCGCGCAAAGCGGGCACGGGCTTCGGAAAGGTTCTGTAGGCGCTCGGCAATGATGCGTAGCCCGCCGGAAAATTCATCTTCGCTTGCTTTGCCTTCAACCAACAGCACTTCGTCGAGAACGACCTTGTCGCGGAAGGCATCGAGCGTTTCGCTGTATACGGTCACTTCGCGCGGCATGGTTCCATCATCGAGCAAGATGAAAGCCACTTTTCCGCGCACACCTACCTTGTACCGCACTTCCATCACAACACCAGCCAACATTACTAGGTTGCGCGAGGCGGCGAGGTAGGCAAGCGGCTGGCGGACGAAGCGGCGCACTTCATCCTTGTAGGCGTTGAAAGGATGGCCAGAGAGGAAAAATCCGATGGCCTGTTTTTCTTCTTTCAATTGGTCGCGTTCCGCCCAAGGGCGTGCAGCGACGAATTCGACCGCTGCGCCTGCCGCCTCCGGTAATGCGTCAAATAACCCCCCTTGCATTGCGTTGGCAGCGGCTTGTTCGGCGGCATCCATCGCCAAGGCGACGGATGCCATTAATTGCGCACGGTTGCGGCCAATATGGCCGGAAAGCATATCCATCGCGCCTGCGCGGATCAGGGCTTCAATCACCCGGCGGTTGACGTAGCGACGGTCGGTACGTGCGCAGAAGTCGAACAAATCATGGAACATGCCGCTCTGCTCACGTGCTGCAAGAATGGCACATACGGCAGGCTCGCCCACGCCTTTAACCGCACCAAGCCCATAGCGGATGGTCTTGCGGTCGACCGGCACAAAGCGATAGTCGGATGCGTTGACATCGGGAGGCAAGATTTTCAACCCGTTGCTGATGGCGTCTTCAAAGAAAACTTTAATGGCATCGGTGTTGTCGAGATCGGACGACAAGGTGGCAGCCATGAAAGCGGCGCAATGGTGCGCCTTGAGCCAAGCAGTGTGATAGGTAACGACCGCGTAGGCGGCACTGTGGGACTTGTTGAACCCATATTCAGCAAACTTTGTCATCAGGTCGAAAAGCCGCTCGGCCAGCTTCGGATCGTAGCCTTTTTGCTTTGCGCCTTCGGCGATGATGCCGCGGTGCTTGGCCATTTCCTCTGGCTTTTTCTTGCCCATCGCCCGACGCAACATGTCGGCACCGCCTAGGGTGTAGCCACCGACGATCTGCGAGATTTGCATCACCTGTTCCTGATACACGATGATGCCGTAGGTTGGCTCCAGACATGTCTTGAGATCGGGATGGAAGTAGTCAATGGCCTGCTGCCCTTTCTTGCGCAGGATGAAATCATCGACCATCCCCGAACCCAACGGCCCTGGCCGATAGAGCGCGAGCACAGCGATGATGTCTTCGAAACGGTCGGGGGCGAGTTTTTTCAGGAGTTTTTTCATGCCCTCCGATTCAACCTGGAAAACCGCCGTAGTGTTGGCGTCTTTCAGAATATGGTAAGCGGTGGGATCGTTGAAATCCAAACCCTCCAGATTGGGTCGGCCACTTCCAAGGCACTCCACATAGTCGAGCGCAAGCTTAATGATGGTGAGGTTGCGTAACCCAAGGAAGTCGAATTTCACGAGCCCTACGGCTTCCACATCGTCCTTGTCGAACTGCGACACTGGCACAGCATCCGCGCCATCAGCGATGTAGAGCGGACAAAAATCGGTGAGCTTACCCGGCGCAATTAATACCCCCCCCGCGTGCATGCCAACATTGCGCGTCAGCCCTTCCAGCGGTTCGGCTAGGCTCCATAGCTTTTGAATGGCTTCGCTATCGCTGCTATCCCGCATCATTTCGGTAATTTGCGGTTCCATATGCAGCGCACGGGCAAGCGGGACCGGCTTGGGTCCGTCGTGCGGGATCAACTTGGAGAGGCGGTCACACAGGCCGTAGGGCAAATCGAGCACGCGTCCCACATCGCGCACCACAGCCCTAGAAGCCATCGTACCAAAGGTGGCGATCTGGCTTACCGCATCCTTGCCGTATCGCCCTCGTACATATTCGATGACTCGGTAGCGGTTATCTTGGCAAAAGTCGATGTCAAAGTCAGGCATCGACACCCGCTCCGGATTCAGGAAACGTTCGAAAAGTAGCGCGTAAGCAAGCGGGTCGAGATCGGTGATGCGTAGGCTGTAGGCAACGAGCGACCCCGCCCCCGAACCGCGCCCCGGGCCAACCGGTACGCCATTGTTCTTGGCCCACTGGATGAAGTCAGCCACAATTAAGAAATAACCGGAAAAACCCATCTGGGTGATGGTGTTTATCTCGAACTGAAGGCGTTCTTCGTAGCAAGGACGCTGACGCGCACGATCCCCCTCGTCCAGATAAAGCTGCGCGAGGCGTGTTTTTAATCCCTGCCGCGCTTCCCGCGCAAGGAAATCATCCAGGCTCATGCCTTCCGGCGTCGGGAAGGGGGGCAAGAAACTCTTGCCCAACTGCACGGTGAGCGAGCACCGGCGTGCAATCTCTACCGAATTTTCCAGCGCCTCGGGAATGTCTGCGAAAAGCGCACACATTTCCGCTTGGCTTTTGAAATATTGATCGGCAGTGAATTCGCGCGGGCGGCGCTTGTCGGCCAACACATACCCTTCGGCAATGCACACCCGTGCCTCGTGCGCCTCGAAATCCTCACGGTACAGGAATTGCACTGGATGCGTGGCGACCACTGGCAGGCCGAGCCGCCCAGCTAGCGCCACTGCTTGCCGCACGTAAGCCTCTGTGCCCGGTTGCCCTGCCCGCTGGAGCTCGATGTACCAGGCATTGGGAAAAAGCTCCGCCCACCCGCACGCCAACCGTTCCGCCAGCGCCTCGTGACCATTGGCGAGCGCCTGCCCCACGTCACCCGCCAGAGCCCCAGAGAGGCACAAGAGCCCGCTGGCCGCACCGTCCCGGAACCATTCGCGGCGCATCAGCGCCCTGCCCCGCGCTTTGTTTTCCATCCAGGC
>Ga0123357_10001211_pt1 | contig 26983 bp, 28 predicted proteins | sample TergutEmb28metaG_FD_89873 | JGI IMG/M metagenome (GOLD analysis project Ga0123357, IMG submission 89873) | Embiratermes neotenicus P4 segment gut microbial communities from Petit-Saut dam, French Guiana - Emb289 P4 | ecosystem: Host-associated > Arthropoda: Insects > Digestive system > Gut ...
CACAAAGTACGCTCCGGAGAAACGGTGCTGTCAATTGCAAACAAATATGGCGTAACCGCTGCGAGTGTTCGTAAATGGAATAAATTAAGCTCTAATCGAATTTTTGTTGGAAAAATTTTGATTTTGTATGTCGATAATGGAGGATATGTGGCACGAAAATAAGTATGGAAGAGCTGGAAAAAATAAAATCGCCGGAAGATGAAATGATTCGTGAAGCGTTTGATCGCTTGCTCACAAGTTATTCTCATTCAAACCATCGGCAGAAATTTGATATTATCAACAAAGCATTTAATTTTGCCAATAAAGCGCACAAAGGAGTTAAACGGCTTTCCGGCGAGCCTTACATTATGCACCCCCTTGCCGTAGCGCTCATTGTGAGTGAAGAACTTGGATTAGGCTCAACTTCTATTTGCTGCGCCTTGTTGCACGATGTGGTGGAAGATACCGATTATACGGTGGAAGATATTGAGAAACTTTTCGATTCGAAAATTGCACAAATTGTTGACGGCTTAACAAAAATTTCAGGAGGTATTTTTGCCGAAGCTGCTTCCGCTCAGGCTGAAAACATGCGGAAACTGTTGCTTACCATGTCGGACGATATCCGGGTTATTCTGATTAAAATTGCCGACCGGTTGCACAATATGCGGACTTTGGGTTCGCTTCCGCCTGCCAAACAGTATAAAATTACCGGCGAAACCATGTTTTTATATGCCCCTATGGCGCACCGGCTGGGATTATTTTCTATTAAAACCGAACTGGAAGATTTAAGTTTCAAATATGAGCACCCGGACGAGTATGCGCAAATCAATCGAAAATTAGATGCAACGGCGGCTAACAGGGAAAAAATCTACGCCCATTTTGCTGCTCCGCTCTATCCGAAATTAGATGAGTTGGGGTTTGCTTACCGGATACAGGAACGTGTAAAATCCGTATTTTCCATTTGGAATAAGATGCAAACGAAAAAGGTTGATTTTGATGCGATTTACGATATATTTGCCGTCCGGATTGTTTTTGACCCTAAACCAAACGTTGACGTAAAAAAACAATGCTGGGATATTTATGCAATAATTACCGACTTATACAGAATACACCCAAGCAGAATCCGCGACTGGGTGAGCCACCCCAAAGCAAATGGTTATCAGGCGCTTCATTTAACGGTGATGGGACCAGACGGGCGATGGGTAGAAGTCCAAATACGAAGCGAACAAATGGACGACATAGCCGAAAAGGGATTTGCCGCTCATTGGAAGTACAAAGAACACGGCGAACATTACGCTATTGATGAGCAGACCGAATTGGATCGCTGGCTGGAACAGATACAAGATGTGCTGGAAGCTCCCAGTCCGACTGCCATGGACTTTCTGGATACAATTAAATTGAATTTGTATGCCTCCGAGATATTCGTATTTACTCCCAAAGGAGAAATTAAAACCTTGCCCCAAGGAGCTACCGCACTGGATTTTGCTTATGGAATCCATACCAATGTAGGCGACCGGTGTATCGGAGCAAAAGTAAACCATCAATTAGTGCCCTTAAGTTACAAATTATCTTCCGGAGATCAAGTCGAAATTTTAACATCACGTTCTCAATCCCCGCAACAAGAGTGGCTGAATTATGTCACAACAGCAAGAGCTAAAACAAAAATAGAATTGTCATTGAAAAGACAACGGAGGGAAAAAATCAAACAGGGGGAAGAAATATTGGGAGAATGGCTAAAAAAGGAACAAATTGAATATGGCGCTCCGGTTCTGGACAAACTCCTCGTTTTTTTCGGATACCTCAAAAAAGATGCCTTCTTTTATTCGATTGCCGAAAAGCAGTTGGAACTACCTGAAAACACCAACAAAATATTTAAAAGCAAATCGAATAACTTTTTTGTCCGGTACGTAAAACACGCATGGAATGCTGTTACTCCTTCTTCCGGAGGCAAAGAAAATGGAGAAATAAATAAGACTGAAACGGTTTTTGACGCCCGACAAATCAATCGGAAAAAGACCTATATTCTTGAAGAAGAAGATTATCAAAACAAATATATCGCAGCCTCTTGCTGCAACCCTGTTCCGGGAGATGAAGTCTTGGGATTTATTCGTGATGACGGACGGTTGGAAATTCATAAACGTTCTTGCAATGAAGCGCTTAATATAAAATCACGTTTCGGCGACCGCATTCTCTCCTGCAATTGGGCGGGTCATAAATCGTTCACTTTCACCAGTACAATCGAAATAAAAGCGATTGACCGAATGGGGCTTTTAAATGATATTTCAAGAGTAATAACCACCGATTTATCAATAAATATGAAGAAATTGGTATTGGACGCTACCGGTGGAGTATTCTCCGGAACAATAGAAGTTTTTATTCATGATTTAGATGATATTAACCAATTATCGAACCGGTTGTTGAAAATAAAAGGTGTAGAGAGCGTGAAGCGGGTGGTGGAATGAAAGCATGCAAAAGACTATAAATCAGAATAAGAAGTATTCCCTTCAAAATGATCGGCGTAGGCTCCTGTCCAAATACCTTTGGTGTTGCGCATTCTCGCTGTATTCCCATTTTTTATCTTGCTTATTCTTGAATTACATATATTGCTTTCCCTTGTGCGATTATTTTTTCACTTGTGCCTCCATTTAAAATACCATTGGAATAAAACTCTGTCGATCCATTTGATTGGGTTCCTGTGGTAGTCAAAAGCATACCATTACTTGATTGGGTTCCTGTAGTAGTCAAAAGAATACCATTAGCGCCTACTTTTGCAGCTCGTGATTTTAATTCATTTATTACTTTATCCTGTGTTGATTGTCGAGAATACCCTACATCGCGAGAAGCATCAACGATTCCAATTGTTTCATATTGCGTTGGCGCATCAATATAAATCTTTACTTCACTTGGGCTAATAGGTGGTCTTACGTTTCCTGTAATAATTATTGATGTGCTGCTACAACCAAATAAAACAGTAAAAAAGAAAATTACTGTGATTATTCTAACTACTCGTATTCTTTGTTTTTTCTTTTGTAAAATGCTAAACTGTCCCATAAATTATTTTTTTTAATTATTACTTTTCGTGCTGTTAATCTGTCAATGTTGTACACTGTTTCAAAGTTAAAAGATTTTTCATACAGATTATTATAAAGAAAGATTTATTTTGCAAAAATAAGTATTATTCCTGATATGTGAAAACAGTATTTTTATACGGTGGAGCTGAAGATTGCAAATTATACCATGAAACGCTACCTTCTACTTTATCAAGGTGAGTTCCCGTCCATGTTCCTTCAATGATTTTTTCCGTTCCCGTTTGCTCTCCTCTTAACAATAGCCTATAATTTGTTTTGTATGTACTGAAAAATATTTTTTCATTTATTACCACCATTGTATTTGGTGGAAGGTCAATGTCCAAAGACGTATCGAATGGCAGTTTTTGTTGTTGCATAACATTACTGTATTTCCATTTTTGAGTCCCCACATAGATGGTATTGTATTCATCAATATAATAAGGCACAGATAATTCTATGCTATCGACTGCAAACGCTTCGGCGTCTTCACTTTCAAAAAGTGAAGTATCGTAGTAACTTTCAAGCGGGTTAACTAAATATCTTTGTTCTTCACCGGTAGCGTTGGAATAGGTAATTTCCGGAATATCAATGGTCGTAACCTCTCTATTGCTATCCGCTGCATAATATCCAATGCGCTGAAATGAATAGGATTCCTTCTCAGCGGACAAATCATCGTTTGTTTTGCAGGAAGAGAATAATAATAATATCGCTATGAAAGTTGAAAAATTTTTCATACAATTGGGATAAAGAGTTATTTATTTTCGCAAAAATAATATATTTTTTTGATATATTTTAATTTTTTAAAAATTATCTTAGCAATAATAATAGTGAGTCCCCACTACGGAATTGATGCCACACACGGATATAGCCATGGTCTGCAACAATTACGATTTTGGTATATCTATTATAATTCGCTCTCGGATAGAGTGGATTATAATAGATATACCAAAACTTAACCCCATTTACCTACAGAAAGTTACTCTTTTATAGGAACTCAAAAAAAATTGAGCGGAAATTTTGCATGTCGAAGAACTATAAATCAGAATAAGAAGTATTCCCTTCAAAATGATCGGCATAGATTCCTGTCCAAACGCCTTCGATAATTTTTTCCTTTCCTGTTTGGTCGCCTTTCAGAAATAACTTGTAATTGGCTTTGTAGGTATTGAAATACAATTTTGCGGTTGTTGTTGCCACTTTATTGGGAGGAATGACTACGTCCATAGAAAAATTGTTTGCTGACTTTTGATGTTGCGCATTCCTGCTGTATTCCCATTTTTTAATACCCAAATAAATATTTCCGGATTCATCAATATATACAGGCACTAATACTTCTACTCCTTTGATGTAGAGTGATTCAATATCTTCACTTTCAAAAAGCGAAGTTTCTTCGGCAAACCCTTCAAAAGGATTAAATGAATATCTTTGTTCCACACTGGTGCCATTAGAATATGTAATTGCATAATTATTCGAAGTTGTAATTTCTCTACTGTCATCCCTTGCATAGTATTCAATTTTCACAAAAGAATAGGATGTATCGGATACCTCAGTGACCCCATTTCCAATTTCAATATTCAAATCATCTTTAGTATTACAGGAAGCGAACAATGATAATATCGCTATTGAAGCCAAAAAACTTTTCATACAAATCGTTATAAAAAAGGTTTATTTTTTGCAAAAATAATATATATTTTTGATATGTTATAATTATTTCAAAAAATTATCACATCAATGAAGATGAGGAATTCCCTCTCAAGGAATTGGTGCCACACCTTGTTCGCCAGAATCCGCAACAGCTTCACCCACCTCTGTACCGGATTCCGAATCAACATTAACTGCCGTCCCAATATCAATATGCCCTCCACCATTTGGTTCTTTGATATTAGGAAACACTACTTGTGATGTCGGCACACCATTAAATGTCAAGGTTTGAGTATTTCCATAGGCATCTATTTGTTGCACATTTGTTCTTATGTCGCCACAATATACCCCCGTCCCAATCACCAATTTCTGTAAAATATTTACCGGTTATTTTGCCTCTATATACTGCTTTATATTTAAGATTCATTTCAAATTGATCTACATAAATAGTTGCTATAATTCTTTTTCTTGGGTTAATTTTAATTGGAAAATCATATGTTCTGGTATCTTCTCTTTGCTCAGTCTGACCATAAGTCCATTCTTCAGTTGTTGTTGATGATGTTGATATTTTACCATCTACGAAAATTGGGACACGCACACTTAACGTCGCACTTATAGATAATGATATATTGGTTCTACGGGTGAAGGTGGATGTGTTCATAGCTTTTTTACTATAATTCACAGTCATGCTGTAATCAGCATCCGTATTATTGTTGTAATCAACAGATGTATAGAAATCAGGGTTCTTTACAGCGAAGGAAGAATTGTCAGTATAAAGTTCCAAGCTAACCATATCAAAATCTTCTACTGGATGTATTTCAAACTCTTGTGTACCTTTCATCATATAATTTCCAAAACGAAGGTTAGTGTTTTCCGCTTGCAAGCATGTTGGCCAATAATCATAAAAAATATATGCGCCGCTATTATCTCCAAGATTCCTTTGGCTTGGACAAATATCCCAAGGAGTACCGATTACATTTGTATTGTGATCAACAACATATAATGTTTTAATATTTGGACTACTGGCACGTATGCAAGCATCAATCGGGTACCGTACATTTGTTATTTTAAGGGGTAATATAGAAGTAATTGTAGGTACGGCAGCTTGAAGATAATATCCCGGAGTTGATAATGGAACACGTTGTAAGTAAAAGGTATTATACGCAGTATTCGTTCCATCATAATCCTTTAGAATCACCTCATTATTAAGCCCCTGATGCGTTAAATATCTTGCGCTGCTATTTGATTCTCTGACTATAATATTAATCGGAAAATCTAATATCTCATCCAAACCGTTATCGCTGCCATCGGCGGTTGAGCTTCTGAAGGCAGGATTCATATTTTCATAGCCATCAATTTGTATAAAATCACATATAGGATCTCCTATCTGAATACTGTCGGGATTGGATATTGTTAAATATCCATCCAGCACGATAGGCGATGTTCTCGTTTGGACAATGTTATTGTCATTATCACCATCATTGAAGACTTCGTTTTTATCCGCGCAGGACGCAAACATCAAAAGTGCTATAGAAGCAATAAAATTAAACCGTTTCATCTGTTTTTTAAATTTAAAGTGTTAATTATAATTAATTATTTTTCAGGCTACAAATATTGCTGCTTTTTTTTGTTCTAACAACCAAATTGTCAATATTTTTACCAAATATTTAATAATGATATTTATTTTGTAAAGTGTTGAATGATAAAAAAAAATAAAATGGAAACACTCCAAAATCAGAATATTTTGTATATCTTTACCGAAAATTTAATATTCAATATTGAAGGAATAAATAAAATAAATAAAATTATGGAAACTTTTGCTAAAAAATTTTCGGAACTTCGTAAACAGAAAGGTCTTTCTCAAGAAGAATTGGCAACGGATTTAAATATTTCACAATCGTCCGTCTCTAATTATGAGTCCGGAGTAACAAAGCCGGATACTGATATTTTACAAAAAATAGCGGAATATTTTAAAGTTCCGATTGCCTATTTTTTCTCAGACGAAAAAACAATATTTTATACCAATGAAAATAACGGAGGTAATATTGGCAATTTTAATAACAGCACTTTTAATATTTTATCGGAAAAGTTAATTGAGCTATACGAAAAGCGAATCAAAGACTTGGAAAAAGAAATACAAAGATTGCACGAAAAGTAGCAATTTGTTGAATTTTCCATTATATTTGCATTCGCATTCAAAACAACATCTATATTATTACTCAAATGTTTGAAAAAAATATTTATATCCAACGAAGAGAACAGCTGAAAAAGTCGTTGCAAACGGGCATTGTACTGTTGTTGGGCAACGGTGAAGCGCCGATGAATTATGCCGGAAACGATTATTCTTTCCGGCAAGACAGTTCCTTTATTTATTATGTAGGGCTAAATACGCCTGATTTGGTATATGTACTTGATATTGATAAAAATAAAGAATATCTATTGGGCGACGAGTTAACGATGGACGACATTATCTGGATGGGAAATCTTCCTTCGTTGAAAGAGCGGGCTGCCGAAATTGGAATTAAAACAGTAGCTCCTTTATCTCAATTATCAACTTTGCTTCCGGAAAACAGTAAAATTCTTTACCCGAAACCGTATCGTTATCGTAATTTATTATTCTTAAGTGAATTATTGAATAAAAGCGCGGAAGAAATAAAAAATGATTTTTCGGTCGAATTAACCAAAGCAATTATCAAAATGCGGTTGATTAAATCGGCTGAAGAATTGAAAGAGATGGAAGATGCCGGGAGAACCGGTTATGCGATGCACTTTGTTGCCATGAAAATGTGTCAGCCCGGCGTTTCCGAACAGGAAATTGCAGGAACGATTGAGGGATTGGCTATTTCGCAAGGTCCGCGCGTTTCTTTCCCTACCATTTTGTCGATGAACGGACAAACGCTTCACAATCACGACCATAGCGGAATACTCGAATCCGGACGGCTTATGCTGTGCGATGCAGGAGCGGAAAATCATAATCTCTACGCTTCCGATTTTACGCGAACTACGGCTGTCGGCGGAGAATATTCCCAAAAACAAAAAGATATTCACAACATTGTGTTGAAAGCGCTGAATGATTCCATTGCAATGGCAAAGTCTGGAATAGAATACAGAAACGTTCACCGGAATGCCTATAAAATCATTTTTGAAGGGTTACGCGATTTAGGCTTGATGAAAGGCGACACCGAAGAAGCTTTGAATGCAGGCGCTCCCGCTTTGTTCATGCCTCACGGTTTGGGTCATGCCTTGGGATTAGACGTCCACGATATGGAAAATCTGGGAGAAACATTGGTAGGATACGACGATGAAATCAAAAGAGATACCCGCTTTGGTTACAGCAGCCTCCGTTTTGGTAAACGATTGGAATCGGGGCATGTAATCACAGTCGAACCGGGCATTTATTTTATCCCGCAATTGATTGATAAATGGAAAGCGGAAAAAATCAATACGGAATTTATTAATTTCAGTAAATTGGAAGATTACTATACATTTGGAGGAATCCGGTTGGAAGATGATATTGTGATTACTCCCGAAGGCTGTCGTTTGGTTTATGAAAAACGCTTGCCGGTAACAATTGAGGAGATTGTGCAAACAGTGGTTAGTGATTAGCGGTTATGAAAATCACCGTTTCCGTTACCAATGACCTCGTCACCGACCAGCGCGTGCATAAAGTTTGCAACTCGCTGATGCAAAACGGTTATGATGTAAAACTTGTAGGACGCAAACTGCACAATAGCAAACCGGTCAAAAGGTCATATCTTACTGTACGGCTAAAATTACTGTTCAACCACACGCTGTTTTTTTATGCCGAATTCAATATCCGCTTGTTTTTTTATCTCTTGTTTGACAAAACGGACATTTTTCTTTCCAACGATACCGATACCTTGCTTGCCAATTACTTAGCTTCGGTTATTCGCCGGAAGCCGCTGGTATTTGACGCCCATGAAATGTTTCCGGAAGTACCTGAAGTAACCAATCGGAAAGGAGTGAAGAAAGTTTGGACAACGATTGAAAATCTTGTCTTTCCTCACCTCAAAAATGCTTATACTGTTTGTGATTCCATTGCAACTTGTTATAATGAAAGATACAAAATCAATATGCAGGTGGTACGAAACATTCCGCTGAAAAGGACAACCCCTATGCGCCTTTCTTCCCAACCGGCGCCGATAGATGCGAAAGGAAAGAAAGTGATTCTTTATCAGGGAGCCGTGAATGTAGGACGCGGCATCGAATGGATGATTGAAGCAATGCCTCTGCTCGACAATTTTGTTTTTTATGTGATTGGCGATGGCGATATATTAAAGGAATTAAAGGCAAAAGTAAAGGAAATGGGGTTGACCGACAGAATATTTTTTACCGGAAAGATTCCTTTTGAAAAACTTCCGGAATACACTGTTCATGCGGATATTGGGATTAATTTACTTGAAAATTGGGGATTGAATTATTATTATTCGCTTCCTAACCGCATTTTTGATTATATCAGAGAAGGCATTCCCGTTTTGGCAAGCGATTTTCCTGAAATCGGCAAAATCATCGCACGCTATGATGTTGGAATGCTTATCAATAATTATGAACCGCACTATTTAGCTTCTACGATTGAACGCATGGCAATGAAAGAAAAAAATCATTCCGCTTTTGCGACTGCCAATGAAGAATTGTGTTGGGAAAATGAAGAGCAGGTATTATTGAGAGTGATAACGAGCGCTGTCGCAAAGCAACCCCAACCTGTACAAGTCAAAAATCAATAAAGAAGGCTTTTTACTTAACAAATTATTTTTCATCTGCCGGCAAAAAAGCCTGAATAACCATGCTGCAACGCCCAACAAATAATATTTTTGCAAAAACAGTTTACTTCCCATCAAACGTGAATGATTGATATAATCGGGATATTTTTCACGCAATAATAATTCTATTTTGTAAAGATTTTTAACCCCGTTCTCAGTTTTTTTCAGAAAATCGGAAGCGCTTTCCAACCCTAAATGAATTAACGGATTATTGATGTGCCGGATAATTGTGCCTTGCCCCAAAAGTTCCAATCCGAAAAGCGTATCCTCATGTCCGTAACCGTCCAAATCTTCGTTGAATTTGACTTTTTCAAAAATACTTTTATGTATCAAAAAGTTATTCGTTTGAAAACCGGCATTTGGATTTTTACTTCGTTCCTGCGCTGACGTACATTCTCTTTTTACGCCGTATTTCCATCGCAGAAAAGTAAAATCTTCCGGTTTTATCTCTTCATAAATCCGTCCGCCGCAACAAACGCACGGAGAACCGAAAAAAGGCGTATAGTTTTTTGTATATTGTAGAGAAGCAACTGCCGAATCGCAATCCATAAAGAGCAAACAGGGAAATTTCGCTTCTTCAGCTAAGCGGTTGCGGATTTTTGCCCGACCAATATTTTCATTGAGTTGAATGTAACGAACAGATTCCAAATCAATTGCTTGATTCGTTTTTCTGAATCTTTCGTCTGAAGCGTCGTCCATTAAAATAATTTCAAAAGGATAACCCGCTTCTTCGGCTTGAAGATGTAAATCCCTCGTCAAACAGCCAACATCGTAATTATAAACCGGAATGCAAATACTCAGCATACAACTATTCTTCTATACATGAAAACTTTTTCTCGTTAATTTTTTTCGTTTTCAATAGAAAATTCTATCTTTGCAAAGTTAAATATTTTTTACATTTTTATAACTAAAACAGTAATTTTATGACACAATTAAAACACCCTATTCGTGAAGCTGAGCGTTATTTACAGAACGCAAGGCAAATACTTTCGGAAAAAGCCGAAAAAGAAGGCTCTTATTATAACGACAGCAAGTATGTAAAAATGGCTGGGAATACAGCTTGGAATGGCGTCCTTGTTGCCTTAGACGCAGTATTACCTGTTCGTGCAAATCTTAAAAAAGGTCAGCGACCTGATTTTCAAGACTATCAATCCGCTATTGCCCAAAGAGACAGCAGAATGCCTCGCATATTGTTAAATACTTACGATTTGTTGCATAAGTCGTTAGGCTATGATGGCGTTACAAATTATAAAGTGGTTCAAGAAAGTTTGAAACAGGCAAATATAATAATCTCTTGGGCAGATAAGCATTACCAAAATTAAAAAATGAACAGACTTAAAACCTTACGAATTATCTTCAGGGAATGGTCCGGAGAAAAATTGATTGCCGAAACACTTAACAAACAACCCATTGTCGTAATTTGCAATCCCATTCAGATACAAGAATTAAACGACCTCTCCCCTACCCTTTCTTCCGGCATTATCTTTAATTTATTGAATGCAACCGAGATTGCCGATAATACGTATGAATCGGAATTTCTGATCGTTGAGCCGGATTATTTGATTGATACAAGCAGTCTTGCCGAATGTTTCCGTCCTTATGGGAATCATTTTCTGAATTATACCTTGTCCCGCCTGCAACCAAAAGAAATCTCATCGCCTATTTTACTGGGAAATACGGCGAATTTCTTTATCGATGAGCTGGTTAATGAAGACGAAGAACAGCCGGTAGAATTGAAAGCTGCGCTGAAAAAACTGTTCCGGACTTATGCCTTCGAATTGACGGTTTGTCAGGAATTAAAAGACTCCCATACAGAAGCCAGCTTCTTTGAAAATTGCCGTAACCATTTCAATCACATTCGTCATGCTGTGGAGAAATTTTTCCCAAAAGCAGGAATAGACAAGGAAAAAGTGGTGCTGGAACCTTCTTTCATTTCCAACGCTTTAGGATTACAAGGTCGTCTGGATATTATGCTATCGGATTATTCAGCTTTCATTGAATTAAAATCGGGAAAAGCAACGGAAGATTTCCGTACCGGCGGTCAATTCATTCATGCCGCCGAAAACCATTATGTGCAAATGATTTTGTATCTGGCTATTCTGGAATTTAACCTTGATTTGCCGGCTGACGACGTTCGTTCATATCTTCTCTATTCCAAATATCCGGTTTTAAGTAAGGAACGGCATTCGCGAAAACAATTGCAGGAAGCGTTAACCTTACGGAATAAAATAGTCGCTTGGGAATATACGCTACAAAAAGCTAATAATTCGGGAGTTACATATAACTTACTAAACGAAATCAATTCTAATAAATTAAATACCAAATCCCTTTCCGGAATTTTTTTTACAAATTATTTAGCACCCGCAATAGACCGTTTTTCCGTCGGATTTTCATGCCTGAAAGAAAACGAAAAAGCTTATTTTTTAAGACTATATACTTTTATTGTGAAAGAATTATGGCTATCCAAAGCAGGCGAACGCGAATATGAAGGAATAAAAAAAGCGTCCAACTTATGGAATGCTTCATTCGAGGACAAACTGATTGCAGGAGAAATATTGTATGATTTAAAAATTGTTGATAATCAAGCAGCTTCGGAATCGCATACGGTCGCGTTGGAAATTCCGGTTTATCCTGATTTGTATCTTCCTACTTTTCGTCCGGGCGATGCCATCGTTTTGTACGAACGAGATGCAGCTACCGACACAGTCAATAACCGTCAGGTTTTCAGAGGAGCCATCGAGTTGCTGGAAGGAAACCGCTTGATTGTCCGCTTGCGATACCGGCAAAAAAATCCGCATGTCTGGAATCCAAATAGCTGTTATGCCATTGAACATGACTACATGGATACTAATTTTACAGGAATGTTCAAAGCATTGACTTGTTTCATCGAAGCCAATCAAGACCGGAAAAATCTGCTGATGGCTTCAACGCCGTCATATCCGGCAAGGAATAAAGAAACCGGTGAGTTGTTTCTCCTGTTAGGTCCTCCCGGTTCTGGAAAAACGTCCATCGCTTTGAAGCAATTAGTTGAAAATGAAATTAAAAAGAACAAAGCTAATGTCTTACTGCTGGCATATACCAATCGAGCCGTTGATGAAATCTGCAAAGCGCTAACCGGTATCAGCACCCGCTTGCCTTTTATCCGTATTGGCAGCGAGTTGAACTGCAGTCCGGAGTTTCGCGGTAATTTATTGGAAAACAGGCTGGAAAACTGTCAAAAGCGGAGCGATGTTTCAGAAGTCATTCAGCGTTGCCGGATTTTTGTCGGAACAGTCGCTTCCGTATGGAACAAGCCGGAACTTTTTCAACTGAAACACTTCGATTTAGCAGTAGTTGACGAAGCAACCCAATTGTTAGAACCACACTTGCTGGGTATCTTTTGCGTCAAAAACGAAAATGGAAAAAATGCCGTTGACCGCTTTGTTTTGATAGGCGATCATAAGCAATTACCGGCAATTGTGCTTCAAGGCAAAGAAGAAAGCTGTGTTACTGAACCGCTTCTGAATGCTGCCGGAATAACCGATTTGAGCGCTTCACTTTTTGAACGTTTCTACCGCAAATACAGCACAGAGGGAAATACAACAGCCTTAGACATGCTTTCCAAACAGGGAAGAATGCACCCCGCATTGTCGGCTTTCCCCTCCGAGCATTTCTATGAAGGACGCTTGGAATCTGCCGGACTGCCGCATCAAACGGAAGAATGGACCGATCGCCGCCGGTTACTTTTCTATCCGGTAAAGCCGCTGAAAAATGAATTTTCAAATAAAATCAACCTTAATGAAGCTGAAACAGTGCGGAAAATCTGCAAAAAACTGTACGCCGAATCTCTAAAAAATAACGAACAACCGGATTCGCAAACAATCGGTGTCATTACGCCTTTCAGAAATCAGATTGCTTTGATTCGCAAACTTTTACAGGAAACCGGAATCCCTGAATTAGCTGCAATAACTGTGGATACGGTCGAACGTTTTCAGGGAAGCCAACGAGACGTTATCATTTATTCGTTCTGCATCAAAACGGAAGAACAATTGGCATTTTTACCGAACCGGCTGGAAGAAAACGGCAAATTGATTGACCGGAAACTCAATGTGGCGCTGACGCGGGCAAAGAAGCAGTTGCACATAATCGGCAACGAAAAACTGCTGATGAAAAATCCGGTTTATAAAAAATTGGTGGAGTATATTCAGGGACAGGAGAAATAGGAAGAACTACACTCGTTTTACCGATACTCAGTCCTCATCATCTTCTTTCGGATCTTCTTTAACAAAGAGAATGCTTAGCTCATACAATCCATACAAGGGGAGAAACACGATTGACAAGTTGAAAGGATCGCCGGTAGGAGTAATAATTGCCGCTGCAAGCGCTAAAAGAACAATGGCGTGACGGCGATATTTCCTGAAAAATGATTTTTTCAAAATGCCGACCTGTGATAATAACCACGAGATCAGAGGCATTTCAAAAACAAATCCCATAACCAATATCAACGATATGAAGTTATCTAAATAAGAATCTAAGGAAATCTGATTGTGAATGATGCTGCTCAAGTTATAGCTATAAAGAAAGCGCAAAGCCATCGGGAAAATAATTATATAGCTAAAGAAGCAACCGACAAAAAACATGACCGACCCTAATAGAAATACCCTGCGAACATTTTTTCTCTCGTGCTCGTACAATGCCGGGCTGATAAACCGCCAGACTTCAAACAGAATATACGGACAAATCAAGACTAACGCCACCCAGCCTGAAGTACTTAAATGCCTCATAAAAGGTGCTGTCAATTCAAAATTAATCATGTCAACATGAAAATTGTTGTCGCAGAAATCCGGAAGAAATGAAAATTGCTGACTCAACTTACACATCCATGTGTAAAGAACAAAATCGGGTTTGGCAGGAGCCATGATGACGTTATCAAAGAACCATGGCATAATGAAAAACGCGCCTACTGCAAAAATAACTAATGCAATAATAACCCGGAACAACATCCAACGCAGCTCTTCCAGATGATCCCAGAAAGACATTTCCTGAGCGCTCATTCCTTATTTTGATAAGGATTTGATTTATTTAGAAGATGAAGAATCATCTTTAATTTCATCTTCAATATCCTTCAATCCGTCTTTAAATCCTTTAACTCCTTTGCCAATACCTTTCATCAATTCGGGAATTTTTTTCCCACCGAAAAGTAAAAGAACTAAAAGAGCAAGAATCAATAATTCCGATCCTTGAGGCATAGACAATAACAATATAGACAATAAACTTTGCATAATACTGATAATTATATATTTAACAAAAAAATTTGCCGTCTTACCGGCATTCGGACGGCAAATTTAATTATTATTCTTGACAAAAAGAGCTAAATCGATAAATATTTTGTACCTAAATGTTGTTTTCGGTTGTATATCAAATGTATATCATTTATTTAAAATATTACCATATTTTTTACAGTCCACCCGTCAGGGTTTAGATATTGATGGAAAACTTCTTAAAAAATGTAACCTACGCCAAGTTGAGCGACTGCATTTTGATTTTCTAACGAACTCGCAATCTTTGTAACGCCATAGTTATAACGAAGACTGATGTAAAACTTCTCGTTGAGCTTATACGATACTCCGACGCAAATAGACGCATCAAATTTATTAAGATCAGTTATAAGATTATATACATTCAAACTATTACCTTTGTAGGAAACACTTGCACTTACCATATAGCCAAATTGAGGTCCGACGTCAATACTAAATGTCCGTGATTGATTCACATAAATCTTGAACATAATCGGAAGATTTATATAATCGAACTTATCCATCATTTCATCTGCGTCAACGCAACCTTGCATCGAATAAACGAGTTCAGGCTGAATATCCACTTTATTACTGAGGGTAGCTTCCATCAAAACGCCTACATGTACTCCCCAACGAGAATTTGTGCTGGCTTTACTCGTATATTCTGAAGCGCTGTTGAGACCTCCCTTTACACCCCATCTGTACTTTTTGGGAGCTGCAGTTTCCTGTTGGGGTTGTGACGTTGTAGGTTGCGTATAATTGCTCGTCACCGTTTTTTGCGGTTGCGGTTGCGGCTGTTGCCGTTGCTGCGGTTGCGGCTGTGATTGTTGCGGCTGCGGTTGAGTCGTCGCCGGTCCGAATGTTTCCACTTGACCGTCTTCATAAAGGATTGAAGCTATATTGCTTTTCAAAATCGAATGAGTAGGACCATTTTGATCATTAAAATCTTTGTATCGAACATCGTCCTCATTGACCCTTGTCACTTTTGCGTTGATCCGCTTTGAATCTTTCGTGACAATAATATCCTGTGCGAAACAGGTGCAACTGAAAAATAAGGCGCAAAACGCCAGTATTAATCCTTTTTTCCGTTTTTTTTCTAATAATGCTAACATACTTTTAAAATTTAAATTGTTAATATTCATTCATTTATAATAAAATCTTCTATTTTACTTAATGCCGTCTTATTCCCACTTCGATTTTTCGAGGTTGTAAAACATTGTCGCGCCATCTACTACAAATTTGATTTTTTCTACCTTTGCATTCGCGTCGATATAAAAATTTCTTACATAAAATTTAGTTTCATCCGTATAGCTCGTATCATAACCATTCTTATCTGCCTTAAGCAAAACAGGACTGGCAACAATCTCTTTGGGCGAAATCTCTTTTCCGTTATACACAAGACATGCATATACCTTACTTTTTTTACTGATTTTTCCTTCAACAAATTTGAATACGATAGAATCCGGTACACTTATGGTAAGTATTTCCAATGTTCCATTACTTATGCTTTTATCCTCATCGTTTTGAACCAACGCCGGATTAATGTATATCGTAGCTTGCGACACCTGTAAATCTCCGTTATTTTCACTGCTTTCCAACGACGCGACATAAATATTATCGGAAGAAAGTTTACAATCATTCAAGGCTTTTATACCATCGGCTTCATTCATAAGTTCTAACCCTGTCCGGGCTTTAATAATTCCCATTTTGACCTGTTGATTTATATAATAAATTTTTCCGGGTTCAAGCGTTAAGCTAAGAGACGCTTTATTTTCCGCCGTGGAGACAAAAGTATAATTGCCCGGGTCAAGAACGGTATAGACATATTGTTTTGCTTTTGTAGAACCTATTTTCAGGTCATTACATTCAACACCCATTTTAATAAGGCTTCCTATTGAAGAATTTCGTATAATGTAAACGGTCGTCTTTCCATTAGCAGTTGCCGAATTTAGACCGGAATTGTCCGTAACAGTCGTAATTCCACTTGCATTTTGCCCATTCTCAAATGTCTCCACTTCGCCATTTTCATAAAGGATAGAGGCGACATCCGTTTTCAGGACAGTGAGCGAAGGTCCGTTTTGATTATCAAAATTTTTATACCTGACATTGTCAACATCTATTCTGACCACTTTCGCTTTGATTTTTTTTGAATCTTTCGTAATAATAATATCCTGTGCAAAACAGGCGCAACTAACGAACAGGACGCAAAGCGCCAGCAGTAATCCTTTTTTCCGCTTTTCTACTAATTCTATCATAATTTTGAAATTTAAGTTGTTAATGTTTTTTTTATTTCACGCAGCAAAATTATTTAAGCTTTCAATACGTGTCAATCACCCAAAAGGGTGAAAATGCAAAACCGGATTAATTTTCACCCTTTTGGGGGATTGACAGGTGTAAGAAAAAAGAATACTTTTGTCAAAAAATATTAATTATTATGAAACAAATAATTTGTTTTTTACTGATTTTGTTATCATCGTCCTCCCTGCTGGCTCAAACAGATTTAGACTCACTTGTCAAAATATGCGCCGAATATAAAGATACCAATAGCGACAGCTTAAGCGTATATGCCCGTAAAGGGGTCTCTCTTGCCGAAAAAGAGAATAACGAAGCAATGCTTACCATCTTTAACCGGTATGCAGGTATTTCATGCTTTCAGAAGCAAAATTATGATACGGCTTCTATCTATCTAAACAAAGCGCTTGAATCGGCAATCAGGCGAAAAGACAGGAAAGAAGAAGCGAGCGCCTATTTAGCAATAGGTTACATGTACAGTTCGCAGTCCGATCTGAAATTAATGATAGAATACATGTTAAAAGCGTTGCCTGAATTTGAAACGCTGAATGACAACGACAAAATTATCGAAACGCTGGTAGGAGTAGGCAGCGCTTACCGGAGAACAGGAAATAATGAAATAGCTATCACATACCTGAACCGAGCGAAAGACAAGTTGAGTGATTCAAAGAATGCTTTTCTTATCAGCTTGACTTATTTTGAACTTGGCGCTGTCGAACCCGATGTTAATAAAGAGATAGCGTATGAACTGAAAACGATAGAATATGCCAAAGCCGCCAATATCAAGCAATTGGAAACGCTTGGCAATCAAGCGCTGGCTTTTGCTTATCTCTACGATGTAAATGATTGTGATAAAGCGCTAATATACGCCAAAGAATGTTATCGCATTGCCTCCGACCAGGGAGCGGTTTCTTATATTTATTCGGCATTAACCATGCTAAGCGATATTTATTACAAACAGAAAAATTATAAGGAATGCGAAAGCATATCGCTTCAGGCATGGGCGATGGATTCTACGAACTTTATTGAATCAAGAACATTGTCAAGTCGAATTGTCAAGTCGAATATTCATTTAAAAAATGAAGAAAAAGCAATTGCATTTTTTGAAAAATACGAAGATCTGACGGAAGAATATACGAAAGAAAGTTATCATAAGGAAATAATTGAAATGGGAACCAAATACGAAACCGAAAAAAAAGAAATGCACATCGCCGCCTTGGAAAAAGAGCGGCGAATGTATGTCTGGCTGGGATTTGCCGGCGGTTTGTTGGTTATTTCTATGGGACTTGCACTATGGCAAACAATGAGGAATGCGCGAAAAGAACGGCAACTTATCGCTGCCAAAGCAGTTCAGGATGGAGAAATGAGTGAACGGGCGCGCATCGCCGACGATTTGCACGACCGTCTTGGCGGAAGTCTTTCGGCGGTGAAAATCGAACTTAAAAACGCAGAGAACCTGCAAAATGTCAGCGATAAATTAGATGAGTGTATCCGGGAAATCCGCGAGATTACGCATAACTTGATGCCCCGCTCTTTACTCTCGTCGGGAATGAAAACGGCGCTGGAAGATTTTGCCGCACAGTTCCCCAATGTCCATTTTCATTTCTTCGGAAAAGAAAAGCGAATCAGAGAACGGTTGGAATTTATCATCTATTGTTGCGCCAACGAGCTGGTAACTAACTCACTCCGATATTCTGGCGCGAAAGAAATCAATATGCAATTGATACAGGGTGAAAAACACGTATCGCTTACCGTTCAGGACGACGGTTGCGGTTTCGACGAAAAAACCGTCACGGCGGGTATCGGATTGAAAAATATTCGCGACCGCGTGGCTTCCTGCAATGGCAAAGTAGATATTGCTTCTGCTACCGGCAAGGGAACGGAAACGGTTATTGAGTTGAAAGTTGAGAGTTAAAAGTGAATTACAATTATTAAATAAATTTGAAATATGATGGAAACAAATAACGCTCAACGCTCAACGCTCAACGCTCAACTAATCAAAGTTGCGATTGCGGACGACCATAAGATGATTGTAAAAATCCTGAGTAAGATGATCAACGAATCGAAAATAGCGCAAATCACAGATACATATCACGACTTGAACTCCTGCCGGACAGGATTAGCCCAATCGCTTCCCGACGTATTGCTGCTCGACATCGGAATGCCCGATGGAGACGGAGTGGATTTTTGCGCCGAAATAACCAAAATTTACTCCGGAATAAAAGTCATTATGTTGACAAGTTACAAAGAGTTTAATGTTGCCAAACGCGCTTTGCACAATGGAGCGCTTGGGTACGTGCTGAAAAACGCCGAGCCGGAAGAGATTTTTGCCGGCATAGAAACCGTATATAAAGGGGAGCAATTTCTCTGTGAAGAGATAGATATCATGTTGAAAGAGCGATTAAAAGAGCAGGTTGTCTGGTATTCTCCACGCGAAAAGGAAATCTTGCAATACATCGCCGACGGCTATACAACAAAAGAAATTGCGGACAAGATTTTTAGAGATGAGGAAACAGTCAAATCGTTCCGGAAAAACTTACTGATAAAAATCGTTGCCAAAAACGCTTTTGAAATGGTAAAAAAAGCCTGCGAACAGAATTTAGTCCGGTTAGGCTAATAAAAACAAAGGCTTTATATCCTTTGATACAAAGCCTTTGCTTATCACTTTCGGTTCTTTTTATTCCTTTATTATTCCTTTCTCGAAGCGAATTCCTGTTGGATTCATCATTTCTGATTCTATTACAATTTTATAATCTTTTAATTCTTCAGGAGATAGCGACATCGAATAAGATAATCCTCCTGACCGCATACTGCTTGATTGTGAAGCTGACGTCAGCTTCAATTTGGCATTGGCATACAAATCAGTAAATGCGCCTGCAAATGTTCCAGAGGCTCTATTTTTAGCAATAACGCCAACAAGTACCGGCAAACCGTTGTACGTTCCGGAAAAATCCAATATTTTGCTCGTAGTGTTATAAGCAACAGTATAATCGCCATTAAGAATATATATTGTTTTTGTACTGTTATTGATGGCAACAGCTTGGAAGTATCCGTCGTATCCCTGTCCCGAATTATCATATGCCACTTTTGAATAATTATCCATAACGATTTCTCCATCTTTATAATCGCAATATACATCGACTGCTACTCCGCCCCAATTGGTAATATCATAATACTGAGACAATTCAGACACTGGAATAATCTGCCCTGTCCATGTAGAAGGTCCTGGATCTGAAAGATAACTGGGAGTACCTGTTGCCGTAAAGTTGCTTGGCACAATATCGCCGAAAATAGATTTATCCTGAAAAGTAATTGTTCCTGTAAAACTATACTTAAGATTTGAAACCGCAGCGCCTGTATTGTCATCTTTGCCTGTAAAATTGGTAGTGACAATATATTTGCCATCCGACTGGACTATATTAAAACTACCGCCGGTAATCAAGGTATATTTTTTATTATTGAGATCATAAATATAAGATCCATAAAGATTACCGTCATCACTACTACCTGCGGAAAATGTAAGAGCCTCTCCTGATGATGCAAGGGTGTATGATCCTGTTATATCAAAATTGGAAAAACTTGATGGTAATTTAGCATAACCTCGAATATAGAACCCAACCTGAGTATTATTGGCATTATGTATATTAAGAATAAAAAAGGCTTTGCCGGTACCAAATATATTTCCTAAATACTGACATTCAGCCGTATCATACACAGTATCAACGGAATTATCATTTCCGGGACACGCATAACAAATCATTGCAATTACTGCAAGTGTTAAATAAATCTTTGCTTTTAGATACTTTTTCATAACTTTTCTTTTTTTGTTAATAAATTATAGATAATAAAGGCACAAAGATAGTGGGTCGTATAATACGTGTCAATCACCCAAAAGGGTGAAAATGAATTTGATTTTTTCAGGTTTAAGTCTTCCGGAATGGAGTTTGTTAGTTGAAACTATCAGTAACAAAATACAATTATTTGGAATCTGCCAATATTTCCTTTATTTTTGTACTTGAAACAAAACATTGTGGGAAAAAATAAGTTACAAAAGTTTGAAGCGATGAATCATTACCCGCATGTGTTTCAATATCCTTTTTCCGCATTGCAGGAAAAAGAATTTGAAATGAAGGGTAAATGGAATGAGTCGTTTTTTGGAAATAACCATCCAATTGTTATTGAATTGGGTTGTGGAAAAGGCGAATACACGGTCGGATTAGCTAAATTGTATCCCGAAAAGAACTTTATCGGCATCGACATCAAAGGCGCGCGAATGTGGAACGGCGCCACTCAGTCGTTTCAGGATAAAATGACGAATGTCGCTTTTTTGCGGACGCATATCGAACTGATTGATCGTTTTTTCGCTTCGGGCGAAGTATCCGAAATCTGGATTACCTTTCCCGATCCGCAAATGGCTAAAGTGAATAAACGAATGACTTCCTCCCGTTTCATGCAACTGTACAGCCGGATATTGAAGGAAAACGGAATCATTCATCTGAAGACTGACAGTCCATTTATGTATGCTTATACCTGCGCCATGATTCAAGCGAATCGCTTACCGGTGGAAGTGGAAACAGACGATTTGTACAACAGCGGCTTGGCGGATAGTATCCGTTCTATTCAAACGTTTTATGAACAACAATGGCTTGGTCGCGGAATGAATATTAAGTATATCCGTTTTATTTGTGAAACACGGTCAAATTATATGGAACCGGAAATTGAAATAGAGCGGGATAACTATAGGAGTTTTAACAGGAATAGAAGGACTGAAAAAAACGCGTAGCGTTTATGCGTTTATAGCCGTGTGCGACAGCGCACGGATTGATGGAATTGACAAATAAATATGATAATAAAATGATAAATTTATATCCAAAATTAATTACAGAAGCATTGGAAAAAGTCCGTTATCCGGGAGCAGGTAAAAGTCTTGTCGAACTGGGTATGATTGAGGACGATATACGTATTGAGGCGAATAAAGTGAGTTTTTCGCTCGTGTTTGAAAAACCGAATGACCCGTTTATCAAATCAATTGTCAAAGCGGCGGAAACAGCGATATTGACTTATATTGATGAAGGGATTGATATCAAAGGAAATATTCATGTGAAAATCAAGCCGCAGGAGCCACAGCCCGAACCTCCCCGTTTATTACCTGACACGAAGAATATTATCGCTATTTCTTCCGGTAAAGGCGGAGTGGGAAAGAGTACGGTTGCTGCTAATCTGGCAGTAGCTTTGGCTAAGTTGGGTTACAAGGTAGGACTTTTGGACGCCGATATTTTCGGACCTTCTATTCCCAAAATGTTTGACGAAGAAGAGGCACAACCGGTGCTTGAAAAAATAGGCGAACGTAATTTGATTATTCCAATCAGAAAATACGGCGTGGACATTCTTTCTATCGGTTTCTTTGTGAGCAAATCCGACGCTTTAGTATGGCGTGGAACGATGGCGAGCAACGCCTTGAAACAACTTATCACCGATGCTCATTGGGGCGAATTGGATTATTTCCTTATCGACCTTCCGCCCGGAACGAGCGATATTCATCTGACGCTGGTACAAACGCTTGCCGTGACCGGCGCTATCGTAGTAACCACTCCGCAGGAAGTAGCTTTAGCTGATGCTCGCAAAGGAGTCAACATGTTTACAGGAGAAAAAATCAATGTTCCCGTATTGGGTTTGGTCGAAAATATGGCATGGTTTACGCCCGCCGAATTACCCGAAAATAAGTATTATCTTTTCGGAAAAGGAGGAGGAAAACGGTTAGCTGAGGAACTTCATATTCCTTTATTGGGACAAATTCCCATTGTGCAAAGTATTTGTGAAGGGGGCGATGCAGGAAAACCTGTCGCTTTGAACGAAAACAGCATCACCGGACTTGCTTTTCAAGATTTAGCGCGGCAAACGGTGGAACAGGTGAAGTTCAGAAACGAGAATATGAAAGCGACTAAACGGGTGAATGTGATTAATAAATCGGTTCATTAATCAATCTTTCAATTATTCAGTTATTCAATCATATCCATTTAACAACTTGCTTCAACAAAACAGAAATAATTGCTCCTTTCTTCCCCTTGAGAAAGAAAGGAGCAAGTTCTGTGATACCAATAATAATTCCTTGTGTAACCTTACGCAAAGATGAATCGTGTGTATTGTTTTGTTTTTCTTTCAGGAAAAAACCTCCGGCAAAATTCCGCAGTTGAGGCGACATTTTGGAAACGGCAGATTCCACTATGCTATTACGAAGCAAAGGAACAAGATTCTGCTGCACGTACCGCGCACGATTTTCGATTGCACCGGACAGTTCGTCCGACTTTGCCTGCAAGCCGGCTTTTTGCTTCCGCAAAAGTTCCAGTGGAGTTAATTTTTTCGGTTGCATAGTTTTTCCTTTATGAAACAGACGATTCGTTTTCCGGTTCCGGATTCATTAAATCTTTCAGAAATAAATTCTGCAAGCCGTTAAAGATGCTTTTATGAAAAATCAATATCAGAATCAGAATCAATACGTAAAAGAAACTGATAATCGCAAATCCGCCTGCGTTACTATTTATCCATTTCCCGATGAGAAGTCCCAAAGCAAGAAAGGCAAACAAAAAAGCAAAAAACAAGAGATTAATAATGATGATGCCGTAAATCAAAAAAGAACCTGCAATTGCCGTTTTTTCATAAACTTGCAATTGCAAAAGTTTTACTCTGATTTCGACCCACTCTTTTATCTCTGTTCTCAATGCAGATAGAAGCTCGCTTAAATTGTACCCGGAGTCCATATTCTTTAATCGGTTTCAACTTCAGCTTCCTTTTTTGAAATCGTATCCTGTACGGTCTTCTTAACGGTTTCAACCGCCTTGTCTAATTCGTCCAAGCCTTGTTTTACGACTTTTCCGACGTTTTTCTTTGCGTCATCAACCTTGTTCCTGATGCCATCCTTCCATTCGGCTTTCTGTTCCTCGCTGGAGGCGATGAACAAACCAAGTGCAGCTCCAACCAATAAGCCGACGCCTAATCCGATAAATAAACTTGAATTTTTCATACGTATAATTGTTACAAATTAAAAACACACAAAATTAGATAAAAGTTTAGATATTTCCAAGCGAGAGAAGTAAAAATCAAGGACATATCATCTATAGCGACTCACCGTACGGCGCTCGAAGCACAATTCGAATATATATTTATTATCAAGAAATTATAAGATTTGGATTCTGAGCTTATCTGTGGATTTTTTAGAGGAAAGGTAAATAAAAAAATGACCAAATAGCGGTTATACGAGAAAAAAGTTGTATTTTTGTTCGCCAAAGAAAAAAAACGCACAATTGGCAAATAAAAGATAATTTAAATTATAAAATCAAATCTTTCATAATTTATTACAAATGAAAACAAATTACGAACTGCGTTATGCAGCCAATCCTGAGGATGTAAAACACTACGACACTACTCGTTTGAGAAAAGAACACCTGATTGAAACGTTGTTTACTCCCGATGAAGTTAACATGGTTTATACCTTGTACGATCGCTTGATTGTCGGCGGATCTATGCCGGTAAAAGAGAAACTTCCATTAGAAGCCATTGAACATTTGAAATCGGACTATTTTCTGACGCGACGGGAAATAGGCATTTATAATGTTGGCGGTTCGGGAAAAATCTCTGTGGACGGAATTGTTTTCGAGTTGAATTACAAGGAAGCGTTGTATCTTGGAGCCGGTGACAGGAAAGTTATTTTTGAAAGTCTTGATTCGGATCGTCCGGCAAAGTTTTATTTCAATTCGACAACAGCGCATCGTAATTATCCAGACAGGAAAGTTACCAAAGCAGACGCAGTGAGAGTGGAAATGGGTTCAATGGAAGGCGCCAATCATCGATTTGTCAATAAGATGCTGGTTTCTCAGGTATTACCGACTTGCCAGCTGCAAATGGGAATGACCGAGCTTTTCGCCGGAAGCGTATGGAACACCATGCCTGCGCATATTCACAGTCGGAGAATGGAAGTCTACTTTTATTTTGAAGTACCCGAAGAACAAGCCGTTTGCCATTTCATGGGCGAACCGCAGGAAACCCGCCATATCTGGCTGAAAGGCAATCAAGCCGTGATTTCGCCCCAATGGTCGATTCATTCGGCAGCGGCTACCGGTAATTACACCTTTATCTGGGGAATGGGGGGCGAAAATCTGGATTATGGCGATCAGGACTTTTTTAAGGAAACAGAACTAAAATAAACAATAAAAATATGAATCAATTTGATTTAACAGGAAAAATCGCTTTTGTAACGGGAGCATCGTATGGTATCGGATATGCAATTGCTAAGGCTTTTGCATCAGCAGGCGCTACCATTGTTTTTAATGATATTAACCAATTGGCTGTGGATAAGGGAATTGCTGCTTATCAGGCAGATGGTATTCCGGCACGCGGATATGTTTGCGACGTAACCGATGAAGAAGCTGTCAAAGCAACGGTCGATCAGATTGCTCGCGAAGTTGGCGCCATTGATATTTTAGTAAATAACGCAGGTATTATCAAACGAATACCCATGATTGAAATGTCGGCGGCGGAATTTCGTCAGGTGATTGATGTGGATTTGAACGGACCCTTTATTGTGTCCAAAGCGGTAATTCCGGGAATGATAGAGAAAGGACATGGAAAAATCATCAATATCTGTTCAATGATGAGCGAGTTGGGACGTGAAACAGTTTCAGCTTACGCTGCAGCGAAAGGCGGATTGAAAATGTTGACCCGCAACATTGCTTCCGAATACGGCGAATACAATATCCAATGCAACGGTCTTGGACCGGGGTATATCGCTACGCCTCAAACGGCGCCTCTCAGGGAACGTCAACCCGATGGTTCCCGTCATCCTTTTGATTCGTTTATTGTTGCTAAAACGCCAGCAGCCCGTTGGGGTACGGCGGAAGATTTGGCAGGTCCGGCGGTTTTTCTTGCTTCTGATGCTTCCAATTTTGTTAATGGACATATCTTGTATGTTGATGGAGGAATTTTGGCTTATATTGGAAAGCAGCCGTAAAAGGAGCTACGATAAGTATATTTGAATAAAAATTTTTACCTTTGCAATAGAAAAATAAAATATATTGTTATGGCACGTGTAAATAATGTAGAAAGTATATATAATGAAATAGTCCTTTTGTCCGATACAGAAAGAGATAATCTGTTTACCAGGATGAAAAGAGAATTTTACCAAAGTAGTGATATAGTAGCTTATACAATTGATGGGAAATACCTTACACGTGAACAATATCAAAAGAGATTGCATGTTGGTATTGAACAATGTGCGAGAGGGGAATGTGTAAGTTTGGAAGAATTAAGTAAAGAGTTAGGCTACAATTATGCAGACCTGTAAAATAGTAATTTCCGATTTGGCAAAAGCTGATTTGCAAAGCATTGTAAACTACATTTTGGAAACAGAAAGCTATACAAAGTCAAAATACGTAGAACGTGGAATTTTATCTGAAATTAAAAAATTAGAACGCTTTCCGACAGCATACCCTAAGGATGAATATGCAAGTACCAATGAGAAAATAATACGCTTTCTTATAAAATGGAATTATAAGATATTGTTTTTCATTGAAATAAATACAGTACAAGTTCTGGGAATTTTCCATACATCGCAAAATCCGGACAAACTTAAATTATATAACATTTAAAAAATAATTATACCATAGTAATTCAAATCATAGTTAAAAGTTGTATTATGAAAAATATTATCCTGTTATTTAGCATTTTTTTGTTGGCTTCCTGCGCTGCAAAGTCAACTAAAATCATTGTAAACAATGCCTTGAATTTCGATCGGAACAAGGAAATTGTTGAAGTGTCAGCTTCGGTGTTAAACGCCGATTTCGCCAATAAGACTTACGTTTTGAAAGACGCAAAAGGCGCAGAAGTCGGTTATCAGTTATTATCAGATAATCAAACGCTGATTTTCCAAGCCAATGTACCGGCAAATGATTCGGTC